>Ga0210003_1002502_pt1 | contig 15453 bp, 20 predicted proteins | sample LantaG_FD_182804 | JGI IMG/M metagenome (GOLD analysis project Ga0210003, IMG submission 182804) | Deep subsurface microbial communities from Baltic Sea to uncover new lineages of life (NeLLi) - Landsort_02402 metaG (SPAdes) (version 2) | ecosystem: Environmental > Aquatic > Marine > Oceanic >... | reverse complement strand
CAGAAAACGAATCTGCTAACGCTGGTTACAAATTCGGTCAAGAAGAAGAAACTTACAACATCGTAGCTGCTCACGGTTACTTTGGTCGTTTAATCTTCCAATACGCTTCATTCAACAACTCTCGTTCGCTTCACTTTTTCTTAGCTGCGTGGCCAGTTGTTGGTATTTGGTTCACAGCTCTTGGTATCTCAACTATGGCGTTCAACCTTAACGGTTTCAACTTCAACCAATCAGTTGTAGACTCACAAGGTCGTGTAATCAACACTTGGGGTGACATCATCAACCGTGCTAACTTAGGTATGGAAGTAATGCACGAGCGTAACGCTCACAACTTCCCTCTTGACTTAGCTGCTGTTGAAGCACCTTCAGTTAACGGATAATTCCTTTTTTTTTGATGCGAAGACTTCGGTCTTCGCACCGAAAGAATTTCCTTTCTCATAAAAATTTTTTCTTTACTGTGACGAGTATCCTTGGAAGGAGCCTTCGAGATACTCCGTGACATGGCCCTCGCGGACCTCGCGCATGCCTCCTCAACCCCCCCCCTCGCCTTTTTGTGTCAAAGACTTTTTAACTTCTGAAGAATCCGTGACGATACCTATAGAGTTTGGTTCAGACCAAAGATCTGAAGACCGATTATTGGCAGTATGTTGGTTGGGAGGCTTGCCTGTTCCTACCAAGCCTCTTGATAACCAAAATCCAAAAGAGATTACTCTTGCATGTTTCGGAAGACGGCGTAGGCAGATGGTGAAATTTTATTTAAATAGCGGAAGATACCATATTTAAACATTGTATTTAAAAAGACTGGACATGTTGATACAAAAAGAAGCATAAGGTCATTGTGCGGTTCAAACCCAAAGCGTTGTAAAAGAACTTCGCCAAGACATTGCCAACCAATGGATGAATGGAATCCTACAATCCCATCAGTCACAAGAATTAATAAAAAAGATTTCGTGGTATCACTCAAAGAATATAAGGACTCCGCCACAAAAGATTGGAGGATTACTCGTTGTTTGTTTAAAACCTGGCATAGGATAAAGAAGACGAGGAAGCCGCAGAGATCACCCAAAGTATTTGTAAGTATGTGGACAGTAATTTCTGTTGATCGTTGCACAACAGACCGCATATCAAGGGCAGACTCTTCCTTCCATTGTTGTGCGAGCGCATCCTTTGGTTGCTGTAGGGGGACTTCGAGCAAATGATCAAAAAATCGTCGATGCTGATCTTCTTGTAATTGGAGGTAGGCTCGATGCTTTTGATAGGGGTTTAAAAAAATTGGATGGTCTGGTTGCGTCCAAATATTTTGAATCCACGGTTGAATAATGGTACCTTTCAGTGCCCAGGTTATCCCGCAGGGGATACAAATAAGCAAGAGGAGACATTGGATTGAGACAATTGCTTGTGAGCGTGAGCGTCGAAACTCTGCTAACAAAATTTCTCGTGCTTGTTTTTTTCGTGTTGGCCATACTTGGAGAAAAAAGCGATAAACAGTTCGACTAATTGATCGAGGAATCAGTCCAGTTGGTTCAAAAACTTTTTTTTGCATAGAATTGTTTGTTGGTACTAAATATTTTACGTTGATTCCATACACTGTATAGACTCTCAGAAAACTCGACACTTTGGTGTATCCCGTTTCGCTATGGAAGAAAAAGGGGAGGGGGAAATCCTTGTTTGGGATGCAAAGGGGGGGGCGTCGAGCTGTCCCAACCGTTACTCTGGTATTGATCCGGGAACTAAGGGTCACGGCGCCTTCTCTCACACGAGATATGCGGAGGCACTCTCCTCTTGACAAACCCCTACCCTTATCAACTATACTAATCAATAGTTCTCTTGGGGTTGTAGCTCAGTTGGTTAGAGTACCGCCCTGTCACGGCGGTTGTCGCGGGTTCGAGTCCCGTCAACCTCGTATGATTTTTTTATCAAATCACCGCATCAAAGAAAGTTTTCTGCTGCTAATTTTTTTCCTGTTGTCATGTTCAAATAGCCTTATCAGAGTTCTCCAACACAAGATACCTTGCGGGTATGCTGTGGAGGGAGTTATTGAGGGGAGTTTTTGGCGAGGTCCAAGCGTCCCTTCCTTGGGGTCCTCTCATTGACACCCTTTGAAAGGAGGGTGGGGCGCCTTCGCATGTACGGAAAGAAGGCGCCTCGAGTGTTACCACGATATCTCTCACGTACTGTGTATGCGAAGCCCGTTCCTCTTGAATCTCATTCTCCGTTAAGGATCTGTTTTTTCGTTAGGTATCAAGGTCAGCCTTACGCGAACCTCTGATACCGGTTATTCGGTTATTATTGGTCGTTAGGGTTACGAGCAGGGTCATTTGACAGGAACCCAAAAATAAATAACGACACGAAGAACGTAATAACAGTATAAACAAAGATTTTTAAAGTAACCATAAAAAGGTAGGTAGGTGAATTTGTACAAGTAGGCTACACATCTTGTTCTAGTGTACCATAGGAGGCTATGGTAGAAAAGAATTAAAAGTTGCGGGGACGTAGCGGTCTCTGGAAACGACCGGTTTAGGCTTGCGTGGTAAACCACCCATACGAGTGTAAACCAGACCCTAAAAGGTTCACCCCTAAATAACACACCCAGACAGTAACAAAACCACAAGCCGCAATGATTGCTGGTTTGGTGCCAATCCAGCCTCGGGTTAATCGTGCATGTAAATAGATCGCAAAAACAAGCCATGTAATAAGGGCCCAAGTTTCTTTCGGGTCCCAACTCCAATAGGAGCCCCAGGCTTCATTGGCCCAGACCGCGCCGGACAGGATACCCATCGTCAATAAGGGAAAACCAAAGCCTAAAATACGATAACTACAATTATCAAGTGTTTGGCCAAGTTTTGAGAGGTCTGATGACGTTACCGTCGTAGCGATATCGGTTGTTACTGTTTCTACGGTTTGAAATTTTAAAGTATTGGGAACTAATAAAAAAACTAAAGCACATAAGGACCCAAAGAGTAAAGCAGCATAACTTAAAATCATAATACTTACATGCATCATTAACCAATTTGATTGTAAAGCGGGCACTAAAGCACTTGCTTTTTGCATTTCTTTGGGTAAGCTAAATGTTGCGAACGTAAAGGTGAGTAATGTCGTTGGTGCTGTAATTGCGGCTAAGAAAGGGAACTGGATGAACGAAGTGCAGAGAAGATGCATACTCGTAAAGGCCCAGGCCAGGAAAATTAAAGATTCGTATAAATTACTTAATGGGAAATGACCCGCAGTAATCCAACGAATAAGTAAGACAGAAGCCAAAAGGAAGTTGACAACCCACATTCCAATTGTTGTTACATTGGTTTTTTCTTGTAAACTTGGAATCAAAGGTTGAAGCCACGCCCAAAGCATTAAACTGAAGAGCACAACGAAAGAAACATTATTTAATAAAATTTCATTCATAAAAGGATCAAAACAAGAAGAGAAGGGGGAGGGGATTAAGTTATTTATAATATAACACAAATTTTCTTTTTTTATAAAACTTTTTAATCAAAAAACTACTTTTTACGTAGTTTCTGACTTATGGTATACTAGTAAAGACACTTCTCGCCGATGAAATCGAAAAAAACCATGTCTTTTTCGTCAAAAACTCATCGTTGTTTTTTTTTTAGTCACGAGTATATTTAGTATGAAATTAGCAGTCTATGGAAAGGGTGGTATTGGTAAATCCACAACAAGTTGTAATATTTCGATTGCATTCGCTCGTCGTGGAAAACGTGTACTTCAAATTGGTTGTGACCCGAAACACGATAGCACATTTACATTAACCGGATTCTTAATCCCAACTATTATTGATACCTTACAAGCAAAAGATTATCACTACGAAGACGTGTGGCCGGAGGATGTAATTTATCAAGGTTATGGTGGTGTCGATTGCGTAGAAGCAGGCGGTCCGCCTGCTGGAGCCGGTTGTGGTGGTTATGTAGTTGGTGAAACTGTTAAACTATTAAAGGAATTAAATGCTTTTTATGAGTATGATATTATTCTGTTTGATGTTTTAGGGGATGTTGTCTGCGGTGGTTTTGCGGCACCCTTGAATTATGCTGACTACTGTTTAATTGTTACCGATAATGGTTTTGATGCGCTTTTTGCAGCGAATCGGATTGTTGCCTCTGTTCGGGAAAAAGCTCGAACGCATCCACTCCGTTTAGCTGGATTAATTGGGAATAGAACGGCAAAACGAGATCTTATTGATATGTATGTTGAAAATTGCCCAATGCCTGTTCTCGAGGTCCTACCGTTAATTGAAGACATTCGTGTATCTCGTGTTCGAGGGAAAACGCTTTTTGAGATGGCGGAATCAGATGCAAATTTATATTATGTCTGTGATTTTTATTTAAATATTGCCGATCAATTATTAGCAAACCCTGAAGGTGTTGTTGCGCATGAACTGCCAGATCGTGATTTATTTCGTTTACTCTCTGACTTTTACCTTCAGCCTCAACAGGAAACAATCGCCAACGAAACACTTGACTTTATGCTTATTTAGCAAAAGTTTGCGCCGAAAACACAGGAGTTGTTTCTTCGAGGCGCTTCTGGAATACATTGAGATCAAATCTGCCTATGACACTTGCAACCCAAGAAAAACTTGTATTTGAATGTGAAACGGGAAATTATCACACATTTTGTCCCATTAGTTGCGTAGCCTGGCTCTACCAAAAGATTGAAGATAGTTTTTTCCTTGTTATTGGGACGAAAACATGTGGCTATTTCTTGCAAAATGCATTGGGTGTAATGATTTTCGCCGAACCCCGTTATGCGATGGCAGAACTGGAAGAGGGTGATATTGCTGCGCAATTAAATGACTATAAAGAATTAAAGCGTCTCTGCTTAAAAATTAAGCAAGACCGAAACCCCAGTGTTATTGTTTGGATCGGAACATGTACAACTGAAATTATTAAAATGGACTTAGAAGGTATTGCTCCACGATTAGAAAGTGAATTAGGTATCCCCATTGTTGTTGCCCGTGCAAACGGGTTAGACTATGCTTTCACACAGGGTGAAGATACCGTTTTAGCTGCCATGGCACAACGTTGCCCGGAAACAACAAAACTCATAGAAACAGCCGTGAAACCGGAAGTAAATTTTATTCAAAATTTATTTAATTGGCCACTACAACGAAAGGCAGAACCAGTAAAACCCAAGCACCCCCCGTTAGTCCTCTTCGGGTCTTTACCGGGACCTGTCGTAAGCCAATTAACATTAGAACTCCAAAAACAAGGTATTGAGATTGCCGGTTGGTTGCCCGCACAACGCTATAATGAGCTACCAGCCCTTGGTGAGGATGTCTATGTGTGTGGTGTAAATCCTTTTTTAAGCCGAACAGCTACAACCCTCATGCGTCGCAGACAATGTACATTGTTAAGCGCTCCCTTCCCTATTGGTCCAGATGGAACACGTGCGTGGATTGAAAAAATTTGCCATACATTTGATATTGAACCCGTTGGGCTTGATGAGCGTGAGGCGACAATCTGGGCAAATCTCGAAGATTATTTAACACTTGTACGTGGTAAATCAGTCTTTTTTATGGGAGATAATCTCCTGGAGGTGTCACTTGCTCGCTTCTTAATTCGTTGCGGAATGGTTGTTTATGAGATTGGAATTCCTTATATGGATAAGCGCTTCCAATTCGAAGAACTTGCCCTTCTCGAACGTACCTGTCACGAAATGAATGTACCGATGCCGCGTATCGTTGAAAAACCTGATAATTATCACCAAATTCAACGCATTCGAGAGTTGCAGCCAGACTTAGCAATTACCGGAATGGCCCATGCAAATCCACTGGAAGCTCGTGGTATTAATACAAAATGGTCTGTCGAATTTACATTCGCGCAAATCCATGGATTTACGAATGCACGTGATATTCTCGAGCTGGTCACTCGTCCGCTACGAAGAAATGACTCGTTAAGTGATTTAGGGTGGACCGCGCTTGTCAAAACGTCATAAAAGGAGTTTCCTCTCCTGTCGAGCGAGGGCGAAAAGGTAGTGCTCTATTTGTGACCCAGAGTTCGGCGCATCCGCGCGGATGCGCCACGTGGTCAAGCCGTCAGTCAGCCAAAATAGCATGGACAGTTGACGGGAGAGACGCCGACTCCGTATCGAGTATTGCACGCTCCCTCTTTCTCGCTCTTTAATACACATGCAGTGTATCGTGTAACTCTCCAGAAGGGATTCGAACCTTTGACCAATCGATTAACAGTCGACCGCTCTACCAACTGAGCTACTGGAGATTTTCTTTTATCGTAACATGCGGTTGACAAAAAAGCAAGCCAAACGCAGCCGAACGATTCTTTGATGTACGCCCACACCGGGCGATCAAAAAGCAACCTTTGGGGCGGGTTTTACCCGAGCAGTCGGGGTCAGTCGCTTCCTTCTGGAAGTCAACTACAGAGCTCCTCTTATATATCTTTTTAAAATAAACTGTTTATCCGAATATAGTACTATGAAAGCCACTCCTTTCTTCTTAAACTGATAATGGTACTGGAAAAAATTCTTTTTTTTCAAACCCTCTAAAAAACCAACAGGTTCATCGGTTGAGGTCAAAAATATATGATGATTGACTTGGTGAAATATCCCATTTTAACTGAAAAATCAGTTCGACTTATGGATTCCAATCAATATACTTTTGATATGGATGGTCGACTAACAAAAACACAAATTAAAGAAGTAATTAAAGAGGCTTTTAATGTTTCTGTTGTGGCTGTAAATACACACCGACCACCGCGCAAAAAGCGTCGCGTTGGTACACGACAAGGATACAAATCTGCCTATAAACGTGTCATTATTACCCTAAAAGCAGGTGAAACTATTCAACTGTTACCAGGTTCGGAAGTAACAACTGCGGACTAAAGGTATAAAAGACTCATAGAGCGCTTTTTCTTATGAAAGAAAAGCGAACAAGGTATATTCCTTGGTATACAATAATTTTTGATAAAGAAAACATATGGGTATCCGTTTTTTTCGAGCATCAACGCCGGGAACACGAAATTGTTCTGTGTCAGATTTTAAAGAAGTAACACGCAGCAAACCTGAAAAGTCACTTCGAATTGCTCGACACCGTGCAGTGGGACGTAATAACCGCGGAATCATTACGAGTCGTCATCGTGGTGGTGGTCATAAACGCTTATATCGTTTAGTTGATTTTAAACGTAATAAATTAGGTATTCTCGGAAAAGTTGTTGCTGTCGAGTATGACCCAAACCGCAATGCTCGTTTAGCTCTGATCTACTACCGTGATGGAGAAAAATGCTACGTGCTATACCCACGAGGTCTTCAAGTAGGGCAGTCGATTCTGTCGGACGTTCAAGCTCCCATCAGTATTGGAAATGCCTTACCACTTCGTAATATGCCACTCGGTGTTGAACTGCATAACTTAGAAGTAACTCCCGGTAAAGGCGGACAATTTGTCCGATCTGCAGGTACCACAGCACAATTAGTGGCTAAAGAAGGTGCTTATGCTACGATTCGACTTCCCTCAGGTGAGGTTCGTTTAGTTTTACAGTCCTGCTGGGCAACTGTAGGACAAGTGGGAAACGTCGATTCTATTAACTTAACAAAAGGAAAAGCCGGGCGTAGTCGTTGGCTTGGACGCCGTCCACATGTTCGTGGATCAGTTATGAACCCCTGCGATCACCCACATGGTGGTGGTGAAGGGAAGGCGCCAATTGGTCGAGCACGTCCAGTGTCTCCGTGGGGTCGCCCTGCTTTAGGACAACGTACACGTAAGAAAAATAGTTTTAGTGCAAAACTCATCGTTCGTCGTCGTAAATAGGGTAGTACCTTTAATCACTTGGTACTATTTATTTTTTGGAAGGGAGAACAGGAATGTCACGTTCACTGAAAAAAGGACCGTTTGTTGCGGCTCATTTATTACAAAAAATTGAAAAATTAAATAACCAAGGAGAAAAGCGTGTTGTTGTTACGTGGTCACGTGCATCCACGATTGTTCCCCCAATGTTAGGACATACCATTGCTGTACATAATGGACGAGAACATATTCCTGTGTTTGTGACCGAATATATGATCGGGCATAAACTGGGTGAATTCTCACCAACTCGAACATTTCGAGGCCATGCAAAAAAAGATAAAAAGGCAAAACGTCGTTAATTGTTGGTTGAACCGGTCGTAAAAAGAAAACGACACACTTTCTTCTTGATTGTGATTTCCTGCATGGGTGGTGGCAGGTTTTTACGTCCCCCCCCAAAAAACTTCATATGCAGGAAAATCTATTTATGAACTCGTTAAATTTTTATGGGACAAAAAGTACATCCGTTAGGATTTCGATTAGGCATTACTCAAGAGCACCAATCACGTTGGTATGCAAAACGAGCAATGTATCCAATTTTTATGGTAGAAGATCGTTTTATTCGTTCCTATTGCCATGAAAAATATGCAGAGGCTGGTTTAATTACCATTGCTATTTCACGTCAGGTGGATCATCTTCATGTTGGTTTAGAAGTGGCGCGCCCAAAAGTTTTAGTAGGTTCTCGTGGACAAGACTTAGAGAAGGTCCGCCAAGACCTTGTAAAAGAATTGCTACAATTCCGCCAGAAAAAATGGTCGGCAGTGCAGCGTGCGACAACAGCAGAATTAAGACTGACGTTACATGTAACAAAGGTTGAAAATCCACATACATCAGCAACAATTTTAGCTGAGGATTTAGCGGAACAATTAGAAAAACGTATCCCCTTCCGTCGTGCCATGAAAACTGTTCTACAGCGAGCTGAACGTGAAAAAATCCCTGGAATTAAAATTCAAGTGTCTGGCCGTTTAAACGGGGCCGAAATTGCGCGTACGGAATGGATTCGTAAGGGTCGTGTACCTTTACATACTCTTCAAGCAAAAATTGATTATAAAGCACGCACTGCAAAAACAATTTACGGTCTCTTAGGTATTAAAATTTGGTTATTCAAGGGTATGAAAAACGAACTTTCCGTTAAAGGTAGTTAATTTCGTAGTGAGGAAATTTCAATGTTAAGTCCAAAACGAACAAAGTACCGTCGACCACACCGCGGTCGAATGAAAGGGAAGGCGACTCGTGGAAATACAATTGCGTTCGGTGATTTTGCATTACAAGCATTAGAACCTTGTTGGTTAACAGCACGTCAAATTGAAGCTGGTCGTCGAGCAATGACTCGATACGCGCGTCGAGGCGGTAAATTATGGATTCGAATTTTCCCGGATAAAGCAATTACAAAACGTCCTGCCGACACTCGTATGGGGTCAGGGAAGGGAGATCCAGATTACTGGGTTGCTGTAATTAAGCCCGGAAAAATTTTATACGAAATGAAAGGAGTGTCAGAACCTGTTGCACGTGCAGCAATGCGTATTGCATCCTACAAAATGCCAGTAAAAACGCAGTTTTTGGTTCGACCAGAAACGAGTGAAACAACTGTTCGACCGACCGCGGCCTCTCTTTCATAAAAAAAAGAAACCGGCGGAAGTCATGTGATTTTAGTTCTACAGGAAGCATGTATGATTCAACCACAAACCTATTTGACAGTCGCAGATAATAGCGGGGCTCGTCAACTGATGTGTATTCGGGTTCTTGGTCGAAATGAAAAACAAGTCGGCACTATTGGCGATGTAATCATCGCTGTCGTTAAAGAAGCTCTGCCGAATATGCAATTAAAAAAATCGGAAATTGTTCGTGCGGTTATTGTTCGAACATGTAAAGGCTTACGCCGAGCAAACGGTATGAGTATTCGTTTTGATGATAATGCAGCTGTCATTGTAAACAAAGACGGAAACCCTCGCGGTACTCGGGTTTTTGGGCCTGTTGCACGTGAACTTCGTGATCGTCAATTTACAAAAATCATTTCGTTAGCTCCTGAAGTTGTCTAGAGAGCCTTCATTTGGAGGTTTGTTTTTATTTATGAAACAACGATTAAAGCACAGTTATGAACAAACAATTGTTCCAGCACTCATGGAACAATTTGAATATAAAAATCGCTTGCAAGTCCCTCGCGTTGAAAAGATCGTCATTAATCGCGGTCTGGGTGATGCCTCACAGAACGCAAATCTTTTAGAGACGGGATTGCAAGAATTAGGTCTTATTGCTGGTCAAAGAGGCGTCGTTACACGGTCAAAACGAGCAATTGCTGGGTTTAAACTTCGTGAAAAAACACCAGTTGGTGTCTCCGTGACACTGCGTGGCGATCGTATGTATAGCTTTTTAGATCGTCTTATTAATTTAGCCCTCCCGCGGATTCGAGATTTTCAAGGAATTTCACCACAAAGTTTTGATGGTCATGGGAACTATACCTTCGGATTAAACGAACAGTTAATGTTTCCAGAAATCGATTTTGATAAAATCCAACAAATCCGTGGGATGGATATTTCGATTGTAACAACATCCAAAAATGATGTGGAAGGTTTAGCACTTCTCCAAAAATTCGGGATGCCGTTTAAACAAGCATAATTCCTTTTGATTCTTACTTTCGCTTTTTATGTTCAACGATACTATTAGTGATGTTTTGACTCGAATTCGAAATGCTGGAATGGTGGACAGTAGCACTGTACGTATTCCGTTAACCCGAATGAGTCAACAACTTTGTCACATTTTAGAAAAAGAAGGATTTATCTCGTCATTTCAGCGTGATGAAGCAACGAACGATGATCCTTCCTTTCTGACATTACATTTAAAATATTCAGGTCCAGAGCGTAAACCTTGTATTACAAATTTACGCCGAATTAGTTCACCTGGACTTCGTATTTATACAAACTATAAAGATATTCCAAAAATTCTTGGTGGAATGGGTATTATGATTCTTTCGACATCACAAGGCCTTATGACTGACCGAGAAGCACGTTTTCGTCGCATTGGTGGAGAGATTCTTTGTTCCATTTGGTAAATAATTTCTCCTTTCTTTTTTGAGGGTCTGTATGCCAAATCTAAAAAAAGAAGACCTCATTGATATGGAGGGTCAAGTGACCCAATGTCTGTCAAATGGGTTTTTTCGCGTTAAATTGGAAAACGGTTTTGTGATTCTTGCGCATCTCTCTGGTAAAATCAGACGGAATTCAATTCGAATTGTTCTTGGAGATCGAGTTCTTGTTGAATTAAGTCCGTATGATCTTACACGTGGTCGAATTGTTTATCGATTACGACAGACCCCTACGTCATCTACGGAGTAATCAATAGACCTAGACGATCCTCCTTCGGATTGCTGGTCGTCCAGTCTTCTCGTAGATGATCACTATCACTCGTTTTTCCTTATTACTATGAAAGTACGTCCTTCAGTAAAAAAAATGTGTATTAACTGTCGTTTAATCCGTCGACGTCGTAAAGTACTTGTGATTTGCTCAAACCCAAAACACAAACAACGTCAAGGATAAAAAACTTTTTTCCGAAAAAGAATGTAAACGATATCAAACAAAAAAACTCTGAAAAGTAAGCCTAGCTTCACAACAGATTTTTCATCCTTATTGTATTCAGCCCAGAAAAAAAAATGACAAGGAACTTTTTTATGAGGCTCCGCTTCGACTTTTCTCGGGATACGATTTCTTTGATTCTATGGCTAAATCAACTTCTACAAGTTCTTCAAAAAAGCAAAAACGTAAAGTTTTTGAGGGATTTGCTTATATTCAAGCTGGTATGAATAATACCATTGTTACCATCACAAACCCCCAAGGGGATGTTATTTGTTGGGCTTCGGCCGGTGTGTGTGGCTTTAAAGGGTCACGTAAATCAACACCATTTGCGGCAAAGGCAACTGCGACGGCCGCCGCGAAACAATCTATGATGCAAGGCATGCAACAGGTGAAAGTTCTCGTACAAGGACCAGGGCTCGGGCGTGAAACCGCTATTCGAGGGTTACAAGATGCCGGACTTCGTGTTACCTTAATCCGTGATATTACACCATTACCACATAATGGCTGTCGTCCCCCAGCAAAACGTCGAATTTAGTCTCTTGTCACCTCTTCAAAATTCTATCGGCACACTATGAAACCATTTCTTATCTCGTGTTTAGACTCGCGTATTGAATCTGACGGTACGCTCTATAGTCGGTACCTTTTTGGGCCATTCCATCAAGGAAAAGGAGTTACTGTCGCAACAGCCCTACGACGCAGTTTATTATCTGAAGTTGCAGGCTTGGCAGTCACCGCTGTTGAAATTGTTGGAGTTCCTTACGAATATACGATTATTCCCGGTACTCATGAATCAGTTCTTGATTTAATGCTGAATTTGAAGAAATTAGTTTTTACTTCGGCACGCGGACCTTCTGCACCAAAATTTGGTTATGTTGGCTATATTACGGCACGAGGCCCAGCAACAATTACTGGGCACGATCTTCTGCTCCCACCAGGTATTCAGTGTATAAATCCTGATCAGGTGTTAGCCAGGGTTGCCGGCGATGGGAACCTTAACCTAAAGATTCGTGTTTCTTCCGGTAAAAAATATCTTGTACAATCTGGGCGTTCTACACAGACGCTGCGAGTACCGAGGACTCTCGGAAAGCTGCGTAAAAAGGTCTCGACAACCCAGCGCAATTTATTTTTTATCGATGCTGTCTTTATGCCAGTACTACGCGTCAACTACGCCCTCCAGAGCGATGAAAACGTATTAGATTTCCCATTGAGCATAAAAAGCCGAGATGTTACCGAACGTATTATTTTTGAAATTTGGACCGATGGGACGTTGACACCACGAGAGGGGCTTGATCAAGCTGTAAACGACTTGATTCGATCATTTTCTTTATTCCGAATAAAGGGGCGAGGAAAACGCGTTCTTCGACGACAACGTAATTTGGTAGGCGCGAACCAGGCAACAAAACGGGAGATGCCTACATTGACCCCAGGTTTAAAGTCAATTTACCGCTACAACCCCTACGTATTACTTGATATTGGTATTTTACCGCTATATCCAAACCAATTAACTCAATTAAAAGCGAAAAATATTCATCGAATAGGCGATCTTGTGACACTTTCGTATACAGAACTGTTAGAGTTACCCGAACTGACAGAAGCGCGTTTATTTACACTCTTATGCCACTTACGATCTTACGGGTTACAATTACGTACCCCGATCCCACGTGCCTAGGATAAAGTCCTTAACCTTTTATTTTTTTCCTTGATTAATCCCTGGTTTATTATTTTCTATAAGGAGTATTTTTTGTGCCTTTGACCAAACCAATTCGAGCAACGGGACGACGTAAATCTGCTGTTGCTCAAATTACAATGACCCTCGGCGGCGGGAATTTTCAAATTAACAGTCAACCCGCAACTGACTATTTACGTAATGATGCCTTTCTTTTACATGCTGTTCAGGCACCATTGGAAACAATTGTTTTACAGGAATCCTTTGACATTCACGTCAAAGTCGTTGGTGGTGGAATTGTTGGCCAGGCCTTTGCCATTCGATTAGGCATTGCTCGTGCTTTAAACCTTCTCAGCCCAACAAATCGTGCCGCGTTAAAACAAGAAGGGTTTTTAACGCGTGATGCACGTGTGAAAGAACGTAAAAAATATGGATTGAAAAAAGCTCGTAAGGCCTCTCAATTCTCAAAACGTTAATTCAACCTCTCTTTTTATTGGTCTTCCGACCAATAAAATATAAACTTTGTTCCTTTTGTTGAAGGGCTCCGAAGAGAAATGACTCCTTCGACGAGCCTTCAACCCTTTGTCTGGTTCTTTACCAAACAAAGCTTTTTACTTCATGGAGTATATAGGTATGTCAACGACTACAGACGAATTGATTGAAAAACTAAAAACAATCACATTATTTGAAGCTTCAGAATTAGTAGCACAAATCGAAGCAACCTTTGGTGTTGATGCTAGCGCACCAGTCGGCGGTTTTGTTGCTGCCCCAGGTGCTGGCGGTGGCGGTGTTGTGGAAGCAGCAGAAGAAAAAACAACATTTGATGTTATTTTAGAAGATGTAGCAGGCGATAAACGTGTTGCAGTGCTTAAAGTAATCCGTAACTTAACACAGTTAGGTTTAAAAGAAGCAAAAGAATTCACAACGTCATTACCTAAAACAGTCAAAGAAGGTGTTTCGAAAGATGAAGCGGACGAAGCAAAAACACAATTAGAAGAAGCAGGCGGAAAAGTAACAGTTAAATAAGCTCCTTTTCTCGTCCTGTTTCCTGAGTGTTTTGATAACCAACCAAACAAAAAAACAACACGGAGATTTTTATTGTGGGAACAACCCTTGAAGAAATGGTCCAACTTGGACTTCATTTTGGCCATCAAGCTCGCAAATGGAATCCAAAAATGGCGCCATATATTTATGGTAAACGAAACGGTATTCATGTTATTGATATCGTTCAAACAGCTTCATACCTAAAGGATGTATCGGAGTTTTTAACACAAGCGGCAAGTGAAGGAAAAACATTCCTTTTTGTTGGAACAAAAAAACAAGTAAGTGGTTTAATTGCAGAAGCTGCACAAGAGTGTAATGCCTTCTACCTGAACCAACGTTGGTTGGGTGGAATGCTGACGAATTGGCAAACAATTAAAACATCAATTGCTCGACTTGTTGAATTTCGAGTGCTTGAAAAATACGGCCGTTTTGATACATTACCCAAGAAGGAAGCAGCCTCGTATAGAAAGCAAAAAGAACGCCTCGAAAAATATCTTGGCGGCGTTGCATCTATGAAAAAAATTCCAGATATCGTGATTATTGTTGGTCAGCCAGATGAACATAATGCTGTCCTCGAGTGTCAAAAACTTGGATTACGAACAGTAACCATTTTAGATACCGACTGCGATCCAACAGTTGCCGATTTATTTGTACCAGCGAATGACGACTCAGCCCGTTCAGTGAAATTTTTATTAGCAAACTTTGTCGAAGCAATTCGCAAAGGACAACAAGTTTACGGCGAACCTTCAATGAAAGGCACCGACTAGGAAGAAGTAATAAAAAGAAAATTGGGTCGATATACGAAAAAGTGTATCGACCCAGTATCGGTGTGTGCGTAAGAAGGTGGGTCGACTTACACTTTTTTATCTCTACACCGTCTGTTTTTACGTGCTACATTTCTCAAGAAATGGCTTATTCGCGAACCCCTTGACAAATGGAGATAAAAACATTATATTTATTAACGAATCGGAATATACAACATACAAAAAATAAAGTATCTTCGGTTAACCGAAGTATACTACTTTAAAATCTCTTTTATGGAGAGTTTGATCCTGGCTCAGGATGAACGCTGGCGGCATGCTTAACACATGCAAGTCGAACGAGAGAAAAGAGCTTCGGTTCTTTTCTCTAGTGGCGGACGGGTGAGTAACGCGTAAGAACCTACCCTTTGGAGAGGGATAGCCACTGGAAACGGTGATTAATACCTCGTATGCTGAGGAGTGAAAGACCGTAAGGTCGCCAAGGAATGGGCTTGCGTCTGATTAGCTAGTTGGGTGGGGTAAAGGCCTCCCAAGGCGATGATCAGTAGCTGGTCTGAGAGGACAATCAGCCACACTGGGACTGAGACACGGCCCAGACTCCTACGGGAGGCA
>Ga0210003_1002501_pt1 | contig 15453 bp, 14 predicted proteins | sample LantaG_FD_182804 | JGI IMG/M metagenome (GOLD analysis project Ga0210003, IMG submission 182804) | Deep subsurface microbial communities from Baltic Sea to uncover new lineages of life (NeLLi) - Landsort_02402 metaG (SPAdes) (version 2) | ecosystem: Environmental > Aquatic > Marine > Oceanic >... | reverse complement strand
ATACACACACACACACACTTCTCTGTCCCTCCCTATCAACCCGCCCCGCGCCAACAGCAATTTGGAAAAAGAATTGGTAAAGTAAGAAAAAAAGAAAAGAAAAAGAAGAAAACATTCTTTTTTCGGCTGTCGTTTTTTGTTTTTGTTTTTTGTTTCGAGGCCGTTTGCTGCTACTGCTGCTGCTGCTGCTGCTGGCTCTCTGTTGCCCAATGAAACGGATTCAATGATGATGATACTATTCGCGCGTGCGAAGATCGAGAAGAAGAAAAATGGAAGACAGACGAGGCGGAAGGAAAAAGAGGTAGAGAAAGAAAGGAAAAAAAGAAAGAAGAGAAACCTTCTCTTTTCTTCCTCCACCTCCTCACCTCACCTGACCTTTTTTTTTTCTTCTACCTCTTCCCCCCCGCCGCGGGCCTCCACGTCGTCCTCGCCCTCACCAGCTCGTAGCACCTCTCATCGTCGCACCTCCTAAGTGTGTGAACGAACGCCTTGGCCCCCGGGGCGTCGGCGGGGGCCTTCCTGTCGCTCGTCGAGGTCCCTTTCTCCCTTGTCGTCGGCGCCGCGAGGCACTCGACAGTCTGTCCGGCCAGGCACTCGCTCTTGTAGTCGATCTCGACCTCGGACAGCGACATCCCGTCGTAGACGTCCGAGGGGACGGTCTCCAGAGCCCAGGCCAGGAAGGTGACGTTGTTGATGTGGCCGTTCATGTCCATGTCGGCCCTGCGAGCCACCTGCTTGGGGCCCTCGATGATGGAAGAGTCAGAGGAAGAAGAAGAGGCTTCGCCGCTGTCGCTATTGCTGCTTCCTCTTTCTCCCTCATCTCCGCCTTCCATGTCCAAAAAGGCAAGGTCCGGGATCTTCAGCCTCGCCTGCGAGCTCGGCACCGAGTCCCTGGCCGGGTTGGGCGCCAGAAGGTCCATCTTGGCCCTCATCTCGTCGGGCATCTTGGCCAGCCTTCGGGTCTTAGTGTTGACCATCACCCACGTCGACGTCGCGCGGCCCAGAGGTCTTCCCGAAAGAGCGTCTCTGAGAAGCCAGTTCCTGGTGGCCGCGACCCGCCCTTCCTCCTGGAACCAGGTCTCGACCTGGACCATGTCGCCCCATTTCGGGTACTCGTCCATCTGGATCTGGATGCGCGTCGCTGCAAAAATCAAGTTACGAGCGACCATGATGGGGTCGGTCGCGTAGCCCGCGTCGGTGCGGCCCCACAGAGCGACGGCGTGGTTTCCCGCGACCTCTTGGAGGAGGTTGGCGATCGTGGTGATGGAGGAGCCGCGGTCGGGTCCCACCTCGTAGCCTCGGACGCGGTGCTCCTCGATGAAGGAGGTGGCGCGGTTGGCGAGGCGGCCCGGGGCCGGGCCTGGGATGGAGGAAGAGGGTGTTTTGGGAGGAGATGAAAGGAAAAAGAGGGGTGGTGAGCTTTTTTGTTTTATTCTTCGATATGCTCTTCTCCATCGCAGAAGCTCAGCTCTCTCACTGCGCAATGACTTGACGAAATTGAAGGAAGGGCGCGGATGAAGAGAGCGGAAGAGAGCGGAAGAGAGCGGAAGAGCGAGAACGAAAGAGAGAGCGAGAGAGCAAAGGAAGAGAAAGACTGCTGTCCTCTTTCTTCAAAGCGCGCCTTGAGCAGCGCCCCGCTGCTTCAAGGGGAAGAAGAAAACTCCCGCTCCTTTTTTTGTTCGTTCTCTTTTTTTTCATCCGCGATCTACGCCTCCGTCGCGTTGGCTTCGACGTGCCCACACACCGCACAAGCAGCCACACGAGCATTGAGATCGCAATGCGGGTAGAAAGCTGACTGCTTGCAGCGCTTCTCAGGGAGAACGGGGCGTCGCCATCTCGAGCTTTGCACGAGAGCCTTGCGTTTTTTTTCTTTTCGTTCCTCTCGACTCTCCAAGACGAAGAGAAAAAGAACAAAAGAAAAAGATCAACACCGTACCTGCCAACACCTCCTGCGCAAACAGCCTGGGCTGCGGCCCCGAGGCCTGCAGCGACGTCGCCGAGACGACGTTGGAGCGGACGCTCGCGGCGCCCACGGCCGTGGAGGACGAGGACGAGCTCGAGCTGGTCGAGGAAGGGCTGGGAGCGGCTGTCGTGGTCGCGGCCGACGACGATGATGTCGAGACGACGCCCTTGCGCTGATGCGTCGAGCTACTCGTCTTGCGCCGCGGCGACGCCACCGCCCTGGCGACCATAGTGCCGCGTCGCGGCTGGAGAGGCGGAGAGGCGGTCTTTCCGCTGGTCGTGGCCACGGCCGCGAAGCAGCCGTGCGAGCTGGTGCGCGCGAAAGAGGCCATCTTTTTTTGAGGTGAAAAGAAAAAAAGAGGGAGGGAGAGAAAGAGCAGGAGCGGTCGAGAAAAAAAAGAAAGAGAAAAAAGTGAAAGTTTTTTCGGAAGAGAGAGATCGAGAGAGAGAGACTGCCGTCGACCTCCTCCTCCTCCACTTCCTCCTCCGCTTCCACCTCCACCTCCATCACCTCCGCCACTGAATCGAAACCCCCATATCTTTCTCTCTCTCTTTCGTAACACACAAAAAACGATCCCCCCTCTCTCTCTCTAGAAAAGTAAATTGTCTCATCACCCAAAAGGAAAAGCATAAGGAAAAAACATCTCTCTCACTCTCTCTCTCTCTCTTTCTTTGTTCTCTTTTTCTCCAAAAAAAAACTCTTTCTCTTTCTCTTTTCTCTCTCTTTTCTCTCTTGCTTCCCTCCCCGCCACAAACACACCCCCAACTCTCAATAAATCTCCTCCTCGCCCTCTTCCTCCTCACCACCTCCCCTCCTGCTCGCCACAGCGTTCCACAGGGTGCCCAGCACGGGAACCAAGAAAGCCAACCCGAGCTTGGGCTTGTCGGTGCTCGTCACCCGCAGCGTCAGGCCCCCGGCCCCCTTGTTGTTGAGCGTCGCGTTGGCAGCCACGGTCGTGCGCTGCGTCGGGCCCCACTGCGTGCCCAGGTTGCCCTGTAGCCCTAAATCTTTACGGAAGTTCATAAAAGAGCCCCCAACGGTGTACTGCCCCCCAAACTCGGGAGCGAAGTTGAGCTCGGTCGAACCGGCCGTCGCCGTCTCGCGCCCTCCCCTCGCCGTTGACGTCGTCATCGCCCCGAGCGTCATCCCTGCCTCGACAGCACCCTGCAGCACGCCCATCCTGGTGTCCACTTTCGCGCCGTAGGCGATGGGGCCCTGGCCCGTTGGGGCACCCCCACCTTCGACCAGCCTCGAGGCGCTGACCCCCACCGCGGCTTTGGCAAGAGGCAAGCCGGGCACGTTGGTCCTCGTCTCTGCTCTGGCGGTATAAAGCATGTCGCGCTGGAAGGTCATCCCTTCGACTCCCAAGGTGGTGGTGACCGTGCCTAGCAGCGGGGCGCGAGGTGGAGGTGGGGGAGGCTGGTGTGCGCCTCCTCCCTTGCCGTTGCGTGAAGTCGGAGGAGGAGGAGGAGGGATGTCGTCATCGTCGTCATCGTCGTCGCCGGCTTTCCCACCTCCTTTCCTCTTTTTGTTCTTGTTGTTCTTCGCCTTTTTCAGCTTCTTCTGCCTCTTCCTCTCCTTGGCGGCGGCGGCCACGGCCTCATCCATCATGATCCCCTCGGCGAGCCTGTGCGTCAGCGTGGCCTCGGCCTCGGCGTGCACCGTCGTTTTTTCTTTGTCCTTCTGGAACTGGCCAAAGACGCGGCAAGGGACGCCGTCGATCAGCTTGTTGCGCCGGCGGAGCATCAAGGTCCTCTCGGCCTGGACGCCGTCGATGCCGTCGTCGTGGTCGAGAGGGGTGGGCTCGATGAAGGGCCTGGTGATCCAGCTGCCCTGGTCGTCGTAGTCGCGGTACCTGGGGTGGGTAAGGGGTGGTGGGGTTGAAGGGAAAAAGAGGAGGAAAGAGTTTTTTTTGAGTGAGTTTTTTTTACGTTTTTCCGTTTTTTTCTTTCGCGGGTTTTTTTCTTCTTTTTCTTCTTTTTCTTCTTCTTCTCTTCTTCTCTTCCTCTCTTCTCTCCCACTCCAACGACAACTAACCCAACATACCTGTACGCGTGCTCGGGCACCTCATCAAAAGAAGCGGCCAGCGGCGGCTCCGGGGAGTAAAGCGGGCACGACGACCCGGCCCCCTCGCGCTGGCGCTCCTCGCGCCGCTTGGCCACCAGCTCCTTGCGCCTCTTGAGCTCCTCGTTGCGCTGCTCGTCGCTGCGCAGCTTCTTGATGTCCCCCAGGGGGAGCACGTCGGCGTCCTCGTCGGGCTGGGCCACGGGGTTCTTGCCCTTGTTCAGCTTCGAGAGCAGGTGCGGGATCGGGGGCAGGCGGGACCCGCGCATCATCGCGGCGATGCGCTCCTGCATCGACTCGGCCGCTCCTCCGCCGCTTCCACCACTCTTCTTCTTCTTATCCGCGCCCACGTGAAGGACGTCCTCGGCGTCAGCCAGCAGCTTAGAGGCCAGGCACCACATCACCAGCGAGGGCCTCCACGCGGCACCCGAAGGCAACAAAGCGTCGCCGGTCTCCGGGTCGACGCGGCAGCGGGGGTGGCAGTCGACCAGCGCCGCTGGGTTGAACAGCCTCCCGTCGCCCGCAGCTGCTCGCACGCCCTGCTGCAGCAGGTGCATCCGGTTCTGGGAGAACGCGTCGTGCGGCAGAGGGGTGCCAGAGGCTCCGTCGGGGGGCGCGGAGGCGGCGTGGGTCAGCACCAGGATCGTGTTGAACCACACGGCGCGGCCCAGCGCGTCCGAGACCGACTTGAGCATGGCCGCGTCGGCCGAGCCCCCTCCTCGGGGAGGGGTGTCCATCCTGTCGACGTAGAGGACCATCGTGGGTCTATGCTTGGCCTGGGCCGCTCTTACCCCCTTCAGCACCTTGAGGTTGTGGCGGATCCCTTCGGGGCCTCGCAGCAAGCCCGGGGTGTCGATGAAGTTAAGGGTGCAGCCTGCGACTTTGCCCGAGGTGACGACGACGGATTTCGTCGGAGGAGTTGGAGAAGGAGTTGATGCAGCAGTTCCAGCAGCTCCAGCAGCTCCAGCAGTTCCATCTCCTTTCTCAACAGCAGGGCCGGATTCCCTCAGCAGCGCCTTGATCATCGACGTCTTCCCTGCCCCTGCGGGCCCCAGGACCAGGACGGTACAGTCGAGCGGCAGGTCCTCTTTCGCGCCGGCGCCGTCGCCCCTCTTCTCGAGCTGCTCCGCCTCCTCGGCGGCCTTCTGCGGGTCCAGCCCTTTGTTCGCCGGGGCGTTGCCCAGCCTGATCCTCTCGGCCATCATGAGCTTGGACATCGTGTTGCGGGCGATGGGTGCCGCGGGCGGCTGCTTCAGGCGCAGGCAGAGGCGGAAGAGGATGACGACCATATCGCGGATGCGGGCGCGGAGCGCCGCGGCCTCGGCCGGCTCGTCGGCAGTGGAGGATTCGGGGGCGGCGGGGGGCTGCTGGTCTCCACCTCCGCCTGCTCCTCCTCCTCCAGCAGCAGCAGTAGCAGCACCGCCGTTGGCAGCAGGAGCGCCAGAAGCGTTGGAGGCGTTGGGAGCGGCCTGCGAAGAAGAACCTCCTCCAGCGCCGCCACCAGCACCGCCGCTCGTCGAGGGCGTCGAAGCGGCAGCGCCGGCAGAGGGGGCGCCTCCACCTCCGCTTCCGCTTCCGCTTCCGCTTCCGCCTCCGCCTCCGCGAGGGGGCAGCGCACCCACGCCACCGGCGGGGCGAGGGGGCAGCGATCCCAGGCCCCCGGCGGGGCGCGAAGGGGCAGCCTGCTGCTCTGAATGCTGCTGAGAGGAAGAAGAAGAAGTGGAGGTGGAAGAAGAAGCAGGAGCGGGGCGAGGAGGCAGGCCCGTGAGCCCGCCCGCAGGAGCAGGAGCAGCCGCGGGAGGAGCAGGAGCAGGAGCGGCTTCGGAAGAGGCCCCTCCCTCCGCGGCCGCCGGGGCAGTAGGAGCAGGAGCAGCCCTGCGGGGCAGCCACGGCAGCGAGCCGCTGGCCCAAGCAGAGGTCGCCGGCGCCGAGGCGGCGGCGGCCTGGGCAGCGGCGGCCTGGGCAGCGGCAGCAGCGTCGGAGGATAGGGAGGGAGCAGCCGCCGGTGTCGCAGCTGCAGCAGCGGGGGTGCTCGCATCAGCAGCAGCGGCCTCGGGCGCGCTCTCGGCCCCGGTCACGCGACGCATCAGCGACGCGACGAGCGATGACGCCGCCGAGGCGGAAGAAGATGAGGAAGGAGGAGCTGCTGCGGCAGCAGGAGCGGGAGCTCTCTCAGCAGCCTCCGGACCGTTCGCGTTCGCGTTGGAGCGCTCAAAGGCCGCGGCGGCTGGCATCGGCGGCGCCGACGCGACGGCGGCCGCCGCGGCTGCGATCTCCGCTGTGCCCTTCTCGACCTCGGCCAGCGCCGCCGCGGCGGCCTCCTTCGAGGCCTCGAGCGCGCCCGAGGCGGCGGCGGCAGCGGCCCTCTCCATCTCGGCCTGCCTCTCCTGGACGGCGGCCTCGAGGGCCGAGGCGGCGGCAGAGGAGGAGGTGGAAGAAGACGTGTTGCTCGCTCCCTCGCTGGCGTCGTTGAAGGAGTCGGTGTCGGAGCCGTCTTCGTCTTCGTCGTCGTCGGAGGCGCGGGCAAATCCCGCCTCTGCCGCGGCGTCGTCGACGACCTGGACGACGTCCTGATGTGGTTGTTTGGTTGTGTTGAAGGTGGAATTGGAAGAGGAAGAGGAAGAGAAGGGGAACAAGGTGAGGTTTTTTCCTGTTCTTTTTTCTCGACGGCCGTCGAAAAGAGTTCGGGATAAAAAAACTCATCCTCAAAAACAAGCTTCCAATTGCCGACTCGTTCCACTGATTTTCTTACCTCGCCCTCGTTATCAGAGCCTTCAGACATATCGGCGTCGTCGCTGCTAGTAAAAAAGGGGATTGGGATTGGGAGAGGGGTGGAGTGAGAGAGAAAGAGAGAAGAGAGAAAGGATTGCTTTTCAAGCCGTCGTTTTTGACGTCCTCGTCGTTGTTGCCTTTCGGCATTGCATTTCCGAAGCTTCGAATGCGCAATCGGGGAGTCTTTTTTCGCATCGACACTCACCTGTCGTCGAAGGTGACCCTCTCGGGCGCAGGCGCCGGGGCAGAGGCACCTGACGTGAGGTTAGGGTCGGGGAGAAAGAAGGAGGAGAAGATGGGGGGGGTGTGAGGTGTCGTTTGTTTTTTCGTTTTTTTGGCCAGCGAATCATCATCGGCGGCTGAATGGTTCTATTGTTTTTCTTTGCTTCTCCCGCGCCATGATCTTCCTTACCGAACCCGGTCAGGCGGGCCAGCGTCTCCATTGGTGTTGTTCTCTCAAAAAGGGAAAAGAAAAGAAAAAAAATGGTAGAACCAAGAACGACGGAAAGGAGAAAACGTTCGAAGCCGTCAAAAAAAAAAAGAGAGTGAAAAAGAGGAGGAGGAGAGGAAGCGATTTTTTTTCGACGCTGCTCGCTCTCTCGCTCTCACTTTTTCGCTTTTCTGCCTCTCGAAACGCGCCTTCCGAGCGCTTTTTCTCATCCCGATTTACCTACTCAACCTCTCGTCGCCACCATGGTCGCCAAGAAGCGCACCAAGCTCGTCGACACGCGCAAGCCGACGCACTCGCTGGACGCCGCCAGGCCGAGCAAGGCGAGCAAGGGCGGGCGAGATGCGGCGACTGTAAGATTTTGTAGTTTTTGTGTTTGATTTGGAGGTCGATGGATGGCGTGGGATGGGAGCGATGGGAGCGGGGTGATGAGTATCGGTTGATTGGCTCGCTGGGATGTGGCGATCGAGGATCGGAAGGGGATCGAGAGAGAGAGAGAGAGAGAGAGAGAGGGAGAGCGGAGACGACATTTGATGGCATTGAAAAAACTTCGGCGGCTAGTTGCAGCAGCAAAGGCGGCGGCGGCTCGGTTTTCTTCCTTCCTTTTTCTCTCCTCAAACTCACCACTCTCAACCTCCCCCCACCTCCATCCATCCGCCATCAACCGAAACAAACAGGTCCGCCGCCTCAAGATGTACTCCAAGCGCGCCAAGCGCGACTCCAAAGGGCGCGTCGTCCACGAGGACTTCCAGTCCAAGGAGCTCCCCTCGACGCGGATCCAGCCCGACCGCCGCTGGTTTGGCAACACGCGCGTCGTGGGACAGAGGCAGCTCGAGCAGTTCCGCGACGAGATGGCCAGCAAGGTCGACGACGCGTACACGGTGCTGCTGAGGCAGAAGAAGCTGCCTCTGAGCCTGCTGCAGGATGAGGACGGAGGCGGTGGAGAAGGAAGCAACAGCAGCAGCAAGAAGAAGAAGAAGCACGCTCCGGACGGCGCGAGGTCGGGCTTGCTGACCGCGGCGCCCTTTGCCGCCACCTTCGGGTCGAAGGCGACGAGGAAGAGGCCGAAGCTGTCTGCCGAGACGTACGGGGACATGGCCAAGTCTGCCGCTGCGGGCAAGGCGGCGACGACGACGACGGAGGCCGGTGGCGCTGTTGCCCCTGCGACGCCAGGAGGAGGACGAGGAGGAGGTGAAAACAACGAAGGCGACGATAACGACGACGACGGCCAACAACAACAACCCCCTCCTTCCTTCGCCCTCGACGACAGCCCCCTGCTCACAGACCGCTACAGCCTCGCCAACCAGCGCGAGACTAAGGACGCGCTCTTCGACAAGGGCCAGTCCAAGCGCATCTGGGGCGAGCTCTACAAGGTGCTCGACTCGAGCGACGTCGTCGTGCAGGTCCTCGATGCACGCGACCCGCAAGGGACGAGGTGTGCTTTCTTGGAGCAGCACCTCAGGAGGAACGCGAGGCACAAGCATTTGTTGCTGTTGTTGAACAAGTGCGACTTGGTACGCTGGGAGTTGTTTTGGTGTTTTTTGGGGGGCAGGGAGGGGAGAGAGGGGAAGAGAAAATGAAAGAGGCGAAAGAGAGAGCGAGAGAGACCGACCGCAAGCGCGTGCGAAGAGAGAGAGAAAAAAAAGGAAAAAACATCAAGGCCGGTGACGACCAACAATTTGTCCGTACCATCCGATTCTGAGGGCGAAGGCCGGGAGAGATCCCGTCTTTTCCCTAATGGGGAGATACTTCAGTGAATCTCGTTAGACCGAGGCCTTGATGGAAATGTTTTAGAGAGGAGGCGTTTTTTTTTCTGGAGGTCTTTCAAATTTTTTTCTAACCCTTTTTCTTTTTTATTATCAACTCCCAACCTAAAAAAAAAAACTTTTTCCTTTTTCAGGTCCCGGCCTGGGTCACCCGCAAATGGCTCGCCGTGCTCTCCAAGGACTACCCCACCCTGGCCTTCCACGCCTCCATCACCAAACCCTTTGGCAAAGGGTCGCTGTTGGGCTTATTGAGGCAATTGGCGCGATTGCGGTCGGACAAGAAGTACATCTCCGTCGGTTTTGTCGGCTACCCTAACGTCGGCAAGTCTTCGGTCATCAACACGCTGCGCACGAAAAAAGTCTGCAACGTCGCGCCCGTTCCCGGAGAGACCAAGGTGTGGCAGTACATCACTCTCACCAAACGCGTCTTCCTCATCGACTGCCCCGGGGTCGTCTACAACCGCACGCAGGACACCGCGACCGACGCCGTCTTGAAAGGCGTGGTCCGGGTCGAAAACCTCGACGACGCGACGGAGCACGTGGGCGCTGTCCTGGAGAGGGTGAGCCCCGCTGCGCTTGCGAGGGCCTACCGCCTCCCGGCGTCATCGTGGATGAAGGCGAGCGACGAAGAGGAAGAAGAGAAGGATAAGGGAGACTCCCGCCCGGCCTCGGCCGCGATGGCGGAGCGCTTCCTCGACGCACTGGCGCGGAGGTGCGGCAAGCTGGGCCGCGGGGGAGAGGCCGACGCCAACACCGCGGCCAAGATGGTGCTGTACGACTGGCAGCGCGGCAAGATCCCCTTTTACGTGGAGCCGCCGAAGGGTAGCGGCGGTGATGCTGATGAGGTGGAGGAGAAGGTGGAAGAAGGAGACGAGGAGCAAAAGAAGAAGAGCAAAAAGAAGCAAAAGGTCTCTCTTCCTCTCAACGCCGTGACCGCCGAGGACGCCGCCGGCGAGGCCGGTGCGAGCGTCGAGGCTGCCGCCGCTGCCGCAGCCGCCGTGGTGGAGACCGTGGCCGCCGCGGCGGGCAGGCAGGCGTCGGAGAAGATGCCGCTGGCGGCCGGGTTGTTTGACGACGAGGACGAGGAAGGAGGAGGGGGGGGTGAAGATGAGGAAAGTGACGAAGAAGAGGAGAAAGGAGAAGGTGACGCCGACGCCGACGCCAACTCCGACGACGACGACGACGACGACGACAGCAGCGACGACGGCGACGAGAGCGACGGCTACGGCGAGGAGGGCCTGTCGTGGGAGGCGGTACTGGCGAGCGTGCAGGAGGAAGGGGTGAAGAAGGGCGGAGGAGGGAAAGGGGAGAAGACGGAGAAGAAGAGGTTGAGGGAACCGACGGCGACGAAAAATACGCTCGCTGCCGCGGCCAAGGCCGGAGGAGGGAAAGGGGAGAAGACGGAGAAGAAGAGGTTGAGGGAACCGACGGCGACGAAAAATACGCTCGCTACCGCGAGGAGGAGATAAAAAGGCTCGCCGGTGATTGTTTCTTTTTCTTCTTTTGAGTCCTTCTGATGAGTGGGGGGGCGCGTGTATTTTTTTCTTTTCGTTTGAAGGAATGGAAAAATGACGAAGAGAGAGAGAGAGAGAGAGAAAGAGAAAGAGAGAGAGGACGACCCTGTTTTCTCATTTTTCACCCTTTTGCTTGCTCGCCCTTTTTTTCCCAGCTGCATCAAAAACACAATTCGCTGCGGCTCTCTCCCGTGGGGCACGATACACCCCTTTCGTTGATCCCTTATCACTCCAGACACCTGCTTTGTTTCAGATCGGATCCGAAATGCGACTGAGCGCGACCAATGCGCGGCCCACGACGGCCGTGGCAGCGTCGCGGCATTGTTCGGCAACGACGACTTCGCCGCCGTCGTCGTCGACGACCTCGCTCGTCCATTGCCGCCGTCGTCTCCCTTTGAGCGCCCGCGCTGCCTCTCTGCCTGTTCTTCCGCCTCTCGTCACCAGCATGCAGCGTTCTTGTGGTCGTGTACCGACCAAAGGGGCTGGCAGGCGCATCGTCAGCGTCTCCGCGACCCCGGAAGCGGAGGCATCGCGGCCTGCTTCTGCTTCTCCTGCAGCAGCGCGGCCGCCACCGCCGCTGGTCGGCGCTCTCGCCGTCGACAAGTCGCTCGACGACCGCATCAGTAGCGGCGAGTTCACAGACGCCGGGTCGACGAAGGAACGCGCATCAAGGCCAGTTCGCAAGTTTCTGGCCAAGGACCCTGTCGGGCCAGGTGAGCAAGGGGATTGGTTGGAGTTGACTGGGAATGAGAGAGAGAGAGAAAGGGGATTGATGACGATGGCTATTAGCTAGTTTTTCTTTTTAGTTATTCGTTTGGACAAGAACGAACGAAGGAGAGAAAGAAGATAAGAGAAAAACAGGTGGAGCGTGCCAGGTCACGCCTTTTGCTTTTTTTCTTCTCTTGATGGCGCGGAGCGGCGCGGCTGATCGGAATTGGGAGAGGCTGGCGGTCATGAGAGAGAGAGAGGATCGAGGGCGGAAGCAAGGCAGAGGTGGTTGTGGTGGTGGAGGTTGAAGGAGGGCTCGACTCTTCTCCTTTCTCACCCTTCGTTTTTACCCTTCTCGTCTCTTTCTCGTCTTTCTTCCTCCTGCCCGCGCGAGCGATTGCGATACAACAAGAGAGCCGCTTCTGCTCTTGTCGCTCTTCTTGCGAACGGTGAAGAGAAAGCCTCTGTTGGAGAAGGACGAGCCGGAGAGAGAGATATATATCGAAAAAAAACTCTCACACCTTCTTTGTCTCTTTGAAATTCAAACTCGAACTCCCTCCTCCCAACCCCCACTCCAGGCCGCGCCGTCGCGCTCTGGCTGGCCCAGCTCGGCATCCAGTGGCGCACCGCGGCGGCATCTCGCATGCCCACGGCCACAGGAGACATCCGCGAGATCGTGGGCCAGCCCGTGTTCGTGCCGCTGTACCGCCTGTTCCTGACCTATGGAAAGGTGAGTGAGATGTTTTTTTGATGTTTTTTTCTTCTCCTTTTCAGATTCTTGAGCTCGCGGCTCTGTGCGAGTGCGGGTGGATTAAATAGGAATTGAGGAGCGGAGGCAATGGGCTGCTGCGAGACGTAGGCATTGGAGGAGCGAGCGAGAGAAACAAGCGCACACAAGGAAGCAAGCGAGAGAAACAAGCGCGCACAAGGAAGCAAACAAGCGATCGAGAGAAAGAGAGAGAGAGCAAAACTTTCGCGCGCGAAAGAGCCGAAGCCTCCTCTTCTTCTTCTTCCTCTTCCTCCACGACCTCCTTCTCCATCCAAGCGCATCCCTCTGCTCCGCCGCTGCTCGATCGATGGCCTGTTTTTGTTCGCCAGGAGCGCGGGAATGGAGCAAGAGAGCGCGGGAGGAAATGAGCAAGAGAGCGTCAAAAACCGAACAAGCTCACCTCTTTTCTTGAACCTCTTTCTCCACCCAAACCCCCCTCCCCCAACCCCCACTTCCCCCTCCCAGATCTTCCGCCTCGCCTTCGGCCCCAAGGTCTTCATCGTCGTTTCCGACCCGGAGCTCACCAAGCAGGTCCTCGTCACCGACGCGGCCAACTACTCGAAAGGTTTGCTGTCCGAGATTCTGGACTTCGTCATGGGCCAGGGCCTGATCCCGGCCGACGGCGAGGTCTGGCGCGAGCGGCGCAGGGCCGTGGTCCCGGCGCTGCACCGGAGGTACATCGAGTCGATGCTCGGCATGTTCGGGGACAGTGCGCTGCACGGCGCGTCGGTGCTGGAGAGGAAGATGAGTGCAGGAGGAGGTGGTGGTGGAAGTGGTGAAGGAGGAGCAGCGGCGGCTTCGTCCTTGCACCACGCACCTCCCTCTTCCTCTTCCGGTCCTTCTGTCGTCGTCGAGATCGAAAACTTCTTCTCGAGGCTGACGCTCGACATCATCGGCAAGGCCGTCTTCAACTACGACTTCGACTCGCTCAAGAACGACGACCCGTTCATCCAGGCCGTTTACACCGCGTTACGCGAGGCCGAGTACAGGAGCACGGCGTTCGTCCCCTACTGGAACTTTGCGCCGCTGCGGTGGCTGGTGAGGAATTGTTTTTTTTGTGGGGGAGGAGTGAAGCGAGCGGAATAGAGTGCGTTTTTCTGTTTCCCCTGCTTGCGAGAGATCAAGGGAGCAGTTAAAACGCCGGCAGCTGCGGCGAATCGCTGCGGGAAGAAGAAGAGAAAAATCGCAGGCGGAAAGCGAAAGGTGAAGAAGAAGAAGAAAAGTACTCTTTTTCTCTCTTTCGTTTTTCCTCTTGGTTTTCTCTTTGCTTCTGCTTCTGCCTCCCGCCGCCAATCGATGCCGTTGCTACTTCTGCTGCTTTGTCGCAGGTGTCTTACTCTTGCGTTTACTTTGGTCTCTCGACCCGGAGACATCCAACCACAAAACAAGAACAACAAACTCACGAACCATTCGAGAGAGAAAAAAAACCACCACCTCCCTCTCTTCCTCCTCCCCCCTCCACCTCCACCACCACCAACAAAAACCCAGGTACCGAGGCAGCGCCGCTGCCAGGAGGCCCTGACCATCATCAACTCCACCCTAGACGGCCTCATCGCCGAGTGCCAGCGCCTGGTCGACTCGGGAGAGGAGGAATTCGTCGACGAGTTCCTCAGCGACCGCGACCCTTCGATCCTGCATTTCCTGCTGGCGGCCGGCGACACGCTGGACTCAAAGCAGCTGCGGGACGACCTGATGACCTTGCTGGTCGCAGGGCACGAGACGACGGCCGCGGTGCTGACGTGGACGGTCTACTGCCTGATCTCGAGGCCGGAGTACGCCGCCAAGGTGGCGAAGGAGGTGGATGAGGTCTTGGGGGTGAGTTTTTGAGAGGTTCTAAGTTTTTTTTTGAGAGAGAGGAGTTTGAAGAGAGAAAAAAACAAAAGCTCTCACTTTCTTCTCCATTCCCTCCACGCCCCCCCTGCCACCACCAGGACCGCGCTCCGACTCTCGACGACATGCCCAAGCTGCGATGGACCACGCGCGTCATCAACGAGTCGATGCGGCTCTACCCGCAGCCGCCGGTGCTGATCCGGAGGGCCGCCGTCGAGACGAAGCTGGTGAGAGGAGTTTTGTGAGAAAAAGTTTGGAAGGACTCCAGTTGTTTCAAAACTCGATGGTTTCATTTTTCTTGTTGCCGCCGCCGCAGCAGCTGCTCCGCTTTCGAATCAAGATTGAAAGAACGCTAGTTCTTTCAAAACTCGATATTTTCTTTTTTCTCGATCCGAGAAGAAGAGAGGGTGTCGAAAGAGCGAAAAGAGAGAAAAAAGTTATTTCTTGCCTTTTCTCTTCGACCTTTCGACAAACGCGGAGAGCTTTCTTTCAAAACTCTCGTCGTCTTTCCCTCTCGCTGCAGCAGCTGCTCCGTTTTCGAATCACGTTTTGAAAGAATGGAGTAACGATCCTTTTTGCTCCGACCCCTCTTCTTCGGAGGAGGAAGAAGGGCCGGGAAAGAGAAAGAAAAAGAGCTCACATTTTTCCCCTCGAGAAAAAAAAACACGGAAAAAACCCGGAAAAAATATTGACAGGGCGGCTTCGTTATCCCGGCGGGCTCCGACCTCTTCCTGAGCGTTTGGAACCTCCACCGCGACCCGCAAAGGTGGAAGGACGCCGACAACTTCATCCCGGAGAGGTTTGGCCCCGTGGACGACGTCGTGGTTGGTGGCGGCGAGGCCGCCGGGACCAGCGGCGCGGTCGGGTGCCCTCGCTCCGGCGCTGCTGCCGCTGCTTCGGCTTCTGCTTCTTCTTCGTCTTCTTCCTACGTCGTCCCCAACGAGATCACCGAGTCTTTCTCCTACTTGCCTTTCGGAGGAGGCAAGCGCAAGTGCATCGGGGACCAGTTTGCGCTTTTTGAGAGCGTGTCGGCGCTGGCTGTATTTGCGAGGAGGGTGAGTAGACAGAGGAGATTTTTTTGGGGGTCGAGATTTTTTTTCTTTCGCCCGCCCTCGTCTGCTGCTGCTGCTTTTTCTTCGTTTGTTGCTTCGCTTCGGTTCGCACGCATCTGCTGCTGCCTTTTCTTCGTTTGTTGCTTCGCTTCGCTTCGCCCGCCCGTGTCTGCTACTGCTTAAATTCTTTTGCTTCGAATCAAGCACGCGCGGGCGGGGAGTTTTTTTTTCAAAACTCTCACCTTTTTTATTTCCTTCATTCTTCTTCTCCTTCTTCCCCCCCCCAAAAAAAACTCCAGTTCGACTTTGCCCTGGCCGAGGGGGCGCCTCCCGTTGGGATGACGACGGGGGCGACGATACACACGAGCGGTGGTTTGATGCTGAGGCTGACGAAGAGGGAGCACGGTGGGAAAGGAGGTGGAGGAGGAGGAGCGGAGACGCCGGTCTCGGCGGAGGCGGCGGTGGTGGTTTGAGAGAGAGAGAGAGAGAGAGAGAGAGAGAGAGAGAGAGAGAGAGAGAGAGAGAGAGAGAGAGAGAGAGAGAGAGAGAGAGAGAGAGAGAGAGAGA
>Ga0210003_1002500_pt1 | contig 15455 bp, 9 predicted proteins | sample LantaG_FD_182804 | JGI IMG/M metagenome (GOLD analysis project Ga0210003, IMG submission 182804) | Deep subsurface microbial communities from Baltic Sea to uncover new lineages of life (NeLLi) - Landsort_02402 metaG (SPAdes) (version 2) | ecosystem: Environmental > Aquatic > Marine > Oceanic >... | reverse complement strand
TTTAATTAAAAAGGGTTTTGCATTAGCTGATAATAGTTCTGACTATAAATATAAAACTAAATTTTTATCTTTGGAAAAAAGCAATGAATCCAGAACAGATGCAAATATGGAATTATCTAAACGAGCGTGCTCTATGCCATGAAAACCGTAAGTCTTCGGATGAAATCAGGGATGAGTTAAATCTTGAAAGTGGTGGGCCAACAAATGAGCATATTAGAGATTTAATTCGAGGTATGATTTTAAACCATAATTGTTGTATTGGAAGCGATAATAGTGGTTATTGGGTGATTACAAATGAAGGAGAACTAAATGGCGTTGTTACGAGCTTGAGAGATAGAGCTAACGGAGTTTTAGAAAGAGCAAGTGCATTAGAAAGAAACTGGGAGAATAGAGATCACGTCTAAAAAAAATCAGTAAAGCATTCAAAGTCTTTTGAGAAAAAAGTATGGGGGAAATGTTTTTTACATTATTTCTATCAAGGACGGTAATAAGAAAATAATACAAAACACCGAAGTAATCGAGGAGATTAGGGAAGAAATCCGAAAATTGCAGAAGTGAGGGTCGAAGTTGCAAAGCTGCTTACGAATAGGTATAATGATGGTGGCGACTAAAAGAAATTCTTTTGCCGGGGATTGATTGGAAATGGGTAAAGACAAGAAAACCGAAACACCGCCGCTTGAGACGGTTGAGCCGATAGGCAGCCGTGTGCTGATTCGCAAGGACGAGGACAAGAAACAGACCAAGGGCGGCATCCAGCTTCCGGACAATATTGAAATTCCCACAATCACCGGCCGAATCATTACAATTTCCGCCGAGATCGAACACTCGCCGGACATACCGCTGCGCCAATACGACAAAGTTCTGTTCAATCCCAAAGGCGCCATCCCCGTCGATTTCGAGGGAGATAATCGCCTGTTCGTGGTAGAAATTGAGAACGTCGTTGCGGTCTTCAGAAAATCGTAAGATCACGCCGAAGATACAAACCTGAAACAGAAGCTTGGCGCTTTGGCTTGCCTTGTGTATCATGTATCCCAATGCCCGGCCACTCGGCCCTGCATGATACATAAGGTAACTTATAGTATTTTCAGAAACGGCAGGCTGGGAAGTGCTTAAGAAGCTTATGTTAATTTCTATGTGGGGTGAGACTTGCTTCCGATGTTTTAGCAGAATTCACTTATATTAGTAAAAGCAATTGTTTCGATACTATCGTTTGGAAAATACAGGTTTATGGCTGATAATAAGAATACCTGGCTCGCCAAAATAAAAAGAACGTTCACTTCAATATTGCCCGTTTCCAAAAGACGCAAAGGCAAGTGCGTCAATTGCGGAGCGTGCTGTAAACTGCCGAACGTCTGCCGATTCATCAAGCTTTCGCCGGATGGCAAAGTACTCTGTTCCATTTACCCGATTCGCCCGTTAAACTGCAGAAAATACCCAAGAACCGAATCGGAACTTATCACTCAGGACACATGCGGTTACAGGTTTGAGTAAGGCCGGCTTTACTTTATGCACACTAAATGTGTTTCCGCATCATCACAGCTTTGCCGACAAACAGTAATATAATTATAATGCCAATCATTGAAATTATGCTCTCGATGTTTACCCTGTTAAAATCCTGTTTGGCGGTTATTCCGTTTTTTTTTCTGCAAAAATAATTTATCCCGCGAGCCTTTTTAGGCCGCGCCGCTTAAAGGCGAACAGACTTCCCAGTACCAGCAACAATCCGGTTGCAGGTTCCGGCACTTCAGGCGCTGGCTTCTTTTCTTTAATAAAATATATCTGTTTTTGTGGTTTTGCTTTTCCACTGCCGCCGCTGATTCCCCCCGGCCGGCTAAAATCTAAAGCGGTAGGGAACAGACCGCCATGAGTTCCGCCACCGCCGGCGGACAAGCCTTTTTCATCAGCCGAAATACTGTGTTCGGACTGCTCGAATACCGCGATAATGATCTTTGGTTTATTGAGATATGCAATAGTGCTGGATGCCGTGGCGTCACTTACTTCGCCCAGCCAGTGAATAAATTTATAGCCGGGCTTGGCAACTGCTGTCAGCATAACCTCAGTACCCGGCTTAAAATGATGAACGCCTGCAATCGGAGTTATTGCACCGCCTTTAACAGGAGTCTGCTCAAGAAGCAGCACAATATCCTGTGTCTGGCAATACGCAGGTGTAGTCAGTACGCATGCAATAATTGCAATGACGAATATTATACGTCCGCGTTCAAGGAATTTTGGAAACCCCCATTTCATCAAATTCCGCCCCCGCTGTGGTAAAGTCTCGCTATCCATATAGACCGCTCTGCGGCTATGGACCCCAATAGTAATATTAAACCAGAAAGAGCTCGAAAAGTCAAGTCTTTTCTCTGATCTATGCCCGGTTATCGGGGGCAGGAAGCCTGAAATTCGGTTTTGAAGTCTTGGGCCGTCGTGTTATAGGTCTTCCGCGGGTCGTGAATGTGCAGACTTTTTCGACGAATCTTTATGTCACCGGCTCTTCGATTCCGCTCAGAGCCTGCCCTGAGGAATTCGAAGGGGTGAATAGTTCTTCATGTCGAGCGAAGACGAGGCATAAATCGGCAATCGACAATCGAAAATTCCTACTACTGGCTTTTGCGTACGTATCTGCTGATGTTACGGATCGCCTGGCGGAGGCGCTGCTCGTTTTCCACAAGAGCGATGCGCATATAATTTTCGCCTCCCTCGCCGAACGCTCTGCCCGGAGCGATTGAAACTTCCGCATTCTCCATCAGGTCCATCGCGTAATCGATGCTGCCCTTGCCCTGGGAATGTTCCTGCGGCACCTTTGCCCATACGAACATTGTCGCGCGCGGCTTTTCCACCTCCCAGCCGATCCTTCTTAAACCATCGCAGACCACATCCCGCCGGGACTGATATTTCTTGTTTTGTTCGATCATATCCTGCTCGCAGTGCCGCAGGGCGATTATGCCGGCGATCTGAATCGCCTGGAAAATGCCGTAATCGTAATAGCCTTTTATCGTGGCGAGATAATCGATCATATCCTTGTTGCCCGCCACGAAACCGATGCGAAATCCCGCCATGTTGTAAGGCTTGCTCATCGTGGTAAATTCGACACCGACGTCTTTCGCCCCCTTGACCGAAAGGAAACTCGGCGCCTTGTAGTCGTCGAAGCAGGTCTCGCCGTAGGCAAAGTCATTAATTATTGCCACGCCGAACCTCTTTGCAAGCTCGACGACCGGCTCGAAAAATCCCTCATCGACGGTCATTGCAGTCGGATTGTGCGGATAATTGAGAATCAGCAGCTTGGGCTTCGGATACATATTCTCCAGGACCATCGTGACATTGCTGATGAACTTGTCGTCGTTGCCGAGCGGCACCGATACCACATTCGCGCCGGCCAGCGCCACCGCGTAGTTGTGTATCGGAAACGCCGGATCGGGAACTATCGCCGTATCGCCCGGGCCCATCATCGCCAGGCACAGGTGGCTGAATCCTTCCTTCGAGCCGATGCAGGCCAGCACCTCGGTCTCCGGGTCGAGTTGTACGTTCCATTTGCGCTCATATTTCTTCGCGATTTCCGCTCGCAGGTTCTTAATCCCTTTTGATGAGCTGTACCGGTGGTTGCGAGGGTCACGTGCGGCTTCGCAAAGCTTGTCAATCACGATCTGAGGAGCCGGGTCCGATGGATTGCCCATGCCAAGATCGATAATGTCAACGCCTGCTTGGCGCTTTGCCAGTTTCAGTGCATTCAATCGCCCAAACAGGTAGGGCGGCAAGCGCGTTATTCTCTGTGCCGGTTCAATGGGTTTATCCGTAATCCGCCGATGCGGCGAGTCTATCGTTAATCCAGACATATTCTTTCTCACAAATCAAAAAAATTGTAGGCTGTGCAAAGCACACCATTTCCTAAGTTAGTGGGCAATGCCCACTCTACTACAATCGGACAGTGTACACTCGACGGATAAATTTTCAAGCCATTTTATCTATATTGCCAGATACAATTGTATTAGAGCCGCAAACCAGCCGATAAATCCTTGCTTTTACTGGCACTTTTCGCTACAATAATATCGAGATTGCTAATAGCTCTTTTTCAAGGGAGGATCATGTAAAATGGCTAAAATAGGCAAATTAAAAATATCGCTTCTTATTTTGCTCAATGTATGTGCTTTCAGCCGGCCGGTTCAAGCAGAAACGAGCATCTACGTGTTCGGCTCCGACCAAAGCACCGTCGTCAAGACCGGCGGTTTCGCCGGCGTCCACGAAACTTACGCCGTCACCGGTCAATTCCGGCTAACCGTCAATCTTGATTCAAGGATAGCTTCGTTCGAGATAGTCGATGCAAACCTGACTGATGATACCGTCTTAGAATATGGCCAAAGTCTCAATGAAATCTTCAACATGACCGAACTTGCCGGTACAGTTGTTAATTATATGACAATCGAATTCGAGGGCAAAACCGCCGACGGCACAGAAAGCGACGTCAGCCTGAGCCTGAAGCTTATCATCAAAGACGATTCGGTCCACTTGACCGGCAAAACCACACCGCCGCCCAATAGCGCCGACATGTTCATCTACGATGTCAATGCTGTCGCAACAAAAAAATACGAAGGCGGTGCGGGAGAGCCTAACGACCCGTACCAGATCGCTACAGCAGAAGATTTGATTGCCCTCGGCGAGACTCCCGCAGACTATGACAAGCACTTTATCCTGACAGCAGACATTGACCTGGATCCCAACCTGCCCGGACGAAAGGTCTTCGACAGGGCTGTCATTGCGCCGGATACCAACGACGTAACGGATTCATTTGCATTTGAAGGAATCCCATTCACAGGCATATTTGACGGCAACGGTTGCACGATCTCACGTCTGACGATTATAGGCGAAAGCTATCTTGGCCTGTTTGGCCGATGTGGGCTGTGGGATGCACCTGCTGGCGAGGTAAAATATCTCAATATGGTGGATGTTAACATAGTTGGCACGGGCGGATGTGTTGGGGCAGTGACGGGTAGCAACGGAGGTAGTGTGACCCGTTGCTTCAGCACCGGTACAGTCGTCGGCGGAGGTGCGTATGTGGGTGGATTGGTGGGCATCAATGTTTGGCCGGGTGTTGTGACTTGCTGTTATAGCACCGCCACAATCAGGGGCAATGACCATGTCGGTGGGCTTGCGGGGTCCAATGGGAATCTTGTGATGAACTGCTACAGTACATGCGCAGTTACAGCTGTCGGGGAAAATGCCGGCGGCTTGGTGGGATGGAACCGGGGCGATGTGACGGACTGCTACAGTAGGAGTGTCGTAAGCGGCGGCAGCAATGTCGGCGGCCTGGTTGGAATGAATACATATAATGTGATCCGGTGCTACTGCACGGGTGCGGTCAGCGGTAGTTCGTATGTTGGTGGCCTTGTGGGCAGGAGTGCAGGATGGGGTAAACCTGCCATCCCTGTATTTACGACTGCGTCCCTCTGGGACACCGATACGTCGGGCCAGCCCGGTAGCGATGGCGGTATGGGCAAGACCACCGCCGAGATGCAGATGTTAAAGACATTCCTTGAGGCTGGCTGGGATTTCGTGGGGGAAACTGAAAACGGCATTGAGGATATCTGGAGCATTTGTGAGGGAACGAATTATCCTCGTTTTGTCTGGCAAATCCCAGTGGTCGATTTTGTCTGTCCGGACGGCATCACGGTAGACGACTTTTCATTTTTCATGGAGCACTGGCTGGATGATAACTGCGATTTAAGCAATGGTTATTGTCAAGGTACAGACCTTGATCAGTCCGGCACAGTCGATGTGATCGACCTTGAAATCTTCTTCGAAAACTGGTTGGCTGAGTTATGAGAAATAATGGTGTGCATTGCACTCTCTACAAGTAACCATTTGAAAAATATTTTAGATTGCCAATTACCGAATGCCAATTTATAAATCGTCAATCGTAAATTGAAAACCTGTCCTGAGCAACGTCGAATGGATCGTAAATCGTTTATTAATCTTCGAATGGCAGGCTTGCCGAATAGTTTGGCGCTTCTTTGGTTATCTGGATATCGTGCGGGTGGGACTCGTGTACCGAGGCGGCGCTGATTCTTACGAATCGGCTGTTTTTTCTGAGTTCTTCGATATTTCTTGCCCCGCAGTAGCCCATTCCGGCCCGCAGGCCGCCGACTAATTGATAGACGAAATCGCCTAATGTCCCTCGGTAGGGCACCCGGCCTTCGACGCCTTCGGGCACGAGTTTGCGGGCTTCGGTCGAGCTGCTCTGGCCGTAACGTTCGGCAGAGCCTTTGACCATTGCGCCCAGAGAGCCCATGCCCCTGTATTCCTTGAACTGCCTGCCCTTGTAGATGACTAACTGGCCCGGGCTTTCTTTCAGGCCGGCGAACAGCGAGCCTATCATTACGCTCGAAGCCCCGGCGGCAATTGCCTTGGCAATATCTCCCGACTGCCTGATTCCGCCGTCGGCGATGACCGGGATGTTGTGCTTTTGTGCTACCTCGGCACAGTTCATAATCGCCGAGACCTGCGGGACTCCGACGCCGGATATGATTCTGGTTGTGCAAATGGCGCCCGGGCCGATACCGATCTTAACCGCGTTCGCCCCGGCGGCAATTAAATCTTCCGCCGCCTGGGCTGTGGCGATATTGCCTGCGATCACATCGATATCATGATCGGCTTTGATTTTCTTTACCGTATCGATGACGTTCTGAGAATGGCCGTGAGCGGTATCGACCACGAGTATATCGGCATCCGCTGCTATGAGGGCCTCGATTCGTTCGTAATCGTGGACGCTAACCGCGGCCCCGACCAGGAGCCGGCCCCGCTGGTCCCTTGCCGATATGGGGTACTGCTGGACGCGGTCGATATCCCTCATAGTAATCAGGCCGGCCAGCTCACCCTTGCCATTAACCAGCAGCAGCTTTTCGACCTTGTGCTTCTGCAGGATTTCCTTTGCCTGTTCGAGGGTGGTGCCCGCCGGGCCTGTCACCAGGTTATTCTTGACCATAACAGAGCTTATCTCGGCATCGTAGTCTTTTAGAAACTTCAAATCCCGGCGTGTCAGAATGCCGACGAGTTTTTTGCCGTCGACGATTGGAATGCCTGAGACGTTCTGCTCGCTCATAAGCTCCTGTGCTCTTCTGACCGGCTCGTTCGGCGATAGAGTCACCGGATCGATAATTATGCCGTTCTCGGAACGCTTGACCTTGGCAACCTCCCGTTTCTGTGCCTCGATAGAGAGGTTCTTATGAATGATGCCGATCCCGCCTTCCTGGGCCAGCGCGATGGCCAGGGCCGACTCGGTCACGGTATCCATCGCCGCCGAGATAATCGGGATATTGATCGTGATATTGTCGGTCAACTGCGTGCGGGTGTCCGCCTGGCTCGGCACAAAATCGCTCTTGGCCGGGACCAGCAGAACATCGTCGAAAGTTATACCTTCAGCAACAATTTTGCCATCATCCATTTTTAGCTCCAGATATTAGTCGCCTTCTTGGGCCGGTATTAAAATTCCCAATTATAATCAAAGACTCATCAAATATCAAATATCAAAAATCAATTTTGTAGAATCCCTGAAGAATGTCCTATTTTAACACGACAGAGGTCTTTTTTGAATTTGCAATTTGGTTTTTGAGATGTATCATTGCCGTCTATGTCTGAAATAAAAGAAATTCTGGTTGCTACCGGCAATCCGGGCAAGATTGCCGAAATCGGGGCGATGCTCGACGCTGACGTTCGGTGGCTGTCTCTTGCGGACCTTCCGCCGATGGCCGAGATCGAGGAAGACGGCATGAATTTCGCAGAAAACGCTCGCAAAAAAGCCGCCGGCTACGCGAAAGCCACCGGACTCTGGACCCTTGCCGACGATTCGGGGCTGGTTGTCGATGCTCTCGGCGGCGCTCCCGGCGTCAAATCCGCTCGATTCTCCGGCGAAAAACCAAAAGATGCCGACAGAACGCTGATCGACCATCGAAATATCGCAAAAACACTGGAGCTTCTCAAAGGCGTTCCCGAAGAGAAACGCACGGCGAGATTTGTCTGCCGCCTGTGCCTGGCAAGCCCCGAGCGAATACTGATCGAGACCGAAGGAACACTGGAAGGTCTGATAACCGACAGGGAAATCGGGCTTAATGGCTTCGGCTATGACCCAATTTTTTTCGTGCCGGATCTGAAAAAAACCGTCGCTCAGTTGACCGGCGAAGAAAAAAACGCCATTTCACACCGCGGAAACGCGATTCGTAAGCTCAAACCGATGCTTGATGAGCTTTTGAAAACTCACCTTTAATCTACAAAGTGGCAATCATAACGATAGCGGGCAGAGTGTTCTGGAACGCATGTACGCAAGATGTGACAAATATCGCTCGCCACCATGAACGCTTTCGCCATGATAAATACGAGCATGAGAAGACGAAGAACGGCCAAATCACACCTAAACCCCATGCTGGCACTACAAGAGAGTGCACTCCGGCCCAGACAAAGGCCGAAATAACCGCCAGACGGACTGGCCGTTTCGTTATAAACGAGAATATCCAAAGCCCGCCGGCCAACAGCAACGTTTCTAAAAGAGGGCTGATTACTACCATCCCGATGAGCAGGCCAATGGCCGGACCGTTGAATTCGGGGCCCATCTCTTCGGTTATTACCCCGGTAAATGCCAAAATCATCGCGATAATGAGTGAAGGTACAAGACTGATAAGTCCTGTGCGCAGAACGTACTTCCACATCGAAATTTGATTATCGAACAGCAGGGAAAGCAGCCACGGCTGTCTTTTCTGCTCGTCGACTGTTATATTCTGTTCCGGCTCCAGGTTTCACCTCTGTAAATGTTATATATATAGTACCCAAAATACCTGAAAAATGCAACGATTAAACTCACTTTGTACGGCCCAATTGAAGGCTCAAATGCCTTCCGGATTCAATTATGACCTGTTGGACTTCAGGCTCAGAGCCTCATAGTGACACGAAAACCCGATAATTGTTTTCTCTTGACATTTCTAAATCATGCATGTATTTGTCCAATTCTAAATTTTGTTGTTAAAATAGCCGAAGAGTGGTTCGGCAATGATTGTATTTTTATGTTTGAAACGGCACACTCCGGGTAAAACCCGGGGCTAAATACTTATAGGTAAGCTTTTTATGGCAAAAACAACTTCTAAAAAATCTCTGGTGATAGTTGAATCGCCTGCCAAGGCGAAAACTATACACAAATATCTCGGCCCGAATTTCGAGGTACAGGCCTCAATGGGGCACGTACGCGACCTGCCTTCGAAGGGCCTGAACGTTGATATTGAAAACGATTTCGAGCCGACCTACGACATCATGCCCGGCAAGAAACGCACGGTAACAGCACTGAAAGCGGCTGTTAAGCACTGTGACGAGCTGTATCTCGCAACCGACCTTGACCGTGAAGGCGAGGCTATTGCATGGCATCTGGCGCAATTGCTCGGCGTCCCGGAGGAGAAGACCTACCGGGTTATATTCAACGCGATCACGCATACTTCGATCAAGCAGGCTTTTGCCGACCCGGGTAAGCTGAATATGGACAAGGTTATGGCCCAGCAGGCCCGGCGAATCCTTGACAGGATTGTGGGTTATCAGATTAGTCCGCTGCTGTGGAAGAAGGTTACCCGCGGCCTTTCGGCCGGCCGGGTTCAGTCGATTGCGGTCAAAATTGTTGTCGAAAAGGAAAAAGAGATTCGCAAGTTCGAGCCCCAGGAATACTGGCTGATTCCCGCTGTTTTCACTGCTGATTTGCAGAACGACTACAGCCGCGAGTGGCTCGATTTCATGCAGACTAAGTCCGAGAACGACAAGCCGCCGACTCTCGCAGAACAAAGTCAATGGCTCACGGAGCATCATGCATTCAAGTCCGAACTCTACAAAATCGACGACAAGGAATTCAAGGCGTCCGGCAAAGAACAGGCCGAGCCAATCTTCAATGCGTTAAAGCATGCTCAGTTCAAGCTCGCCGATTTGCAAACCAAACAATCGGTTTCCAGGCCCTCGGCGCCATTTATAACATCAACTCTCCAGCAGGCGGCGGCAAATCGTCTTGGCTTTGCAACAAAAAGAACCATGCGCGTCGCCCAGCAGTTGTACGAGGGCATAGACCTGGGCTCGATGGGTTCACTTGGTCTTATCACGTATATGAGAACCGACAGCACTCACCTTTCTGGTGAAGCCGTCAAGGAGGTTCGAAAGTACATCGAGACGCATCTCGGCCCCGATTACATGCCCAAAGAAGCCAAGTTTTACGCTTCCAAGAAAAACGCCCAACAGGCACACGAAGCTATCCACCCGACCGACGTCGACCTTACGCCGGACGATATCAAGCCGTTTCTGAGCGAGGAGCAATATAAGATTTATAATCTTATCTGGCGCCGATTCGTCGCCTGCCAGATGGCCTCGGCCATATGGGATGTAACGAATCTGAATATCTCGGCGGAAACGACGGTAGGTTGTTGCCGTTATAGAACGACCGGCAGAATCCTGGTCTTTGACGGCTTTACGAAAATCTGGCCGATTACGTCAAACGAGCAGGAATTGCCCTCGATGGAGGTCGGCCAGCCGTTGTCAGCGGTCGATATCCAGGCTGATCAGCATTTTACCAAACCGCCGGCAAGATTCACCGAGGCATCCCTGGTAAAGGCTCTCGAAAAAGAGGGGATCGGCAGGCCGAGCACTTACTCGTCGATCATAAGCACCATACAGGATCGAAAGTACGTCGAGCAGAAAGAGAAGAAATTCTACGCCACCGATATCGGCGAGGTTGTCACGGAAAAACTCAGCGAGTACTTCCCGAAGATAATGGATATTGCATTTACCCGCTACATGGAAGAGCAGCTCGACAAGATCGAAGAGCAGCACCTCGACTGGATCGGGGTCCTGAAAGATTTCTACGGACCGTTCAAGATAAATCTCGATACGGCACAGGCCGAAATGAAACACGCCAAAGCGGAAATGACTCCCAGCGAATACGAATGTCCGAAGTGCGGCAAGCAGCTCGTTTACAGATTCGGCAAAAACGGAAAATTCCTGAGCTGCTCGACGTACCCGGAGTGCACGTTCGCATGTCCCTGTGACAAGGAAGGCAAGATGGTCGAGGAAAAGTTAAGCGAACATGAATGTCCCAAGTGCAGCAAGCCGATGATACATAAGAGCGGCCGGTTCGGGCCGTTCCTCGGATGCAGCGACTATCCCGAATGTAAAACGACCCTCAAACTGGACAAGGAAGGCAATGTCCTGCCCCCGAAGCCGCCCGCAGAGCCTACCGGCGTTAAGTGCTACAAGTGCAAAGAAGGCGAGCTGGTTATCAGGCAGGGTAAAAAAGGCCCCTTCATGGGCTGTAACAGGTTCCCAAAGTGCAGAACCATTATCAGCATAAAGCAGCTTGACAATCTCAAGAAACTGCAAACCGAGGGACAATGGCCGCCGAAAACGTTCGAGGAGGCCGACGAGCTTCTCGGACGTAAAAAGTCCAAGAAAACTGTAAAAGCCAAAACATAGCACAGCACCATTTACATTTTACAATCCAATTTTGCCCAAACAGAGTCGCGACTGTAAAGCAGCGGCAACAGGATTAATCGTATCATTTTAAACGTCCCTTTTTATCAAATTATTATACTCCGGCCAATTTTGCAGAAAACCCCCAAAAACTGCCGATATATACTAATTGTTGCTGTTTGGTGCCGGCGATTAAACGCCCGTGGCGGGAAGTATGCACAGCAGCACGAATTAAGGCACTAAGCTGTAGATATCGGCTTTTATAACGAGCCTCTTATGGGACGTAATAATATGTTGGAGGTGTGAACCCCGTCAGAGATGCTGTTACGGGGGGACATGACGTAATGAAGAAAAAAGTCCGCAGAAGCCGGAGTAATGGGGTGAAAAAGAAAAAGTCATATAAAAAAGGTGCGAAACGCCAGGCGCAAGGTTCGATATCTCGAACAGCGCTGAGGTGTCTTGGGATCGGTGTGTGTCTCGTGCTCTTATGCAGTTCTCTGAGTTTCGACATTGGAGATTGGCCGAGCGGTTTTGAGTATCCTAATAATAATCCGACAGCCAACTGGTGCGGCTCGATAGGGGCTTTTTGCGCATATTATCTTCTTTACTATGTCGGTCCGGGCATCTTTATCGTGCTGGTATCGGCAATTTACCTATGGGGTTCCAAACTCGCAGACCGGCCTGTCAACCAGTTGATTTTGCGGACAATTGGATTAGGGCTTGTCACGGTGGCGGCTTCGACTACTTTCTACTGCTTATGGCCACAAACTTATTTCAATTTTCCGACCGGTTCGGGCGGGATTCTCGGCACCGGGGCGGCACAGCTATTGCAAAGTCATTTTGCCTCGCTCGGTACTTTTATATTACTCGCTGCCATCTGGGTCGTTGGGACCGTTTTATTGGCCGATGGCCTGATGTTAATGGTGCTAAGCGGGCTCGGCTTTACGGCCGCCAAGATAATGGGAATTGCAATACCGGCCTGGTCCGCTGCAAAGGAGCATTCACAGGTTCTCAACGAGATATGGCGAGAACTAAGTGCCCGGCAAAAACCCGTGGTTATCAAAAATGAAATACCGAAACCGCCGGAGGTTGAAATTCCAAAATCAGCGGAAGGCATTGCAGTAACACGGTCTGACAGTAAAAAACCGAAATCCCCGAACGTCGAGGCACCGAAAAATACCTTTGTTCAGCCCTCCTACGATGATTACAAGCTGCCGCCCTTGGATTTGCTGGCCGAGCCGGAACATACTTTTGCTTCCGTGCAGGAGAAGGTCGTCAAGGCAAAGGCAAGCGCCTTGGAGCAGCTTCTGTCCGAATTCAATGTCAATGCCCGGGTGGTCGCGGCCGATACCGGCCCGGTTGTCACGATGTTCGAGCTCGAGCTTGCAGCAGGCGTTAAGGTAAGCCATATATCCAACCTTGCGAACGATATGGCTCGTGCGCTGGGTGTCGGCGCCGTCCGCGTTGTAGCTCCTATGCCCGGCAAGCATACGATAGGCATTGAGGTTCCGAACAGCGAGAAAGAAAAAGTCCGCATGAAGGATTTGATCGAGCTGGCGGGCAACAAACCTCAAAAGATGCAGATACCGTTGTACCTCGGCAAGGATTCTTCAGGCGAAGCGCTCGTTTCGGACCTGACCAAGATGCCCCATCTGCTTATTGCCGGTACTACCGGCTCGGGTAAGAGCGTCTGTATAAACAGCATCATTACCAGCGTGCTGGTCACGAAACGGCCGGACGAGGTAAAGATGATTCTAATCGACCCCAAGATGGTCGAGATGACGGCATTCAATACCATACCTCACTTAATGTGCCCGATTGTGACGGAGACCCAGATGGCCGTCCAGATCCTCGAATGGGCGACCGTGAAGATGGACGAGCGTTACGCCCTGCTGGCCGAGGCAAGGGTTAGGAACCTCGCCGAGTTTAACAAGCTCGATACCGACGAGATTCTCAGGCGTTTCAATCCGAGCAGTGAGGATGAAGAAGCGAAGATCCCCAAGAGCCTGCCGTATATAGTGATAGTAATCGATGAGCTTGCCGACTTGATGATGACCGCGCCCAAGGAGATAGAGGCCTATATTGTTCGCCTCGCTCAAAAGAGCCGGGCGGTCGGCATTCACATTGTCCTTGCTACCCAGCGGCCGCAGGCGACGGTCGTGACAGGTCTGATCAAATCGAATATGCCCACACGGATCGGATTCAGGGTCGCCGCCAGGATGGACAGCCGGATTATCCTCGACCAGAACGGAGCCGAAACGCTGCTCGGCGAGGGCGATATGCTGTTCCTCAAACCCGGCACGAGCGACCTGATTCGCTCTCAGGGCACGTTTCTCGATGATGGCGAAATAAGGCGGATTGTAAAGCACTTAAAGGATGTCGCCTCGCCACAATTCCATCCCGAGCTGACCCGGCTCAAAACGGTGGATACCTCCGATATGTCCAGAGACGAGTTGTTTGATGATGCGGTCCGAATGGTCCTGCAGAGCAAACGGGGCAGCGTCTCACTGCTGCAGCGAAGGCTAAATATCGGCTACGCCCGGGCTTCGAGGATAATCGAGATGATGGCCGCCTCCGGAATTCTCGGAGAGTACAAGGGCAGCCAGGCTCGCGAAGTGATTATAACGCTTGAGGAGTATGAACGTATCCGTTCGCAGATGGAATCGGACGCCGAGGCAGGCTATGAAGACCTCGCCGAGCCCGACGAATCTTCGGCAGAGCCGGCTTATGTCAGTGAAGGTCAGCAGGAATACCTCGCAACCGACAGCGATGATGACGACTAAAATGATTTTTCAAAGAGCAGATTAAATTTAAGTATTGCGCGCTGCTTAACTTAATTGCATTTGACTTTTTTCATTTCCATTCGCAATTCGACAGCAAGGTCCGCATCTGGTAGACTTTCACGATTATGAGCATGGACCTTAAAGACAAAACGCCGGGCGAGCTTGAGCAGATCGTAGAGTCTCTGAGCGGCAAAAAATACCTGGCCGGCTACATTTTTCATTTCATCCATACAAAGGATGCCGAGGAGATTCCCCAAATTACGCCCCTGAGCAAATCCTTTCGGGGAAAATTGGCCGGGCAGGGCTATTTTATCTCCCGGCTTTCGATCCTGACCAAACTTTCCGACAAAGACGGAACTGCCAAATACGCCTTTGCTCTTGGCGACGGCGGTCGGATCGAGACAGTGCTGCTGCTCGACGGCGCGCGGAGAACGCTGTGCGTTTCGACCCAGGTCGGCTGCACGATGGGCTGCACGTTTTGTGCTACGGGAAAACTCAAGTTCCGGCGAAACCTCACTGCCGCCGAAATCGCCGCCCAGGTCAACACCGTGCAAAAAGACGCCGGACGAATCAGTAACGTGGTCTATATGGGCATGGGCGAGCCGCTTGCAAATTACGCCGCGGTAGTCAAGTCGCTCCGGATATTGAACCATCCGAAAGGCAAGAACATCGGCATACGGCATATTACAGTCAGCACGTGCGGCCTGGTGCCGGAGATTCGCAAGCTTGCATCCGAAGACGTGCATCCAAGGCTGGCCGTCTCGCTGAACGCGCCGACCGATGACCTGCGGACGAAGCTGATGCCGATCAACGCCAAATACCCGGTGGCGGAATTGCTCAAGGCCGTGCGGTTTTATCAGGACAAGACCCGCCAGCGTGTCACCTTCGAGTACGTGCTGATAAAAGGGCTGAACGACTCGGCCGACTACGCGAAAATGCTGGTCAAGCTGCTGGCCGGATTCTCATGCAACGTAAATCTGATAGAGCACAACCCGTATCCGACATGCAAGTACGCGGCTTCCGGCAGCGCCCGCATCCGGGAATTCGCCGCCGTACTGGACAAAGCCGGTATCGAGACGACCACGCGATTCAGGATGGGCCGGAATATCAAGGCCGCCTGCGGCCAACTCGGAGCCGACTGGCTGGCCGGCAAAATGAGATGAGCACGAATCCATGAGAGACAGAAATTCAATCATTACAATT
>Ga0210003_1002498_pt1 | contig 15461 bp, 16 predicted proteins | sample LantaG_FD_182804 | JGI IMG/M metagenome (GOLD analysis project Ga0210003, IMG submission 182804) | Deep subsurface microbial communities from Baltic Sea to uncover new lineages of life (NeLLi) - Landsort_02402 metaG (SPAdes) (version 2) | ecosystem: Environmental > Aquatic > Marine > Oceanic >... | reverse complement strand
TTACTTCTTGTTTAGGTGGATACATGACAAAGTGCTCTGTTTTAGGATTAAAGAATATAAGAACCATTGATTCGCTTCTTAATTCTTTATATACCGCTTTCATGAAACTTACAACATTGGCAAATAATTCACATGGAATTGATGGAATATCAAATTTAGCATATGGAGCAATATCTTCTAAGATTGATATTTGGTCAACCTTTGCTAATGTTTCAACAGCACCCATTTTCTTTTTCATGAAAATTCCATTTTTTCCAATAATGTAACAAATGTCATCTCCAGGTAACGGAGCGTTTGCATCATCTTTCAAATAAATAGGAAACATAATTCACCTTTTCTTTAATTTTCGAATAAATCGTCAAATATTCCTTCTTCTGTATCTGTAATTACATCTTCTTGCTCAATCACTTCTTCAATATCGACAACTCCATCATCAATAAATTCTAATGTTTCAGGAGGAGCAGGTGTATTTGAAGTTGATCTAAATTCAATCGGTTGATATATTGTCCTCGCTTCATTTGGCATTTGCATATAAACACCTTGTCGAGTACTTTCAAAGTCACTATTCCAAAATGTAACAAATCTTGAAGCATTACTATGAACATTGAAGTTTGATTGTGCAATCCTCGGACCTAAGATTCCATACGGCATATATCTTCGGTTCATTTCACTTTTACGATTAACAAACGTTCCATCACTGGCATTTAATTTAGACCGATATGATCTAATTTGAAGATTAGACCCATTATATGCTGTTACACACATTGTAAGTTTATTTGTTTCTCCAGAACTTCCAGGAGTAATATAACTGATAAAATCTCCAGGTTGAAATACAAACTTTTCTTCATTGAACGGAGTTAGTTTGAGTTTGTTATATCGTTTATCTGTTTCTAAGATCAACTCAAATCTTTCTGAAAACCTCGTATCTAACCATTGAGTGCATAAATTGTTAAACATAATAAGTGGAGTACCATCTGTTTCAACGAAGTATTCAATTTGAAATGAACCCGATTTCAAGAATTGAGGCATTCTTGGTTCTGTAGCTTTAACTCTCATTCCTCTTCTAAATCCATTCATTTCTCTTCGTACTTTTCTTATTCTCCCCACCTCAATATATCCATCATCGTAATCAATATATGGATATGCAATTTCATTCCCTTTTTCATCTCTAAGAATGAATGACAAATAATTATCGTCAGACATAAAATCAACGATTGTTTTAATTTCAAGTAAGCTTTCAGGTCGTCTCCAATCACAATAAACAACTTCATCTCCTATTTTGAAATGAATATCATGGTCAAACCCTTTAATGTCAACGGCATCCGATTTAAGCATTGTATCAAACATAAATTTATAGAGTTGTTTGTCAACATCACTATCAACAGGAATATTTTGAATATTTCTAATATAATTATCAGATGAATTTATAGCTGGGAGTTTACACCATGCTATTTTAGGATTCACACAATACTGATAAAATCTTTCAAGTTTAACATAATTTCCAGCTCTGATCATTGGATATATTGATTCTGAATCAGGTTGAATTATCTGATAACCTTCGGTTAATAGTGTATTTAACCTTAGTTCTAAATTACCTTCTCGATCAACTCTTTCAAATTTAGCATAAATAGTTGATCCTGAAACATATCCTCCGGTAAATGTATATCCATAAAATGGAGAATTACTTCTGCCTCTTTCAGTTACAAAATACAATTTGTCTTTTACTAATGTTAAACTAGGATCAACCTCAATCAGATCCATATTCATCTTTTCAACTTCAATTCCATCCAACAAATAATGACCATTTAGAAATTTAATTTCAATTTTACCATCTCTTGCAATTCTTATTCCTGTAATTTTAGTAAATAATGGTGTTTTGTCATAAGTTGAACTGCCAACCATATTAACTTTAACAATATCATCAACTTTAACCATTACCCCTTTAATATTAACTTCTTCAAGAGTTTTGGATAATGGAGATTTAAAATGGTCGCTTAATCTTATTGATTTTTCATCATCACCATATCTTACATAATCGTTAAGATTATCATCCCAATTCCAGGTCATGATTTCTCCATTTTCACCTTCAAACTTAACATACAATCTTTTACCATTGTAAACATTATAAGCAGCTGAATCGAGATAATAAGTCACATCATCAATTAGAACATCATCTCCAATTTCAATATATTCACCACTTATTGAAATATTATTCCCATACATTACATCAACTTTATCAGCTGATTTTGTTGAAGCACTTCTTGAAATCATATTATGTAATGATGTAAATAAAATACTTGGTCTATTATCATCATCCTCATCTCTATCACTTGTATTATAAAGACCATTTATAATATTATTCAATCTCTCTGTGCTTGGTTTCATTTTAGCCGAGTAAATAAACATAGGATCAGTCATTGAAAAATAATGCCAAGCTAATATTCCTGAATATGGAGTATCCCCATGATTCAAATACCATTCATAAGCACCAGATAAATCTGTATTGAAAATATTTGACCACCAGGACATCAAAACATTATTTATTGTATGTTGTGGTGTGTAAATCCCATCTTCTGGTTTAAATGCATCATCAGTTCCTAAATTCCCCAAACATACAGTTGAATCAACATTAGTTAAGGGAAGTCTGTATAAAGGATCACTCAATGAACTTAATGGGGCGTGTCTTGCAAATACTTTTAATGATCTGAAACCAAACTCTTGATCAGCACTATTACATAATTCAACAACATATATGAAATATGGGAATTGAAGATCAATTGTAAAAGTCTCATATTTAGAACCACTTTGAGAATATGATCCTGGATTATTTAGAATTTCATCAATATGAGCTTTATATTGTTCATATCTTCCTTGCTTTTTATATCTATTTACTTCTTCAGAAAAAGGAAGACTGAATTGAACTGACCTTACCGCAGGTGGGTCTTCTAGAACATAAATTACCTTACTTTTATTTTCTGCTTTAAATCGACAATTAGCAGGATTTAATGTCATTTTTTGAACATTGTTCTGTATATCAAACATTCTTCTTAGAGCAACATTAGTTCTCAATACCCCATTTCGTCTTCTTATCGGTTCCCCATCATCTGAATCAAAAATATCAAAATATGATTGTGATGAATCTAGGACATGAGTATAATCTGGACCTATAATTAATTCATGATATCTTGGAGCAGGTTTTGATTGTTTGATGAATTTAGCCATATCAGAAACTTTTGAAGCTTCACTTTTTTCAAGTTCATCTATTTTTTCTGGAGTTATTGTTCTTCCATCCAAATCAATGCCTGGACTGGGTAATTCAGTATTATATAATATTGGTGGACCCATATGATTCATATGGTCTATGCTTATTCTTTCTGCTGTTCGCCTTATTAATTCGCGTAATTCACTATCTTCAAAAATGGCCATTTTAATTATTCTCCTTTTAAATACTTAAGTATTTCAGCATATTTTTTCAATACTCTCTGACAATTAACCTCCTTTATACCCCATATCTGAGATCTTAGTAATTTCCCATTTTTATTTACCCATAAGCCAGCAATAAAGGATTCTTGTATATCTCTTTCTAATGTGAGGTATGCAACCTCACCTTTTAACATTCCAGGACAAGGCAGTACCAACATTATATTTGGACCTTCTGGCATGCCTTCAATTACATTAACATTGATTTCTTCCTTTTCCTGTTTCCATATTGCTTCACATAATTCAATCACTTGTTGTTCAAGAGTTTTATTTTTACCAATCTCTTTTAGCAATTCATCAAATATTTCTCCCATCAGATTCCCCTTTCATTATATGTTGTGAAACAACATTAAGAATATTATCACACGTTGCCTCAATTTCTTTTTCTGAAGATGAAGTTATATGTGAATGTAACATATTAGTCAATCGTTCAAAGAATACATTAATTGTTGAATCTAATGCTCTATCTTCCATGTGGCAAACATGATCTTCAATAATCATATTTTTAAATTTCTCAGACCAATTTTCAAAATTTAATATGTCTGTTATTACAATTTTTGTACCATCAATTGAGTTAATTGATATTTGCCCCATAATATTATCACAAATTATAGTCGCTGGAGCTAATGTCCTTGATATCTTATGTGACATTACTTAATCCTCATACGATATCTTTTTTGATCATCAGTGACAAGCCATTCAACTTCTGTGAATGGAACGCTTCTCCATCCTTTCTTTTCAACATCGTAAACATGAACGATATTATTATTCCTGATTAATTTCATAATCTTTGGAATATTAACTGATTTTGGTCTATCACTTTTTGGAATATGATCAAAATCCAAAGTGCATTTCATCAATCGAACTGATTTATCTTTTTTTGTAAATTTGATTTGAACAATCATTTCTCGAAGTTTTTCAAGAAATGTCATTGCATTATCAATGATTCCAACATCTTCCATTTTATCGTCTCCTATCTGTATGAATTAATTCATCGCTCCCGATACCTTGACTTATTAAATTACCCATAATATAACAAGTGTGATTGCAACCTTTACATAAATGAGCTTTATCTAACATTAGAGAATCTCTATATTCATCACTCAATTCTTCAGTTCCCCCATTTTGAAATATATTCAAAACATCAACTTCAGGAGTTAATACTCCTCTAACTCTCAAACATAATCTCATTGAACCATCTGCATCAATTGCGATTGTATTAATATCATTTTCCATTTCACAATCAAGATTAGATGGAAGACAATTTGCAATTTCAGGTAATAGAGATTGTTTCATATGAATATCATAATTTGGATCATTAATTAAACCATGAAAGATTGATCTGACTAAATGAATATCTTCTCTACTCTTTATCATCAAATCATCTGAAGTGATATTTGAAAAATCATAATATGGAGTTTTAGCAATATCAATAAATGTAATATCAGATGATATTCCAAACTCAGTTAATGTTGCAACTAACTGATTCAGATGAATGAGATTGCTTTTATCAACTGTTATTTCAGCAACCAAATCATCAATTTTTTTATTTGCTTTCAATGCTTTTAATTTATTAATTCCTTTAATTGATTTTTCTCTCCTATCATCATCAATTCCAGTTGAAAATATCAAGGGATCAACTGATGCTGTATAACCTTTAATGTATTCAACATTCTTCAATAATCTTTCAAATTGAGGGTTAATCTCATCTGTATTGTTACTAATGATTGTATAATTTATATTCATGTCATTGCAGAAATTAATAATTATATGTAAATCTCGACGCAACAATGGCTCACCACCATAGATTATAATAAAAACCTCAGGGTTATGAATCTTCAACTTTGTTAATGCATCTAAGACCTTTGATGTCTCCATTTCATTTTCAAAATAATGAGTTAATGGTTTATATTCTTTTGGTTTATCATCTTTATTTCTTGCAATGCCACAGTAATCACATTTGAGATTACATTTCCTTGTTAATAATAAATTAACAATGTGAATTTTATTAATCATTTTTAATTTGATCTCCGCAAAAAGAGTTAATGGGTTACGTAAATGAGAATCAAAAACACATAGTGTCTTTGATTCTCATAAATTTATATATTTAGCAATATCACTTATCATTGATTTTAGATTTCAATTCTTCTCTTCGTTTTGTAATACTTTCAAGATAAGTTTCTCTATCTTTAAGATTTGATTCTTTTAAATCAAGAATATGAATCGCCATATCCACTAATCTCATATCGTTAGATTCAGGATCACCTTGAACTTTTTCTAAACAATCAGGGTGATAAAAATATCTTTCATCATTATCACCATATATTCCGTACTTTCCAACTGAATGAAAGAACCCTTTATGATCCTTACAAAAACAGCATTTTTTAGCAAACAATTTCATATTAACCCCCAAGTTTATAATGTTCATCTGCCTCAATTGCATCAAAGTGTCTATGCGATACAATAACCACACATAAATCTTTAGCTAATGATTTAAGAAGTTTTGATACATAACCAATATTTTCATCATCAAGTGAATCAAATATCTCATCAAACAGTAGGATATTTATTTTCATATCTTGAAAATTTGCTTGGAGATCTCTAAGAGTTAATATTGTGGCAATATCAACTATCCTAGTTTGCCCTCCTGAAAATTTAACCCTTTTATTTGATTTAGATATTGTATCGAATATTTCAACATTGATTTTATCCTTAAACACTTTTTGATTCTTATCAGGTTTTAAAGTATCAAATGAAACAATATATCTCCCACCTGCAATCTTATCACAATATTCAGATACTCTTTTATTCATGAAAGGAATTGAATCATCAATTAACATTGAAGGAATACCTGCTGATGAAAATCCTTCTTTTTTCCAAAATTCAATCATAATCATTTGTTTACTAACATTAATTAAACTTTGTTTTAACTCAGAAATTTCCTTTTTAACCAAAGTATTGTTTGCATTAAGATCATTAATTTGTGTCTTATCAAATTCTTCTGCAAGTTTTGCTTTTATTTGATTATCAAAATTAATAATATTTCCTTTTAGCTCTTCAACTTTAACAACCAAATCTTTCATAGTATTGATCGTCATTCTTATTGCATCTTTTCTTTTGGTTAATTCCTGAGTCTGTAATTTTAATTTTTTATACGACTCTTCATTTGCCTTTCGTTCTTTTTCGACTTCACTTAATGCTAATTGTTCAACTTGACCTATCAAATCTTGCAACTTCGTCGTTAAAGCTGCCTTATTTATAGTGAATTTTTCACGCTCACTTTTTAGTTGTTTATCATACTTAGAATTTATTTCCAAGGATTTATCTGAATGTTCTTTTGTTATTACATTTAATTGTTTTGATGCAGTTATTCGAATATCCTCTGCTTGTTTGCTAAGTTTATTGAATATTTCCTCATTTTCTAAGTGTGCCTCACTCAATGAAATCTTTGCTTCATCATCTAATATTTGCATACAAGTTGGGCACATTCCTTTTAAAGAAGATGCTTTTTTCAATACCTGAGCTGTATTTTTTGCTCTTAACGCTTCTGCTTTTAAAAGTTCAGATTTATGAAGTTGATCATTATATTCTTTTTGAGCTTCAGTTACCTCAGCACTAACTGTTTGTAGTTCATTTAAACAACCAGTTTTACATTCAGTTTCGATTAAATTAAATGCATTTTGAAGTTCATTTTGTTTTTCATTTGCTGTATTGGTCAACTCAGATAATTTCAAATCTTTTCGAGTTATAATAAGATCTTTTGACTTATTAAAATCTTCTTCAATTGTTCTTATTTGATTTAATAGTGTTGATTCATGACTAGTTAAATCAGAATATTGTTGTTCAGGATCTTTAGATTGAAATTCAACTAATGACTTAGACGTTTCTTTTAATTCAACCTTTGTCTTAGCTTGATCTTTTTTGAGATTATTAACAGCTTCAATTTTATCTTTATCAAATTGTTTTTCAAGTTCAATTAATTTCTTAATTGTTTCAATATTATTTAAAATAATATTTTCTTTAACTTGAATATTAACTTCAATTTGAGATTTATCAGAATCACATAATTTCAACTGACTTCCTGCTTCTTTCTGATAAATCAACCATTCATCAAGTAATAATATTTTTCTAAATATTTCTTTTTGAGCTGAATCATTTAAATCAGTAAAAAAGTCTTTAACTCCTTGAGCAAACATAAGTGTATTCATGAACAATTTATGTGGCATGAATATACTTTCAATATATGGAACAACTTCATTATGACCTTTTTTAATCTGTGTTCCGTTCTTTTCAAGAATTACAGTTGTGCCGATTTTGGTGTATTTAACATATTTTGATATTTTATATTGATCTTCATCAATTTTAAATTCACTCCATGATAAACAATTTTTCTCAGCAACATTATTAATTACATCCTCACCTGTTCCACCTTTTGTCGTTTTGCCATATAATGAATAACTTAAAGCATCAAAAAATGTTGTTTTACCAATCCCATTTGGACCAGTTATTAAAATCAATTTTCCATTCTCAAATGCTAATTCAACTGCTTCTCCATTATAACCTGCAAAATTTTCAAAACCTACTCTTTGAAAATCTACGTTTTTCATATAACCTCTCAATAATCGAGTTGTTCAATGTATACACATGGTTTATTATTTTCAACAATCCCCTTAGCAATATATTTATTTAATGAATCACTTAAAAATATTTTGAAGAATTGACCTTCATCTGGGTTAACAGCAACTAATTTAAAATTACTTATGTTGTGTTCGTTTGTACTCTGGTTTGCTTTTTCCAGAATCTTTTGCCAAATCTCTGTTTTGCACTTGCCTATCGGTATCGTCAATATTAATCCTCCTACCACACCCAGGTGCTGGAATCCTGGGTTCAAATGGGGTAATTTTAAAAACTAATACTTTCTTTAACAATTTTTTAAAAAATGTCATGTTACCGCCTCATCAATAATAGTGTTAGCAACCTTCAAATATTCATCAATATCATCTTCAGGTATTTCTTTAATTTCAAGAAATCTCCTTAGTTTATCTTCCATTGACATTGATGTTGTAATTCCTCTATTCGTTATATCTTTTTCTCTTCTGTCAATTACAATGAAATCATCCATCCCACTTGTATCAAGGGTTTCTTCCATTATAAGTTTTACAAAATGACCTTCTGATTTCAATTGTTCAGCAACTTTAATAACTTCATCTTTATCTTCATTAGTGATTGTAAATTCACAATACTTCGTATAACCAGTTGTTGGAATGCTCTCAATATATTCAGTCTCAGTATCAACAACCAGAAATCTCTTTTCTTCATTCTTTTCTCCCCAATCAATTTGAATAGGAGACCCAACATAATAGAGTGTAATGTCTTCTCTTTCGATTGATTGAGGTTTATGGTAATGACCTAGCAATACATATTTGTAACGCCCCGCTAAGTCCGTTATTGATAGGTCTGAGATGATACTCATACCACTATTCAATATCCCTTCACTCAATCCAAAATGAGATATCAAATATTTTGATTTATTTGACTTAATGTCTTTTACCATTCCTGGATGATAAGGAACAAACAAAATATCACCAATTGTAGTTGTTTCTCCAATTCTCATAACATTAGGTTCATTATCAAGAGATTTTAATGCTGATATTGCACCCTCACCTCTTCCACCTAAATCATGATTTCCATCCAAAATTATAAACTCAAGTTCTTTTTGATACTTCCTGAAAAAATCTAACATAATTGATTGAGCCAAAGCATGAATAAGTGATTTACCATGTAGAGTATCTCCACCTATTACAAATGTACTAATATCATGCTCAATACAATAAGTTGCCATTTCATTTAAAACATTCTGAATTGAATTTAATCTTTCAGGTAGGTTATTCACAATTTTATCCTGAGAATATCCACTTAAATGGATATCAGCAGTATATAAAAACTTCATATTTTCCCTCCATCTTCAGGTATCCCAACTGTATAATTTGATTTATCAATATATGGAACACATTTTGCTTTTTTATTTCTTGGACATTTTCCACATTCATGACTTGGATTATGAGGTTTAGACCCACCACACATACCATTATCTGCCTCAGGACAACCTTTTGTACTATCGCATATTACTTTCATGTTAAACTCCTAATCAGTTAATAGAGTTTTAAATATTTCTTTATCAATAATATTAGTTTTATAATCGTTATCAATATGAACATATTGAACATTCCAACATTTTTCTTCATAATATCTTATTCTAGTCCATATTGTGTTTCGAATAGGTCCACATGAAATATCGACCATATCAACAATAATTGGAACTTGTTTATTCGGATGAGTCCTTGTAACCCTTCCTGATACTTGAGCAATATTTGATATTGGAGAAGTCATTATAAGTGTATCTTTATGAGGAACATCAACACCATCTCTAATTTTTCCTGGAGTTGATAATGATATTTCTCCTTGAAGGACTTCTAATTTTGAACCTGCAATAAATTTATTAATATCAGAATCTTTAAATTCTTTTGAATCAATAATTTTATCAATTAATTTGATTCGCTCAGACATAACTATTTGTTGTCTTCCAAGTTTTTCAAATCTTTGAATTAAAGATTTAATTGTCTTCATAAATATTTCAGAGTTCTTTATAATATTTAAATATCTTGATCTTTGAAATTTACCTGCCCAATAAAGATATTTAAATCGTTTCGGTTGATCGACTGCAAAATCTAATGCTAAAATAGTTACATTTGGCACCATTGTCCCTTCTGTATCTTCATCAGCAAATGTTGGTCCAAGATGATAAGTAATAATATCTGTATTGCCATCCCACCTATATGGAGTCGCACTCAACCCATATACATACTTACATGGCATATGAATTGAACATTCTGAAAAGGTGGGAGCACCAACTGTGGTATGAACTTCATCTCCTATTAAAATACCAATATTTGCCCTATCAAGTTCAGTTAAAAAATTAATTCGATTTCGTTTTAACAATGATAGGAATGTTTGACAAGTTGCTATTATAATTGAGGAAGCTAAATCATTTTGATAATTTGCTGATGTTAAAATTGATATTTCAGGATCTTGGAGATTAGTAAATTCGAGTATTCTATTTTTCCATTGTGTTGATAATGATTCTCGATGAACTAAAATTAGTGCTTTCTTTTTTCTGGTTGCAATAACCATGATTGAAATTACAGTTTTACCAACTCCAGGTTGAAGTTCCATCAATGCTTCATTATGAGTTAACATATGATTAACAGCTCGAGATTGAAGTGCATTCCTTGGGGTAATATTATGAGATATTGAAATATCTCTACCTTCATGACTTACATCTTCAATCTCGATCCATTTATTAACATTTTCAACTGGATAAAACCTTGGAATTAAAAGATATTTATCTGACTCAAGATAAAATTTCTGAATTATAAATGTAGACGTTTGATAATCTTGAGCTCTTCGAGTGAGATCATCTTTGATTTTTTGATACCATAATTCTTGTTCATACTTTCTTGGTATCAATATTCCTGAACGTCTAACAAATTTCATTTAATTATCCTTTTTGATTAATTTACAATCTCTCATGTTTTTACCTTTTGGGTTGAGAATAAATTTAGGTTTCCCAATCCCCCAAATACAACAATTTCCTTCATTGTATTTACAATATTTTCCTTCTTCTGGAGCACATTGTTTTGTTTCGGTTTTAGTTTGCATGTCTAATCAATTTCCTTTTGTATTCACAATATGAGGTAGGTGATTCCCAAATGCCAATTTTCTTAATTCTGATATTTGGGTATTTTGTGAGAGCAAAACCAATTTCTTCGAACAAGAATTTGCTAATTGTCTCTGCGGTAGGGTCACTGCCAGGAATTTCAATCATTTTATAATCCTGAGATTTTGCAAATGTAATTGTTGCTATATCTTCTGCATTTAACAATAAGCAATGATCAAATGATTCAAGCACAATTTTGACAGCTTCTTTGAGATGTGAAAAGTCAATTACCATGTCGCCTTCATTCAATTTATTTGCAGCAACATAAACTTCAATTTTTAAATTGTGTCCATGTACATTTCTGCAAAGTCCTGCGTGTTTTGATAATCTGTGTCCTGTGGCAACATGAAATGATTTCATTATTGCCCATTCATCTTCATAAATATCTTTCATGCTAATCCTTTCATAAAAGTCTGATAAAGAGTTAATGTATATGAATCAATATTTTTTAATTTGTTCCTAAAATCAGATTCTTTGGCTTCAAGACCTGAGATATCAGTATCCATTGTTAAGAGTTTTGAGATTTTATATTTTTGAATTAAATCTTTAACCCTAACAAGATCAACGTTACTTTCATCACTTATTGCCTTGTAAACAACATCAACATCTGTAATATGTCGACTCATATGCTTTCTAATAAAAGGTTTAATTTTTTGTAATGTTATATTCTCCTCAATCTTATTCATAACTTCAGAGATTGAAGTATTCAACATCACATTTAAAGTCTTTTTATAATTATTGAAACATTGCAAAAGCAATGCATCAACTGACCACAATTGAACTTGACCTTCTCCATCTGCCATATTCATTTCAAATGACAATTTACCTTTTAAGACCGAACCCAATTTTGTAACTAAACTCTTGAATATTCGATCTCGATTTCTTTGTTTCAATACTTCAAATTGAATATAATTTCCATTCTCTTCATTTGAAAGATCAGCAAATCCAATATCACCAATATCTAATTCTTTTTGAAATTGAGCTAATATTGATTGAAATCTTTTTCCATATGGCCAGGATTTAACTATCGCCTTACAAGCGATCTTTTCGATGTTAATAACACCTTGAGTTGTAATTGCTCCTTTTCCAGTTGTAAGTAATTGTTTTAATTCAGCATCAGTTGCTGTAATCAATGAATCACTAACAGGTTTAATAATTGGTTCTGTTTTTCTTTCTTCAATTAACCACAATAATCTCTTATTTAAATCTTTAATATCATATAAAGGAATGAATGTTCTAAATCCAAAACCAATCCCAGTTGTATATTCAGTTCCCAATAAACAAATTGGAAACATAACCGGAAGATATGCTGGTTCAGGATCTAACTCTGATTCAACTCTTGGCACAAAATTAATCAATGAAAAACATAAATCATGTGCCCATTTTGAAAGTCTACATTCTGTATATCTCATTGCTGCTGGAGGACTTTCTTCAACTCCAATATTATTGCCAAAATTCCCTTGAGGATCGAGAAATCCTTGTCTTGCAAAACCAGCTAATGTGCCGTAGCTGGTTCCATGAGGGTGATAATGTCCTATGCAATTAGAAGATATTAATGAATTATTATCTGGAAATATTACTGCAAAATTATTATGAGGTTTTGAATTAATAATATCATATAAAGGTATTTCATTATCATAATTTATAATTTCAATTTTCAAAATTGTATGATTATTATATTTTATAGACATTTCAATAGCTTCTTCATATGAATTAAAATATTTTAAAATTTTATCATACATTGGAGATGATGAATATGTTCTATTTGAATTAAAGTTTTCTTCATTTAATTCTAATCCTTTATTTAATAATACTTTTATTGTTTTTAGAATTTTTATTGAATGGTTAGATTTTAATTTATAAGCAAATTTTTTACCAAATTCTTTATTTATATCTCTATGAGACATTACAGAAGGATCATCTTCATTTGACCAATATTCTGATATCTTTTTAGAAATATTTTCAGTTCCATTGTCCTCATAATATTTCTTCATTTTATCAGATATATTTTTACAAAACTTATTTTTTTCATCAGTACTCATATTAGACCAAAACTTTTTAGAATTATTAGATAACCAATTCGGATCTTCTTTTGATCTAGTTTTAGTATAATTAACTAAATTTTGAACTATTTCTGGATGTTTTTTATGAATATTAAATCCATTTTTTCTTAGTATTTCTGATCCTCCTTTATTAATCCAATCAGTTACATGAATTTTTGAATGATCACATATTGATAATCTCTCAATATTATCAGGTCTATTATCAAATTTATTAAAATTTATATGATGTCTATGAAAATTCTCATCTAATTTAATATTTGGTTTTATATTATGTATTTCATTATATTCATCTGCTAAATAATGACTTAAATAACATTCTCCATTAACACTTATAGCTTCATATTCCCCAATTCCCAACCAAATATTTTCAAATACACCTGACATATCAGTAATTCCAAATTTCATAGATTCAAGTGTATCCCCAACAATAAAATCTTCTGCTTTTTTATATTCTCCTAATTTTGTCAACCATTTATGATCTAATGCACATTCAACACATCCACTTTCAGTTGTAATTTTTATAGTTTTATTTACATATTTAACTAATTTAACACAATCTGCTTTACAAATTGCTGGTTTATTATTAATTAAATCAAACCCAAATAAATAAAAATCTTCAACTTTATCTAAATATAATTTTTCAATTGGTTGTGTTGTGCCATCAGCTAATTTAATTATATTATTTCCTGTTATACAATGCCCATCGACTCTTGCTGATTTAGTGAATGATGTTCTAGCAATATCATATACAGATAATAATACTCTTCTTTCAACTGGTTTTAACCCATCATGAATTAATGGGAAGGATCTAAATGTATTTACATACTTCCCATAATTTCCATACATTTTTGGAATAAGTTTATCCATATATTTTACCTATATCATCATTGAATTTTTATTTGAATAAACAATTGTTTCTTCATTATTATCAATTCTTGTAAGAGGACTAACCATAAATTTATCCTTCTTATCATCTCCACCCAAAATGATAGTTATAATCATCATTGAGAATGCATTAACTGGAATATTTAATAAATGTTTGCTATTCAAAAGTAAATTGCCATATTCTAAATCTGGATGTTCATCATTTAAATATCCACATTTGTCCATCAGAATTGCCTTGTTTTCCTCAATCACTTGTTTAATGCTACGTTCCTTTGCACCATTTGATAATACTAAGTTGATGATTGATTTCCGCATTGGTATTCTCCTACATTTTAACTAATTTTAAATTACAATATAATTTTTTAGAATATAATGTTGAATACAAATTGGCATAATTTATATCATTATTATTACAATATTTTTGCAAATTAGTTATAATTTTATAATTGCCATTCTCATCAACTAATTTCCATTTTTTAGCATTATTTTGATTGCCAAATTGTCTAGAATAAGGTGATGTATTCATTCCATTATTTTGCCCAGAAGCATCTCTTTTTTTCATATGTCGATCTTTTATATTCTGTATTGAAGTTGTCATAAATAAATGATTTGGATTAACACATCCTGGTGTATCACATTTATGACATATACATAAACCTTTTTCAATTGGACCTATATGAATTTTATATGAAAATCTATGAGCAAATATCCATTGTTGTTTTCCTAAAGATAATTTACCATAACCATCTTTATCAGTATTCCCTTTCCAAATCCAACAATGAGAATCAATAATATCATCATCGTAATATAAAAGAGATTCAAAATTTACACATTTTATTATTTCATATGAATCTCTAAATATTTCCTCCGTTGGTCGATTATCAATTTTTTTATTCTTAAGTTTAATTGCTGAACATTGTTGATATTTTTCACAACAACACATTTTTGATGAATTTTTAAATTTTATTTCAAAATTAGCATCATTGCCACAACCATATTCACATTTCATAAACTCCTCTCAAAAGTTCTTTTTTTGATTCCACATTTGTAAATAATTTTAATATTTTATTAATATCATTTGTATACTCAACTTTAATTAATTGTCTTGATTTCTCAACTGTTGTAAATACTTTCAATTGACTTGGGTTGAATTCCCCAATTCCCTTACATCTTATGATTTTCTTATTCAATTTCCTTGCTTCATTCAATTCATCTTCTGACCACAAGGGTTTAAATATTTTTTTATCATTAATTGC
>Ga0210003_1002497_pt1 | contig 15466 bp, 26 predicted proteins | sample LantaG_FD_182804 | JGI IMG/M metagenome (GOLD analysis project Ga0210003, IMG submission 182804) | Deep subsurface microbial communities from Baltic Sea to uncover new lineages of life (NeLLi) - Landsort_02402 metaG (SPAdes) (version 2) | ecosystem: Environmental > Aquatic > Marine > Oceanic >... | reverse complement strand
GTTGGCTAGCTACTTCTCGCCAGACGACAACGAATCGCGGCTCACGCCTAGCTTGTGGAGAGCTTATATGGCCGGGACACGTGCAATGCGTGACTTGGCAACGGTGCGGCCCACGCAAGCGCAAGCTGCGAATGCCGCGCTAGGCCGCGCTATGTCATTCGCCCTGTCGTCGCCGAAGTCCGGCAGTGCTTACTTGCACGGCCATAGTTCACCCTATGCCGCGTTGATCGCACCGCCCGCCAAGGCACTAGTTGAACTCAACTAAGATATGTTAATCACTTATCTCCTCATATCATTAGTGCTAGCTTACCTTCTCAGGAAGTAAGCAGAGCAACGCGAAGCGCCACCGGAAACGGTGGCGCTTTTTTTGTGCCTATTCGCTACGCTCGCCAAGCTATCGCTTGCCCTTGCCCTTTCCTAGCGTCCTATTTCGCGCCTAACGGCCTTGCATGGGTCGGGTAGTGTCATGACAGCGGAATGAGGCGCAAGCGCAGCGCAGAGCATTCTGGAGCGATTGAGAGCATTGCACGGGTGAACAGTGGTTGGGTGGGCCTTTAGAATAGCCGTAAGGACTATAAGAGCCATACCATACGGACGTTCCCATAAATCCCATAGTTTTGAGAAAAACCATAACAAACCGGGGCGGCAGTAGCACTAACAATCAGAATTTTTTCAGCATTTTGACTTGTCAAATCTTTCATCGACAAAAGGGTTCTCGAAAAAATCGGGGACCATATTTATTCTAGACCATTCTTCTTTCTTATTTCTACCACTTCTTTTGCCCATTCAAATCTATCTCTCCAATCTAATAAATTAGACTTCTCTTCATTTTCACTCTTCCATAAAGGTTGTAAGTTTGTATAATGCCACAGTCTTTTAATATCTTCTAGCGTTTCGGCAGTCGATAAAGGAGTAACGTGGTCCAGATGCCACTCGCCTCTATTCTCAAAAGACATTCCCTCGCGGAATAAAGACTCTATATGTTTTAAAAATCCGTCTTTATCAATCCCTAAATAAGTCGCTGCGGTCGCGTCCTTCTTCCAACCCCTCTTATCTAATGATTGAGCTATTTTTCTACCAATATCATATTTTTCTTTATAAATAGGATCTTTTTTAGATCTGATTCTATGGTAACTTTTTTTATCTAAATCCAAACACTCTTTGCATTTTGGAGATGAGAATCTAAGAGAAGAATCATAATAAGAATCTATAGTTTTATTTGCCCCGCACTTGCAACACTCAATGAACGATTTCGCTTTATTTTTTAATTCGTATCCGTCTTTAGCTAATTCTGTTTCTTTATCTTTGCATTCATTGCATTTAGGATGTTTTGCTTTTAAAGAGGACGGTCTAAAGTCTTCTATTTTGATCTCTTGAGAACATACTGAACATTCTAGAAAGTCCTTCTCTAAATGAGAATTTTTCCAACCATTAAGAAATTGATCCTTACTTGCCTTGTGACAAGAATTGCAACAAAAATCACCCTTATCTAAATTACTAGGCGAAATATCCTTTATTTCAAAATTCCCCCCGCAAGACCTACATATAAATTTACCAGATTTTTTTACGTCATCAATTTTCGTTAACCTTTCCTCATCCCTTCTTTTTTGTAGGCATCCCTGACATTTTTGGGTTATTTTAGATTTTACAATAGCATTTCTACTGAAATTGAATAACGCGCCGCACTCGCATTGACAAACATACAGACTGCCAAACCTCCCGAACTTAACTGGTTCAATAACAGTCCAGTCCTTAATTTTTAATCCACTAATATCGTATTTCTCTTTATTTCTTTCAATCTTTTCTTCCAAAAATTTTTGCGCCGCCGCTTCGCGCTTTTCTATGGTGGCTCTTTTGCCCGCCTCCCTAAGACATTTAGGACAAGCGGTTCTTTTAAATCTTCTTAAATCAATACTGTCGTATCGTCCCTCGTTTCCGCAAGAGCATCTAGCTAAAAATTTAGCTCTACCATCGCTATCTGATCCGGCTCTTTCAAAAACATAAAGTTCCCCAAAAGTTTGGCCTATTAAATTAATAAAGTTTTTCGGTTGATCCATTTTTGGATTATATGGAAAAACTCAATCTAAACCAAGTCAAACCAAACCATTTCCAGCATTTAGCATCATCCCTTTATTAATCCCTATATCAAAAGTCAAAAAAAATCCGGGGGCCGTTTTATTTTAAACCATCTTATTAAAGAATCTCCTATTGGAATAGTATTCATCTAGCATCTTCTAGATCAGATTGTGCAATTGCATAAATTTTCATTTTTTAAATCTCTCTAGCCTCTTCCAATATATTCGCCACAAGAACAATCGTCTTTATTTTTATTTAAGATATTAATCATTTAGCCACCGACTTTCTACGCCAATTAATTTAGCCCTTTTATCTTTAACCTCTAAAATTAGATAATCTACAGAATTAACTTCATTCCCATATCTATCAACAAAAGAATCGTATTTATAAGGATCATAATAAAGATCCATATATCCATGAGAATCTATTTCATATTTAATTAACTCTTCTCCATAAACGTAAGCGTGGACGTTCTTGCGCCCCTCTCTTAAAACTCTTTGTCGCCCCGCTTCTGATACTTTAAACTTAACGTCTTTAAGAGCTAGAAAATTAACATGGCGAGTCACCTTCCATCTTCCATTCACTTTTTCTTGAATAGAAAACAGTTTCTTATGCAAATTAAAATAGGCCCGAATCATGCTTCTTCTGGTTCACCAAATAATTCAATATACTTATCAATATTAATCTTGCCCAAAGCCTCTTTTACAAAAGACTCATCTTTTGCCTCGATTGAAGTCCTTTTATCCCAATAATCCAAGATGACAACAAAAAACTTACCCGTTTTTGTTTTATACAATTCTCTTTTACAACCAAGATTATAGTAATAGGTTACAAACACAGATTCGTCGGTGTCGTATAAAATGTGATTAATAATTTGTTTCATATCTTAAAATCCAAAAGCTTCTAATGAGTATTTAAAAGGCCCGCCTTCTATATTTTTAACTAAATCTAACATTTGACCCGCGATCTCCCTTGTCTCTGCTTGAGTATCTGGTTTTAACCTAAGATTCCAAAGATGAAGGAAGGCTTGTAGAGAACCCGTCCAAACAAATTGGGTTTCCAAACATAATGGAAGAATTGCCCGCGATTGTTCTTTGGCGACTCCCGCTTCACATAGTTCCTTGTAGAGTTCGGCGCTAGATTCTACATGAGCCTTCATTTTCTCCAAAAGATCTGGTCTATCTAAAACTCCTTCGCTTCCCTGCTTGGAGGATTTTGATTGCATCCTTAATTCAGAGAATAAATAGTAATTATCACTGAAATCAATGTATCTTCCACTCGCGCTAGAAGCTACAAGCGAAACCTGATGCTTATGTAATTGGCGCTCTACAAAAATCGGGCACTCAATTCTAAATTGTAACTGTGGATGCCTAAATGGCGCGGTATGTTTATGATCAACTAAATATTTAATTAATTTAATATCGGCGCTATCTAATTTTTCTTTAGATTTTCCATAGCTTACGCGAGCAGCATTAATAACCATTAAATCGTTGCCAAAATGACTGAGTAATTCTGCTTTCATAAATTTTCAATTTCGTTCATTTTCTTCCACAACCAATCAGGAATTTCAACAGAGCAACCTTCTTTTCCCTTATTAATTTTAACTTGGCTTTTGGGCATCCAATTTTCGGATTCTCCGAATTTAAAAAGAAAGGCTTTATCTGTTTCCCGTTTAATTTCTCCTTCAAGGATTTTTGGCGTGGATTCTTCTTTTTTAAGCTTTTGATCTTGCTCGTAATCGTGATAATATTCTTGGTCCATTCTTGGTTTATTTTGATCTGCGGTATAATTGTCTTCTTGATCTAAAGATGATACATCATAAATGCTCTGTCCGTTTATATCGCCGTAAAATGTATCAAACATAATAGATTATGCTGTCTAAATTTGAATTGTCAAGGCAAATCTTTTTGCGAACAAGACGCGGGAATATGAACTTGATTATCAGAAGATATTCCGACTGCCGTCCTTGCTATATCTAATACTTGATAAAGACGATCAGATTTTAACGCCCCAACTGCAAACCCCTGAAGAATTAACAGATCAAGAAAGTCTGATAGAGAAGAATAAGGAAGAGTTATCGAAGATCCTTGAACAGTGGCCGTAAGCGTTTGGTTTTCCCTATCAATTCTTCCAGATGTTTCCATATCGACAAGATCAGACTCGGAAAACAGCGAACAAGGCGCGTCATCGAATGGCTTACAGCCATCGATGCGCTCGACGTTGTGCCGGAAATTATTATGAATTTGATTATCCATGAGTATTTAGAGGGTAAATTAACTAATACGTTTGAGGTTGATTTATTAAATAAGACTGAGAAGGGAATTGTTTTTGAGACTTGGAAATTTCCGCCAAGTAGCATTTTGCACGTTTACAAAATGGAAGGGGACGAAAGAAAATTGCATTATAAAGAAATTGGAAGCAGGAAAGATGGAGATAAGAAGATATTAAAGTTTAGCGCGGAATTTTACTGATTTGTAGATTTTGCCGGAAACAGATTTTTGAATTTCTATCCATGTCCATATCAATATAAAACCCCTCTTTTGTATTTAGATATACTGGATGCCCCAAATCATTAGGAGCCTTTCCTGTAGTTTTATCTATTACCTCATAGTATCTCGCCCATGAATTTTCGGCGCTTAGATATTCAAGAGTATCAGGTAGGTCATCATACCCTATTGAGTCGCCCGAACCCTCCGAAGGCACAACAAGCCGTGGGACATCAAGGGCTTTCAGCCCTGAGTCCACTTTGACGTTCTCTCCAAAAGATTTCCGATAAGCTTCGCTAAGATTATTCGGAGGCATCACGCTAAGATAGCTTTCACCATCATCCTCATTTAAAACCTCGATTCTGCCCATTGATCCATCCTCAAATTCAACCATTACTGATTTTGATTCTGCCCTAGATAGCTTTTTAATTCTTTTGCCCCGCAATTTTTCGTTTACGAAGTCTAGTCTGTTTTTAATTCCGAAATCTGATTCTAAGTTCATGAGTAATATTAATTTGATTGAAAAAGGTAAGTGTCCATTTTGTAAGAAGAAGGTCTATACGCCTTCTAGTCCCGTTGGTGCGTTTGCGTATCATCTAGCGGTCGGGATGCACATAGCGAACTGTCCGAAGAATCCAGACTACAAAGAGTCGGAGATGGACAAGCTGATTCGGGAGCTGTTTCCCCAAAACGAAGATTGAGAGAACAAGGCGCGTCATCGAATGGCTTACAGCCATCGATGCGCTCGACGTTGTGCCGGAGATTTTCTGAATTTGTGTTATTTGTCATTATGAAAGTTATGGAGGGTGGCGGTGCAACTAATCCAGTTTGAGTTGGTTATCCGGCTCCGATTTCCAACAAGTGTGAGCTACGACCCTTGGTAACGCTTGGGTAGCAATATCTACTGGTGTCCGCCACCCTCCTCTTTGAAATTTGATTTTTATTATTTAACCCTGTTAGGTGATTGATTGAACCCTATTAAATTATGGAAATTAAAATTGAATGCGATAATGACGATGGAATCAATAAACTAGGATCAATTACCGTTCCGATGCTCCCGTTAATTGGGGATACTTTGATTATTGATGGATTAGATTTTACCGTCACAGGAAGGCGTTTTGACACGAAGCTCCCTTACACGGAGATTGATTGCGTCGTTATTCTTCTCCACCGAGAAGAATGAGAATCGCAAGTGTCCGAACATCCCAAGAGTAAAGACTTGGAACACTTTGTTGGATGCTTTATTGATAGCCATCTTTCTCCGCATTATGATTTGATGTCGCGCAATCGTTTCGTCCCCTGAGACTCCATTGCGGGACAGCATCCGAAAACCAGAGGCACAACAAGGCGAGCCAGACAATGCGATAACGTCGCGAGTCGGATTGTCTGCCTGATTTGGTTCCGTTACGGGCGTCGTTACCGCGCCCCCATTATCGCATGTCTGCTCTTTACGTTCTGTCATAATATATCTTAGTCTAATAAATTGAGTTTGTCAAGTGGTTTTTAAGAATTCCGTGCATTTTTCTTCCGCCTCTTCTACTAATTTTTGAATCAATGCTAAAATCTCGATTGGAAGACTATCGACAATATCATAATAAATTACTCCGCGATTAAATTTGGTTTTATTTTGTGCAAATTCAAATGCGTCAGGCGCGACCTTATCTATTTCTTCCGCTAGATTTTCGATGATAGGATACAATTCTTCTGGCCAATCAAGACCCCAATACATGCAAGATTCTTGCATTGTTAATTCTGTTTGGCGAAAAAGTTTCGGGAATCTATTGAAGATTGTTTTTTCTTCTTCTGAGAAATTAGGGTTTTTAAAGTTCATCATTCTTCTTCAATTTATATTTCTCCACTAACTGACAACCACTCTCTTCTTTCACTTCAATAAAAAGAAAATACTCTACCGAATCTTTAATTCCTGAAGCGCAAAAGTCCCAAAAATCACCCTTAAAATTATCCTTCCTAAGAACAAAAGAAAAGAACTTAATTTCTGAAGTATAGACGAAATCTAAGACATCTTTAATACTAAGACCTTCTACTTTTTGTCTTGAATATGAAACCTTGCAATCTAGAAATTCAATCGAAGTTTCTCCACCTAAATCAAGGCAGTCTTTGATAAATTCTGACGCTTTATCTGGATCAATTCGGTAGATAAAATCATGCCCGCGCTTTGATTCGGGTTGTTTAATTAGTTTTCGGGCCATTATCCTTTATAGTTATCTATTGTTAATGATTCAATTCTTCCGTGTCTCAATTCCAACATATCCAAAAATAAATCAACCAAGCTATTTTCAAACTCAACTTGCCTTTCTTCTTCTACGTTATTAACGGCAAAATCTAAAATAGAAATCAACATGGCCGCGATTAAAAAAGAATCAAATTCAAATACATTTAATAATCTAAGGGCGGCATTTGGATATTCTCCGTCATCTTGTGGCTCTTTTTTAATTAAAGAAATTTCAAAAACTGGAAGGTGATATGGTGCGGGCATCAATAGATTATAGAGTCTAATCCAGTTAAAGTCAAGTGTTTTGTTTCCTAAAAAGCTCTAGAAATTCATCAAAGATATTGCCGATAAAAACGAAAATCCTATAGAGGATTTCAATACAAAATAGAATTGGAAAAAGAATAGTGAATGCTAGTAGGTTTTTCATTGATAGTTATATTTGATTTCTAAGATTAATTGCGCCGCCAAGTCTCCATTAAATTCGTGTTTGACACTACTAGAATCCATCGCCGCCAGCAGTCTATGAAAATAGATGTTGGCAATTTTTACCAATTGATCTTTATTGAAATTTTGCGGCTCAGTTTTAATCTCCATTAACAAATTATGTTGATTTTCTCCATATAAACGAGAGTCAACAATTACCTCGTCATGCAGGAATAGGTTAGTTCCAAGAAGACAAATTCTAATCATTTGGGTGAAGTTTTTTGGCGAAAACCCATAGGCTTGAACGGCGTCTTTCCTTTTGCTTCCCAAATTCCCGCTGCGCTCGCCAGTCGCCAACCGCATCTCAGAGTAAAAATATCCTTGTAATGATTTCTTTAGAGTCTCAGAACAGAATAATTCACTACCATGATCTCTGATTACCCTGAATTCAAAGGGCAACCAAGTGAATGCTTCATCCGGCGCAAAAAGGATTTCTAAGACTTGAGTATTGCTTTTTCTAAGTAAACTAAAGAAGTGGACTATCTCATAGTAAGTCGCATCCGTTTCTCCGGTAGTAACAATAGATTCGATTTTATTAAGTCCCGCTAGATAGCAAGGATCGGTAGCGTAGAACACGCCCCTAAAATCGGTGTCGGAATCTTTGGTAGAAAGATTGTAGAGTTTACTTCCTCCGATAAGTTCGGCCAAAAGGGTTCCGCCGCAATCTTTAAATGAGTTCTGTTCTTTAATATTCATGGAGAACTATAACCTAGATTAACCTGATGTCAAGAGATTAATCGTAGTCTTTAAGATCCTCGTTTAACTTGTCCCACAACCAAATGTTCGCTTCAAACTTCTTCTCAAATGATTCTGTTTTTGTTTTGTATTTAGCGATAAACGGAGGGTTTTGTTGATATTCTAATTTCCTCAGATTAGAAATTTTTTGAAGATAAAGCCGTTTGACCTCGGAATGTTTATTCAAACTGACTGTAGATAATCTTCTTTCTGTGCCAAGACAAAGTTTCCCGCTATACCAATCGAAACCCATTCCGACTCCCGTAATCTCTTCGCATGGCCCGCCCGCGCCTTGCGTTAAGACAACAACGGTAGGGTCTTCCTTGTGGAAATTGCTTTGCGCCTCATATTTATCGAGGATTTCTTTTAATTGTGATAGTTTCATTCTAAATTCAATATATAATCTCTAATCATTTTCATCTCATCATTTCTATAAAGGGAATCAGCGTAAACTCTTAATTTACCTCTATGTCTATAATAACAAGAGTCAACATATTCTTGTGCCGCCTTTTCTGTAAAGAATGAATGGACGGTCTTCCACTTGTCAAAGTAATAACATTTTTGCCAAGGAATAGGAATATTCTCTAATTGATCATCTAAATCATCGAGAGTTTTAGCCTCTTCTTGGTCTGCTTCTGAATAATTTTCTGAATCATACCAAACGTAATCGTCAACATATTCCGAATCCATCCCGTAGATTCTTTCGCATTCTTCTACAAGAAAAATAGGATCGGCAGTGCAACGATTATCTTGAGTTTTTAACTCGTGCTGAATTTCTTTAAGTTTTTCAATCATGATAAATTATAGTGCATTCTAACTACAAGATTAATCCGAGAATCTTCATAAGAACAATTCAAAAAATGCTCCCACATTTGAACGCCGAATACTTCATAAAATTTTGCCTTAAATTCTGGATTCCAATCTAAATATTTTTGATTAAACAATTCCTTTTCTACAACTGCCGGAATCATTGTCGGAGGAAAACCCTCCCAAACGCCTATCGTTGGTTTTAGAATATCATTGTCTACAATTTCAGCTTCTAAAGTAACCCCTTCGCCAGTCGCTAGATAAGAAAAATATGCAAGTTTATATTTAGTTAAATGATCAGGAAGTCCTGAAACTTTTGGGGTTAAATCACTTTTATCAAGCATTGTATTTTTGCTTAGAGTTCCTTTAATTCTTCTGTGGCGGCTCATTTGTCTTTATCCTCTATTTCTTTTCTAATCTCTTCTTTTTCAATCTGCCGAATTGACTTCCAGAAAGATCTCGATTCTTGTCTGTTTCTATGCTTATTCCACGAACAATTTTCAGACGCGCTTTTAATTGTTTGTCTTTTGGGTCCAGATTTCATCCTTGTAAATCAGATAATCCTTCTGCCAACATTTCGCCTAGATATGTTCCGCCATTATAAAATGTGGTGATAAAATCAAAAGATTCATCTTCATTTTTATAAAGTTTGACAAAATCTAAATCGTTGCCATGATCTTTAAAATTCTCTACTCTAAAGAAACGCCCTTCGATTTCCATGTATTCCTCATAGAAATCCTCCAAAAGATGTTCTACGGTAGAGTCGAAATTGCTTTCAACCACTCCTTTTTCTTTTAAGATTTTTGCCGCAATTTCTTCCGTTAATTCAATCGGAATTAACTTGCCTTCGATTCTGTGATAGTCGCTCATATTTAATTAATTTCTGTCTCTACAATATCTCCTAATTTAAGTTCCACCACTAGTTTTGGGTGCTCTCTCCAATAACTAATATCATCATAACTTCCGCCCTGTTGAATGTGATTATCTAGATCGAAAAAGGCTTCATCCTTAGATTTTGCTGTTACGAAATATTCCCTTCCGAATTGAGTATTTAATTTTTTAAAATAGAATGTTTTCATTTAATTTCCCTCTGTAATTTTTGTATTTCTAAAGTAACCTTAGATTCATAAGAACTAAATGCCCGCTTTAGCGATTCCTTTTGACCTTCTAGTTTACTAATCTCTGTTCTAAGAAAGGTTTCGCGCTCTTTATATTTCTGATTCCAAATTGCCCGATCTGCGTCTGAAGTTCGGATTGCGCCGTCTTTAAAGGGAGGTTTAATATTAAGGTGAGTTTCTAATAGTGAATTGCCCTTAGAGATATACCCATCAATTTCTGACAGTTTGGCTTGAAGGCTTGTTTCCTCAACTCTTTTTTGATCTTTTAGAGAATTAATTTGCGCCAAAATTGATTCGTTGTGTTCAGAGTAATCCGGTTCGGGTTCGGGAGTTTCTACTGGAACGTCAACAACGGGCACTACCACTTCTTTTTCAGATTCTTTTAAGGAATCGGCGAGTTCCTTTGTTTTTTCAGAAACCTCTTGAAGTTGGGCGTCAAGTAATCTATTTTCAGATTCAAGTTTTAGAACTGTTTCTTCTAGTTCAATTTTCTCATATTCCAAATTAGAATATCGAGTTTGGATTTTAGGGATTTCCAAGAAGTATAGCTGCAAGGCCGTAAGTGTGGCTCCCAAAGCTAGAGTTGATAGGATTGTTGTTTTCATGGTGTTAGTTTAAACTAGAATTTGAAATTTGTCAAGAAGAAATTAAGAAAAGCATTAAAAGAATTCCGGCCAAAACGATAATATAAGGTTCCATGATTAATTAAGTGAAACTTTACTTCTTAAATTTTGGCTAAATTCGCATAGAAATTCAAGAATGTCAACAACTTCTTGTGGCGGATTTTGAGATTCGCCCGTGGCGACGTTGTAAACCGTTCCACTTCCGGTTTTTGACGCAACGAATCCGTCGTTAAACAGATTCTCGGCTAATTTTAATACTAGTTTAATATTCATACCTTTTAATTTAACAGAAAAACTAAAGTTGTCAAGAGAAAAGTTTTAGCAAGTGTAAAATAGGGTAGATCCTATTATGTCTCAAAAAAAGCGTTTCAAGACGGGGTTGCTACTTGGCCATATTAATTTATCCGAGAAGCAACAGAAATATCTGAAAATAATGCTTGACCCGACTACAAGAGTGGTCTTCCTATCTGGGCCGTCAGGATCTACAAAGACCTTCTTAGCTTTTTACGCTGCGCTCGCTCTTTGGAATGAGGACCAAAGGTTAAAATTACTTTATTTAAGGTCCGCCGTTGAATCGGCCACAAAAAGTCTAGGGTATTTAAAGGGCAGCGCGGAGGACAAGATTAGTCCTTACATGGAAGTTCTTACTGAGAAACTTGCAGAGATTTTAAATCCTCAAGAAATTCAATCCTTGGTAGATGCAAATGCTATCGAAGGTGATGTTATTAACTATCTTCGTGGTAGGTCTATTTCTAATACCGTTATCATTGTGGATGAAGCCGCAAACATGGTTCCAAATGAAATTGAGAACGTCCTAACGAGGATGAATAAAAATACTAAAATCTTTCTTTGTGGAGATTCGAGACAAAGCGATTTAAAGAGAAAAGACTACGATAATATTTGTAAAGAGTTTGGTGACGAAGAATCCGCCAAGAAAGGCATTCATCATTTAGCGTTTACCAAAGAGGATATTATGCGCGATCCTGTCATTGGATTTATTCTTGATAAGTTAGAGAGGTTCATTAACTAATTGATATAATTAATTAAACTCTTTAATATAAAGTGTAACTATTTAATAGGCATTTTATATGAATAAAGAATTCTGCGTCAAATGTGGGTCGGCTAATTACTTTGAGTCTTCTCGCCCCCTCTTCTGTAATGGATGTTCTCTAGCGTTTAATCGCTCAGATACATCCGAGTCTACCCGCTCAAAAGCGTCCAATTCTCGCGTTATCATTGATGACGAGGACGATGACGAAGAAGATGATTATAATCCCCTAAACCTTAATAAAAGGGAGCTTGCTAAGGACTGGTCAATCGACATGCCTCAACAAAAAATTGGCATTGGCTCATTTCAAGACTTAGCATTTAATCAAGCATCTCCAAAAACCAACCTTCCTGCTCGCGAAGTCCCAAAAGATGTCCGCAATCTTAACGCAAAAAACATTCTTAAAAATGTTCAACAAGAATGTGCCAAGGTTAAGACTACAAGGGAGATTGGATAATTTATGTTTGAATTCCCAGATAAAATTGAAGAGATAGACATGCTTCTAGAGCGATCTAGAAAAAAATGGCATCTAGACGCGGTTCAATGGATGGACTATGATGACGTTTGCCAAATCATTAGATTACATATATTTAAAAAGTGGCATTTATGGGATCAAACAAGAACATTTGGACCTTGGTGTAATCGGGTAATCTCTCATCAAATTACCAATCTAATTCGGAACAATTATACCGCTTTTCAGAAACCTTGTTTAAAGTGCCCACATTACACTTCCGATAATGGTTGCGGATTTACCGCCTCTGGTGTTCAGGATACTTCTTGCGACGATTACGCAAAATGGAGTAAAAAGAAAAAGAATAACCATGATGTTAAACTAACTCTTTCTATCGAGAATCAGGTAATTGACCATTCGGTTTGTATTAATAACGAATTTGACTATGACCACGGAACTAATAGGATTCATTTTCAAATAATGAAGCGCCTTTCTAAAGATCATAGGATTATTTACAAAGCCCTATATATTGATGAGAGGGACGAGTCATTTATTATTCTTGAGCCATTTTTTGATGACGAAAAGACGGATTCTCAGAAAAAGAAGAAATTAGAGTTACTTAAAAAATCACTTTATCAAGTGGCGCAAGAAGTAATGCAAGAGGAAGATATTTTATGAAGCAAGAAGTTTGGTTAGGAGACTGCTTGAAATTGATGAAGGATATTCCTGACGGGAGTATTGACATGGTTTTAACGTCCCCTCCGTATGATAATCTTAGGACATATAACGGAAGCTTAGAATGGGGCGAACATGTTTGGAAACCTGTTATTGAAAATCTGTTTAGAGTCGTTAAGGATGGCGGGGTTGTTGTATGGGTGGTCGGAGACGCCACTATTAAAGGAAGCGAAACAGGAACGTCTTTTGAACAAGCTTTATATTTTAAAAAGGCAGGGTTCAATCTACACGATACAATGATATGGGAAAAACAAACATTTACCGCTACTGGTGCTTTAAAAACTCGATACGCTCAAGTGTTTGAATATATGTTTGTTCTAACGAAGGGGAAAATCAAAACCTTTAACCCAATAAAAGATAGACCAACAAAAGGTATTCGTAAAAAACACGGAACAATAAGGCAGGTTGATGGGACAACAAAAAAACAATCTTCTCTTGGAAAGATTTACAGCGAAAAAGACGCCCAAAGATTTAATGTTTGGAAAATAAATACAGAAGTTTCAAATAATAATAGATTTCACCCCGCTCAATTTTCGGAAAAGATTGCTCATGATCATATTATTTCTTGGTCAAACGAAGGAGATATTATTCTTGACCCATTCTCGGGAAGCGGAACAACTGGCAAGGTGGCAAAGCAATTAAACAGGGAATTTATTCTAATTGAAAAGGAAAAAGAATATTACGACATTATTTTAGAAAGACTAAAATGAAAGACGAACTTTCAGATGAAGACAAAGAGAAGATTATCCTTCTTTTTAATGATAACCCCGATCTAAACTATATCGTCAGAACTTTCTCTGGCGATGACTCTTTAGACGGTCGATGCAAATTAGGCAGGGCTATTAGGGCTTTTTTGGCTAATGAAGGCAAAGACTACGGAGTAAGGGGGGAGTCCAACAAGGGTTCTATTGATCTAACTGACGCTCAGAGGAAATTTCTCATGTCTGACATGATTAATCCTCAGATGAAACCAATTGAGATTGCCCGACTTTGTTTTAAAGATGAAAGCGTTAAACCTCTCTCGTTAGAACATCGTATTATTCTTAAATTTCTACAAGAGTATAGGTCAGATGTAGTAGATTATACCGCCGTTCTTGTTGACGGAGATTGGCAGAAACCCGTTTCCATTAAACAAGTAGCCGTTAAGGTTAATAAGTGGTGCAACTTAACTTATTCGACAGATCCAGACGAGATGAACAACAAGCATAAAAAATGCTTGGAAAAACTTCTTAATTATCTTCAGACTTACAAACTTTGGGCCACAATTAATAGCTTTAAAACACAAGCCGATAGAGATTTATTTGAATCTGAATTTGTTAGGTCAACTTGGGATAAGCCCGATCTTTCTCCCGAAGAGATTAATCAGTATATGATGATTTGCTCAAACTATGTGCGGGCGAAACATATTCAGAAGCGTCTTGATTCGTTTCACGCGATGCTGGAAAGCGAAGATCTTCAAGCGAATGATATTAATATTAAGTTGACAGAGCATTGCAAGGCTATCAATGAGGAATTAAATGCCTGTGAAAAAAGAATTAGCGATTTAATAACAAAGCTAAATGGCGATAGGTCTAAAAGAGTAGAAAAGCTACAAACAGCAAACTCTAATATTCTGGCTTTGGTAGAAGCATTTCAGGATCAAGAGGAGAGGGATAGAATGGTTTTAGCCGCTCAAAGAATGTCTGAATTAGTCGAAACAGAAGCTAATAGGCTTGAATCTATGGATGAATTTAGAGCAAGAATCTTCGGGGTTAGTATTAGTGAACTTATTTGATGCACTATTGCAAAACATGTCAAAAAGAATTTCCTTCCGATAAATCTTTAGATGCTCATTTAAAGGTTCACGGCGGTATTGCAGAATATTACTCAACTTGGTATCCTAGAAAAGATTTATATGATGGCGCTCCTATAAAATTTAAGAACAAAAAGCAATACCTATCTTCATTTTTTAACTCTCACAATAATAGGTTGTTGTTTTTTAGAGATAATTCTAGTCCACTAGCCAAAGACATTTTATTAAAAGAATTTAAAGATAATAGGGATTATAAAGGTTATTCATTTTTGCCGTGTGAAAATTACCTAAATCTCTCTAAGCTAGCGGGCGTTTCGGACATTAAAAAACTATTTGGAAGTTGTAGGAATTTTTGCGAAGATTTAAGGATAGAACAACACTATACATCGAATATTCCTAAAAACTTTTGGACTGATACAGAAGAATTAGAAGAAATAGCCGTTCATGTTGATACTAGAGAAAAATACCCATTTCAGTTCAAGAATCTGGTTTGCAATAAACTGGATTTCGGAGATTATACCGCTGGCGACGATCATTATTCAAAAACTTTTGTAGATAGGAAAGCTGTCGGAGATTTCTTCTCGACATTCGGAAATCAGTCAAATTTCGATAGATTTAAAAGGGAAATCCAAAGATGCCGCGAGTTTAATTCGTTTCTTTTTGTGATCGTAGAAGGATCTATTGAAGATTTGGAGGTGTTCTCCAATAAAAGTAAGTTCCATTTAGGATCTAATTTCGCCTTTCATAATGTGAGAGACTTGCTTGTAAATGACTACAAATTTGTGCAATTTTTATTCTGCAAAAACAGAAAAGACGCTAATGATATTTGCAAAAGAGTTCTTTTGAATGGCAAATCTTTATGGAATTGCGACGTTCAAT
>Ga0210003_1002496_pt1 | contig 15473 bp, 11 predicted proteins | sample LantaG_FD_182804 | JGI IMG/M metagenome (GOLD analysis project Ga0210003, IMG submission 182804) | Deep subsurface microbial communities from Baltic Sea to uncover new lineages of life (NeLLi) - Landsort_02402 metaG (SPAdes) (version 2) | ecosystem: Environmental > Aquatic > Marine > Oceanic >... | reverse complement strand
CCCCACTCCCCAAAGCCGAGGCCAACGACCTCATATCGGCCCCGCTCTTCACCCCTTCGCCCAAGCCGCCACCGGCGGGCACGAAAGAGATCCCCTGCTACGACCCCTCGACGATGCAGTCTCTGGGCACGGTGCCCGCGGCGACGCCGGCCGACGTCGCCGCGGCGATCGCGAGCTGCCGCGCGGCCTCGCGGGAGTGGGCGCGGTCGTCGTTCGCGCAGCGGCGGGCGCTGATGCGCGTGCTGCTCAAGTACACGGTCGACAATCAGGAGACGATCTGCCGGTGAGTTTGGGTTGGGTTGGGGAGGGAGGTGGTCGTGGTTGGTGGTCTCAAAAACAAACAAACAAAAAAAACAAAAAACTCTCAACCAAACCAACCACCACCACCACAAATTCCCCAGCGTCTGCGCCCGCGACTCGGGCAAGGCCCGCGTCGACGCCGCCTTCGGCGAGGTCATGACCACCTGCGAGAAGCTGTGGTGGCTGATCGACCACGGCGAACGCGCCCTGTCCCCCGAAAAGAGGCCCTCGGGAAGAATGATGTTCTACAAGAGCGCGCGCGTCGAGTACGTCCCTCTGGGCGTCGTCGGGGCCATCGTGCCCTGGAACTACCCTTACCACAACGTGCTCAACCCTCTGTCCGCGGCCCTGTTCGCCGGCAACGGCCTGGTCCTCAAGGTCTCGGAGCACGCGGCGTGGTCCGGAGCGGGCTTCGTCAAGAAGGTCGTCGACGCCGCGCTCGAGGCCGTCGGCGCGCCGCGCGACCTGGTCAGGATCGTCGCGGGCTTCGGCGACGCCGGGGCGGCGCTGGTGTCCGGGGGGGTGGACCACCTGATCTTCGTGGGCTCGACCGGGGTCGGGAGGGCCGTGGCGGCGGGCGCGGCGCCGACGCTGACTCCGGTCACGCTGGAGCTCGGGGGCAAGGACGCGTTCGTCGTGTGCGCCGACGCAGACCTCGACGCGGCGCTGGCGGCGGGCCTGCGCGGCGCCTTCCAGTCGTGCGGGCAGAATTGCGCGGGAGCCGAGCGCTTCATCGTGCACGCCTCCGTGGCCGACGAGTTCGCGGAGAGGGCCGGGGCCGCCGCCAGGGCGATGAGGCAGGGGAACCCGCTCGGAGGAGGCGGCGGCGTCGACAGCGGGTCGATGTGCATGCCGTCGGCCGTCGCGGCCGTCGCCGCGCTCGTCGACGACGCCGTCGCCAAGGGCGCCAAGCTGCTCGCCGGCGGGACCCCGAAGAAGACGTCGTCTTCTTCTCCTGGCCAGTTCTACCCGCCGACGGTGCTCTACGGCGTCAGGCGCGGGATGAGGCTCTGGGAGGAAGAGGTCTTCGGGCCCGTGTTCGCCATCGCCGTGGCGCGCGACGACGACGACGCCGTGCGCCTGGCCAACGACTGCTCGTTCGGCCTGGGCTCGGCCGTCTTCTCCCGCAGCCAGGCCCGCGCCCGCTCGATCGGGGCGCGCCTCGAGGCCGGCATGACCTCTCTCAACGACTTCGCCACCACCTACATGTGCCAGTCGCTGCCCTTTGGCGGAGTCAAGGAGTCCGGGTACGGCCGCTTCGCCGGAGTCGAGGGCCTCAGGGCGCTGACGACCGCCAAGGCCGTCGCCGAGGACGCGGCGCCGCTGCTGATCAAGACGCAGATCCCGCCGCTGCTGCGGTACCCCGTGCCGGAGGCAGGGTTCGGGTTCGTGTGCGGCCTGATCCGGATGTTTTACGCTCCGGAGTGGGGCACGGTGGCCGCCGGGCTGATGGACGTGATCGGCGCGGCGGTGTTTGGGGCGGTGAAGAAGGGGAGCAGCGGTGGAGGAGGAAGTGGAGGAAGTGGAAGTGGAGTTGATGCGAAGAAGAAGCCCGTGACGAAAAAGAAAAAGTAGAGGTTTCTTTCTTTTTTCTCCCCGCCTCTGTTTCTTCTTCTAATTTTTCCAGTGTCAGAAAGAGAGAGAGAGAGAGATCCACGCGAGCGCGTTCCGCTGACGATTGCCTTTTGTTTGCTTGTTTTCTTTACATCTCTCTTTCTCTTCCTCTTCTCTCTCTCTCTCAACTTCTCTTTTTCACTTTTTCCCTCCCACCTCCTCCGCCTCCGACGACGGGTTCTTCCCCAGCCACTTGGCCACCACGGGCGTCAGCGCCACCGTCGGAGGGAACCGCACGGGCGAAAGCGCCTTGTGCGCCGCGTACGCGATCGCGAAGGCGCCAACCCTCTCGCCCGTCGCGCCCGGTCTCGCGCCGCCTCCCAGCGCCGCGGGCAGCTTCTCGACGAGCCCGCCGACGTCGACGCCGGCGGTCACCAGCGCGTAGCAGGCCCCGAAGCTGACGAGCGCGAACGAGATCGAGGTGAGCAGGTAGGCAGAGCCGTAGGTCTTGAGCAGGGCCTTGGCCTGGTCGGTGCGGGAGAGAGAAGAAGGAGAGGAAGAAGACGACGACGACGATGACGAAGAGGTTGAAACCTCATCGCCGTCCTTCTTCTTCGTCCCTCCGGTAAGGACCTTCCACAGGCCGGCCTCGAGGCCGTACTTCTCCGTGGTGAGCTCGGCTTCCGTCTTGTTGCTGCTGCTGTCGCTGTTGTTGTTATTGCTATTGGCCGCGGCGCGGGCGAGGGGGCTGCTCCGTCGACTGCTGTTGGTTGAGGTTGAGAGGAAGAAGAGGTTGGAGGTCGAGTCTGAGGAAGAAAAAAAGAAAACGAATGACGTGGCGTTTCGAGATCGACTGATTGCACCGTCTTCAAACTCGTTTGTCGAGACGGTTTGCACTCTTTTTCGCGCTTTGGAGATGCTGGGCACGTCTTCATCTCACCTGGCCACGGGCCTGATTGGGCTCAGAGAGACAGCAGAGGGAGCCGGAACAGGAGGAGAAAGTTTGCTAATCGTAGTCGATGTCGTCGTCATCGGTCGCCGTCGGCTGTTTTTTTTGTTTGGGGGATGGGGGAAAGGAGAGGGATTGAGCGTTTTCTTTCAAAACTAACTGTTCAGGTGCGTAGATGACAATGTGCTCTAGGCCTCGCACTAAGAATCAGGAGCAGGCAAGGACTGCGTGCTGGCCCTCACGCGAGGAGCGGATATTGGAAGAGATGCCATGTGCCTTTGCTTGATTGCTTCCTTGTTGTTGTTTTTGTTCTTCATCTTCGTACCTCGCTCCGAGAGAGCTGGCACCGCCTCGACCAGCGGCAGCAGCAGGGCAGGAGAGGGCGCTATGCATTTTTCAAGTTGCAGCTCGAGCAATTAGGGGGGGAGAGAGAGACTAGGTGCGCTGCGGTTTTGAGGGAAAAGGGAGATCGAAAAGTGCGAGGGGAGTCGTCGTCGTCGTTTTCTTCTTCTTCTTCGACGCTCTTTTATTACACCCGCTCCTTTTCTACTCCATCACCTCCAGCAGCGACTCGTCGTCGATCGAGGTCCTCCCAGCACCTCCGCCTTCCCGTCCTCCTCGTGGACCCACGACACGCACCCCGTCGCCAGCACCGCGGCCAGCAGCTGCGTCCTGCCGTCGGCCATCCCCAGGCCGTCGCCCGCCGAGATCTGGGGAGCGCCGGCCTCGGCGTCGCCCGGCGCGCACGCCGCGGCCGTCTGCCTCCACTTTTTCGTCGCCGCGTCTTCTTCTTCTTCTTCTTCGTTGCCCTTTTTGCCGCTGTCGTTGTCGCCGGCGCTATCACCTCCGCTTCCGTCCCTTTTCTTATTGTAAACGCCGTAGTTCACCCTGTCCTTCTTGAGCATGATCTCGCGGGTGCCGCACCTGGTGCGCACGTCGAGGGAGAACAGCTCGCGGAGCTCGTCGCGGCTGAAGGCCGAGGACTTTTTCGACGACGTCGACGAAGAAGCTTTGCCGTCGCCTCCTCCTCCTCCCCCGGCCTTGAGAGCCCCGGCAAGGTCGCGCTTGGACAGGACGCGCTGCAGCATCTTCTCGTCGATTGACGCGGCGCGAAGGAGGCTGCGGGAAGCTGCGGCAGCTGCGGCAGCTGCGGCTGCTGCTGTTTCTTCGCCGGCTGCCGCGGCTACCTTGGCTGTTGGGAGGAAGGTCTTGGGGCTCGGGTTGAGATAAGAACAGAGAACTCATTTTATCTGACTTGTAACATCATTTTTTTTCTTTCCCCGCTGATTAAATCTCCTCCGAATGCCCGTTTCGACCCTTATTTTCGTTTTTGTTACATACAGGCAACAGGCGGGGAAAAAGGTTATGGGGCTTTTTTGATCATGGAAAAGGTCGAGCCGGGGTGGAAATCGAGGACTTTCAAGACAGGATGGAGTGAGCAGGCGTTTTTTATTGTCGGGCTCGCTCTGTTCCGTCGTCTTTTCTTTCCCTCGCACATCCGACTTGAATCGCGAAGAGTACAAAGCAAAAAGGTCGATAGCGAAAATGAAAACGATGAAAAGAGAGCGCGCTCGAGGAGACAACTCCGAGCTGCGCTGCCGTCAACTCTCTACTTCTCCCTAGATGTTCTTTCTATTTGCTCCCTAGATGGGTTTTTTCTATCCGTCAGTCCGTCGGTCTCTCGGCCGACGGACTCAGCAGCCCTTGCCCTTTCTGCCGCACGCGGTCCAGCCCCCATAGGCGTTGACGGGCCCGGGGCCAGTCGTCGCGGCGGCGGCGCCGGCTGCGCCGGTCGTGCCGAACGCGCTGCCGCAGCCTTGGACCTGGACGCAGGTCCCGGTGCCGAGGTCGAAGCTCTGGCAGGGGCCGCAGTCGGCCGCATCCGTGGTGGAGACTGTGCGGCACGAGCCATTGTCCCAGTATGCGCCTCTGCCGCAGGACTGTTGGGCGCCGCAACTCCAAGTGCAGACAAAATTACCGCTGTTTTTTTGTTTTCGTTTTTGTTTTTCGTTTGTCAAAAAGTCGCCGGTTAGGATTCCGAGATTGTGGTGACTACGGCGAATGTTTCGGAGCTGAGCACCTGTTGACACGTGGTACCGTATCCGCAGCGGGCTAGTTAGTGCGCGACTGCGAGAGCAGTTGCGGGCGCAAGCGTGGGGCAGGAGTGTGCGCGTGTTTGCTGAGTGGCAACAGGGAGCGAGTGGCAGCAGGGAGCGAGTGGCAGCAGGGAGCGAGTGGCAGGGAGCGAGTGGCAGGGAGCGAGTGGCAGGGAGCGAGTGGCAGAGAGAGAGAAAAAGAGAGAGAGAGAGAGAGAGAGAGAGAGAGAGAGAGAGAGAGAGAGAGAGAGAGAGAGAGAGAGAGAGAGAGAGAGAGAGAGAGAGAGAGGGAGAGGAGAAGGCATGCGCACCAGCCAAAGCCGGCGCCCGACCAGAAGCCCGCCCCGCCCCAAGGCGTGCGGTAGATGAAGCGCCCGTTCTGGTCCCAGCCGATCGCCTGCCAACCGGCGGCCTGCGAGGAGCCGGGGCAGGCGCCCGGGTTGTTTCCCTGGTAGTAGTTCCACCCTCCGTAGCGGAACCAGCCGCTGCCGGGGCCAATCCAGGGCGGCGACCATCCTGAGGAACAGAGCATGTGATTTTTTTGGCTTTTTTTTCTTTGTTAGTACACCGCGAGGCGATCTGACATGGCCAGCTACGGCTCTAGTTTGCTACTAGAAAACTAACTCGTCGGAGGGTCGACCCGTATCCCGAAACCAGAAAACCCACTCACCAGTCGACCCGTTCGTCGCTTCTACCGTCGACGACGCGAAGCAGAGGAGCGCGACTGCTTGTGCGCCGAGTTTCGAGAGGAGGGAGGTTGTTGATTGAGACAAGGGAAGGGAAGGCATGTTCAGTTTCAATCCACCGGCTTTGATTGGGAGACCGTCGCTGCTAAAACCCGCTTCTGCCCCACTTTCATCTCACCCAAGGCGACTAAAAGAGTTGTGCGATGCATTATGGCGAGGTTTTGTGAAACCGGATACTCGGGTTTTTTGAGGCTTTTTTGAGGCTTTTTGAGGTTGGGTTTTTTTTTTCGTCTGAGTTGAAAGAAGAAGTGTACAACGTCCCTCGAGTAGAAAAAAGAAGTTAACTGGATGTTGCTTGATTGCTTGATTGCTTCCTTGTTGTTGTTTTTGTTCTTCATCTTCGTACCTCGCTCCGAGAGAGCTGGCACCGCCTCGACCAGCGGCAGCAGCAGGGCAGGAGAGGGCGCTATGCATTTTTGAAGTTGCAGCTCGAGCAATTAGGGGGGGAGAGAGAGACTAGGTGCGCTGCGGTTTTGAGGGAAAAAGGGAGTCGTCGTCGTTTTCTTCTTCTTCCTCGACGCTCTTTTATTACACCCGCTCCTTTTCTACTCCATCACCTCCAGCAGCGACTCGTCGTCGATCGAGGTCCTCCCAGCAGGAGCAGCAGCAGCGGGAACAGGGAAAGCATCATCAGAAGCAGGAGCGGCGGCAACGTCGGGAAGCGCTTCTTCTTCTTCTTGTTGTTCTTCTTCTTCCTCCTCCTCGTCCTCCTTGATCTCGACACCCTTCTCCTCCGCTTCCTCTCCCAGCACCTCCGCCTTCCCGTCCTCCTCGTGGACCCACGACACGCACCCCGTCGCCAGCACCGCGGCCAGCAGCTGCGTCCTGCCGTCGGCCATCCCCAGGCCGTCGCCCGCCGAGATCTGGGGAGCGCCGGCCTCGGCGTCGCCCGGCGCGCACGCCGCGGCCGTCTGCCTCCACTTTTTCGTCGCCGCGTCTTCTTCTTCTTCTTCTTCGTTGCCCTTTTTGCCGCTGTCGTTGTCGCCGGCGCTATCACCTCCGCTTCCGTCCCTTTTCTTATTGTAAACGCCGTAGTTCACCCTGTCCTTCTTGAGCATGATCTCGCGGGTGCCGCACCTGGTGCGCACGTCGAGGGAGAACAGCTCGCGGAGCTCGTCGCGGCTGAAGGCCGAGGACTTTTTCGACGACGTCGACGAAGAAGCTTTGCCGTCGCCTCCTCCTCCTCCCCCGGCCTTGAGAGCCCCGGCAAGGTCGCGCTTGGACAGGACGCGCTGCAGCATCTTCTCGTCGATGGATCCGGCGGCGATCAGGCGGTAGACGGCACAGGGCTTGGTCTGCCCGGAGCGCCAGTGGCGGGCCTCGGCCTGGTGGTGAAGAAGAAGAAGAGGGGAAGGGAAAAGGTTTTGATGAGAGGCAAGTCGTCGTTTGTTTGTTCGTTTTTTCATTCTTTGCTCCACTCTCTTTCTCTCTCTTTCTCTCTCTCTTTCCTTCTCTCTCTCACCTGAGCAATCGTCGCCGGGTTCCAGTCAAAGTCCAGCGTCACCAGCACGGGGGCCCCGATCAGGTTCAGCCCGGCCCCTCCGGCGCGCATCGACAGGAGCATGACGTCCCCGCCGCGGCTGCCCGGCACCGCCGAGGTTGAGGAAACGTTGTTGAAGGCGTTGACGACGTCGATGCGCGCGCGCGCGTCGGTGGCGCCGTCGATCCTCGCCGTCGTCATTCCCGCGCCCTCGGCGACCAGTCCGGCGACGTCGAGCACCGCCGTGGAGGTGGAGGTCACGATGACCTTGTCGCCGCGGGACGCGGCGGCGCGCAGCAGGGCGTCGAGCGCGACGAGTTTGGTCGAGTCTCGCCAGGAGGAGGCCGCCGCCGCCGCAGAGGCTGCGCGCAGGGAGGCCTTGTTGTTGCTCTTTTCGTCGTCGTTGGTGGTGGTGGTTGTTTCGCGGTCGACGTCATCGTCATCTCCTCCTCCTTGACCTCCTTTCGCGCTGCTGCTCACCAGCTTGGGGGAGATGCAGATCTTGCGCAGCAGGCCGATGAGAGGGAGCACCGTCGTCGTTCCGGCGCTGCCGCCGCCGCCGTTTCCACCATTTCCTCCTCCGCCGTGAACGACGCTCCTCAGCACCGAAGCGACCCCGGAACCGCCCAGCACCGCCCTGTAGGCCCTGACCTGCGCGTCGGTCAGCTTCAAGAACACGTCGTAGACCGTCAGAGGAGGTAAGTAAGCGGCGTTCATCGAGGCGGACCGCCGCAGCACGATCGAGCCGACGCGCGTCGCGAGCTCGGCGGCGCGCCGCTCCCCGACCTCGCGCTCGCGGTCGCTGGCCCTCGCGTCGCGCGACCTCTGGATGGGTACCTCGAACAGCGTCTGGAACAGCCTGAGCGAGCCCAGGGCCCCCGGGCACGCGAAATCCACCAGGGCGAACAGCTCGCTCAGGTCGTTCTGCAAGGGCGTGCCCGTCAGCAGCAGCATCCTCGGCGAGCGCAAACTCAGCAAGGCCGCCTGCGTGCGCGACCCGGCGCTGGCCTTGAGGCGGTGCCCCTCGTCGCAGATGAGAAGGTCGACGGAGCCCGCCAGACCGGGGGCCACGGCGCGCAAGGTCTCGTAGGAGGCAATTAACAAAGGAGTGGCGACCCCGGCCCTGAAGGCGCCGACGTCCGACGCGGCCTCGGCGCCCGACCCGCGCCGCAGCACCAGGCAGCGCAGCCTCTCGGCGCCCAGCCACTTCTGGACCTCCGCGGCCCAGTTGTCGCACAGCGAGGCAGGGCAGGCCACGACGACCCTCCTGATCAGGCCTTTTCCCCCGCGGGGGGACTGGCGGTGCAGCGTGTGCACCAGCGCCAGCGCCGTCAGCGTCTTGCCCAGCCCCGGCTCGTGCGACAGGATGGCGCCGGCCCTGTTGGCCGCCGCGGCGGCGGAGGCGGCGGCGGCGGAGGCGGCGGCGGCAGAGATCGCCCCGACCCCACCGAAAGAAGCAGAAGACGAAGAAGAGATCGCGGGCAGGGCGATGCGCTCGTAGAGCCACAGCAGCGCCTCTGCCTGGTGCGGCCTCAGCCTGCGCGCCAGGAAGGGGTCGACGACGACGGCGACCTGCCCGCCCGAGGCCGCGGCGGCCTCGTTGAGGACGATGGCGCCGGGGGCCTTCGGGTCGAAGAGCGGCGGCGGGAGGACGCGAGGGACGGAAGCTGCTGCTGCTGCTGCTGCTGCTGCGGAAGATTTGGAAGAAGACAGCCCTTTGCGGGCTCCGAGCGGCGCGCGAGAGGCGAACGTCGTCGTCGTCGCCATCGATGTTGCTGTTGTTGTTGCTGCTGTTTCGGTTCCTCCACCACCAGAACCACCACCATTGCCATCACCAGCAGCACCAGCAGCCAGCCCGGCAGGCACGGGCCTCAAGAACAGCGCCCCGCTCGCGAGCGCCGCGGCGTCCACGCGCTCGCAGACCTCAAACTCCCACTGCCCGCACTCGCCGTCGGCGCCCTTGGGCATGTCCCTCGCCCCCTTGAGCTTCCCCGCGGCGAACCGCTTCCCCTCGTCGTCGTAGAGCGTGATGGACGAGTCCCCTTTCACCTCGAGGATGGCGTCGGAGAATGACTTGTTGATGCGCTTCTTGGAGGAGCGCTTGCAGTAGAGGATGCGGTAGACTTGCGTTGCCGAAGAAGAGGAAGAAGCGGCTGCAGTGGGAGCAGCGGTTGAAGTCGAGGCCGCCGCCGCCGCGGTTGTCGTCGTCGTCGTCGCTTGCTTCTTCGCAGTGAGGAGAGTCGTCGCGGCCCTCCCGGCTCCACCACCACCTGCCAGCAGCGCCGAGGGGGCGTTGAAGCCCTTGCGCTTGAGGATCCCCTGGGCGGCGAAGGCGCGCTGCTGCGGTTGCTGCTGCTGGAGCGGACCAGGAGGAGCGACAGGGGCAGGAGCTGTCGCTGCCGCTGCCTCCTCCTTTGCGGTCGTCGTCGCCGATGCCTCTGCTCCCAAATTGACGTTTTCGGCGTCGTCTCCCGTCGCCGCGAGGGCGTCGACGGGCGCAACCGCTGCTGCAGAGGGATCAACCGAGGTGCCCGCGGCAGCGCCGCCCCTCATCAGCGAGGGCGCTGCGGAGCGTCGCATTGGATTCGATGGAGAGAGAGAGAGAGAGAATCGACGCCGCTGGGCAAGTCGTCGTCCGTTTTGAATTTTTTGAAACAGTTTCGTTTTTCTTCTTCTTCTTTTCTTATTTTTACAAGCTCTTTCTACCTCGCTCTCCCCCCGCCCTTCGAACTCGCCGCCTTCGCCGCTCTCGCCGCTGCTTCAGCCGCAGCAGCGCTCCTCACGGCCTCGCGCACGCTCATCGCCTCGCCGCTCCCGCAGTCGAGCAGCCAGCACTCGCCCGCCGTCGACGACGGGGACGCGGCAGAGGCCGTCGCTGCTGCTGCTGCTGCTGCCGCTCCGCCTCCTCCTGCTCGCGCTGCTCCGCCTTTGCTCTTCGTCGCCGCGAGGCCCAGCACAGGCGAGGGGGAGAGCAGCCGAGCACGCAGCCCTCCGCTACCGCTGCCGCCTCTGCCACTCCCGCACCGCAGCGCCGCGACGCGCCCGCCGACGCCGGCGCCCGGCCTGGGCTCCCACGCCTCGAGCAGGGACCGCCGCGGAGCGTAGATGACCAGCAGGAGGCTCTCCGAGGAGTCCGCGTCGTCGGAGCTTCTATCCTGGAAGAGCTCCCTGTCAGGGGACAGGCGCTTTCTGCCGTTGGAGGAGAGGAGAGGCGGCGAAGATGGCGAAGCCGAAGTTTTCTTTCCTCCACCAACTCCACCTCTGCCGCCGCCGCAATCGCCATCGCCGCCGCCGTTCTTCTTCTTCATAAGCTTCTTCGGCACCAGCAGCCACGCGACTTGCGCCCCGCGGTACCCCTTCCAGACCCTGAAGACCACCCCCGTGGACGCGTCGGCCAGCAGGACCCGGCCCAGCGAGTCCGCGACGGCCACCAGGCACCCTCGGGGGGACAGCAGCGTCGCGCCTCCTCCCCCGCCCCAGCCGCCGCCGCCGCGAGCGCCCGCAGGACCCGCGCTCGCCCTGCGCTGCGGGGCGTCGGTCAGCCCCGAGCGCCACAGCGGCGCCGTCTCCCCCGGCGGCGGGGGTTCCAGCTTCTCCGTCAGGCGAGCAGACGCATTTGAAGCAGCAGCAGCAGCAGAAGGGTCTGGCGGAGAGGAGAAATCAGAGACTATCGGCGGAGGGTAGAGAGCCGAAGCCGGACGAGAAGAAGGATTGCCGCTTCCGCTGCCGCCGCCTTTCTCCGGCGGCGACCTCGACGAAGAAGTCATCATCATCGTCGTCGTCGTCGTCGCCCTTGCCGAAGCGCTCTGAGGCCTCGAGGGCGAAGGGCTGGGCGTCGTCGCCGAAGAAGACGGCGGCGAGGAGGCCAGGCTGCTGTTGCTCTCGTCGTCGTCGCCGCCGGTGCCGCTCCCTCCGATGACCCAGCTCCGGATCCCGGCGCGGAGCCCGCCGGGCCGGCCCGAGAACACGGCGGCCCTCGCCGCGGCCCGCAGCCCCGCCGCGGCCGAGGAGGCCAGGTCGGCAACCAGGCTCAGCGTGCCCCGAGGGGCGTGCTCCGCGGCGTCGTGCAGCGAGAGGAACCGCGGGGCCCCGCCGATCGTCAGCAGCAGCGTGCGGTTGCCCGCGCCGGCGGCAGTGAGGGCCGCCCCCGCGGCGACGACGGCCGACGCGCCGGAGAGGGCCCTTGCCTTGGCCGCCGCTGCTTTGGCTCCTTCGAGGGCGCCGCCCCCGCCGCCGAGCCTTCTTCTCCTCCTTCTTTGCCGTCTTCGTCGTCGCCTGCGGGCGAGCTCTTCGTCCCTGTCGTCCAGGAGAAGAAGGTCAGAGTCGTCGTCTTCGTCTTCTTCCTCCTCCTTTTCTCGCTCGTCTTCTTCTTCTTCTTCTTCGCTACTACTTTCGTCATCGTCATCGTCGTCGCCGGCCTCGAGCGCCTCCCGCAAGCTCGGAGGCCTGGGCCCCAGGCAGATGCCGTCGACGCGCTGGCTCCCGGTCATCTTGTCCCTGTTGTTCTCGTTCTCGAGCAGGAGGTCCCGCGCGGAGCCGTTCGCCTCCGCCGTCGGTGCTGCTGCGTTGTCGCTTCCGCCGTTTCCGTCCCCACCTCCACCCCCGCCGCCTCCGCTGCCCTCCGAGATCCCGGAGAGGAACCACTTGCACAGCCCCAGCGGGGGCAGCGCAGCGGCCGCCTCCCTCCAATCCCCGCCGGTCCTCGACGACGCGAGCCTCGCCACTGCCGCGACGTCCGCCGCGTCGAGGCGAGCGACGGCGTCCAAAAAAACGACCGACACGTCGCCGTCGTCGTCGGCGTTGCCGAGCGCGAGCGGGTCGAGGCCGCAGGCCGCCGGCCGCGGCCTGACCGAGACGACGCGGTTGGAGTGGAGCCTCTGCCTGTGGAGGAGAGCGAGGTCGGTCAGGGAGTGGAGCTGGAGGTGGCCCGTGGAGGTGCCGACGAGGAGGCACCCATCCGTGGCGTCCAGGGAGGAAGAGGAAGCGGAGGAAGAGGAAGAGGGAAGAGAGGAGGTCGTCGAAGTTTCGTTTCGGTTTCGGTGGTGCGCTCCTCCTCCTCCGTTTGCCGCCGCCCTGGAAGGGCTAATCCTGCCCGCGCCTCCTCCTTCTGCTGCTACAGCTGCTGCAGCCTTCCTCTTGTCTTCGCTCCTCGCCTTCGCTCGCGCGAAGGCGACGAAGCAGACCGCGGTGATGGTTTCGTTGTTGCTGTTCGAGCCAGAAGGAGCGAGTGCGGCGACGACGAGGGGCAGGCCGTGAGAAGAGACGAGCTTGAGCTTCTTCTTCTGCTGCTGTTGCTGTTGCTGTATCTCCTCCGCCGACACTTTTGTCCTCTCTCCGCTGAGCGGGACCAGCGCGAGGTTGGAGCCGTGCGCCGCGGCGAGGAGCGAGCTGTTCGTTGATGGTTTGAAGGGTGAGTTTTTTTTTCAAACGAGGTTCAGCGTTTTTTTTTCGATCGATGCCTCTCTCGCTCTCTCTCTCTTTCTCTCTCTCTCGTCCGTCTGTAAAGCGCTTCACGTAGAAACAAAATGTCAAGCGAACAATCTGCATCACCCAATCCCCTCACCTCGAAGGATGGAGCGCCAGCACGGCGCCAGACTGCAGCCAGGCCGAGGCAAACGCGTCGTCGTCGATGGCATTGCTTTTTTCGGCGTCGTCGTCAATGCTCCCCGCTGGAGCTGCTGCTGCTGGGGCGACCGCTCCCAGCGCCCTGGCCAGGCCCAGGACGTCGAGACGCATTCTCCAGTCCTCCCTGAGAAGAAAAAACAGAGGGACAGAGACGATCACGCAAACGCAGAGAGCTCGAAGCTCTCTTGCGTTTTTTTTTGAAAAGTGAAAAAGGCGAACGGTCGCTTCTTCTCATTTTCTTCGACCTCGACCCTGGACGTCGACGTCGGAAAAAAAGGCTAGGTGTCTTCATCCATTCCTTCCTTCTCGCTTCTCGCTTTCTCTCTACTTCCGACCACCATGCCTCGCACGCGATCACGCGCCGAGATCTCTCAGCGCTGCGCCGCTGGTGAAGACGCAGAAGCAGCAGCAACAGGCGTGGAGGTGAGAGAGAGGTTGATGGGAGAGAAGAAGCCTTGTTTTTTTCCTTCTTTTCTTCTGTCTTCCTTCTCTCGACGACGTTCCTTGTTCAATGCCTTGCTCTTTTCTCACGCCCTCTCCTTCCTTTCCATCCACTCGATTCCACTCTCCACCAACAGACTGGAGCCCCCATCGCGATGGCCACGCGCTCTCGAACGGGAGCCGGGACCCGAGACCCCACGAGCGGAGGAGTCCTGGCAGCGATGGACCTGAACACTTCGACGGCGACAAAGTCGACGACAACGGCAACAGCGGCAACGCCGCCGCAACTGCCCCCGACCTCCTCTTCTCCCTCTCCTCCCCAGCCCCAACTACAACAACAACACGCCCTCGACCACGCCAGGGGCTCCCACGGCTGCAAGCACTACCGCCGTCGCTGCAAGCTCGTCGCTCCCTGCTGCGGAGAAGCCTTCTGGTGCCGCCACTGCCACAACGAGCGCACGGCCGCGGGCGAGTGGGACCCCTCGAAGCGCCACGAGCTCGAGCGCTCGGCCGTCCGCGAGGTCGTCTGCGGCCTCTGCGACACCAGGCAGCCCGCCGCGGCCTCCTGCAGCACGTGCGGCGTCGGGTTCGGGGCATACGTCTGCCTGCGGTGCTGCTTCTTCGACGACGTCGACAGGGGCCAGTGGCACTGCGACGCTTGCGGCATCTGCCGCGTCGGGGGCGCGCACCGCTTCTTCCACTGCGAGACCTGCTCGTGCTGCTACTCGACCAGCCTCAGGGGAAACCACGTCTGCGTCGAGAACAGCATGCGGTCTGCTTGCCCGGTCTGCTTGGAATATCTTTTTGACTCGGTCAGGCCGACAGCGGTGCTGCCGTGCGGGCACACGATCCACTCCGAGTGCCTCAAGGAGTGCGAGAGGCAGCGGCAGCTGAGCTGCCCGGTCTGCCTGCGGTCCTACGCCGACCTGGGCGCGCTCTGGAGGCGGCTCGACGCCGAGGTGGCCGCCACGAGGATGCCTGAGGAGTACCGGCGCTGGCGCGTGTCGATCTCGTGCAACGACTGCTCTGGCGAAGGGGTGGTTGCCTTCCACGTCTTGGGATTGAAGTGCCCCGGCTGCTCGAGCTACAACACGAGGAGGCTGGGGATCGACCGCGGGGAGGAGGAAGGGGAAGGGGAAGAGGGAGTTGGGGGTGGAGGTGGAGGAGAAGGAAACGAGGGGGGAGAGAGGAGGGTCGAGGGCGCTCGAGGGTGATGAAACTCTTCTGTCTACTTCTCTTTTCTCTTCTCGCCACCGCCCAAAAAACCAAAACAACCAGCATCATCGATCACTTGTCCGTTCTGAGAGCCTTTCTCTTCCCGAGCCTTTCTCTTCCAATCATCTGTCCTTTTTTTATTCTTCTGTAAAACTGAAATAGATAAAAAGAAAACTTTCTTTGCCTTTTAAAATTTCAAAGTTGCTGCTATTTTACAAAAAAAGGTCGTCCCTCTCTTTCTCTCTCTTCTCTCTCTTCCCCTTCTCCTACTTTTTTCACACCCCGGACCCGCGCCTCCCTTTACTCGCAAAGGAGCTACCTTTCGTGTTGTAGACCTTGCCGTAACGATTCCTGTTGCTCTCGTCGTCGTCGTCGTTGTTGTTCCCGCCGCGGCCGCCGGCCGCTGCCGCCTCGGCCTCCGCCGTCGCGGACGAGCCGATCGACGACAAAGAAAAAAGCCTGTCCTCGACCTTGAACCCTCGTCCCGCGCGCTTCTTCAGCGCGTCCTTGGAGGAGAGGAAGCCGTCCAGGCCCTGGAGTTTTGGTTTTGGAGGCGGTGGTGGTGGTGGAAGAAGAGGTTGAGGTTGAGAGAAAAAAAGCAAACGAAGATCGAAGAAAGCGAAAAAAGAAAATCGAACTCGATTAAGTTTCTCTTAGCCTCATCCACTCGCTCACCTTGAGCACCGTCCCCGCGTGGCTATACTCCGCGGAGAGGTACTTGCTCTCGAGGTCGTAGATCTGCGAAGCGAGGTGAAGAACGAGGAGAAAAAGAGGAGTTAGATTGTTTTTTGATTCCTTCTTTTTCGTTGACTTTGCATCTCATCACATCTCAAACGCATTATTTCCTCACCGTCTTCTCCGTCTTGGCGAGCTCTGCCTCGAGCTGCTCCTTGCGCAGCGCGAGCATTTCGGCCGCTGACATCGCGATATGTGGAGAGAGAAAGAGAAGAGTACAAGTTGTTTTTTGGGGGTTGTTTTGACAAACAAAAAAAACGAAAAAATGGAAAAAGACCTTCAAACCCGCTTTCTCTTTTTTTTTTTTTTTTTTTTTTTTTTTTTAAAAAAAA
>Ga0210003_1002494_pt1 | contig 15475 bp, 11 predicted proteins | sample LantaG_FD_182804 | JGI IMG/M metagenome (GOLD analysis project Ga0210003, IMG submission 182804) | Deep subsurface microbial communities from Baltic Sea to uncover new lineages of life (NeLLi) - Landsort_02402 metaG (SPAdes) (version 2) | ecosystem: Environmental > Aquatic > Marine > Oceanic >... | reverse complement strand
GAGAGAGAGAGAGAGAGAGAGAGAGAGAGAGAGAGAGAGAGAGAGAGAGAGAGAGCAGAAGGGAGAGTGAGAATGTTCAAAGCTCGACCGGCAAAGAAAATAAAATACTCAAACTCACCAAATCTTTGCCCTTTGCCAGCGAGTTGTCCCGGAGCCTCCCTCCGAAGACGACGAGCCTCCCGGACACACTCGTCAGCGAGTGATACGCCCTCGGCGGCGGGAGGTAAGGGGGCAGATAGGGAGCGACCGGAGAGGCAGAGGCGTTTCCGTTGGCCGCCTCGCCCGCGCTGTCCCCGACGCCGCCGCTGCCGGCGACGCCTTCCGTCGCGGAGGCCTCGATCCTCTCGACGAGCATGCGCTTCGGATCCACGAGCACCAGGTCGGACAACCAGCTGTCGGCTGCAGGTGCTGCCTTTGCCGCTGCATGTGCCACTCCTGCGTTTGCTGCTGCTGCTCCTGCAGCGTCTGCGTCGGTGCCGTCGCTCCCGCTCGTCCCCGCAGCAGCGCCGCTCGCAGCGCTCACCGCCGGCGCGACGCCCCCGTGAACGACTACACACCCCTTCCCGTGTGGCGCCGTCGCCGCAGTCGCCGCCGACGCCATCCTCGACAGCAGCTCCGGTCGGCCCTTCAGCCTCGGCGTCACCTCGGACCACCGCTGCGCCGTCGGGTCGAACGAGAAGACGCTTGGCAGCACCCTGTCAGCGTCGTGGCCGCCCGCGACCCAGATTGCGCCCGACCCCGGCCCGCGGTCTCCCTCGACGTAGAACGCGACGTGATGGGACCTGGGGGCCGGACAGGGGTCGAACCCTTTCGCCCATTTGAGCGAGGAGGTGTCAAAGCGGAGGACGTCGGCGTGGAAGTCGTTGCTGTCGGGGTTTTTGAGGGGAGGGTCCGAGGGTGCGAGGCGAAGCGTGCGAAGCGCGAACTCGTGAGCAAGATTCTTGATGGCGACGCTGATAAGTTGTCGTATCGCCCCTCTCCCTCGCGCGATAGCCTCTGATCTCTCATAGGTTTTCACAGACAACACCCCCTTACCCCGTGCGACCGCCGATGAAGTAGATGAAGCGACCGACGGCGGTGGCGCTGAATCCGGCGCGAGCTAGGAGCGGGGACGTCAGAGCGGTCGATGCTGCATCGTAATGATGCAGCGTCTGCTGCAGCTGGCGCCTGGCGACGGGCGGTGCGGTGCAGGGGGTCCACAGAGGGAGCGGGACCATTATTTTGTCTTGATTTTCGTGTTCGTGGGAGAAAGATGGAAGGAGAAAGAGAAAGAGGGAAAGATTTAAAGACTCTTCGATCGTCGTTAGCCGACGAAGAGAAAGAATTGAAAACCCAAAAGACTCGAAGGTTTGCAACTCTCGTGTTTTTCCCTCTCTCCTTTTTCACCAGTCTCTCTCGCTCCCGGCCGCCCACCCCGGCGCGGCCGTCGGCCCCTCGCGGCCGCTCCGTCCTCGCTGCTGCCGCTTTTCCTCCTCCATCCTGCTTCTTCGCTCCCCTTGCTCGTAAAGCCTCCTCCTGCTCTCCTCTTCGTCTTCTTCAAGCTGCTGCCGCTGCTGCTGCTGTTGCCTCCTTCGCCTCCTCCGAAAAGCCTCTTCCTGCCCCTCGTCCTCCTCCTCCTCCCTCCTGCGCTCCCGGAACGCCCCGGCCAGCGACGCCGCGCCGGAAAACTTGGACGCGAGCCTGGATGTTGGGTCGAAGAAGGCGCTGCTGCTGTTGGCCGTCGCGGGCTGAGGTGGCGGGAAGAGCTGGTCGCCGTCGTCGTCGTCGCTGAGGGGCCTCTCCTCTTCCTCCTGCTCCTCCTGCTGCCGCTGCCGCTGCATCGGGGAAGGAGAGGAGCGAGGCTCTCGCGCAGCGCCTCTCCCTGGCTCCCGCTCTCGTCGCTCCTCGGAGAGGCTCGAAGGGGGAGAAGCAGCACTCGGCGGCCGGCGACGGCGGGGGTCGGCGGCGCCGCGGCCCCTCCTCCCGCTCCCGCCTCCGCCCGTCGTCGCTCTCGCCACCGCCTCCGCCGCCGCCCGGGCCCTTGCCTCGGCCTCGGCCGCGGCCGCGAGCTCCCACGCCGCGGCGTCGGCGAGGAGGTCGGCCAGAGAGAGCGAGGGCGGCGGCCGTCGAGGCGGGGGTGGTCGGCCTCCAGGCGGCGGTCGCCGTCGTAGGCCCTGGTCCTCAAACGGCGGCGATGCGGCGGTCGTCGTCTTCACCGCCGCTCTCCGCCGCCTCGGCGTCCTCCAGGAGCTTGCGCCTCGGTCTACATGGGAGAAGACCTCTGCCGAAGGTCGCGAGGAGCGCTGTGTCGGATGCACACTGGACACCGCTCCTCGAGAGACGCCGAATTGAGCCATCGATTTCCGAGACCTCCTGCCACGAAATAAAGTGGCGAAATCCAACGCCTCACTCTCGGCCACCACTTTCTTTTCTTCCCTCTCTCTCTCCAAAAAAGCTCAAAACTTTTTCGATTCGCGTCCCTTCACATCTGGCGACTGTCCGTCCCTTCTCTTCCTTTCGCGTAAGCGAATGAAACAATGCGCTTTCTCAAGACGAGACGCGCGATTTGATTGACGATTTGCCGTCGATTGCAACGAGAACAATGAGAGCGAAAAGACAAGCGATCTCGCGTTTGCCGTTTTTTTCTTTCGCTCTCACCCTCAACCTTGAAGATCAAGCCACTCATTTCCTGCTCCTCTTCTCTCTCGCTCTCTCTCTCTCTCCCCCCTCCCCCTCTCTCTCACCAACAGAAGCCTCCTCCCCACCATGGCCTCCTCCGTCGCCCTCAAGCAGCAGGCCTCCCTGGCCACCGCCGCCCGTCGCCGCGCCTCCTCCCTCGCCGTCCGCGCCTCGGCCGCGCCCGTCGCGCCCTTCCGCGCGACCAACGGCGGCAACTTCGACAACCCGTTCACGGCCGAGCTCGAGGCCACCGCGCAGTACATCGCCAAGCGCGGCAAGGGCATCCTCGCCTCGGACGAGTCCAATGCGACCACGGGCAAGCGCCTGGCTTCCGTCGGCGTCGAGAACACCGAGGAGAACCGCCGGTCGTGGAGGGAGCTGCTGTACACAGCGCCGGGGCTCGGGCAGTACATCTCGGGGGCGATCATGTTTGACGAAACGCTGTTCCAGAAGACGGCGCAGGGCGTCGAATTCGTGAAAGTGCTCAAGGTTAGGAGTTTGAACGAGAGAGGAGGAGGAGGAGGAGGGGAGAGAGGGCGAAGAAGTTCGAATCAATGAAGAGAAGAAACAAAAAAAAACTCACCCTTTCCTTTCCTCTTGCCCTCGTTCTTGCTGCTCTTCTTTTCTCTCCCTTAACCCCTTTTCTTCTGCAACAACACAGGACCAAGGCATCGTACCTGGCATCAAAGTCGACACCGGCCTCGAGCAGCTCCCGGGGACCGACGGCGAGACCTCGACACAGGGCCTCGACGGGCTCGGCGCGCGGTGCGCGGCCTACTACACGCAGGTGAGAAGAGTTTGGGCTGAGAAGCACGAAGAAAGAAGGAAAAAAAACGGCACCTCCCGTTTCCGGCCTCGAGCTCACCCGAAACCGACACCGGAAAAACAAAACTCCGCCACCACCAAAACCTCTCCAGGGCGCCCGCTTCGCCAAGTGGCGCGCCGTCCTCAACGTCGGCGGCGGCCGCCCCTCCTCGATGGCCGTCACCGAGAACTGCCACGCTCTCGCCCGCTACGCGCAGATCGCGCAGGCCAACGGCCTCGTGCCGATCGTCGAGCCCGAGGTCACGCTCGGCCCGGGGGATTACACGATCGAGGAGACCGCGTACGTCTCCGAGCGGGTGTACTCGCACGTGATGCGGCAGCTCAACGAGTACAACGTCAACCTGGGAGCCATCCTGCTCAAGCCCAACATGATTCTGCCCGGGCTGGACGCCAAGGCCGCGACGCCCGCCGAGGTCGCCAAGTGGACCGTCCGCGTCCTCAAGCGGACGCTGCCGCCGGCCGTGCCCGGCGTCCACTTCCTCTCGGGCGGGATGTCCGAGTTCGAGTCCACCGTCAACCTGCAGGCCCTGCAGGACGAGTGCCCCGACGCGCCCTGGTCGCTGACGTTCTCGTACGGGCGCGCGCTGCAGTCCGCGACGCTCAAGACGTGGGCGGGAGAGAAGGGCAACGTCGACGCCGCGCAGAAGATCCTGGTCGCTCTGGCCAAGGCCAACTCCGAGGCGCAGCTCGGGAAGTTCAAGCCCGAGACGCACCCGGTGCCGTCCAAGATCGGGGAGGGGAGGATCCTGCAGGCCCTGCGACTGGGCGGGCCGGGGAAGTAGAAGAGGGGGAGGGAAAGGAAGGAGAAGAAAGAGAGAGCGCGCGCGAGTGAGAGAGGAAAGAGGAGAGGTTGAGTTTTTCTTTTCCATTTCTTTTTGGTCGAGGTCTACAGAGAGAGAGAGAGAGAGGGAGACAGAGAACAAGAGAGAGAGTTCAACGTCTATTTTCCGTTGTTTTTTCTCTTTGGCTCTTGCTGCTTGTCAACAACAACACCGTCGATTCACAGTCTTGATAATCCCGAGTGGCTATTCTTCTTCTTCTTCTTTACAACGATTTTTTTTTCAATTCTATCAACGAAAAAAACAAAACAAAAAACAGCAACAAACACGCTTCTCCTCCTTCGTTTCACCTCCACCACCACCTCTTGACTCTCCTCGCATACCTCTCGTACTCTTCCCCGAAGAACGCCACGAGCAGTGCCTCCTCGGCCTCCACCCTCGCCCTCATGAACCGCGCCACGGCCACGGCGAACGCGACCGCGCACAAGGGGTTGCGAAGCACCAGCTGCGTGCCGACGGCCCAGAGCGCGAACCCCGCGTATCCAGGGTGCCTCAGCAGCGAGTAGACCCCGCAGGTCACGAGGCCGTGGGTCGGCTCTTTCTTGAGAGCCAGGTCGTGCGTGAAGGCCCGGGCCGCGGTGAGCATGGCGGCCTTTCGAAGGGCTTCCCCCGCGGCGACGAGGAGGCAGCCCGTCGCGGTGGTTGCGGTCTGGAGGAGCGGGACGGCGCCGGCGCTGCGCTGGCTCCATCGAGGAGACACGAGGATCGACTCGACCAGGTACTCGACGACGGCGGAGGCCATCGCCAGGGCGTAGGGCCAGGAGAAGAGCAGGGCTGGAAGGTTTTCCGTTTTCGATTTTGGTTTTTTTCTTCCGATGAGAACGAGGAGGGAAAAAGAGGGTCTCTTTTCTCGACGAAAGAAAGAGAGACCGAGCTCACATCTCCGGCTCAGCGTCCTCCTCTGGAAGGCGTACGCGAGAGCAAACTCCGAGCCGTGGAAGAAGAGCAGCGCCGCGGCGAACACGCGCAGGGGGAACATCGGGACGGGGTCGACGGTCGGGGCTGAGGCGGTCGGGGTCGACCCCCCCATCGTCGTCAAACCTCTCTCTTTTTTCAAGAGCTGATCCGAACCAGCTGCTCCCACTGTTTTCTCGGGGGACGTCGGGCTACGATGCGAGACGCCCCCCTCAGTGTCAGACCAGCGATCAGAATTAGAGAGAGAGAGAGAAAGAAAGCGAGAGAGATAGAAGAGAGCGAGGAGCACGTTTCCAAGAGATCGTTCCTTATCTTCTTGCAGCGAAAACGAAAATGAAGAAAACTTTCTCTCTTTTCGCCCGCCACTCGCATCGACCCTGCTTCCATTTTTATCTTCCTTCACCTTTTTTCCCGTCCCGTTTTGACCAACCCATTTGACGATGGCCTCCTCCGCGATCGCCCTCCTCTTCTGCAGCGGGGGATTTGACGACGGCGAGGAGAAGCTCTCCTCCTGTTTCCCTCCCGCCCTCCGCGGCGTCGGAGGTGGGCCCTGCTCCCTCGAGAGGTGGCTCTCGCTCCCTTTGCTCCCGTCGCGGGTCTTCCTCGTCGTCGCCGCCGGCGCGAGCGAGAGGCGCGTGCGGTCCTTTCTTGGGCTCAAGCGCCTCCCTCCCTCCCTGGACATCGAGATCGTCGTCGTCTCCCGCGAGGAAGGCGTAGGGGAGCTCGCAGCTGCCGCAAGAGCAGCAGCAGCAGCGCTGTCGCTCTCGTCTCCTTTTTCTGTCTCTTCTTCTTCTTCGTCTTCTTCTTCTTCTTCTTCTTCGCCTTCTCTCGTTGTCGCCGACGCCACGGCCGTCCCCGTGGGGCTCGACCTCGCGCGCCTCCGGGCGGCCGCCTCCTTGCTCGCCTCCCCGACCGTCGTCATCTCCGCCTCGCCGCTCGGGACCGCATGCCCGAAGGGGAGCGGCGCGGATTCTCTGCAGAGAACATGCAAGGGGCTGGGGAAAGTGTCTCTGCTCGCCGGCAGCAGAGGCGGCGCCGTCGCTCGCGTCGCTGCGCTCCGAGAAGGAAGCAGCTGCAGCGGCGGCAACGGCGACGATGGCTTCGACGCCCAGCGCGTCGTCTTCCTCCCGGCCTCCTCTCTCGAGTCCGCTGCGCAGCACTCTGGCAGCGTCCGCTCGTGGCTCTGCGCGCAGGGCTCGAACCTGAGAGCCCTCGTTTCTTCTTCCGCTGCTTCTCCGTCCGCCGGCGGCCCGCTGCCGCACGCCTCCACCGCCGCGGGGCGCGGTTTGGCCGCGGTGCTCCTGAGCCGCGGCGGCGGGGGATGGGGCGCAGCCCTGCCCGCGAGCGGCGCCGGTGCGTGGCTGGACGCTCTCGTGGCGTCGGCAGCAGCGGCAGCGGAAGGCGACGGCGATTTCGAGGTCGAAGTAGAGGTTAAAGAGGAGCCTGGGAGCAAGGGCCCCAGCCCTCGCTCTGCGAAGCAGCACCCGAGCTTCTCGACGACCTCGTCGACTTACGGGGCCGCACCGCCCGCCGTGGCCGCGGCTCTTGCGTCGTCGCCGGCGTCTGTCGCGGCTTCGGCGTTTCTGTGGCGTGGCGGCGGCCGCTGCTCCTCCGCTTCTGCCTCTGCTGCGCCCTCGCCGCCGTCAGCCTCTCCCAGGAGGCTTTCGGCGCTGCTCTTGCCGCCGCTCTCTCCCGTCTTGAAGACTGGATCTTCTGGGGCTGCCGGCGGGATGCTGCGTTTCGATATCCCCAGATCTCGCGTGCACGATAAGCTGGATGCGTGATCGGAAGAGCTGCGAGGAGGAGGGAGAGAGAGAAAGAGAGAGAGAGAAACATTTTTTTATTCCGGATAACACGTGTTCCACCATCAATCGATAGGCGAAATGTCTGACCTCCCGCGCTCCAAGGGGGAGCTGTTTCGGTACGCCGATTCGGCCGCGTGCGTCGCGTTCGAGTTTGACTTATCTCGCGACGAGGCGGAGAGACGCGGCGTTGCGGTCGACGAGGAAACATCGGCGAAGACCGCCGATGCCGTTGCCGATGCCTCGGCCTCGAAGAAGAGGAAGACCAAGCTCGCCGTCGTCGCGGTCGGAGGCCTCACCGACGGCTTCTTCGCCCTCCCTTACCTCCCCGACCTCGCCGAACTGCTCAAGGCCGACGGAAAGAGCGACGAGGGCGTCGAGTGGTCCCTCATAACACCCCTGTTGTCCTCTAGCCACCGCGGCTGGGGCACCTCGAGCCTCGACCGCGACGCCGACGAGCTCCTCGAGCTCTCCGCCCACCTGAAGGCATACCGAGGAGTCGACGGCATCGCGCTCCTGGGACACTCGACGGGCTGCCAGGACGCTGTGCGCTACGCCGAGAGGGAGAGGGAGAGAAACATAGCCGGCGAGCGCGCCCCGCTCCTCGGTGTCGTCCTTCAGGCGCCCGTCTCTGACCGCGAGTGCTTCTTCCTCGACCCCGAGGCCGCGCCCCTCGCGCAGCGGCGGCTCGACAAGTGCCGCGAGGCAATGAAAGAGAACAAGGACCCGGAGGCGACCGTAATCGACTTCATGACCGAGTGGGACGGGGCCCCGCTCTCGGCGGCGAGGTGGTTCTCGCTGACCGAGAAGGGAGGCGACGACGACTATTTCTCGTCTGATTTCTCGGACGCGGAACTTTCTGAGAAGCTGCGGGCTTTGGGAGGAGACGTCGGGAAGACAAGCGCACTCCCGACGCTCATCATTGCGTCTCTTCGGGAGCAATACCTACCTAAGGAATACGACACGGCTGCACACGCGAGGCGCCTGGCAGACGCGATCAACGGGCAGACGCGATCACCCCCCCCCTCCTCGCTTCGGCGGCGGAGCGAGGAGGGGGAGGAGGAAGAGGGAGAGCGGGGTCCGGGCTCGTCGAAGGCAGAGGCCGTCGCTCTCGGCGGCGACCACGCTCTTCGAGGCGCGGAGGCCGAGGCCGCGCGCGTCATCTTTGACTTCATTTCCACCAAGTGTTTGAGGCCCCCTTTGTAGAACAGGTTACACTAGTTTACAATAAAGAAGAATAATCATCGTTCTTCCCCTTCGTCCTCTTCTTCTCCTTCGCTGCCGCTCCAGTCGAACCGACCTTCATCGCCGCCCTCATCCCCGTTGTCGTCGTCGTCGTCGTAGTCGTCGTCGTCGTTGGGACGATCCCGCGGCTTCAGCAGCGCCGCCTCCGCGGCCAGCTTCGGTGGAGGGGGTCGCGGGCGAGCGAGCACCGATCCCTTGCCTGTCGAATCCGTCGCAGGAGGAGGAAGGGGAGACCGACATCCTCGTTCTCCCGCTGCTGCCGCCGCCGTCGCCGCTGCCGTCGCCGCCGCCGTCGTCGCGCCTTCGACCTCTTTCGCCGCTTTCACCTCCTTCTCCTTCTCCTTCTCCGCGGAGAGCCTCCTCCTCTCGGCGAGCCTCTTGCGCAGCGCCGCGCGGGCAGCCACCAACTTCGCGGCCCTCCTCGAGGAAACGACCTCGGGAGAGGCCAGCGCCGCTCGCCTCGCGGCGACGGCGGCGGCGGCCGACCCGGACGGCGGCGGAGGAGCCTCCCTCTCGTCCCCGCTCTCGCCTCCGCTGTCCGAGTCGTTCGGGACGAGCCGCACCCTCATCCCCCTCTTCCGCCACTCTTCTTCCTCTTCCTCCTCTTCCTCCTCGATCCAGCCTCGGACGTGGTGCGACGCCTTCGGCGGGGCGGCCAGCGCTGCCTGCGCCGCCCTGTAGTTCATCGTGCGCATGGCCGAGCACACGTCCAACACCCGCAGAGAGAACTCGGTCTCGCCCTCCCCTTCCTCGCTCCTGCATTTGGCCTCGAGGAACGCCAGCAGCGAAATGCTCAGCTCCAGGGGCTTCACCCCGGCGGCGTCGGCCGCGTCGGCGGCGGCCCGCCAGTCGTCGAACGCCAGCAGAGCGACCTCGGGCCTCGAGGCGTGGCAGGCCGCCTCGATCAGCGCCGCCCAGGCGCGCTCGATGCCCGACGGAGGGGGAATGTAGAGAGACCGCGCCGCCGCGTCGGCGCGGGGGGAGGGGGGAAGCACGCCCGCCACGACCGAAAAGGCCCTCCGAGCGCCCTCCCTGAGGCCGCTCGTCAGGTAGAGAGACCGCGCTGCGTCGACGTCGCCCTCGGAAGCCAGGGCGGCGACGAGCGCCGCTGCCGCGGAGGGGGCGCCCCCTCCTACTCCGCCTCCGCCTCCGCCTCCGCCGCCGCCGGCCGAGCCCCACTCGCGCGAAGACGAGCGCGTTCGCTCGGAGGAGCGCGGCTTGACCCGCGGGGATTTCTTCTTCTCTTTGTCGGCGGTCGTCACTGCTGCGGCTCCTGTTGAATACGAAGGGTGCGACGACGCCACCGCCCCGAAAAACAGCGACGACGGCGACGCTGCCGGCGACGGCACGAAATTCGCGTCCGAACGCGTCAACTCCGCGTAGACCCGCAGAGCGTCTCCCAGCCTCCCGGCATCGCAGAGCGCCACGACGAATGCCGACGCGTCCCTGCGTCTGGCCGTCACCCCACGCGAGCGCAGCTCGTCGTAGTACGCCTCGGCGTCGTCCAGGCGGGCGCCCGCGGCGGCGGCCCGGAGCATCGTCCCGAGGGTCGGCGGCTCCAGGACCCCGCCGAGCGAGCGCAGCAGCGCCAGGGTCCGCGACGCGCGCGGGAGCTGCCCTGAGGAGGCCAGGGCGCGGGCCAGGGAGTTAAGCGTGGCGTCCCGAACGGAAGGGTCCGTCGTTACCGCCGGCGCTCGACCTGTGCCCCCGCCGCCTCCTCCCCTATGGCTGCCGGCGACGAGCCTCCGCACGACCCCGACCACCTCGTTGAGCGTCCTCTCCGAGGAAGCCCTCGACAGAGCTTTCGAGGGAGTCGAAGAAGGGCGACCGGCGACGCGCAGCAGCTTGCTGTGGCACTCGTCCGTCGGAGCGACGCCGGACCTCAAGGCGTCGGAGTAGAATCGGAGCGCCGCGCCGACATCCCCGCTCTGCTCCGCGGCCTGGAGACAGACGCCGAAAGTGACCGCCGTCGGGGAGAGGCCCTCGGTACGCATCTGGGCGAGCACCGCGGAGGCGGCCTCGGAGGCGGTCGAAGAAGACGGAGGAGCCGACGCAGAAGAAGACGGTCTCTTCGATACGTTGGCGCCGTTGCCGTTTGTGCCGCTGCCGCTGCCGCTGCCGCTGTTGCTGTTGCCATAGCCGGCGACGAGCGCTGCCATATACGACGTGAAAACCTGCACGCTCGCCTCGACTCCAGCAGCTCGCATGGCCCTGAGGACCAGCTCGGCGTCGGCCGGCGACGCCGCGCGGGCGGCCGCGTGCATGAGCGCTCCGTACGACTCGACCCCGGGGGCGAAGTGCAGCGGGCTCCTCCGTTCCCCCTCCTCGATCATCGCGCGGTACGCGTCAAAGGCGGCGTCGACGTCGCCGGCCTGCGCGGCGGCGTCGAGCACGCAGTTGAACGAGACGGCGTCGGGGGAGGGACCGCCTCCATCGTCGGTCGTCATGCTGTCGAGCAGCGCTCGGGCCTCGGCGACGCGAGCCCCCGCCGCGAGCGCGGCCAGGGCGGCGTTGTGCGCGACGAGCGCGTCGCGGGGCGTCAGGCAGGAAGGAGGAGGGCGGTTCCTTCTTCCCTTCTTGGACTGCCTGGCTCGCTTCCTCTCTCGCAGCCAGGCGCCGCGAAGATCGGCCCGGGCTGCGTCCCCGAGGAGTTGCAGCTCCGGGGACCCTCCGCCGGCGGCGACGCACTTGAAGAGAGCCGAGAAGAGGTAGGCCGGGGAGAAGACGGACGACGAATTGGCAGACGTTGAAGAAGACGAAGAAGGGGGTTCTCCGCTCCCTCCTCCTTTTTCGACCTCTTCTCCTTCTCCTTCCGTAGAATTCTCTCCGCCGCCGCCACCGACGAACGACGTGACCCCGTCCTCTGCTGCCGCGGCCCACAGGGCCACAGCCCTCTCCGGCTCTCCAGAGGCGGCGGCGAGCTGCAGTAGCTCAGCGTGGAGCCACGAGACGGACTGCCTGCTGCCGTCGCTGAGACTACTGCTACTGCCTCTTTTACTGATGTTATGCTGCTGCTGCTGCTGTCTGACCGCCGCCCCGGCGGCGAAAGCCGCCACCACAGCCTCCGGCGGGGCGCCGGCAGACCTGACTGCAAGTGCGAGCGCCGCTGCAGCGTCGAAAGCAGCAGAAGAGTTGCTGCTCGATCCCTTGCCGCCGCCGCCGCCGCCGCCAAAGGCCTCGACGCCCGACGAGTACACGCCCAGAATCCATCCCACGTCGCGCTCTCCCGCCGCGGCAGCCGCGGAGAGCGCGACCGCCGCGGTGCGCTCGCTGGGGCGCGCGCGAGGTCCGTGCAGCCCGCGCCGGAGCCTGTCGTATATCCGCCGCACCTTCGGGGCCCCGTCGCGCGGCGAGAGGCGCGCGGCCCGCAGCAGCGCATGGAAAGTCCTTGTCTCGGGCACCGAGCGGCAGAGGCGTCGGAACTTGGCGTACGTCGAGAAGGCGGCGGGCGCGTCCCCGAGTTCGACGAGAGCGACGAGAGCGGATGCGAGGACCGCGGGAGACGAAGAGCGCCGGGAGAGGGCCAGCTCGATCGTAGAACGGATCAGTGTTTCGGTGACGTGGTTGTCGTCGTCGCCGAAGCTTTCTTCCTCGCACCTGTCTTCGCCTTCCTCTTCGCCCTCTTCCTCCTCCTCGGACCTTCTCTCCTTCATCCTCTTCACTGCCCGAAGACTCCTCGTCGAGGCCACCAGCATCGCGACCGTTCCGGCATCGTCGGCGACTTCGGGACTCAGCTTGTATTCGGTGTTGCGGAGCCGCCTCGCGAGGGCTGAACACGCCTCCGCGACCTTTGCGACACCGGCGACGTCGACGGCGTTCCTCTTGCCCTTGGCTTTCGCGGCGGCGTCGAGGAGCGCGAGCCTTATCTCGGCGCGAGGCGGCAGCAGGTCCGCGAGCCGAAGGGCCGCGTCGACCGGGTCAATTTCTTCGCCGGCAAAGGATGACCCAGGAGCAGCAGCAGCGTCGAAGGAGAGCATCGCGCGGAAGGCGCGGTCTATCCGGGCGATCTTCAGGGCGGAGGAGAGGAGGGCGTCGGCCTCGGCGGCAGAAGGGCGGCGCTTTCTCGGGTAGTCGCCGCTGTCACCCTCGATCCCTTCCCTTATCAAATGCTCTCGTAGCTTTCGAGCGAGGCTTAGGATGACTGACGGGGGGTTGCCGCGGTAGCACGCGGCGTCGAAGAAGGCGAGTATCTCCGAGGTCCTGGTCGCCGCGGGCATGGGCGTCGGCGGAGGAGGTCGGTGCCGTCGAGGAATCGCGGGTCGCTGTTGGCTCGACGAGCTCGACGCCGCTGCCGAAGATGAAGTCGCCAACTCCGTCGTCTGCGTGGGACTTTGCCTGCCTCTCGGCGCGGCGATGTGGCTCTTTGACGCTCGAGATCCCTGCCTTCGAGGCTCTGGCTGCGCCGCTGCCGCCGCGGAGGCGACGCTCCGGAGTGCCGACGACAGAGGCATTGGTTTTTTCTTTTTGTGTGAAAAGTTTTATCGAGCTCGCCCAAAACTAGCCGGGACACTTTTTTCCTCTCTCGCATTTGGAAAGAGAGAAGAACAGTTCGTTCTACTTCTGCAGCCTTCAATGACGCGCAGGAAGACTGCCAAGAGGACGGCCCTGCCGCAAGGAGAAGCTTCGCATCCCTCAGGCGCGAGGAAGGAGATGGCGACGAAAGCGGCTCCAAAGACGCCGCGCATGCGAGCGCCGCCAACGCCGGCGGCGACGGCGGCGGCGACGGCTTTGGCTTGCTCTTCTTCCGACGCCGACGAGAGCGAGAGCGAGAGCGACCTCGACCAGCAGCAGCAGCAGCAGCAGCAGCAGCTGCACGACGACCACCGCCGCCACCATCGCCCCTCCGGCGGATGCTGCGGAAGCCACCTTGCTCTGCCCAAGCAGCCCGTCCCCTTTTTCGTCGACGACGACCGCCCAGCCCCGCAGGTGCAAAGCGTCGTCGAGGCCGCGGCAGCGAGCTCAGACGGCAGCACGCCGCCGGGCTCCGAGGCCGCCGGGGCCGCGGTGCTCTCTGCCCTTCTCGCGCCCCTCCCCCTGCGCGCCTTCTTCGACACCTGCTTCGAGGAGCGGCCCGTCCTCGTGCGGAGGCGCGCCAGCAGCCGGCAGGGACGCGCGGTCGTCGAGGCGCTCTTCTCGTCCGCCGACCTCTTCGACCTCCTGCAGGACAACGACTACCCTCTCGGGACGGGCGTCGACGTCGTGCGGTTCGACCCCGGGGCCGGGGTCCGCAGGACGCTGAACGCCGGCGCCGAGGCGCCTTCTTCTGCCGCCTCGTGCGTCCGCCCCGCCGACCTCCGCGACGCCCTGCTCCGGGGAGCCTCGGCGCGGATCCTCCACCCGCAGCGCCACCACGGTCCCCTGCGCTCCGTCGTCGCCGCGCTCGAGGGCTTCTGGGGCTGCGCCGTCGGCTCCAACGCGTACATCTCGCCTCCGCTGGGGCACCAGGGGTTCGCGCCGCACTACGACGACGTCGACGTCTTCATAGTGCAGCTCTGCGGCCGGAAGAGGTGGAGGGTCTTTGGTCCCAGGACCGAGGACGAGGTTTTGCCGCGCTGGCCGAGCGACGATTTCAAAATGGAGGAGCTGGGCCCCTTGGTGCTGGATGCCGTCCTGAGGAGGGGCGACGTCCTCTATCTGCCTCGCGGGACTGTCCACTGTGCCGCGACTGTCGCAGACGAGAGGGAAAGGGGCGAAGACGACGACGACGACGGCGACGACGGCGATGGCGACGACGAGTCTGATCAAGGCAAAGGAGGAGAGGGAAAAGGTGGAAGAGGGGACGGGGAAAGAGGAGGAGGCTCCGACGAAGAAGACGATGGCTCCACCTCCTCCGACCTCGACGGCGGCGCGCTGCTCCCGTCGCTCCACCTCACGATCTCCGTCTGCCAGCGCACGACCTGGGCCGACCTCCTGGCCGTGGCCCTGCCCCGAGCCGTGGAGCTCGCCGCGGCGCGAAACGTGGAGCTTCGGAGGTCGCTGCCCAGGGGCCTGCTGGCGACGAGCCTGGGCGTCGCGCGCGAGGACGCGGCGGAGAGGGCCGCCGACGGCGGAGGAGAGGGGGCTTCTTCACCGGTCGTCCCCGGCGGGACCGCGCCGCGAGGCGAGTACGCCCACAGGGCCCGGAACCGGGAGAGCGCCCTCGAAATCATCAATCAGGCCGCGCAGGCCGTGGTGGCTGCCCTGCCCGTCGACGCCGCGGCGGACAGGATCGGCGCCGACTTCCTGCTCTCGCGGATGCGGCCGACAGCGCCGCCACCGGCGCCGTCGACGGACGGAAAGGCGCGAGAGAGGCAGCAGAAGCAGAAGCAGAAGCGGAAGGGAAGTCTCCCGTCGCTCGTCCGCCCCGCCTGCGGCGGCACGGCAGCGAGGCTCTGCGTTGAGGGAGACAGCGCCGTCGTCTACCACTGCCTGGCCAACGAGAGCGAGGCGCACGCCGCCGGAGCCGGAGACGGTGAGCCTGCTGCTCACTCTGCAGGCGGCCGCATAGAGCTCGCCCTCGAGGCCGCGCCGGCGCTCGAGCTGCTGCTCGGGGTCCACTCCGCCCGCCCCGGGGTCGACGCCGTTCGCGTCTCCGATTTGCCCGGATTCGATGATGATGATGATGATGATGGCGAGACCGCTTCCGCGGTGCGGGAGGCTCTGGGGGCGCTGCTGGAGGCCGGCGTGGTGGTGGAGGTCGAGGAACGAGGAGACAAAGAGAGGAGGCGAACAAAGAAGAAGAACAAAAAATAGTGGAAATGAGAGTTTCTTTTTTCTTTTTTAACAAGTGCGAATCAAAAGGTTTATTTCTCTCTTCATTCGTGTTTCTTAGAGGCTCAGCGCAGGGTCCGAGAAGACGCCCGAGCTGCGCCCGGCGACGGTGTCCGCGTCCCCGAAAGGGTGGCCGCTCCCTCCCCCGTCGCCCTCGCCGCCCCCGTCGACGTCGCCGTCGTCGCCGTCGATCTCCTCGAGGATGACGCTCTTCAGATCCTTCAGCCAGCGCCTCCCGAGCCTGAGCTTCGCCTCGGATGCGGCGCGCGCGGCGCGGAGCTCTCCTGTGAGCTCAGCGAGGGACGAGAGCTCCGACTGGCGGTCGTTTTGTTTGGGTGGAGAGGGAATAGAGAAAGAGAGAGGTGAGTGAGCGAGGGAAATAGGAGGAAAACCAAAAAAATGGAGAACAAGAAAGAAACACGTTCACCCCCCCCCCCCCTT
>Ga0210003_1002493_pt1 | contig 15479 bp, 11 predicted proteins | sample LantaG_FD_182804 | JGI IMG/M metagenome (GOLD analysis project Ga0210003, IMG submission 182804) | Deep subsurface microbial communities from Baltic Sea to uncover new lineages of life (NeLLi) - Landsort_02402 metaG (SPAdes) (version 2) | ecosystem: Environmental > Aquatic > Marine > Oceanic >... | reverse complement strand
ATTTTTTTTAAAAGTACTCACTTCATAATTAATATGATTTATAACTACGGTAACTGTCCCAAATTTTTTACCCACCGGAATAACTTTAAATTCTTTAAAACCTTGGGAAATTTCATCCGGGGTAGCCTTGGTAGTTATATCCCAATCATGGGCTTCTTCTCCCATTATCAGATTGCGGATACACCCCCCTACCACCAAAGCCTCATAACCCGAATCATTTAATCTCTTTGTGATAAATAAAGCTCCCGGGTCTATATCTTTGGATTTAATTTTTAAATTAAATTTTCGTTTTTTCCCTTTTTTAATCATTATAAAGCCCTTAACCAGTCGGTGATCAGCCTGTGGGCGAATTTATCAATTTACCAATCGACCAATTGACTAATTATAATTATAATAGGATGTATAGCAACAAACTCTTGCTTCTTAAACACTAGAATAATTATACACTATAATCATATCCTTATTAGAATAAATGGTTTTATAAATTTTTTCAAATTTATTCAAAAATTATAAACTCTGCTAAAGTCCTCGTATTTCATAGTAGAAGAAGACTGCTTTTAAAATATTATTTTGAAATTATTAAGAGAAGATAATAAAATTTTTAAAAATAGTTTTTTAAAGAAAATTATATTATCTAGAGAACAAGGAATGCATTATGAAGAAGAATATGGCCATACTTTTCCCAATCTATCTCTTTTAATTTTACTTTTTCGCCACTCATATTTAACCACTCTCATCTAAAACTGCTGAGACTAAATCTACAACCTGTAGAGGACTGTCAGCTACAGGAATAGAAAACTTCTGAAAAGTCTTTATCTTTTCTTCGGCTGTACCTGTTCCTCCAGAGATTATAGCTCCTGCATGCCCCATTCTTTTACCGGGAGGAGCTGTTTTCCCTGCAATTAAAGCAATAACCGGCTTTCTCATTTTTGAATGGATAAATTTTGCTGCTTCTTCCTCATCAGTTCCCCCAATTTCGCCAATTAAAATAATAGCTTTAGTTTGAGAATCTTCTTCAAAAAGTTCAAGAATATCAATAAAAGAAGAACCGATTACCGGATCCCCTCCAATACTTACACAGGTTGACTGGCCAAAATCATTTTTAGTCAAATTATAAACCACCTCATAAGTAAGTGTGCCACTTCTGGAGACTACCCCTAAATTTCCCTCTTTATGGATAGAACCGGGCATAATCCCTACTTTTGCCTTCCCCGGGCTAATTACTCCAGCACAATTAGGGCCAATTAACTTTGAACCCTTTAGCTTCACGTAATAACAGGCTTTCACCATATCCAAAGTAGGGATACCTTCTGTAATACAAACTATGAGTTTTATTCCGGCATCTGTTGCTTCATAGATAGCCTCAGTAGCAAATCGAGCAGGAACATAAATAATGGAAGTATTTGCCGCCGTATCTCCAACCGCTTCTTTAACTGTATCATAAACAGGAACCCCTTCTATTTGTTGTCCTCCTTTGCCTGGAGTTACCCCTGCAATTACCTTTGTTCCATAATCTAACATCTGCCGCGTATGAAAACTTCCTTCTCTACCAGTTATGCCTTGAACTAATAAACGCGTATTAGAATCAACCAGTATACTCAACTTTTCACCACCTCCATTGCTTTTTTTGCTGCCTCATTCATAGTGGCTGCTAAGAAGATTCCTTTTATACCCTTCAGCTTTTTTCGACCTTCTTCTTCATTAGTTCCAGTAAGCCTAATAATTAAAGGTAAGTTCATCTCTCTCTTAGAGAGAGCTTGAATAAGGCCTTCGGCAACAATATCACATCTGGTGATTCCACCAAATATATTAACCAGAACTGCCCTCACCTGCTCATCGGATAAAATAATATCCAGCGCCTTACCTACTTGCTGTGAACTTGCCCCTCCTCCTACATCTAAAAAATTAGCTGGCTCGGCTCCGTAATGTTTTACCAGATCCATAGTAGCCATAGCTAAACCGGCTCCATTTACTATGCAGCCAATATTCCCCTCGAGTTTAACATAGCTTATCCCTGCTTCTTTTGCTCTCACCTCAAGAGGGTCTTCTACCTCTAAATCCCTTAAGCTACTTATTTCTGGGTGTCTGTAGAGAGCATTATCATCAAATATAATCTTGGCATCAAGGGCAAAGAGAGACCCTTCTTTGGTAATTACTAAAGGGTTTACCTCTACCAAAGAACAGTCCATTTCTTCAAAAATACGGTAAAGATCGGAAAGGATTTTAGCTATCCCTTTAACTAAGTTTTTATCTTTAGTGAGAGCTGAAGCAAGTTCGTCGGCCTGGTGGCTTCTAAATCCAAGTAAGGGGTTGACATAAAATTTAAATATTTTCTCGGGATTGGTTCTGGCTACCTCTTCTATATCTATTCCCCCAGCAGGACTTACCATAACCACCACCCTTTTTTGAGCTCTATCTACGGTTACTCCCAAATAATACTCCTCTTTAATAGATACAGACTCCTTGACAAATATTCTTTTAACTAAAATACCCTTGAGTTTAGAATTTAAAATCCTCTCAGCTGCCCTATAAGCTTCCTCTGGAGTAGAAGCAAGCTTTATACCTCCCGCCTTTCCTCTTCCTCCTACCAGCACTTGCGCTTTTACAACTACGGGTCTACCCAGCTTTTCAGCTATTTTTTTAACTTCTTCACTTGTTTTAGCAACCTCACCCCAAGGAGAAGGTATTCCCCTCTTAATAAAAATCTCATAAGCCTGGAATTCGTAAATCTTCATTTTTCACTCCCATCCATTAAAATCGAAAGATATTCAGAAATATTATAAATCTTAATATTTTGCTTTCTTTTCTTAGCGTTCTTGAAATTATGTAAACAGGAGAAGCATTCAGTAATTGGCATACCTTAAAATTTCTTTTATTGGTTTTCTTTTGGCTATTATCATAACAAAACAATCCTTTTTTATTAGTTAATTTTCTTCTTCCAAAGACAATTCTTGATTAATAATATATTGGGTTATATCAGGTATCATATTGATTAATTGGGGATTACATTTCTGTTTAAACCCTTTTACAGAAGAAATGCCAATCCCGTAAATCTTTATCTCTTTTGGTAATTTTATTCCAAGTTTCTTTCCTATCTTAAATAATTTTGAAAAATCAATATTATGAGAATTGAAATGACTATTTGATGAGTTAATTTGATTAACTTCTAATTTAAAAATATGCCCTAATTCATTATTACCACTAACTTGAATTGAATCAACAATAATAAGTTTACTATATCCAACTATTAAGTCTAAAAGGTTTAAACCAGCTGTTTCGGTGCTAATTACAGTTACCTTATTTTTTTTATTGACTAACTTCTTTTTAATCTCTTCGGTAATATAAATGCCTATCCCATCATCACCGCGAATAGTATTACCTATACCCAAAAATAGTGTTTTTGATATACTTACTTTTTCTATCTTGATTTTTCCTTTCTAATAATTTCATTTATTAACTTCTTATCGGAATTATAAATATTTGCTTTCATCGCCATATGTCCGGGCAAACAATGACTGGCACAAGCAAGGCAAGGGTCATATGCTCTAAAAGCCACTTCTACCAAATTCAATAATCCATCATCTACTTTAAAATTTTTAATTACCCTTTGGGCTGCTTTTTTTATAGACATACATATAGGACCATTGTTATGAGTGGTAGCTACAATAAAATTAACTTTTTTCGCTATACCTTGTTCATCAGCAATATAATGATGGAACAAAGTACCTCTTGGTGCTTCCACACATCCTACGCCTTCTCCAACTACCCCTTCTGGTATCGTTCTTACTTTTTTATCGGTTATTTCTTTATCTTTTACCAGTTCATTTATTCTCTCAGCGATATAAACAATTTCCACTACTCGCGCCCAATTAAGAGCTAAAGCAGAATGTAAGGGTTTTAATCCTAATAAATCATACATTTCTTGATAAGCTTTATCGGCAAGAGGAGTAGCCATACCTTTTGCCACATTTAATCTGGCTAAAGGTCCAACCCTATAAATTCCGCTGTCTATTCCCTCAACCAAGCCCTTCCAGCCAATCTTTTTTAAATAAGGAAATTTTACATAAGTCCAGGGTTCAACATGTTCTTCAATGTGAGAAAGATAATCTTTTGCCTTAAACCTAACAAATTCTTTTCCCTCTGGATCCACTACTTTAATGTCACCATCATATAAATTTACTTTTTCCTGGTCATCTACCATACCCATGTAATAAGTCTGAAGAGAATAATCCTTACTATCTAATATCTCCTTAAGTTCTCCATTATCTGAAATAATCTTTTTAAATAAATTCAAACTGATTTTGGCAAATTCAAGCAGCTCTTCAGACATTTTTTCAATTTCTATTCTCTTTTCCTCATCCAAAGGCTTGCTTAAACCTCCTGCTATTCCTCCGCTAGCGTGTATTTCGCTCCCACCAATTATGCTTTGAATTTTTTGGGCATATCCCCGAGCAGTTAAAACTTTTTTTCCTAATTCCAGACCCAATTTCTCAATTACTCCAAAAATGTTTCTTTTTTCTTTCGGGGCATTAAATCCAAGCACAAGATCCGGAGCAGCTAAAGCAAACACGTGGGCTAAATGGCTATGCAATGAATGTGCGCAATAAAATAATTCTCTCAATTTCTTGCCAGCAGAAGGAGGATTTACTCCATAAACCCCATCGAGTGCTTTACAAGAAGCAATGTGATGAGCGCCAGAACAAACTCCACAGATTCTTGAGGTTATTCGAGGCAATTCTTCAACCGGTCTTCCTTCACAGAATTTTTCAAAACCTCGAAGTTCTACAATTTGAAAATAAGTATCCTCCACATTCCCCTTTTTATCTAAAAATATTTCAATTTTTGCTTCTCCCTCTAATCTGGTAATTGGACCAATGGTAATTTTTTTCGACATCTACTCCTCACCTTCTCTCTTTCACTTTTCTATTCAGTAGTGCATCCGGCAAAGTAAAACGATAAAAAGTCCCTATAATATCTTTAATTCCGCTTAAAAGATCTTCAATTTGCTGGTCAGTTAAATTTTCCTCATCTTTTACCCCTAAAATTGAAGCAATTGCGCTAATCATTTTTACTCCTTGATCTTCTGTTTCTGGTCCTGGTCCCATGCAACCCCTGCAAGGCATTAATACATTTATACATCTGGTACCACAGCCACCTCGCGTAACAGGACCCATGCACAATATTCCTTGTTCCAACAAGCATCTTTCAGGGTCAACTATTGCAGTTACCGGGTTAACGATTTTTGAAATCATCTTATTTTCTTTTTTTAAGGTACATTCATCACATAAAGTTTTTTTAGAGCCAAAAACTGTTCCCTTTTCCGGTAATTGAGCACCTCCAAGAACATCTTTCATTAAGGGAATTAGTCCCTCTATTAACTGCATAGGAGGAGGGCATCCCGGAATAAAATAATCCACTTCTACTAACTGTTTTAAAGTCTTTCCAGTATCGAATAAATGAGGTAAAGTAATAGACTTGTTTTTATTAATTAGTAATTTTTCCTCGGGAAAAATGTTTTCTTTATTTGCTACAGATAAGTTTTCACAATAAACTGCATCAAATATCTGTTTTTTATCAGTTAAGTTGCAGAGACCGGGAACTCCACCAAAACAAGAACAAGAACCAAAAGCTATTAATACTTTAGATTCTTTTCTTAAAATCTGGGCAATTTCCTCTTGCTCTGTTGTTCGTATAGTTCCGTGATGGAGGGTAATGTCAATTTCCCTATCTCCTAATTCTTTCAAATCTGAATGTTTGAAATCAAAGGCAGTCGGCCAATATACTATATCTGCTAGACCTATTAACTCTAATAATTTCACCCCTAAATCTAAAATGGCTATATCACAACCCGAACAGGTCGAACCTAAACCTATAGCTAATTTTAATTTTTTCTTATCTGTGATCTTTTTAGATTCCATTTTCTACCCCGCTTAATTTTAAAGGGTTGGGCCCTAATTTCCTCATTTCTTCTGTAAACTCAGTTATTACTCTGGCAAATCTCTGTCCTTCAGCCGCTGAAATCCATTCTAATCGAATCCTTCTCGGATCTAAACCTATTTCTGAGATTGCTCTTTTTAATAAAACTATTCTTCTTTGGGTTTTATAATTCCCATTTTGATAATGGCAATCACCGGGATGGCATCCGCCTATAAATACTCCATCAGCTCCCTCCTTAAATGCCTTTACCACATACAATGGTTCGATTGTTCCCGAACACATTACTCTTATCATTCTAATATTAGCGGGATATTGATTTCTATTTATTCCCGCTAAATCAGCCCCTGCATAGGCACACCAATTACAGCAGAATCCAATAATTTTTGGTTCAAACAATTTTACTATACCTCCGCAAATGCCTTTATCATTGATAATATTTGTTTTCTTCTAAATCCTTTTAAGTCAAGTGCCCCGGAAGGACAGGCAGCGCAACAAGTTCCACAACCTTTACACAAAGCTGCATTTATTTTTGCAACTTTGTCCTGTTCATCTATTTCAATAGCTGAATAGTGGCAAAGAACTTCGCAAATACCACAGCCACTACAAATATCTTCATTTACACTAACCACTATTCCCTCTGCTAAAATTTTGTCTTTAGCAAGAATAGTACATGCTCTGGATATCGCAGCATTTGCTTGGGAAATACTTTCTTCAATAAACTTGGGAGAATGAGCTAATCCACAAAGGAAGATGCCCTCTGTAGCAAAATCTACTGGACGAAGCTTTACATGAGCTTCAAGGAAAAAGCCATCTTCATTTAAGGGAACTTTCAGCATCTGGGCAAGCTCTCCGCCATCTTCGGAAGAAATAATCCCTGTACTCAAAACTACAAGGTCAGCATTAATCAATAAATTTTCTTTTAAGATAAGGTCTTTTACCAGAACCTCAAGTTTTTCTTTGCCTTTTCTTACTTCAGGCTCTTGCCCTTCCTCATAGCGAATAAAGATAACGCCTTCCTCTCGAGCCCTTTGATAATAATCTTCCTTGAAACCGTAGGTTCTCATATCTCGATAAAGAATATAAATATTAGCTTTTTTGTTTAGCTGTTTAATCTTAAGGGCGTTCTTTACCGCCTCTGAACAGCAGATACGGCTACAATAAGGATGTTTATCATTTCTTGAACCAACACACTGAATCATCACCATAGAATTTTGAGTATTAACCTCCAATTTCCCACTGACCATCAATTTTTCCAACTCTCTTTGGGTAACAACTCCTCTCTCTTTACCATAAAGGTATTCCGTAGGCTGATACTCTTTTGCTCCCGTAGCTACAATGATAATCCCATGCTCAAACTCTTTTATAGAAGAATCTATCTTAACCGTCGTCTTAAAATTGCCTACAAATCCTTCGATATTTTCAATCTTAACCCCGGTGAAAAGACGAATTCTATCATTTGATTTTACCTTATCTATAAGTTTTCCTAAAAACTTTTGAACATCTTCACCTTCAAGGGTATAATGAATATCTTTTGCCTGACCACCAAGTTCTCTCTCTTTTTCTACCAAATATACTTCATATCCTTCCTCAGCAAGCTTTAAAGCAGAAGTCATTCCTGATACTCCTCCACCGATAACCAGACCTCGAGGAGTTACATCCAAAGGAAGTCTCTTTAACGGCTCAATTAACCTTGCTTTAGCAACAGCCATCCTTACTAAATCTTTTGCTTTCTTGGTTGCTTTTTCTGGCTCTCTCATATGAATCCAGGAGCATTGGTCCCGAATATTTGCCATTTCAAAAAGATACCTATTTAAACCTGCTTCCCTTATGGTCTCCTGGAAAAGAGGCTCATGTGTTCTGGGAGTGCAAGAGGCAACTACTATTCTGTTTAATTGGTGTTCTTTAATGGCCCCTTTTATTCTCTCTTGTGTATCCTGAGAGCAGGTATAAAGATTACCTTCAGCATAAACTACGCTGGGCAAAGTCTTGACCCATTCCACTATAGAGGGAACATCAACCACTCCTCCAATATTGATCCCGCAGTGACAGACAAATACGCCTATCCTGGGAGCTTCTCCGCTCACCTCTATTTCTGGAGGATATTTCTTTTCTGTTACTAAAGAACCCCTTACCTCTGACAAGATACTCGATGCTTCTGCGGCAACGCCGCTTCCTTGAGCTACAGTCTCTGGAATGTCCTTGGGGCCGGAGAAGGCACCGCCGACAAAGATACCTGGCCGAGAAGTGTGGAGAGGTTCAAAGGTACCCGTCTGAGCAAAGTTATAACTGTTTAGTTGAATATTAAATTTTTCTGCTATCTCCTTTGCACTCCTAGGAGCTTCCAGGCCCACAGATAAAACCACCATCTCAAATTCTTCGCTGGCGAGTTTCCCATCATCTGTCTCATATATTATCCTTAAATTATGAGTTTTAAGATCTTCTTTTAGTTCTGAAATCCTTGAGCGCACATACCTCACCCCGTATTCAGATTCTGCCCTTTTGATATATTTATCAAAATCCTTCCCATAAGCCCTCATATCCATATAGAAGATAGAGGTCTCCGTATCTGGAGCATGTTCTTTGGTAATTAAAGCTTCTTTCGTAGAATACATACAGCAAACTGAGGAACAGTAACCCCTTTTAATTTTAGAGTCTCTTGAGCCAACACACTGAATCCAGGCAATACTCTTTGGATGTTTATCATCCGACATCCTCGTTACCTGGCCTTGATAAGGACCTGAGGCAGATAAAATTCTCTCAAACTCAATACTGGATACCACATTAGGAAATCTCTTGTAACCATACTCTTGTTTTAACTGGGGATTAAATTCATCAAATCCGGGAAAAAGAATTACCGAGCCAACATTTATCTCCCTATCCTCTTCGAGCATATCATGAAGGACTGCTTCTGCTTTACAAGCTTCCACGCACTGCATACATTCAGAGCATCCTCCACAAGCAAGACATCTTTTTGCTTCTTTAATTATTTCTTCTTCGCTAAAACCTAAAACAACTTCTTTAAAATTTCCCTTCCTTTCACTTAGGGGAAGAGTAGCTACTTCTGTCCTCTTTTTAGGTTCTACTCCCTCGGTATCTACCTCAATCTCGCTCTCTTGACTTCCCTCTCCTTCACGACCTACTCGCATATCTTCACCATTAAGATAACGGTCAATAGAGATAGCTGCTTTTCTACCGGCAGCCATAGCCTCAATAACTGTATAGGGCCCCGTAACTGCATCACCGCCAGCAAAAATGCCTTTTAGGTTCGTCTCTAAAGTTAAAGGGTCTACCTCAAACCCTCTTCCCCGAACCAGATTTAACTTATGATGAGAGCCTAAGAATGATAAATCTGAAGACTGACCAAGAGCGGGAATTATCATATCTGCATCAATAATAAATTCTGAGCCCTCTATAGGAATAGGTCTTCTTCTTCCTGAGGTATCAGGCTCGCCTAATCTCATCCGAATGCATTGGACCTGATTAACTTTATTCTCTTTACCTAAAATCCTGGTAGGGGCAGCTAAATAAAATATCTTAATTCCCTCTTTTTCTGCTTCTTCTATCTCCTCTTCATTGGCCGGCATCTCCGCTCTTGACCTTCGATAAACAATGGTAACTTCTTTTGCTCCCAGGCGATAAACTGTTCTTGCGGCATCGATGGCGGCATTTCCACCTCCCACCACCACAACTTTTTCTCCTACTTCTACTTTCTCATCCAAATTTACTCTTCTTAAAAACTCTACACCATGATATACGCCTTTTAAATCCTCTCCGGGAATTTCTAATTTCGTACTTATATGAGCTCCAACAGCAATAAATATGGCCTCATAACCATTATTTTTAAGGTCCTCTATGGTTAAATTCTCACCTAGAGGAGTATTTAATTTTATATCAATACCAAAATCTTCTAAAATGCTAATTTCTTTTCTTAAAATATCTTTAGGAAGACGATAATCAGGAATGCCTACTCTGAGCATACCTCCAGCCACAGGAAGTGCCTCAAATATAGTAGGCTTATAACCCATCTTCCTTAAATCATAGGCTGAAGTTAAACCAGCGGGACCAGAACCAATTATAGCAATCCTATTCTCCTTTTCCTTCTCAATTTCTAACTCAAAATCTACCTCTTTTTCGTAATCGGCTACAAACCTCTTTAATAAATCAATAGCAATAGGCTCATCTACATTTTGCCTCGGACATTCTCCTTCGCAGGGATGAGTGCACACTCGGCCGCATATTCCTGGGAGTGGATTCTTTTCGCGAACAAGAGTTAAAGCTTCCTTAAATTTCCCTTGAGATATTAAGGCTATATAACCTTGAGCATTAACCTGCAAAGGACAGGCAGCTCTACAGGGAGAAATTCCTCTTTTTTCAATGCCAAATGCACTGGGGGTTGCTTGGGTAAAGGGTCTATATATTGCTTTTCTATTTACCAAGTTTTCTTCATATTCACTGGGAATCTCTACCGGGCAAACTTCAGCGCAATCTCCACAACCAGTACACTTAGCTAAATCAACAAAGCGGGAATGTTTTTTTACTCTTACCTTAAAATTACCTACTTCTCCTTCAATATTTTCCACTTCTGAGTTAGTAAGCATCTCCACATTTCTATGTCTTCCACAATCAACAAGTTTTGGGGAAAGAATACACATCGCACAATCATTGGTGGGAAAAGTTTTATCCAGCTGAGCCATTACTCCACCAATACTCAGGCTTTTTTCCACCAGATAGACTTTAAAGCCAGATTCTGCTAAATCTAAAGAGGCTTGAACACCACCAATGCCACCTCCTACTACCATCACTGCCCCAACTTTATCTTTTTTTAAGCTCACCTTTCCCCCTCCTTTGCCTTATTATAATTTTGCCAACATTTCTCTTGGTTTTATTCTGTTTATCTTAAAACCCAATTCTTCGGGAGAAATACCTAAGGCAAGACCAAGAATTTGAGGATAATATAAAACAGGTAGATTATACTCTGTTTCAAATTGCTTTTCTATCTTTTTTTGACTCCCTTCATACATAATGCTGCAAAAAGGACAGATCAAACAGATAGCATCTGCCTTAGCAGATTTTATATGGTCAAGTTTATTTTTGGCTACTTTCAGTGCGGTCATTTCATTTATACCCAAAATACCTCCACCACAACAACTCTTTTTATCTTCATAAAGAACAGACTTTGCTCCGGTTACCTCAATTAATTCATCCAGCGTTTTTGGATTTTCAACATCATCAAAATCTTCATATATTCCTGAGGGTTTTAAGTAATGGCAACCATAGTGAGCAGCAAAACTAAATTTAGATAAATCAACCTTTAAATTTTCTCTTATCTTCTCAAGGCCCACATCTTCATATAAAATTCGGGTAAAATGCTTTACTTTTATTTTTCCTTCATATTTTCTCCCTAAAACTGAAAGCTTATTATTTATCTTTTTCCGCAAACTTTCCTCTTCTTTTAACTCCTTATTTGCTTCTGTTAAAATAGAAGTACAAGCACTACAAAGAGAAACTATATCCAAATCTTTCTCTTCAGCCAAACTTAAGTTTTTAGCGGCCATTAAAAGAAAAATATCTCTATCCACCGATTTAACCGGGAAACCACAACAACCAAAATCATTTATATCCACAAGCTCTATACCTAATTTATCGGCTACTTTTCTTGCGGAAAGCTCATAATTTAATGCTCTCACCGGAACAGTACATCCTAAAAATAAAGCGTATTTCATTCTTCCCCCTCCTTAGCTACCTGAAGGAGTTTATCCACACCTTTCTGTTTAAATAGCTTTTTTGTATCCTCGGCGCTCTCCTCTATTTGAGGAAGACCAAGTTTTGTTCGCTTTTCATTATCAAACTCCCCAATTTCATAAAGCCTACCATGAGAGTTTAAAGCTTCCATTTGAGCTACAAAAGAGGGATGAATATATCCTTCTCTTACCGCGATATTTTTTATAACATTCATTAGGTCAGTAATCTTTACATCCTGAGGACACCTTTCAGCACAGGTATAACAACTGGAACAGAGCCAGATAAAATCACTGGAAAGAACTCTCTCTTTCATCCCCAACAGAGCCATTCTAATAATCTTTCGAGGGTTAAACTGATCATTTACCTCTCTAATAGGACATCCAGCAGTACAGGTGCCACAAGCGAAACAGCGAGTAATATTCTCACCTCCTGGTTCTGCTTGAATTTCATACTTAAAATTTGGGTCTAATTCATTTACTTTAATAATCTTTTCTTCATTTTCACTCATTTTACTCCTCCCCTACACTGCGAAGTTCATCTTCTTTAAAAGTAGTAAGCGGTAAAGGTTCTTCTAAATCTCTTCCGGGAACATATTTAAAAATCTGTTGCACATTATAGCTTACCATCTTAAATATTTTAAGAAGTGGAATATTACTTGGACAAGCTTGTTCACAAAGCCCGCATCCTACACAAGAAGTAGCCATATGACTCATTCTCCCTAAATGGAAAAGAGTGGTATCCCTGGGCATTTTAATAGAACCTTTTCTTTTAGCCCACATGAGGTATTTTTCTGAATCAAATTCAAAAGTAGGCGACTCAAAGAAACACTCTCTGCAATAGCAAAGGGGACAGACTCTCATACAATTATGACAGTTAATACAGGTGGAAAATACCGAAAGTAAATTCTCCCAACCACTACTTGTTTCTCCCTTCATCTCAGAAAAAAGAGTATCTCTTTTCTCTATTTTTTTACTAATGTACTTAGAAACAGACTCTTCTCTTTTTGATTGGTTAAATTCGGGAAAGGAGAACTTTTCTAAAATTTTTTCTCCTTTCTCAGTACAAGATTTAAGAAGAATATTCTTTTCAAAATCTACTCCTACTAAACCGATGACTAAATCGGCATTAGAGGGAATAGGATACTCACACACCTGACAAGCTTTCCTTAATTTAGTATCCTCCTCTCCTTCCTTAAATTTCCTTAAGAGTTCATCTGAAGGTGAATTACCTTGCTTACAGAGATTCTGATAATCAATAACTGAATAGGTCCCTAAGCAATCTACCCCAATGATAAGCAGGTTATCTAAAGAAGCCTGCTTCAACTTAACCAGTTCTATTAATGCTCTTATTTCGCAGGACCTAAGAACAACTCCCATAGGATTCTTATAGGAACTGAGTCTGGTCATCTCGGAGATAATTCTTGCCGAACTAACCGGGAGAACGGGAGAGATAACGTTTACCTCTTTTAGTCCATTAGAATTAGTCATCAAACTTTGAACTATATTATCTTTTGAGGGGACTTCTCGAGGAACTAAAAGTGCACTCACCAGATTTTTTTCAAGAAGGCTCTCCAAAAAAGAATTAATCGCTTCTTTTGCCTTGGCATCCTTTACCTTAATAACTACCTCTTTTTTCATCTATTTCACCTCTATAAAGACCAATATTTACTTACCGGATTGGGACCTAATCTTTTTAAATGGGAGGTCATTTCAGATATACTATCCGCATATCTTTTACCTTCGCTGGCGCTAACCCACCTAATCCAGACCCGATCATCATCTAACCCCAAACTTTTTAAAATACTTTTTAAAACAGTAATTCTTCTCCTCTCCTTATAGTTCCCACTCACATAATGGCAATCTCCCGGATGACATCCGCCAATAAAGACTCCATCAGCTCCTTCCAATAAAGCCCGAAGAATATAAACAGAATCAACCGACCCCGAACACATCACCCTGATAGGTCTAATATTTGGCGGATATTGCATCCTTGAAGTACCCGCAAGGTCTGCTCCCGCATAAGTACACCAGTTACATAAGAAACCAACTATCTTGGGCTCAAAATCAGCCATTTTCTACCTCCATTCATACTTGTAATAAATTTTTTTATATTGCTGCATCCACCATAGAAAGAATCTGTTTTCTTTGAAAACCTTCCTGCTGAATAGCTCCACTAGGACAAGTAGCAGCACAACCGCCACAACCCTGACAAAGTACTTCAGTCACCTTGGCTAAGTTAGTCTCTTCATCTATACTTATAGCTTCATAAGGGCATACTAAGACGCATATACCACATCCCTGGCACCATCTCTCATTTACTTTAGCAATAATCGCCTCTGCCTCAACACGATCTTTACAAATTACGGTACAGGCTTTCTCAGCAGCAGCATAAGCCTGGGAAATAGTCTCCTGGATAGACTTTGGACCATGAGCCATTCCGGCTAAAAATATACCCCGGGTAGAAAAATCTACCGGGCGTAGCTTCACATGAGCTTCTAAATAAAATCCATCTGCGGTCAAAGGAACCTTCAATAATTGAGCCAGATTCTGATTATCTTCATTGGGAATTATAGCTGCGCTTAATACCAGAAGGTCAGCGGGTATAAGAAGTTTCTCCTTAAGAATAGGATCCAAAACTTCTACTTTTAAACCCTCAGCCTCCCTACTTACATAAGGTTTTTTATCCTTACCATATCTTATAAAGATAATTCCTTTATCTCGAGCTTCTTGATAGAAGCTCTCTTTAAAGCCATATGTCCTCATATCTCTATACAAAATAAATACATTCGCCTTAGGATTCTCTTTTTTTATCTTGAGAGCATTCTTTACCGCATCACTGCAACACACCCGGCTGCAATAAGGCCTTTCATCATCTCTGGAACCAACGCATTGAATCATCACTATAGTATTGAGAAAGGGAATCTTAGAATCTGGTTGGGATAACCTCTCCTCAAGTTCTAATTGAGTAACTATTCTCTCGTCTTCTCCATATAAGTACTCCTTAGTCTTTAACTCTTTAGCACCCGTAGCTACAACAATTACTCCATGTTTTAATTCTATCTCCTCATCTTGCACTATCGTCGTCTTAAAGTTTCCCACATATCCTTCTACCTGCTTAATATTTGCATTTTTATATACTTTGATTTTTGTATTCTCTTCTACCTCTTTAACTATTGATTTTAGATAGCTCGGCACACTTCCATTCTCCAGGGTATAATAAAGATTCCTTAAATTCCCCCCCAACTCAGCTTCCTTTTCAATAAGATATACTTCAAAACCCTGTCCAGCTATATTTAAGGCCGATACCATCCCAGCTAAACCCCCTCCAATAACCAGTGCTTTTTGAATAACTTCTGAAGAAAAACTGGATAAAGGTTGAATTAAACAGGCTTTCGCTACTGCCATTCTTACTAAATCTTTCGCTTTTTCCGTAGCTTTTTCTGGCTCTCTCTTATGCACCCAGGAGTCTTGGTCGCGAATATTGGCCATCTCAAAAAGATAAGGGTTCAAGCCTGCTTCTCTTATGGTTTCCTGAAAAAGAGGTTCATGAGTCCTGGGAGTGCAAGAAGCAACTACCACCCGGTTTAACTTATGCTCTTTTATTGCCTCTTTTATCTTCTCCTGAGTATCCTGAGAACAGGTATAAAGGTTGTCTTCAGCGTAATCTACGCCAGGTAGACTCTTAGCGTATTCAACAACAGAAGGAACGCCAACCACCCCTCCAATATTTATCCCGCAATGGCAGATAAACACACCTACCCTTGGGGGCTCTCCACTCACATCTATCTCTGGGGGATACTC
>Ga0210003_1002492_pt1 | contig 15481 bp, 15 predicted proteins | sample LantaG_FD_182804 | JGI IMG/M metagenome (GOLD analysis project Ga0210003, IMG submission 182804) | Deep subsurface microbial communities from Baltic Sea to uncover new lineages of life (NeLLi) - Landsort_02402 metaG (SPAdes) (version 2) | ecosystem: Environmental > Aquatic > Marine > Oceanic >... | reverse complement strand
TTATGATAACGAAATTATGATAAAGAAATGTAATAAATGTAAGAGAGAAAAATCACTAAAGGAGTTTTCTAATGATAAAACTGCACCAGATGGTAAACACTATAAATGTAAATGTTGTAAAAAAGAATATAATAAGCAACATCGTATAGATAATCCAGAATATGAAAAGCAATATCGTATAGATAACCCAGATTATCACCCAGAATATAATAAAAGAACTAACAATTCAGAAGGTGTAGGTGTATACACTATTTATTTAGGTAAACAATGTTTATATGTAGGTGAAGGGCAAATTAAACAAAGGAAAGATAAACATTTAAAATATTTATATTGCCCTAAAAATAATAAATCAGCCGTTGCTAAATATCGTCTTGAACGCGATATAAATGGTAAGTTACTTGATTTTAACGTGTTACAGTTAGTAGACGATGAACCACATAGGAAAGAACTTGAAACGTATTATAGACGTGAACTTACGCCTCTACTTAATCCTTATCTTCCCATTGTTTTAGACAAATAACGAACCTTTGCTTACCATCGGGGAATTCTTTACGCATTACATTATCTGTAACGCATCTACTTAGGAAGTCGTCTTTTTGTTCTGTTGATTTAGGATTTGGTAAAGGCATATTCTTGTTTATTTGCTAAAATTGTTTTATCATTGAATATACCTTCTACTGAAAAGCCTTTTACTGCCCCTGTTTTGATATATTTGTCCCATACTTCTTCGTTGTTTACTTTATAAACACCAAACCAACTACCTTTAGGTAAATTGTATCCATATGAATTTGACTTATCGTTTTTCTCATCTGCTACTAACCACGATTCTACTAATGTTAAATCAGCTACTTTTCTATCTGGGTCATGTTCTATGTTTACAGAATCGATTAACTTGTTTTCCATTAATTTATATGATAATTTTTTAATACCTGCTGCATCGAAGAATACATAATAGCGTTCTCCTTCTTCATCATATCTAGGAATTAATTTGTCTGGAACCATAAGTGGTCCTGCTAATTCCATTTTATCACCAACAGCACTAAATTCAAATTGACCTTCAGGAATACCAGCATCTATTTCTGCTTGTGTTCTTGCTTTAGGACTAACTTGACTTGCCTGTTGAGCTCTAGGTCCACCTAATATTTCTTCTAATATAGGATTTTTAGTTGCTCTTTTATTGTCTGTGTCTTCTCGTTTAAAGAATTTTTGTTGCCATGAATGACGACAATTAAAACTGCCTTTATAAGTGAATATATCGTATGTGCTAAATTCTTCATTAGCACCAAATAATGACATTTTATTTATATCTTCTAATCTGTATAATAATTTTAAATCTAATACTTCTCTACAGAATGTTCTATTTTTTGAATCTCTAGGACCATTATATTTATATAACACTTTAAACATTGAAGTATCTTGTAATGAACCTTTATCTGGATTTGAATCACTACGTCTTACAGCAAATTCTGCGTATAAGCTGTTGTTAAATTCATCTTCACTAATTTCTAACCACGTGTCATCAGATAATGATTCCTGCGTTTTACCCACGGATTTTAAGTTAGTAAGTAATTGTTCTTTTTGGTCATCATCAAAATCTTCAAAGTGTTTTTCCATTTTTACTGGTTCACTTTCTTCAATTTTCTTAAGCATTTTATCAGTTGCTTCACTATGTGTTTTACAAGGCATATAAACTGTTTCACCACCAATTTCATGTTTATGACTTCCACCACATCCAATATTTCTAGCCATTACTAATGCTTGATTTTCATCTGCAAATACTGGTATACCATCTATATCTGCTTGATCAGCGAACCCCATTTTTTTATATAATCTATCTCTTTCAGCAGCGGTTTTAGTTTTATATTTCATTTCAGACATAATTACTTCTCTATTAGATTCTTCTAATAAACCTGCTTGTCGTAATTTCTTTTCTGCCCAAGGTAAAGCACTAGGTCCTCCCCATAATAGATAAGATATATAACCACATGCATTATAATCACTTCTCTTGATAGCTAAATCATAATTATCTCTTTGACGCAATAAAAACGCTCTCATACGTTTAATTGTTTGAATTGACACGTTTTCTCCGTTAGCTAACTGCGTTGCTCTTCGTTTACCGACAGCGGTGCCACATTTATTTTTTATCGCTTTATTACGTTTAATTCCTTGTTCTGCTGCTTTAATAGCTGATTGAGGAAAATCGTTATAAGTTTCTGCAAAGTTTTGTTTGTTAAAGAATTGGAAATCTAATTCGATAGCAGGCTCAGCTACAAGAGCGATTGCGTCTATACCTTCGAATATGTTATCTTCGTCAATGTCTAATTTAATTATCTTCATATTGTTATATTTTTAACCACCTATGGCTCTTCTTGTACTTAATTTTGCTTCTGCCTCTTGTGTTGATGTTATATCACCACTAACAACATAAGCTTGAACACTATTAGTTCCTACTTGAGTTTCAGGAGATACCCCTAAATCAAAATTGGGTGATGATGTAGGAGGTGCTGATGCTTGACCTGCTGATGCGTTTAATGATGGCATTCCTCCACCACCTTGCATTGGTTGAACTGAATTAATTGCTTTTATCGTTTTAAATCCTGTAGCTAATACTGTTGCTATACTTGCAACTCTAGCTATTGTAGCAAATGGTTCTGGTAATACTGATTCTGTACCTAATACTTCAGTAACACCTAAATAAGTGTTAATTAATGCTTGACCAGTAGCAAATGCTTTACCTGCTACACTTGCTTCACCTAATATACCTGCTATGGCTCCAAAAGTGTCGCCTACAACCATTAATTTTTGTTTCTCAATTAGCTCTTTATCTGCTAATTCTTGATCCTCAACTTCTTTTTTCTTTTTAGCTAATTCTACTGCATCTTCACCTTCTTTGATGTCTATTTCTCTCTGTGCTTCAGCTATTTTATTAGCATAGAATAATTTTAAAGCTGCTTTATCACTTTCTTCTGCATCTAATTCAGCAAGTTCTGTTTCACGTCTTACTAATTCTAATTCTAAACGTTCAACTTCATTTTGTACTCTTTCATCCTCCCTTTGTGTTTTTAAATCTTCTCTAAATTGAGCTAAGGCATCTTCTTTAGCTTTTACATCATCAATAACTTTTTGGTCATCAATTGCCTTTTGTGCATCAGCTTCTTTTTTAGCGTCATCACGTTTCTTTTTAGCTTCTGCAGAGGCTGCATTTATATCATCTTGTTTCTTTTTAAGTTGGGCTGCTTCAAATGCTGCTGCATTTGCTTCTGCATCCATTCTTTCTTGTGAACCTTCTTCAGTTAACTGAGTTAATAAACGCTGTTTTTCACGTTCTAATTCTACTGTTTCATCACCTGCTGCTTTACGAATTTTAAGTTCATTATCAATGTCTTTAACTCGTTGTTCAGATGCTTCTTTAGCTGCTTGTGCTGCTTTTTCTTCTGCTGTAGCTGTTAAACCTAATGCTTCACCTACTGCTGTAACCAATCCTTTAAAGAACTGGAATACTCTATTTACAGCTTCAAATTTATCTTTTAAACCAATTACTAATGCTATTAACGTTGTAATTGCTAGTATAGTTAAACCAATTGGATTCGCTGCTAATATAGCATTAAATGCACGTTGCACAAGGTTATATGCTTTTTGTGCAATACCTGCAACGTTTAAGTTTTTAGCTAATTTACCAAATCCCTCTGATAAATCCTTTATACCCATTCCAAACGCAATTGCATTAGTTGCTTGGGCAGTTAATTTTTCAAAATTTTCATTTTCAATACCTAATAATCCTAGACCACCTGTTAATGCAGCTACAGAACCAGCTACAACTTTAATTGCACCATCTGCTGTTTCTAGTTTTTTATCTAATGTAAATCCTTCTACTCCAGCTTGAGCACCTTTTAATTCTTGCTCTAGTTTCTGAATATTACCTGCTGCTGTATTAAATGCTTGACTACCAACACCAACGTCTTTAATCTCCTGATTTAACTCATTTAATTCGTTCTCAATGTCTTGGATAGTTCTAAGTGAATTTCCAGCATTTACATTAATGTTATAATCTATAGTCTGTGTTGCCATACTAATAAATATTTATTTAAACAAAGCTACCCTTGTTAATAATTTGTTTTTAAATCTTTCATGTCCATTCATATTGTTTATGTCTAATGACAAATAATGAGTTTTTAGCGCTTGATACGTTTTAATACGCATTACTAAACCATCGATGACAACTTTATTGTAATCTGGTAGTTGTTTGTTATACACGTCGATGTACACATCGTTATATTTTCCTAACCATCCTTGAGCATTAAATCTATTTGATGTATGTCTTTTATATCCGTCTAATTTTATATCATTATTTACAATTATATCTATTTCTTCCTTGTTGTAATCAGGAATAAGATCATGTAAATACAAAGCCAGACTTCCACATATAACGAATTCACCTATTGTTGCTTTTAAATGTTTAATTACTTCTCTCATTAACAATTACTTGTACACGTTCCACCTATTGAATATCCACCTGTTCCTGAAAAGTTAACTGTTCCGTTTTGTGCACAGAATGTTGTTGAAGCAAAATCTTCTACTCGTTCTAATCCTGTAGTTCCATCACAACATAAGAATGTTGCTTCTTGGTAATCACCTGAACTTGAACCAAAAATTGTATATGATATACAACCTGAAGGACTTGGTGTTGGAGTCGGTGTAGGTGTAGGAACTGGTGTTGGTGTAGGAGTAGGTGTTGGCGTTGGCGCTGGAGTTGGACTCGGTGTTGGTGCGGGCGTATCAACTACATTGTTAAATACTGGATATAGTTTAAGTAATTCAACTGTTACTACATCTGGTTCTTGTAAATTAAATCCTTTAATCTTGTTAATTCTATATGTTTGGTCTTTAATAGTTACTCTATCATTTAATCTTATATCCTTATATTCTTCAGGTGTAAAGTATAAATCCATAGTTACTTTTTTACCTTCATTCCAATATAATCCTGCTATGTAATTATTCCAATATGATAAATAAGCTGTTTCTGCTACTGCTGTACCAACTCCAAATGATGAATTATTTGCTACAAACGGAGTGTATGTGTTATCAAAATGTAAATTAAATGTATTTAGTAAATTACCTACTGCTGATAGATTACTTATTGTAGCATACCCTTCAGACCCACTATATGCGATAGCTCCTGCCCCAGGATTACCTATAAACATAGAACCATTAGCTGCTGATGTTAAAGGATTATCTGTTAATTTATAACCTATACGTGGTTTAAAGTTAAATGATTTTAGACCTGAATTATCGAATTTATATAAATGTGGTATGTAATTTTCTTCTACTGATAAATTATAAGTTGGGTTACCATCTGAATCAATTGACCCTGAAGCTAACATTGTACCCATAATTACAGGTGAAAAGAATGTTTTAATTTTTCTTTGTCCTTGAGGTATTGTACTATTTGATACTAATTGTACTGTACCAAATGGTAAGTTAGGTTGGTTATCTTCTGTAATAACACTAAATCTATCTTTATCACCACTATTACCTATAAATGTTTCTTTATTTTGTTCTGCTAATGGTGAAGTAACTGATATACGTTCTGCTGTATTAAATTTATCTGTCCAATTTATATCTCTACCTGATAACATCCATGTATCGAATGGTTCTACTGTAATTGATTTTGGTTGATTAGGAGTTGGAAAAGCAACCATGTTAAATTGCTCTAAAAATCCTTTAAATAAATCTAATGTTTTAGTATTACCATCAAATTGTTGTGCCATATCAACTTCAGCACCTTCATAAGATATAGGTGTTGATGTAATATTAAAAAATGTATTACCAGTTGTTCCTTTTATTTCAGCACTTGTAATATCTGTAGCACTCAAATTCTCTACATATAATATTAATTCTAAAGCATCACCTGCAGTTAAATTAGGAATATTAAATGCCCCAGTTTGTATTACAAATTGATTTCCATCTCCTGTTCCATAAAATCCACTTTGACCCGTACTATAATATGTTTGTGTTCCTCCAGCAGCAAATCTAACAAATATACCTGCTAAATATTGTGCTTTAAATACTGGCACATCAGCATAGAATTCCATTGAAAAATCTACTGAATAATTACCATTTAAAGGACAAACATATCTATAATTTGTAGGCCCTGTAAAGTTACTACTTGGGTCAAAACTAGATACTATTTCTGATGTTGTTTGTAATGGATTTGAACCACCTGGTCCTACTGTTCCTATTGCTTGATTACTTGTAGCTGAACCACTAAATTGTTCATTTGATGCACCTGCAGATGTAGGACCTAATGTATCTCTACTTTTAGCTAATACATAAACATTTTTAAATGCTTCAGATGATTGATTAGCAAATGAACTTGTATAAATAAATCCTGCTTGGTCTGCTATTACACCTAGTAATTCTGTACCTCTAATTGCAGGTAATAATTGTTGATATGCTAATGGTGTTCTTTGATTATCAATTGAACCTGATGTTGTTGCTATACCACTAAATTGTATGAATGGTAATGAACCACTTGGGTCTAAACTATAATATGCTTCCTCACCATCATTACCATAATCAACTAATGGATAATATACGGCACCTGATAAAGGTAAATCAGCATTATTTGCTGAACCACTCCATGAACCGGTTATGAATGCTACTGATAAGTTATGATCATAATCACTAAAATCAGCGTTTGCTATGAATTTACCATCTAATTCACTTGTGAATTGAATGGCTTGGTCTACTATTGTTACTTTGTAAGTTACATAACCATCTTCAGATGAGATTACTTCCTGTAATTGCATATTACCTGTTAATATCTCATCACCATCAAGTAATACTGCAGCACTCACAAAATCATATAATGCAGGAATGTCTAATGCTCCTATATCATATGCGTTATTAAAAAATGCATTATTCTTTTTAGTGCCTGGTAAATCAAATGTTTGAGAACCAACACCGAATAATACTCCAATTCTAGAGTTATCGAATGTAGATATATCTAAACGTAATGGTATTTCAGCATTTACATCTAAATCTGTTACTACATTATTATTTATTACTCTTAATACTAAATCTCTCATTATGTTCTACTTCTAGGTTTATTTGATAGTTCGTATTCTATTTCTACCTGATATATCTTTTGTCCTTTAATATTTGTTTTCCATCTAAAATTACTATTGGTAAGGTTTACAGGAATAAAATTATATCCTTGTTGAATAAATACACTTGGTGATGTAAATAATTCTTGGTAAAAATCTGCTACTGCAGTATAACCACCTACCATATTATTTTGTAAAGCTAGTGGTATTGGGTCAGTCGTGATTTTATAACGATAATTTTGATTCATATAGTATTGCTCGAATCCTCTGTTATACGCGTTATATGAACTGACTTGACTATTATAATCAGCGTTTACTGACATATACTCATTACGTTCTGTTATTACAGCGTTTTTATTTGTAGGTGTATTTAATCCTATAAAATCCCATACACCCCATTTATTAATAAAAGCAAAATTTGTTCGTGTTTGCCATTCACATGGTTCTTCTCTATAGAAAAACATTTCTGCTTCATCTCCACGTGTATTAATTCTTAAAGTGGTCCAATCACTAGACCCTGTACTAGGGTATAAATCTGGTATACTTGCTGGTCCTAAAGGGCAAGTTACAAATGGTATGTCTGCTCCTGAGCCGGTTTGAGTAATTAAAGGTGTTAAGGCATCTAATTCTGCTTTAGTCCAACTTTTAGCTATTATATCAAATCCCGCATCATTCTTTAATGCTACTACAATAGCAAGAGAGTACGATGGCTCTTCATCAACAGAACCTGATATATTATACCACGATGTAGTCATTAAATCATTTTGTGATATTGTTCTAGACCCATTTTTAACATCAAATAAAGTTGGAGTTTCCTTAACTACTTGAGGATAATTTGTTAAAAATAATTTTATATGGTCAGATGTCCCACCATAAGAAGGATTACTACCTGTAAAGTTAATTCTAGCATCTTGATAATTCCAATTCCATGAACTAAAGTTACCTTCTGGTAATGGTAATAATGTTGGAATATTTATTCTACTAAAATCATCTAATGTTGGGTATGCTGAATCTATAGTTCCTATATTTGACCCCGAAACATCATTTATAGTTACTTCCCATGCTTTAGTATTAGGATAACCTCCTACACCTACTACATTATCAGGAAATAAAGGATATGTTATTGACCTCATTCTATCTGATGATGCTGTATAATTGTTAGCTAAATAATAAGCATCGAATATTGGTGGGTTAAATGATGATGTTGGTATACCATTTACTCTACAACCATATACTACGCCTGTGCTACCTGTGAATGAATTAGATAATATTGTTTGTGGTCCTCCTACAGAACCTGTAACGTAGCCTGATTCATAAACCATTTGTTGATTACTCATATCATAAATTTCTAATGAGTATCTATGTGCTGATGATGATACACCAAAACTTATTATATCTAAATCGTATAATCCGTCGCTACCTGACCAACTAAATGAGCCACTACCTCCAAAGCTTCCTGTAAGATAAGCATTATTAACTCTTAAATTTACATCTACAAAGTTGCTACCTGTAGCTTCATAAACAAAGAAATTAAAACTACCTGTTTCTGAATTTGGGTATACTGGGGCTTGTGATGATGATAAAAATTGTTGTTCATTCCATGGTTCCCATACTGCTCGATTTAATACTAAATCTGAACCTGATACTGAAGGATTACCTGCCGAACCTTTACCATCGTATACTGTTACTGATGATGAAATGGATGTGCCATATTCTTCACCGAATGCTACTTTAAATTGTTTATATGATTTAATTGATGATGGACTACCTTTACCTATTGATGCTGTAGGATCAGTTATATAAAGTGTATCGTCTTCTTGCATTACTCCCCTACAAGGCACTGCTACATTGAATATAGCACCATCTGAATTATTTTGTCCTTGTCTTAATCTAGATACTAAGTTACCTGCATCGTCTAATACATCACACAAATATTTAAATTGTGGTTCTGCTGTATTTGATGATACTACACTATACATTAATTTTGTATATGCGGTATTCATTTGCGTTGGTTCTTGTCTTATAGTTATACTCATTATCTTCCTATGTTTACGTTAGACATTTCCCAAGATAAATCATATTGAAATAATTTTTGTGAGAATTTATTTGTTTTCCAAGTATATGAAGCATTTTTAATGTTTATAGGAGCAAATCCATTTGGTGCAGTTCTTATTCTTTGATAGAAGGAATTATTTGTTGCTGATAAATTTACTATTGCTTCATTTTGAATGAATACAGATGGTGATTCAATTAATTCACTTAACCAATTACTAGTTTCTGTATCCATATAATCAGTAGTTACTGAAAAATTGTCTATATATGTTGTATAATAATCATTTTTACCACGTGAATTAATGTTAAATACCGCGCCACTACTTGTATTCATAGTCTGCCATGGTAATTGTGGTTGCACGTAATTTTTACGTGATATTTTACTTGTTTTCTTTACTGGATTTAATACATTATAATAATCTAATACTCCATATGAATTTATAAAAGCGAATCTTGTTCTACCTTTTAGAATTTTATCAAATTGATCAACTGCATCTAATCTACTAATTAATTCTTGGTCATAAAATGAACAACTTGCTTGTGTAAATCCTATATTATAGTTACCACTAAATCCTTCAAATTCATATGTTATTCTACTCCAATCATCTTCAGAAACATAAACTGATGCTGAATATTGATTTATTATATTTGGAAAATTACTTGCTGATAAATTAGCGGGACCAATTCCAAAATGAGTTAATGGACCTAATGGTGATTGACTATCACCAAAACTAGTATCATTTTCATAAACTAATATATCATTTCTATTATATAATCTTGCATTTACAAACGCAAAACCATTATCAAAAGCATCTGTTATTGATGATATTGTTGCGTAATCGTAACTAAATAATTCACCTGTTAGATTATCCCAATTTCCATTAGTCCAAAAACTTGATTCTTGATATGCTGGATTATTTGTTAAAAATGGATTACCACTATCTTCGTTCCATTCACTATCAGGCCAATTATAAGTTAAATTGCTATACTCATTAACTGCAGGCACTAATAATATGTCATTATTACTTTCAAATGAAGCACTAAATGCAGGTGCACCTACTGCTCCTAATCCATTATAAGCTATTATACTACTTGATGGTGATGAAGAATATTCTTCCCCCATTACTACCCTAAAATAAGCAGCATTTGTATTACTATATTCACTACCCGTAGCATACATTGCGTTATCATACGTTAAATACGTTGAACACACGCGTGCTATGTCAATCATAGCAACTGATGCGCTTGGAAATGTTTTAATAGTAGTTACTGGCGCTGAACCACGTTGTGGAATATAAATTTCTGTTACTAACCTATATTGTGCCATACTCATAGATGGACTTGTTACAACAATAGGTAAGTTATTAGTTGTAGCATTTACTCTATCTGGTGATGATACTATTGATAAACTCATATTATGATATTGTTCCTCCAGCTGATACAGCTGCATCGTTTAAGTTAATTATTATATCTGCTTCTACACCTGCTGCTATTGCTTCGTTACCAAAATTTGCTGCTGCATTATTAATTGACTCCATTATAAATGGGTTTTTACGATATTGGTTTGGACCTCCGTTCATATGCTTATTCTTTGCTATATTTTTTGCTATTGCAAAGGCAAATTGTTCTGGTGTTTTAAATTTAGAAGGCACTGGTATATTTTTACGTCTAATCCATCTTTGAAGAGATGGTATATAACCAGCATAACTTCCTCCTTTACTTATACCTCTAGGTCTTATTCCTGTTTCCAACATTTGACCATACCACAACATATTGATTTGTAATATCTCTTGTTGGCCTGCTTCGTTTTTAATTATTTTTGCATTAAGGGAATTAGCTAAATCACCTGTATCAACAGATTTATTCTCAAACAATTGATTTTGCATTTCATCAATTATTCTATCTCCAAATTGTAGGAGTGCTTTATCTAAATTCTCTGTATTCATTATACTCGAGGGAAATTACAATAATCGTAAATACCTGATTCTGTATACTGAATTGTAGCTACAAAACCATATACTCTATCCATAAATGCTTCTAATGTAGGTGTAATACTCTGTATATCATATGATACACCATCTGCTTGATTATCACTTGGAGGTCCCCAATTCATGTAACCACCAAAATCATATAATACTTGTTCCATCTTAGACATTACGCCTTCAGGTGATTGATTACTTAATTTAGGAACATCTAAAGCATACAATTCGAATGATAATATTCTTAATCGTGTGTCTTGTGAGTATCCAGGTGATTGTAATGGTCTTAAGAAAACATAAGGATACTTTATATTTTGTGATGATGAATCTAAATAGTCAATACTACCAAAAGCAAATGAGTTTACATACTCATGAGCATCAGCAGTATCTCTAAATACTTGTACTACGCTTTCTAATGATGTCATTATTTATTAATTTTTATTTTTTTAACTACTACAACATCAGGGTCACCTGCTGCTATACACTCTTTAACTAATGATAACTGAACCATCATTTGAGCTGCTATTCTATTTGCATCAATACCGGCTTTATGTCTTGCCCATACTTGTTGCTTATCTGCTTTGTTACAATTACATGCCATAATTTATTATTTTAATCGTGTTCTGTTTTTACTTTTCGCCATTGCTTGTTTCTGCATTTGACGTTCTATTTCTGTATAATCCTTCTCTATCGCTAAATAATTTAAAACAAAGTTTATGTTTAACTTAGTGATACTAGTTTCTCCTGTGATATTGAGAATGCCTGTTTTGGAGAGTGAATATAATGTGCTAAACCATCCCCAATGGCTGCTAAAGCTTCCATTAGTTGATTCGTCGTCTTCTTTTTCACTTCCTCCATCTCCATCTTCCCCACTTGACTTGAAGAGCTGATTGAATTTATTGAGTAAAGCGAGGCGGTTCCTAAAAAAAAACTTAATGCTCCTAATGCAAATCCTGTAGGCAATTCTTTCATTGCCTCACCATCAACTACTCTATTATCATTGTTATACTCTTCTACAGTATACCATTTAAATACGTTATCAGTTTTCTTTTTCATTAATTGAACATTATGTTTTACCTTCCAAACTAACTTGTCAAACCTATGTGTTTTAATAGGTCGATATAATACCGCCATTATCTCATGAAGGTTAGCTTGTGGTTTTTTACATAATTGTTCTAAATCAATGAATTCACCTAATGACATTGTAGATAAATCTGTATACCCATAATCTATATCATTAATTTTTATAATAGGATAAAATTGGGATTTGATATCTAGTTTACTACTAAAATCACCTGCAACCTTACCCATATCGGCTACTGCCCATGTTTTAATTTCATCCTCAGGTATTTGAGTAAACACGTTTATTGTCTTTACCATTTTACCTATATCAGTTAAATGTTCCATATTAGTTAATTCTTGATACTTTGATATCGAGATAAACTCTGGTATTTCTATGCTGTATTTTTTCTTCATATGACGATAAATATTTTATTTAAAAAGGAAAGATATGTTATATTACTCCAAACGTTGGTTTATATTGTTTTTGAGCTGGACTTATATACATTTTATTTGATCTAATTTCATTACGGGCTTTATTTGCTAACATAAGTGCATCAACTATATCATCATGTAATCCATTTTGGTGTGTAAAACTCAATTTACCATTATTAGATAATTTGTAGGTATATAATGATAATTCTTTATAACATTGTGGCTCAAGTTCTTTAGTTGGTAATTCAATTATACCTGATTCTAAATCTGATATTAATGTTCTAACTATTGTTGTTTTACTATCTTGTGTTGTTGTAAATCCTCGTATTCTTCTATTTTTAGGTATAACTAAATCTCGCATCGCTGCTCCTATGCCATTTTCCTCTACGTAACCACCTTCGACTCTAAATCTAGTTAGTATGTCATTAAATCTATTTGCTATTGTATTTATGTTTTCACCTCGTAGTCTATCAATTAATAATACTCTACCTGCTTCATTCATTATACATAACACTGAATAATCATTACTTAAACCTGTATCTATACCAACGAAACATCTACTTACTTTATCTCCATTAACATACTGATTTACCACACACGCGTTATCTACTCCTCTAAATACCTCACTACCCGCATCGGTAAATTCAGCCATGTATTCTTGTCTGAATATATCATCGGGTAAACTTAAACGTTGTTCGGCTATGAATGATTGGTCTATATATGGGTTATCCGTTGACTGCCCGCGGAACGAAATGTATTCGTCATGGTTATCGAGACCTCTAAGGTAATACTTATAAAACCAATTTTTAGACTTAGGTGTAGATATAATTAAACATTTTTTACCTAATGCTGTTAACGTAGGTAGTATAGCTGTTTCAAATCCTCGTTCATTAACATAGGCTGCTTCATCAACAACCATATAATGGAATGAGAAACCCCTTACACTATCAGGACGTTCACTTGATAGAAATTGTACTGTAGAACCATTTAAGAATTTTAATGTTAATTCTGCTTTATTTGATGATTGAATAATTGATTGTGATGCGTCTGATAATTCTTGGAATACCTTCTTAGCTTGATTGTATATAGGTGATATCCAACATCCTTTTTGATTTGGTTTATGTAATAGCCAATATAATAATAGGTTTTGTCCTAATAATGATTTACCCCATTGACGTGAAGTAACTACTGTTCCAAATTTATGTGGTGAATCACTAAAGTTAGTTATTACCTGTTTTTGTCCTTTGTGAGGGGTAAATAATGTTATTTCCATCTAATATATCGTTTAATTCTTTATCGTTCTTCAATTCCAATTTAGCATTTAACATCAATTGTGCTTTCTCATATTCTTCTGTACCAACGAACTCGTGTTCCATTTCGTCAAATACTTCAAATAATGTTTCGTAAAAATCGTTATATGTCAGTTGTTGATTCTTCAATGTCGCCCCAATTTAATTTATAGTTATTCTGAATATTTACTTGTGTTTGTGGTTGTTCTAAACCTCTCCATTTACCCATTATCTCAATTACTTTACTTTCGTTATAATTTGATTTATTAATAGTATTAATTAAGTTATTTAGTATAGGAATAATAGTTTGTATTTGGTCAGGATTATTAGTTAACTCGTCTTGTAATGTCTTAATAAACGATAAGGACATTTTTTTAGTGTTTTGATTATCCTTTTTAATTTGTAATATACCATCAACAGCTTCTTTATAAACAACGTCTAATTGTGCTTCAATAGCAGACAAATATGCTTTACGTTCTTCTTCCTTTGATTTTTTTATTATTTCACCTGCTTTAGCAAAGTCGGCATTTGCTTGACCTTGGGATAAATTATATTCTTCATCATATATTGTAATCCATTTTTTTAATGATGTATTAGGTGTTTGTCTGTATTCAATACAACGTGCAATACGAGCATTGTAATCAGCATCACTATTTTTTCTACCTTCCATCTGTATATTGTTTTATGGCGTTATATACTAAATCAGCTTCCTCGCCATCATATTGACTTTGCCATTTCTTATAATCGTTATATTTTGCCTCATCATAAAATACTATTATAACCATTTTATCAGCTGGGTCATAATCTAATTCTAAGTCTATCTCTTCACCTTCAAATGGTTCATCGTCGTTATCTTTAGTTTTTGTTTTAGTCATGTTTTTAAATAACACAGCTAATTCCTCATCATCAAATCCCCAGTTATCTAATTCGTTTTTAGTAAAATGTTCAGCCAATGATTCTAAATCCCATTCGCCGGTATTTCTATTTAACCTAATGTTTAACTCGCGTTCTTGTTCTTCAGTTAAATTAAGATACACTACAGGGACTTCAGTATAACCCATTTCGTGAGCTACTTTTAAACGTTGATGTCCGCCAATCAATATGTTATTACGATTAGGATTATTGTTAACTACTAATGGATTAACAAACCCAAATGTAGATATTGATTTCTTTATATTATCCTTTTGTTCATCAGTTAATATCCTTGGATTGTATTCTGCTGGATTTAATGATGTAATTGGTATGTTTTTTATTTCCATGGTAATACTATTTTTTTATTTAGTAATTCGTTTTTATAGTTATTTCTCCATTTAACATAATTGGATACTACTTCAGTATTCACGTCACCTTCGTTAGTATTTATTTCTGCTGCCTTATGATAGTTTTGTTTAAATTGTAATATACTAGGTAATTTGACTAAGTTAAAATCTGGTAATGCAAATAATATTTCTTGTAATTCTGTAGCATATGCATCTGATAAATGTAAGTCTATTCTATCGTGTTTAAAGTATAATTGTGATAGTTGTTTTTTGACTTTTAATGCCCAACGTTGTTTTGATTC
>Ga0210003_1002490_pt1 | contig 15485 bp, 13 predicted proteins | sample LantaG_FD_182804 | JGI IMG/M metagenome (GOLD analysis project Ga0210003, IMG submission 182804) | Deep subsurface microbial communities from Baltic Sea to uncover new lineages of life (NeLLi) - Landsort_02402 metaG (SPAdes) (version 2) | ecosystem: Environmental > Aquatic > Marine > Oceanic >... | reverse complement strand
GGGGGGGGGGGGGGGGGGGGGGGGGGGGGGGGGGGGCTCTCTCCCTGTGTAGCCTTTCTCGATCTCGTTTTTACCTGTGAGGCTCAGAGCCGACAAGAGCAGAGCGAAGAGAAAAAGGCGCATCGTTGGCTTCCGGAAGCGGCGAAAAATTGCCCCCTGCTCTTCGGTTGTGTCTCGTCGATGTGCTCGATTGATCGCTTTTCTTCTCGGAAGCGAAAGAGAGAAGAGAAAGAGAGAGAGAAAATGATGAGCTCATCACTTTTTCGTCCTTTTCTTCTTTCCCTTCTTCTTCTTCTTCAGAAACCTTGTCAGAGTTGTGTTTACAAGAGCACACAGAAACGTCGAGTGGGGGGAAGCCCGCACTCGACGGGGGAATAGAAGCACTGAAAGCCAAGCTCTCACAGGACGCGTGACGAGGAAAGAAAAAGGTCGAGGGTCGAGGAAAAGAGAAAGAGGAAGACCTCATTTTCACTTTTTCGCTGCTGCTGCTGCCGCCTCCTCGGCCTCCGCCGCCACCGTCTTCTCCTTGAGCACGAACATCGACGACGCCAGCATGGTGGCCACGGTGAGCCCCTGGAACGCGACGCGGGCCCGCATCATCCTCTGGGAGACCTTCTGGTTTCCCTGTGATGATTTTTTTTTAGCGTTTCTCGAGGTCGACGTTGAGAAATCGGGGAGAGAAAAAAATGGGGAAAAATATTTTTCTTCTCTCTCTCTCTCTGTTTCAGCGAAACATTTTTACCTGCCGGAACGCGACCAGCCCCGCAATGAGGACTCCCGCGGTGGCTGCCGTGCCTGCGTTTTGTTTTTGTGAGGGCAAGAGTGCGGAGGAGGAGAAAGAGGTTGAGGTCGAGGTCGAGGTCGCCGCTGTCTCGTGCGTCGCGACACGCCCTTCCTCGATCGTCGGCTGCCTGCGTCCACCGTTTCAGACACGCACCGACGAGCACCAGGGGGTTTTTCTTCTTGTTCGGGTTGCTCACGATGCCGTCGTAAGGGTCGTAGTCTGCACCCGGATGCGCCATCTTTCGATTTCAGAGGGGGAGCGAGAGAGTGCGCGCGGCGCCACGGCCCTCGAGATGGAGCGTTGAGGGGGAGAGGAAAAACGAGAGCAATGGAAACGAAAAAACCTTGGCCGCTTTCGCACACTGAGTCGATTGTTTCCCATTTCGCTCTCTCGCTCCCTCTCTCTCTCTCTCTATCTCTTTCTCTCTCTCTATCTCTTTCTCTCTCTCTCTCTCTCTCTCTCTTTGCCCTTTCCTGCCATGTTCCGACACTCTCGTCCCGTGCCCTGATCAGAGATGCAGCATTCGATAGAGCTGCGGCGCAGGAGCGGCGAAGGGCTCCTCAAGGTAAAGAGAGAATGAGAGAGAGGACGAATAAGTCTCTTTTCCCAACGATCGATTCTTTTTCTTCCGACCTCACCGTGACGTCGCCTTCTCTCCTCCTCGCCTTTCTCCTCACTCCAGTCGAGCGACGACGGCCCCGTCCTCGAGGACAGAGGCGCCGCGGGCTTCGGGCTCTGGAACGATGACGCCGCTGCTGCTCGCAGGAACCAGGCGCAGCAGCAGCAGCAGCAGCAGCAGAAGCGACAGCGGCAAAGGCGGCGGCGGGTTTTCTTCCTCGCCGCCGCCGCCCTCCTCTCGCTCCTCGCCCTCTTCGCCTCGAGCCGCCGCGGCCGCGGCCCCCCGAGCGGCCAAGGAGCGACGAGCAGCCTCGTCGGCCTCCTCCCCCCGCCCCCCTCCGCCGCGTGCGCCCCCGCCGGCGCCGCGGCGCGCCTCGCGCTCTTTCCGCGCAGCAGGCTCGGCGGCTTCTCCTTCCCGACGGCGACCGGACTCTTCGATCAAGCCGAGGCTGCTTCCGAGGCTCAGGAGCTGATAGACCAGGGCTGGCTGCTGTATCGGGGCTTCCACCGCGCCGCCGCCGCCGCCGCGTTCTCCGCCGCGCTCGCGCGCTCGCCGCGCTCGTCGGGCGCGGCCGCGGGGCTCGCGTGGTCGCTGGGCCCCGGCGCCAACGCCGCCGCCTCCGACGTCGCCGTCCCCTGGCCGGCGTTCGAGGCCTCGAGGGACTTTCCGCGGGCCGCCGAGGCCGCGGCGACGGCGCTGCGGCTCGCGGAGGAGGCGGCGGAGAAGCTGGAGGAGCTGGAGGAGCAGGAGGCGGAGGGAGGAGGCGGCGACGATGACGACGCCGACGGCGGCGACAGCGACGAAAGCAGCCGCCGCCGCCGCCGCCGCTTTCTGGTCCAGAGGGACCTCTCCCTCGCCCGGATAGCGGCCGTTCGCTTCGCGCCGGGCACCTCCTCCGGGCGCGCCCGCGGGAGGGCCGAGGCCGAGGCTGCGGCGAAGACGGAGGAGGCGGCGAGGACGCCCCCTGCTCCCCCCGCCCCCTCCTCCGCCCCTCCCTCCGCGGACCCGGCGCTGCTCGCGCTCGCCGCGGAGCTCACCCTCCACGAGGCGCAGTGGGACTACTGGGTCCTCCCCGAGGGGCGCGAGAACGCGGACGGCGACGGCAGCCTCCTCGACGACGCGGCCGGCTGGCCGGCCCCCTCGCCGATCGCCCTCCGGCCGCACGCCGCGCGCGCGGCGGCGCTCGCGAGCGAGGCCCTGCGCCTCGACCCGCTCGAGCCGCTCGCGCTGCACCTCGCGGTCCACCTGGCGGAGGCGGCGCCTCCCGGGCAGGCCGCCGCTCTGGGCCTGGCGGCCGCGGACGCGCTCGCCGGGGTCGTCAGGGGAGGAGGAGACGGAGGAGAAAGAGACGGAGAAGACGGAGGAGAAGGAGGAGACGGAGACGGAGGGAGGGTCTCGCCGGCGCTCGAGGCCGCGGCGGCAGCCGCCGCCGACGGCACCGCCCTGCTCCCGCAGCCCCCCGCGGGGGCGGCGGAGGAGGGCGGCGCGAGGAGGGGCGCCGCCCCCTGGGCCTCCGCCGGCGTCCCCCACCTGCTGCACATGCCCGTCCACCTGTTCTCGCGCGCGGGCCTCTGGGCCGACGCCGTCGCCGCGGGCATCGCCGCCTCCGCGGCGGACGACGCGCTGGCCCGGGCCTGCGTCGAGTCGTACGCGGTCGAGCACAACGCGGCAGCGCTCGTCTTCGCCGCCAACGCCTGCGGCAGGCGGCGCGTCGCCGCGGCGCAGGCGGCCAGGCTCGCGCGGTCCGCCGAGGCGCTGGGCCCGGCGCTCGCGTACGCGGGCGGCACGGTCGAGGTGACCCTGGGCGTCGCGACGGAGGTGCTGTTCGCGGACTGGGGCGCCATCCGGCGGCGGAGGCTCGGGGGGGCGCGGGCGGCGCCGGGGGCGGCGGTCGAGGGGGGGCAGGCGGGGGCGGAGGGGATGGAGCGGCGGCGGAGGAGGTGGGGGTGGCGGTGGCCTCCCTCCGCGTCCTCTGCTCCTGCTCGCGCCCTCGCTCCTCCCTCGAACGAGCGCGGCCTCTGCGTCGCCGGAGGGGCCGAGTTCGCCGCGGCGATCAAGGCGGCGGCCTCCGCGCTCGAGCTCGCCGCGGCGGCCGAGAAGAGCGCGGCGGCGGGGCTCGGAGGAGCGGGAGGGGGCGGCGACCCGTCGCCCGCCTCGGCTGCCGCCGCCGCCGCCGCCGCCGTGCTGCGCGCCGAGGGGCTCGCCGCCTCGCTCGCCCCGGAGCCCCGAACGCGCCCCGGGGGGGGTCCCGGCATCTACGCCTGCGGCCACGCGGAGGTCGCGCAGGGGTTCGCGGCGCTGGCGAGGGCCAGGCTGCTCCTGGCGGGAGGGGGAGGCGACGAGCGCGGCAGCGACGGGAACGGCGGCGGCGGCGGCGGCGGCGGCGGCGGCGGCGAAAGAGCGGCGGCGGCGAGGGCGGCGGCGGCGGCGGCGAGGGCGAGGGCGGCGGCGAGGGCGCTCGAGCGCCACGAGCTCCTCCAGTCCCGGGCCGCGTACATGGAGCCCCCGCGCTCGCAGGTCCCGCTGGCCCCCTGCCTCGGGCTCCTCCACCTGCGGAGCGGCGACCTCGACGCCGCGGCGAGCGCGTTCCGCAGGGACCTCGCGGCGAGGCCCGCCAACGGGCGGGGGCTGCTGGGCCTGGCGCTCGCGCTCGAGGGGCTGTCGGCCCCCTCCCCGGGCGAGGCCGCCGGCGGCGAGGAGGGCGGCGAGGAGGGCGACGAGGCGGGGGAGGAGAGGCGGCGGCGGCTGCTCCTCGCTGCGACCGCGAGGAAGACCAGGGGGGCGTTCGAGGCGGCGTGGCGAGGGGCGGACGCGCCGCTGAGCTCGCCCTGTCCCGCGCTGAGCGACTGAGAAAGGAGAGGAAAAAGAAGAAGAAGAAGTAGAAGAAGAAGAAGAAAGGAGAGGAAGAGAAGAAAAGAAGTCGAAATGACATTCGTAATTTTATACACGAGTCGAGAAGAAAACGTACCGAATCTCTTCTCTTTTTCTCACTTTGGCGCGAACGGGTTGCCTCCGGCGGGGGGCTGAGGAGGAGGAGGGAGCGGCGGCTGCACGGGGGGCGGCGGCGGAGGCGGAGGGGGTTGCTGCTGTTGCTGCTGCTGCTGCTGCTGCCGTTGAGGGAAGCCCGCCGGCGCAGCAGAGAATCCCCCGACCCCCGCCACGCCGCCGCTCCCGAAGCTGTACCCCACGGGAGGAGGCTGCTGCTGGAATTGAGCAGCAGCGGGATTCGGAGCGTGAGGGCTGAACTGATACGAGTAGGGAGAGGGCTGAGCGGCATTCATCTCTACGACGCTGCCGCCGTTGGCGGGACTCGCCGAAGCCGAAGCCGCCGAGGCCGTCGCGGCGATTATCCACCTGTTGAGCCTGTGATACAGCACGGCCAGCGCCGCGAAGACGCAGGCCTCGAGCCACGAGAGAAAGACAACGGCCGCGCGCGAGCCGGCCTCGGGGAGGCTGTTGTGTGTGTATGAGTGTTTTGAAAGGAGCGCGTTTCTTTTCTTCGAGAGAGGTCCCTTGGTCGCCCGCGTCCTCGAACAAAACGGAAAACAAAGGGAGCAAAAACGACAGCTCCGGCTTCTCACCCGATCTGCGCCGCCCGCGACGCGTCGAGCGAGAACACGGCGGCCGCGACGGTCCACCACCCAGCCAGCGCCGCCGACGCGGACCCCTCGAGCCAGAGCCCGGCCCGCACGCCCGAGCACCGCGCGAGCGAGAGCGCGAACGACGCGAAGATCGACGCGGCCGAGACGGTGTAGGCGAAGGAGCACGCCGAGGAGCTCCTGCCGCCGCCTGTCGGGCCGCTGCCCGAGATGATGCTGCTGCCTCCGGCGCCCAGGAGGCAGGCTCCCATCGGGCGGAGGCGGAGCTGGACGACGGCCGCGACGGCGAGAGCGAGGAGGATCTGCAGCGTGGAGAGGACGGCGGTGGCGGTGGCGAGCTTTCGCGGGGGTCGAGGAGCAGGGGGTGGAGGCGAGGAGGAGGTTGAGGTCGATGGCTGCGAAAAGGAAGGAGGCATCCTGTCTTCTCTCTCTTCTGCTTCTCTCTCTCTCTCTGCTTTCGCCTCTTCGTCCTTTCTGCTCGCCTGTCCCCTCGGATCGCGAGAAGAGCGTTCGCAGGCGGCGACGGGAGGAGGAGAGGGGCAAAAGAGAGAGCCCCACTGGACGCAACGTGAGAAGGAAGCGGCTCGGAAGAACAAAGTGGATGGGGAAGAAAAAACTCGACCCATCTCACTCTGTTCGTTGACGAAATCAATGACCTCCGCTCGCCGCCGACGCATCAACCAAGCCGCGCACGCCGGACTGCCGCTCCCTCCTCTCCAGTCCAACTTTTTCGACGACGAAGACGGCAGCGGGGACGCTGCCCGCGCCAGGCGATTCGCAGAGCAACAACGGAAGAGCAAGAAAGCTAGCCGCAACGGCTCCTCCGATCTGACCGCCGCCCTCCTCCGCGCCACCGCCGCCGCGCTCGTCGCCGCCCTCTGCCTCTTTTTGCTGCTCCGGCACCGCTGATCTCGTGCATGGCAGAAGGGGCGGCGGAAAAGCCTCCTTCCGCGACGACGACGACGACGACGACGACGTCGACGACGACGACGACGACGACGCCTACAGCAGAACCAGAAGCGACCCCGACCACCTTCGCCGAGGCCCTGGCCATCGGAGCCCTGGCCCCCGGGGTCAACTCGGCGACGCTCGTCGCCCTCAACGCCGCCTTTGCCGCGGCCGCGGCGGCCCTTGCCGGCCTGCTCTGCCTCCTGCTCTTCGCCGAAAGGCCCCCCGGCCACTCGACCGCGGCGGCGCAGGCTGCTGCAGTCCTCGTGCCGCACGCCGCGGCGGCGCTGGTGCTGACGGTGGCCCTGGGCGTCGCGGTCAATCTCTTGGTCTCGGCGACGGGCGGCGTCGTCGGGGTCGAGGCGCAGAGAGCGGCGCTCTTTGGCACGAAGGAGGAGGGCGAGAAGAAAGAAGAGGAGGGAGGGGGGAAATGAACCATTCTGCTTCTTCTTCTCTCGCTCGCTTGCTGCTGTCTCGCGCGGCGAAGAGGAGCGGCAGCTGGGAGGGCTGCGGCGCCGGCAGCTGGACTCCGGGTTTCCCGCAGAGGCGCCTCGTCGCGGGCACCGGCTCCGAGGCGGCGCCGGCGCCGGCCGAAGCGGAAGCGGAGGCGGAAGCGGCGGGAACGCAGACGGCGGGGAGCCCGACCGGCCTGGGCCCCCTCCCCGAGCGCAAGCCCGCCAGGCCGCACGTCGTCGTCGCCCTCTCCGGAGGCGTCGATTCGGCCGTCGCGGCCCTGCTGCTGCGGGACAGCGGGGCGTGCGCCGAGGTCGCCTGCATGCACGCCTCCGTCTGGAGCGGCGACGACGAGGAGCGGGGAGGGGGAGGCCTCTCCGCGTCCCGCTCCCCGCCCTCCTCCTCCGCTCTCCCCTCGCCCTCGTGCTCCGCCGCCGCCGACGCCGAGAGCGCCGCCGCCGTCGCGCGCTGCCTCGGCCTCGAGCTCCTGCCCACGCAGGACAGCGTCGCCCGCTACTGGCTCGACGTCTTCGAGCCCTTCGTCGCCGGCTACCGCCGCGGGCTGACGCCCAACCCCGACCTCGCGTGCAACGTCTCCGTCAAGTTCGGGTCCCTGCTCGAGGCTGCGGAGGCCGCGGGGGCGGACGTGCTGGCGACGGGGCACTACGCGAGGCTGCGGTGGGGAGCGAGTCGGTGCGGCGGCGGCGGCGGAGCGGGGGCAGGGAGGCGGTTCCCGTCGGCGGCGGCGAGGGCGCTCGGCTGGGAGGTCGGAGGGGGCGGGGACGCCTTTCCTTCCTCCTCCGCCGCTTCTTCTTCTCCCGATCGGGTCCCGCAGCTCCTCCGCGCCGTCGACAGGGCCCGGGACCAGACCTACTTCCTGGCCTCTGTGGGGGGCGCGGCCCTCGCCCGCTGCGCGTTTCCCATCGGGTCGCTGACGAAGGAGCAGGTCAGGGACGTCGCCCGCGGGGCCGCCGCCGCTGCCGGCGCCTCGGCCGCGGGCTCCTCGCGGAGGTCCTCCTCGCCGCCGCTCGCCCCGCTGCTCGCGGCGAGCGAGCGGAGGAGCTCGGCCGGTATCTGCTTCGTCGGGCGCAGGAGGAGCTTCGGGGGGTTTATGGCGCAGTACGCCGAGCCCCTCCCGGGGCACTTTGTCGACGTCGACGAGGCCTGGGGGGAGATTGCGAGGAGCTCCGTCGGGCTCGGCGGCGGCGCTGGCGGCGGCGGCGGCGCTGGCGGCGACGGCGGCGGCGGCGACGCTTCGCCCTCTTCCTCCTCCTCTTCCTCCTCCTCCTCCTCCTCCTCCTCCTCCTCCTGCGCTCCCTCCCCCTCCTCCCCGGAGCCGATAGCCGCCTGCGCCGACCTCCTCGCCCTCACGCACGGCCAGCGCGCCCGCGTCGGCGGCAGGGAGCGCGCCCTGTACGTCGCCGCCAAGGACTCGACGAGACGCAGGGTGCTCGTCGCCGAGGGGGCGCACCACAGGGCGCTCTACTGCAGGGACGCGCTCTTGGCCCCCGGGGAGGAGCGCTGGGTGGCAGGGGAGCCGCCCAGAGAGCTGGCCCAAGGGGCCGGAGGCGGGCGGATGCGGCTGGAGTACAAGGCTCGGTACAGGCAGCCGCCGCGGCCGCTCACGGTCGAGCGCCTCCCCGCCGCCGCCGCCGCCGCCGCGGGCGCGCCTCCTGCCTCCCCCCCGCCCTTCGAGCCGAGCCGCCTCTTCTCGCTCCTCCCGCCCTCCCGCCCTCCTCCCCCGCCGACGCCGACGGCGGCGGCCCTCACTCCCCTCGTGGCGCGCTTCGACCTCCCCGCGAGGGCGGTGACCCCGGGGCAGGCGCTCGTCCTCTACCGCGGCGACGTCTGCCTCGGCTCGGCCGGCGCCGTGCTCTCGCCCGGCAGGAGCCTGCTCGAGCTCGGGGAGGCCGGGGTGGAGGAGGCCGCGGTGGCCGCGGCGGAGGGGGAGGCTGCCGCCGGGTGGGCGGGGTGACGAGGGGACGAGGGCGGGGGGAAAAAAGCACTGCGTGAAGAACGAGAAAAAGAAAACTGGAAGAGAGCATCACATTCGAGAGGGGTGCCTTTTTGACGCCGAAAAGAAGCGAAAAGAATGGCGAGTGCCTCTCTTCCCCCTCCTCCCCCCCCTCCTCCCCCTCCTCCTCGCCGCCGCCGCTTCGGCGTTCTCTTCCTGTTGCTCCTGCCGTCGCTGGTGCTGCTTTCAGCCTCCTCGGCAGCGGCATCGGGGGCAGCGACGACGGCGGCGGCGGCGGCAGGAGTCGCTCCGCGAGGAAACGACGAGAGCTTCGTGCCCGCTCGCGCCGCGGGCGGAGCGGCGGCGCCTCCTCCGCCCGCGGCGAAAACGACCGCCTGCTCTTCTTCGCCCTCCCGCCGCCGCGGCCTCTCCCAGTTCTCCGGTTATGCCCTCGGCTCTTTTTCGACGTGCACGGCGCAGGACGTGAGCGATGGCGTCCCCTGCTGCCACCCGCAAGACACGGCTTACTGTTGCGTCCCGATTTTTTTTTCTTGCTCGTTTTTGCTTGCGCAACCCTATTGTCATCTTTTTAGCCCTTTTTCTCTGCGCTGACTTTTTTCCCTCTCGACCCTTGAAAAAAACAATCCGGAAAAAAGGCGGCTGCACGCTCTGCGACAGGGGCGACTCCTTCTCCGACCCAGCGCTGCGCTGCGACAGGAGCTTCTGGGCAGACCCGCTGCTCTGCCCGGGGATCCTGCCCCTCGACGGCAGCGGGCGCGTGAGCGTCCAGGCAAACGCGGCGGCGACGCTCGCCGGTGGACCGGCGCCGGCGGGGCCGCCGCCCGTCCTCGACATCTCCGGCGCCGGCTTCGACCCCGACCCCGCGGGGAACGCTGTCGAGCTCAGCAGCGGCGGGGGCTCCTTCACGGTCGTCGCCGCGAGCCCCTCGAGGCTCACGCTGCAGTTCTCGGCGCCGCCGACGAGCCTGGGACCGCTGACGGCGCGCGTCACGAGCTTCGCGGGCTCGTTCGGCGGGTCGAGCGGCGAGCCCGTCCAGGTCGCGACGGTCCGCGCGCGCCCCGCCGTTTCCGAGAGCACCGCGACGACACTGGCGAGCAGCGCCACGCATCTCGTCATCTCCGGCTCGGGCTTCGACGACTCGGAGAACGCGGCCGGGAGCAACGCGGTCGCGTTCGTGCCCGCGGTCGCGAACACGGTCTTGGCGGCGACGGCGACCTCGCTCACAGTGACGTTCCCTCCCTCCTCGTTGCCACTGCCCGAGGGCCCGCTGTCGGTGGCCTCCGTGACCTCCTCGGGGCTCACAAGCAGCAGCGCAGGGGGGGCTGCCGTGCAGGTGGCCACCGTCGTCCCGGCCCCGGCGGTGCTCCAGGACCAGAATCTGAGGATCGCCCGGAACGCGCCGACGCTCGACATCTCCGGCTCCGGCTTCGACGTCTCCGACGGCGGCAGCAGAAACGCGGTCTCTCTCGGCCTCGGCGCCGCCGCCACGGTCGTCTCCGCCACGGCCACCTCCCTACGCTTCTCCCTCTCGATCCCGTCGACGAGCCTGGGCCCGCTGACCGCGGTGGTGACGTCGTTCGGCGGAGGGAGCGGCGCGGCGAGGCAGGTGGCGACCGTCGTCGCACCGCCCGTCGTCGCCGAGAGCGCCGCCGAGCTCCCCGTCGCTGTCTCGAGCTCGAGCCCGAATCCGGGCTCGGCCCCCCTCCTGCTCGTCATCTCAGGCTCGGGCTTCGACGCGAGCTCCCCGGAGGCGAACACCATCTCCCTCTCGGGCGGCGCCGCCGGCACCGTGACCGCCGCGACGGCGACGGCGCTCGAGGTCTCGCTCTCGGCCGCCCCGACGGCCGCGGGCGCCCTCAGGGCCATCGTCACCTCGTTCGGCGGCGCGAGCGGCCCGGGCCCGGGCACGCGGGTGGCGACCGTCGTCTTCCAGGCGCCTCCGACGCCGCCGCCGCCGACGCCCCCCGCGACGATGGCCCCCCCTCCGCCTTCGGGTCCCCCGGGCGGCGGCGGCGCGGGAGCCGCGGCGGCGGGAGAGAGGCAGAGGCGGCGCCGCGCCGTCGCGGCGGGCGCCGCCGCCGCGGGGGCCGTCGCGCTCCTCGCCTCCGCCGCGGCGCTTGCCCTCCTCGTCCACCCGCCGCTGCGCGCTTCGGTCGCGGGGTACGTCCCCTTTTCTAAACAGAGGAGGGAGCTGAGGAGGGCGAGGAGGGAGCAGGAGCTGCTCGCGGCCCGGAAGAGAGGCGCCGCTCCCGCGTCGGCGGCGTCAGCGGCAGCGTCGGCGTCGGCAGCGCTCGCGTCCTCGGGGGGCTCTTCTTCGGCGTCCGCGCTAGGCAGCTCGCTGCTCGCAGCGCCAGAAAGCGCCGCCGACGGGAGCGGCGCCGGCAACTATGGCAGCTTCGGCAGCGGGAGCTGGACGAGCGAGAGCGGGAGCGGGAGCGGCAGCTTCGGGCTGTCGCCCCTCGCGACGCCCATGGCGGCGGCGGCGGCGGCAGGAGGAACGGGAGTTGCGCTCTCGAGGTTCGACTCCGCTGCCAACAACGACGCGAGGGACAGCAGCAGCGGAATATTTGCAGAAGCCGTCCGTCCGCTCCCGGCGCCGAGGAGGAGCAACGGCAACCCCTTTTCTTTGTGAGTTTTATTTTTTCGTCGTTGAAGCAAAAAAAAGGAAGCAGCACCAGCTCAGGCTGTGGGGGGTCGCCGCCGCGTGCGCTCCGGCCGCCGGCGCAATCAACTCCGCTGCCGCCGCCGCTGCTGCTGCTGCCGCCTCCGCTGCTGCTGCTACTGCTGCTGCTGCGAGGAAGAAGAATAAAAGGATAGAGAAAGGAACATAATGAAAAAAATGCTGTAATTCCTTTTTCTTCTTTTGTTTCTTTTTAAACATTTCTAAAAAAAACAAAATCTTCCAACCTCTACCTCTTCCCGCGCGGCCTCTCGACGTGCACGAACACGTCCGTCCTCGACTTCCTGTCCCTCGTCTTCTTGCCCTTGGCGGGAACCCCCGTCGGGGACTGCGAGATCCTCCCCTTCGACTTGCCGCGGCCGCCCCCCATCGGGTGATCCACGGAGTTCATCGCGACGCCGCGCACGTGCGGCCTCTTGCCCGACCAGCGGCTCGCGCCGGCCTTGCCCAGCTTGCGGTTCTTGTGCGCGGCGTTGGAGAGGGCCCCCACGGTGGCGTAGCAGCGGGCGAGGATGCGGCGCTGCGCCCCGGAGGGGAGGCGGACGATGGCGTACGAGTTGGGGTCGATGGAGATCGCCGAAGAGGAAGAGGAGGAAGGAGCCGCCGCAGACGAAAGCGTCGAGGAGCCCGCCGCCGCCGCCGCCGTCGAACTCATCGGCACGCCCCTGCTCACCACAACCGCCGCGGTCCCCGCGGCCCGCGCCAGCTGCCCCCCCTTCCCCGGCAAGATCTCCACGTTGTGGATCGGGGTCCCCAAGGGGATGTCCGACAGCGGCAGCGCGCTCCCGGGGGAGACAGGCGACCCGGGCCCGCAAGAGACGACGTCGCCCGGGGTGAGGCCCGCGGGCGCCAGGATGTAGGATCTGCCCTCGGTGGTGACGAAGCCTGGCCTGCCCGAGAGGGGGAGGCGCGGGGGTTTCCGTCGTCGGAGCGGCTGCGGTCGCTGCCGCCGCTCGCTTGCGTCGCCGTCGCCGTCGAAGTCTTCTTCTTCTTCTTCTTCGACGTCGTCGTCGTCAAAGGTTTCGTCTTCGTCTTCGTCGTTTCCGTCGTCGTTTCCGCCTCCGATCGCCTTCACCAGCGCGATGTGGGCCGACCTCCCGGGGTCGTACTCGAGCCTCTCAACCGCGGCCCTGTGGAGAGAGAAAAAATCGAGAAGAAAAGCGAAAGAACAAAAGAGGTGAGAATAGTTCTGTTCTTTCTCTTCGAGCGCGACCTCGGCCCCGGAAAATGAAAAACAATTCGAAAAAACGAAAAACGCACCTGCTGTATCCCGGGAAAGCAGCACGAGTCGACCCCCCTCCACTGCGGCTGCTAGGAGGAGGCACCCTCCAGAAGTCGACCGCGCGCAGGACCGACCGGTGCCCCCCGCCGCGGTGCCTGACGGTCACCTGCCCCGTCGCGTTGCGCCCTCCGCTGCGGCCCGCGCCGCCGACGAGCTGCTTGTGCGGCGAGCCCTTCCAGAGGTTTTTCCGGGAGGTGATGACGCGGCCGCGCATCCCGGGGGTGGTGGGCTTGTATACCTTGAGTCCCGCGGCGGCTGCTGCGCGGGAGGCCGCGGCTTTCGAGGAGGCGGCGCGGGCAAAGAGGAGGAGGGAGCTGCTGCCGCTGCCGCATCCGCTGCTGGAGGAAGGAGAAGCGAAGCTCAGAGCCGCGTTCCTCGCTTTCATTGTCGTCGTCGCCGCTGATGCTGATGCAGACGACGACGAAGAGAAGAAGCTCGATCCCAAGAGGGCCTCTCGTCGCAGCGGCGGGGCCTGCAGTGTGTTTTTGATTCGAAAAGAGTCGAGGTCGAGGGAACGAGGTGAGCAAGACGACGCTGAAACTCCCATCAAATGGAAAAACTTCTCTCGTCTCTTTAGCTCCAACTCTCCTCTCTCTTTCCCTTCTTCGTACCCTCTCAACCAGCGCGTTCGCCGTGGCGCGCAGGCGCGGCGCCGCGAGCGACGTAAGGTGCCGGAGCATCGAGCGAACCTTTCGGATGTTCGCTCTCTGTTTCGATCAAGCCGTCGGCGACGATGTCGTCGTCGTCACGCTTCTGGTTTTCTCGGCAGGCAGACAAGCGCAGCGCTTCCCTCGTTGCCGCTGTGCGATGCAGAGGAGAAGAGCACAGGGCTCGTCGAGAGATGTAGATACAGAGACAGGGAGCGCCTCTGAAACCACCCGAGCGCCCGCTTGGGCTTTTTTTTTTCGACCTGAAAGTCAGAAGGGAAGTGTAAGTGCGCGTTTCATCAAACGTCTCTTCACAATCTAGGCCCCGACACTGAACACGCGGGCAAAGGGAAAGAGGGCGCTAGACAAGAAACCGCGTCCGAGAGCACCTGAAAGCACTTCGATCCCCCCTTTCAATACTGGAGGCGATGAGAGCTTTAATGGCGCGCCCAGAGGCGCATTCGTTGCCGGCTCTCGCCCCCTCGGCAGGCGGCCGTGCGCTCCGGCAGCGACGGCCGTCGTCGGGCAATCACAGCATTCATCGACGGCAATTTGCCGGCCTGCAAAGGCTTCAGCAGCAGCAGCGGCGTGGCAACGATTTTTCCTCTGCAGAGGCGAGGCGAGACGACGAGCTCGTAGTTGCTGCTTCCTCGAGCTCAGAAGCAGCAGCAGCAGCAGCAGCGTCGAGCTGGCCTGCTGCTGCTGGAGGCAGCAGGAGGAACAACACGACGACGACGAGAGCCTCGTCGACGTCGGCGTCGTCGGCGTCCGCTTCCATGCCTTCGACGTCGCGCGGCCGCGAGCTCCTGGACGCCATCGCCGATCTCCCGTGGCAGCGAGTGGGCGTATGGGCCGTCGTGGCCTGGGCGGCCTACCAGCTCAAGGACTTTTTCGGGGTGAGGAGAGGACGAGAGTTGGGGACGGGAAAAGACTGAATGACGAGATGGGAAGAAGCGATCGAGAGGTCGTCGGCGGCGGCCAGCTTTTTTTCCCTTCAACCTCTTCATTCTCTCCTCTCTGTCTCTCTCTCCATCTCCATCTCTCTCTCTCTCTCTCTCTTTTCGCCCACTTCACTCAACCCCCCAAAACCGCCAAACCGACGCCCCCCCCCCCCCCTCAGATCTTCATGGGAACGTTCGTCGTCTCCTTCGTCGGCAACGGCATCGTCCGCTCCGCCCAGTCGACGCGCCTCTTCACCCGCCTGGTCAAGGGCTCGAGGCTGCGGCGCCGCGTGCTGGTCGCGGGCTACTTCAGCCTGATCGTCGCCGCGTGCGCGCTGTTCGGCGTGATGACCATCCCGGACATCGTGCGCGAGGGCGCCGACTTTGTGCAGAGGCTCAAGTCGGACTCGATCTGGGTCGTGGTGGTGAGTTTTGACAAAATAAGTGTGCTTTTTTTTTCCCCTTCAGTTTTTGAGTTTTTCGTCGAACGACGAAAAACTTCAAAATCTCCCTCTCTCTCTCTCTCTCTCCCTCTCTCGTCTCCTGCTCCTCTCCTCAAACCGACGCCCAAAACAACCCCCCCAAACAGCTCGAGAAAGTGCGCGCGGGAGTCGGTGACGGGCTGATGGACCAGGTCGAGCGCTTCCTCCTCGTCGCCGCGGGCGAGAGCGAGGCCGTCGTGAAGGCCGGCGGCAAGGCCGCCAGCGCCTTGCTTTCCTACTCCTCGGGGTCGGCGTGGACTGCGGAGAGGACCGCGGTGCTGGGGAACGTGCTTGCGAAGATGCTGCGGTCTTACACGGTGAGTTTTAGAGAGAGAGAGGGAGAGAGAGGGAAGGAGAAGAGAGGGAGAGAGAGAAGAGCGATAGGGAGAAGAGGGAGAGAGGGAGGGGGAGAGAGAGAAGAGAGAGAAGGAGAGAGAGGAGGAAGTCGCGGAACAAGGTCTCTTGGTTCCCTTTCCTCCCGGCCTCTCATTTCCGAGCCCCTTCGCGCCCCCCCTACCCTCCTAAAACTCAACCACCCCAGGACACCGCCGTCGCCCTCACATCGGCCATCGTCTCCTCCGTCTCGCGCTTCGCCGCGCAGGTCGCCGTGTCTCTCGTTCTTTCTTTCGTCGTCGTCTGGGACCTGCCGACAATCGCCGCGGGTTTCAGGTCGCTCGAGGCGTCCCGCCTGAGCCCGATCTATCGCGAGGTCGCGCCGTCGGTCGCCGTGTTCGGGCAGCTGTTCGGGAAGGCCCTGCAGGCGCAGGCGCGCATCGCGCTGGTGAATACGGGCCTGACCGCAGCGGGGCTCGTCGCGCTTGCGATCCCCGGGGTGGGCTTGCTGTCGCTCTTCGTCTTCCTGTGTTCTTTCATTCCAATCGCGGGGTGCTTCATCTCGACGGTACCGATCGCGTTCGTGGCGCTGACTGAGTACGGGTTCTTGAAGGTAAGAGTAGAGAGAGAGCATGAGAGAGAGAGAGAGAGCATGAGAGAGAGAGAGAGAGAGAGAGAGAGAGAGAGAGAGAGAGAGAGAGAGAGAGAGAGAGAGAGAGAGAGAGAGAGAGAGAGAGAGAGA
>Ga0210003_1002487_pt1 | contig 15486 bp, 11 predicted proteins | sample LantaG_FD_182804 | JGI IMG/M metagenome (GOLD analysis project Ga0210003, IMG submission 182804) | Deep subsurface microbial communities from Baltic Sea to uncover new lineages of life (NeLLi) - Landsort_02402 metaG (SPAdes) (version 2) | ecosystem: Environmental > Aquatic > Marine > Oceanic >... | reverse complement strand
GACGTGTTGATAGAGGGGGGCGAGCGAGAGAGGGGGGGCGGCGATCCAAGGACGAGGAGGGGAAGGAAAAAAGGGAGAAGCAAAGGGAAGAAAAACTCGTCTCTCCACTGACTTACCTTAAATTTCCAGACATTGACTATGCGTTTGATGCGCTTGACGTCCCCGACTGACGCGAAGAACATGAGCTCAGTGACGGCGCGACGGCGGGCGGCCTGGTGGTGGGGAAGGTGGAGTTTTGGGATTTTTGGAGGTCGTCAGGGAATAGAAGGCGAGATGCAAAGCCAAGTGACGACATCTCGAGACATCCTGCCCTCATAAAGCCCACCGCTCCTCTCTCTTCTCTCCGCTCGTGTTTGTGGACGCAATTCGATTTCCCGTATACGTTGAAACTGGTCCCTACCGTCTCCCCGTGGATCGAAGAGGCCCCATCGCGGGCATAGTAACTCGAGCCCTCGCCGCCGTGGCCCGAACCGCCGACGGAAGGGGTGTATGCGCCGCCTCCGCCGTCGGGCATATAAGGCATGTCCATAGTGATGCTTCGCTGCATTGAAGAGGGCGCTTTGGCGCCTGGAAGCGCGGGAGGCGAGGAGCCGTTGTTTTTCTTGCCGAACATGTCGAATCCTCCGCAGTTCAACTCTTCGGCTCAAATGTTCCAGGTGGCCGCGGTTCTAAGTCTTTCCTTTCGCCCCTCCAGGCGTCTCTCCCGTCGCGAGTTTTCGGTTTGCTTTTGCAGAGAGCTCGAATCGATGGTAGCTAGGTCGCCGATGGAGAGAAAGAGGCAAGGAAGGAAAGGGCAGCGAGAGAGAGACGGATTAGGGCTGCGTCTCTCTTGATCCGTCGACCTCGCTCTCTCAGCTCTCTTGGAAGGGGGGGCGTCGTCGGTTTTTTTTTAAGTGTGAGCGACTCTGGGGCTGATCACTTTTTTTATATATATTTTAGAAGAGAACTCGCTGGAGAGAGTAGCTTCGGCGAGCGCACCTTGGGCTCTATCTCGCGCTCGCACTCAAAGCCATGCTCCTCTCGAGCCTCCCTGCTCCCAAGCGCGCTGCTACTGGAGGCGATGGAGCAGCAGCGGGAGTGGCGGCGGCAACAGCAGTGACGACGGTGACTCGCAACGCCGGTGGCTCTGCAGGCCCCTCTTCTGCTGCTTCTGCCTCGCCGCCTCCATATGGCGCGCGAAGAGGCTTCGTACCCCGTAGGCAAGAGGATTTCGGCGACGGAGGTAGGTTGCTAACGTGGGGAAAAAACGCGAAGGAGAACCAGATTTACGTCAGAGCGAGAGACAATCGACACGCACCTTGCTGCAATTTCTTTCCGTCTCTCTAGCCGTCGCGCTGGCGCGTTTTTACCTTGTGTTGCCTGCGAGAGCGTAGCGCGCGAGGTGTGTACAAGCTGCCGAGACAATTAAATGCTGAAACAAAGCCGCCCTCGCTAGCGCAGAGGTGTCATATTTGTTTTGCTTTTGTTGTCATTGGCGGCCTCGCTTGCTTCGTCTCGCCGTCGCCTGTCACCTCTCTCTCACCTCGGCCTCTGTCCTCGCTCCAAACCCTCCCAAAAAAACAGGAGCCTACCCCGAGATCCGCGTCGCGCAGTTCCCCCTGAACATGGGCAAGCCCGGTGGGAGCAGCAAGCCATCCACCGCCCTCGCCGTCGCAACCGTCGCCCCCTCCTCGGCGCTCCTTGCCGGCGCCTCGGCGCCGCCGTCGTCCCGCGCGCTCGCCCTGGGCTCCACCGCCGACGGCAAGCCCGACTACTCCGCCGTCGTGCGCCAGGGCCACTCCGCCGACGTCTCCATCGCGGCGGACCACTCGGCGCTCGTGCCCAAGCTGGACCTGATCTCCGACCCGGAGAGGCACCTGCGGCGGCCCGACGCGGGGGACGAGGCCGAGACGGTCGCAGCGACCAGGGCCGCGCTCGACGCCGTCGTCTCGGGGAAGATCGCCTCCGTGGCCCCCAAGAACGTCGCGAGGCCGCCCGGGGCGGCCACGTACATCAAGTACACTCCCAAGCCGTCGGCGCTCGCCCTGGCCGCCGCCGGGTCATCGCAGCCGATGACGCGCATCGTCAAGATGCAGGAGATGCCCGTCGACCCGCTCGAGCCGCCGAAGTTCCGCCACACCAAGGCCCCCCGGGGCCCGGGCTCCCCTCCCGTCCCCGTCATGCACTCGCCCCCGCGCAAGGTCTCGGCCGAGGAGGCGGCCAACTGGAAGGTGCCGCCCTGCGTCTCCAACTGGAAGAACGCCAAGGGGTACACGATCCCGCTCGACAAGCGGCTGGCGGCCGACGGTCGAGGCTTGCAGGAGACCGCGATCAACGACGGGTTCGCCAAGTTCGCCGAGGCCCTCTACGTCGCGGAGCACTCTGCGCGCGAGGCCGTGGAGCTGCGCGCGGCGGTCGGGCGCGAGCTGGCGAGCAAGGAGCGCGAGGCCAAGGAGCGGCAGCTGAGGGAGCTCGCGGCCGCGGCGAGGGCCGAGAGGGTTGGAGGCTTCGGCGGAGGTGGAGGCGGCGCCGGTCCCTCGTCCGACCGCGCGCCGTCGATCGCGTCTGCTGATCTGCCCCCACCGCCGCCGCGAGGGGGCGGAACCGACGACGATTGGAGCGACTTGCCCCCTCCGCCACCGCGCCGCACCGTCGACGACGGCGGCGGCGGCGGCGACGAGGAAGCGACCGCACGGGGCAACGGCGGGGCAGACGAGGCGGAGGAGGAGACCCCTGCCGAGCGCGCCGAGCGCAGGCGCCGCGACGAGATCCGCGCCGAGCGCAAGCGCGAGCGCGAGCGCGAGCTGCGCCTCGAAGCCGCGGGCGGCAAGCGCTCGCGCGGCGCGCGCGACGCCGACCGCGACGTCTCAGAGAGGGTTGCGCTGGGCCAGGCCGCCCTCGGGGGAGGGGCGGGCTCGGCCCGCGCCTCGGAGGCGATGTACGACCAGAGGCTGTTTAACCGGGACGGCGGCGGGCTCGACGCCGGCCTGGGCGGCGAGGACACGTACAACCTCTACGACAAACCCCTGTTTGCCGATCGCGGGAAGAGCATCTACCGCCCGCGGCGCAGCGACGGCGGCGATGGAGGAGGGGAAGGGGAAGAAGGGGACGCCGGAGGCGGCCGCGCCTTCAGGCCCGACGTCGGGTTCGCCGGGGCGGACGGCGGGGGCGCGGCGGGCGGTTCCTCGGGCCCCGTGCGCTTCGAGCGCGAGCCCGCCGCCGCCGAGCAGCAGCAGGTCGCGCCTCCCTCTGCCGCGGCGGCGCCTGCCGACGACCCGTTTGGCATCGACGCTTTCGTCGGTGCGATTTCTTCCAAGAGGGACGCCGCGAAGAAGAAGGGAATTGCCGGATCGGGATCCATGCGCGCCGCCGGAGGTGGGGGCAGTGCGGAGGAGTACCTCGAGGGCGGAGGCAGCGGCGGTTCTGGTCGCTCCAAGGTCGCGTTCGAGCGCGGCAAGGGAACGTAGAAACCCCGTTGCTTTTTTTTTTTGGAGAATGAAAACGAAAACAAAACTTGCACGGTTTTTTTTCTCCTTTCTCTCTGACTTTCCCTTTCAAATCCCTCTCTGTCTCCCTCTTTCTCTCTCAACGGAAGTACGAGGTCATCACCCAGTTTGCGGCGCAGGCCCCGATCGCCAGCAGCGCCTTCTCTGCCTCGTAGAACACCACGGGCAGCGACTTCCCAAAGAGCGATGCGACAGAGTCCGGGACCGAAAACAGCAGAGCGCAGCCCACAAACGTCGCGATCACGCTCAAAATCATCGCCCTGCCGATGTTCTTGGCGCCCTGGGACTTGGCCTCGGGGCTTGCCTCGGGGCTGCTCGCCGGCGGGAAGATTTTGTTTAATTTCAAAATGTTGGCGATCGTGCCGACGACGGCCGCGGCGACGACGGGCTGGGTCCCCGCCGTCGGCGAATACACGCCGGACAGCGCGAGCGCGGTGAAGACCGCTCCTGTGTACATCTTGTGTTTAGACTCTGCCTCGTACCTGCGCGGCCTCCACGGGAAGAACGCGCCGCGGTCGGCGAAGCGCGCGTCCGGGGCGACCGCGCTCGCGCCGCCGGAGAGCCGCGCCGACAGCTGCCGCATCATGATCTGCCCGTGCGCTGCTTCCAACTGCGACATGTAAGCGTCATCGAAGCGCTGGGGACCGCGCTTGAGGGTGTTGTAGGCGCGGGAGACGGCGGCGGAGTCTGCGTTGGCGGGGAGGCCGAGGAACTGGAGAGGGAGCGTGGAGTTTTTTTGGGTTTGTGCGAGGTGGGGGTTGAGTGAAGAGGACAACAGGGCGGAGTTTTTCGTTGCTGTCTCCTTTTGCTTCGATCTGTTCGTTGCCAATTCGCACCATCCAAAGCGCATCAAATAAATATCCAACGCACCTTGTAAGGATCGCTGTCTCTAGAGCCTCCTGTAGCCGCGGCAGGGGGAGCAGGGAGGCGAAAGGCGAGGGAGGGAGACGACGAAAGGGAGGAACGGCGCATTGGCGTCGGCAACAACGCTGGCCGCCGCCGCTGAGGAGGCATCGCGGATTGCGGGCGAGCTGCCAACGCCGAAGGAGCCTTCGTTGCGGCAGCAGCAGCGAAACGAGCGTTCGTGGACGGCGACATCATCGCGGCGTGCGACATTGTGGAGAGAAAGAGAGGAGAAGAAGGACGCTGAAAAGGAAGAAAAGGAAGAGAGTCTTATCGACAACCAAAGGGAAAAAAGAAGAAAAAGTGTGCGGGGGGGGGGGGAACTTATCGGGCCTGGTATCGGGCGAAAAGAATACATAGTAAGAAAAACGCCCCAACGGCGGCGGCGGCGCGCGAGAAAAGAACCCACGATTCCCTCTCTCTCTCCCCACCCCGCTACCCTCCAGGCACCAGCCACCGGAAGAGGACGGCGTAGACCAGCGTCGAGGCGAGCGCCATCGCCCCCAGAACCCACGCTCCCGGAGAGTAGCTCCCTCCACTCGCCTGCGTCAGCGCGCCCAAAACGGTCGGCCCGACAAACCCCCCGAGCATGGCCAGCATCGTAAAGTGCGCGTAACCCAGCGCGGACTCGGTGCGGCTCGCTCCCACTAGCGTCGAGGGAAGAGACATGACGATGCCGTACCCGGCAAAGCCCATCGCTCCCGCCACCAGCGCCACAAACGCGCCGGCGGCGCTGCGCTCGATCATCGGGCCCAAGAGGCCCAAGCCGGCGGCGCAGACGACACCCGGCCACACGATGAACCACTTTCGGTGGCGGCACCTCTTCGAGATCGCGGCGTTGAGGACGGCCCCCATGGCGGCGATGCCGAAGGGGATCGCGGACAGCGCGGCGCTCGCGGCGACGGCGCTGGCGGACTTCTCGACCTCGGCCCCGGCTGCGGCCTTTTCTCCCTTTCCGACCCTCGCCTGCTCGAGGAGCCTCTCGATGATCAGCGGCGCGAAGAACTGGACGCCGAAGCGGCCCGAGGAGCCCACAAGCTCGAGGAGGCCGACGGACCACAGCCGCCAGTTGCGCAGCGTGGCCCAGGCCGCGGCGCGGACCTCTGCCAGCTTCGGCGGCTCGGCCGTCGCGCCGGCGCCGCCGCAGGTTCCGGTCCCGCCGCCGCCGCCTCCGCGGGCGTCGGCGACGCGCTGAGTCAGCACCTGGCGCTGCTGCGGCGAGAGGAACTTGGCCGTGGCCGGGGAGCAGGGGAGGGTGAAGATCCAGAAGGAGAGGAGCATGGGCAGGATACCCTCGATGATGAAACTGTGGGTTTTTTTTTTGAGTTCTGAGGTTTGAGTTTCGAGTCATGTTTTCTCCCTTCGTTCTCCCTCTTTTCTTGTGCTCAAGAAGAAAAAACTCACAGCCAGCGCCAGGACTCGAGGCCCGCACGCGTGCCCATCGACAGGATCGCAGCCGCCAGGGGACCTCCTATTACGCTGGCGATGAGCGTTGACGCGTGGACGTAGGCGTACGAGGCGCCGACCTTTTATTTTTAAGTGAAAGATTTTTTTTGAAAGTTTTTCGTTCAGAAATCAGCAGCCGAGAGAAAAACGAAGAAGTAAAACAACGATAACCTCTCCTCCTCACCGCCCCGTCGCTCGCGTGGAACGACCTCAGGATCGTTATTATGAGAGGGAATGTCGGCGCCTCGGCCAGGCCCAGCGCGAGCCTGCAAGCGTAAAAGGAGCCGACGCTGTTGACGGCCGCGAACGACGCCGCGACGACGCCCCAGAGGAAGCAGGCGCAGCCGAGCGTCCGCACGAGGCCGACGCGGCTGCTGAGGGCCGCGATGGGGAGCTGGGCGGCGCCGTAGGTGACGAAGAGCAAGGCCGAGCCGATGCCTTGAGTTGAGTTGAGTTGAGAGAGGTTGGGAGACGGAGGAGAGGGGGTGAGAGCGTGAAAGAGGAGAAGAGACGGCGGCAAAGAACGAAGAGAAAAGCAAAAAGGGGGGAAAAACTCACTTACCATACTCCTTCAACGAGATCCCAACGTCCCTCTTCAGCCCGTAGGCCGCGAACGCAAGGTTGGTCCGGTCGATGTAATTGACAACAGATAGGCAGCACAGCGCAGGGAGCAGGTGGCGATCGAGCCTGCGGTCGAGGTCGGCACCCGCGGGGAGAACACACGAAGCAGCGGTGGCGACGGCGGCGACGCCAACGATCGATCCTCCTCCCTCGATGTTGAACGCCTTGGGGTTCTTGGCGGAGCCCGACGTGGCGCTCGCCCTCTTGCTCATGGAGCCGGTCGCGTCCGCCGCAAACGCCGACGAGCTCCCTCCTCCGCCACCACCGCCGCCGTGCGAGCCCCCTTCGGGGGGGACGAGGGGCGAGCGGCCCAGCTCATCCTCGTCGCTTGGGATTTTTGCCGCCGCGGACGGCATCGAGCCGAGCCTTTTTTTCGTTCTTTCACCGGGCAGGTTAGGAGGGAAAACTGGAGAATGGAGATGTCGCGAGGAGGCTCTCTCTGCGGGGAGCGCTGCTCGAAAAGAGAGAGAGAGAGAGAGAGAGAGAGAGAGAAAGAGAGAGGGAGCGCGGAAGGAGGGGAAGAGAGAAAGTTTGAGTGAGCAGACGGCCAGAGCGAGTTTTTCCTTGGAGAAAAAAAAACTTTGCTTTTTTTCAGTTTCAGCTCTGCTCTCTTATTCCCTTGCTCCGTTCCCCTTTCTTTCCTCGAACACACTCTCGACATGCCTCCCAACCGCTTCGTCGAGATGTTCACGCGCGGAGGCAGGCGTGGGCGTACGGCGGACGACGAAGGAGGAGACAGGAGAGGAGCGACGGGGCGCTCGGAAGAATCGACTCGGCACACGCACGCTCGACCCACATCGGCAGGCGCCATGACCTCCTTTTCGAGGGTCGCGCTAATCTCCGTCGACGGCACCGCCGACGGCTCGGGCGTCGCTCCCGAGCGCTCGGACGCAGAGATGGGCCTGACGACGGGCTTCACGCCGAGGAGGCGGCTCCCGAGCGCCGACGACAGGCGCAGACGCGCCGCGAGCGCGGGCATGGAGCTGGGCAACCTGAAGCAAGAGCTTGGCGGCGGCGCCCGCGACGGAGGGCAGCAAAAGGCTCCAAACACCCAGCAGCAGCAGCAGCGCCACGCCGGCTTCCTCCTCCCTCTGCCCCCGCTCCCGGCCAGGCTCCGACGCAGGACGTCGACCGCCAACGGGTGCGGCTCGGGAGCGAACACCCCTCACTCCCGCAGGGGGGACAGTGAGTCCTCTCACTCGACGCTCGCGGTCGACGCGACGGCGGCCGACGTGCCTCCCGCGGACCCGGCGCCGCCCAGGCCGCCGTCGCTGCTGCGGGCCGTGCCGCAGTGGTGGAGGGTCGCGATCCTATGGTTTAAGAGTGAGCTGTCTGTCTTTTCGTTTTTGCCCCTGCTTTTTTCCGGAGAGAAAGGAAAGCAAGAAGAAAGAGCTCACCCCTTCTGTCGACCTCGAAATTAATTTTTTTTAATAAAAAAAACTCAACAGGCCCTTCCCGCTGGCGAGCCATCGCCTGGTCCGGGGCCGCCATCGGCCTCTCGCTCGGCGTCACGATGATGTACGTCGAGATCTCTTACATCCAGTCCAGCTTCATGACGGCCCTGTCCGGGAAGGACGCGCCCGGGTTCAAGAGAGCGGTGCTGCGGTACGCGGGGATCATCGCCGCGGCGGCGCCGCTGTTCGCGCTGTCGGACTGGGTCGAGGACCGGCTCAAGCTGGCCTGGAGGGCCTGGCTCGCCTCGAGGCTGATGGGGGACTACTTTGGCGGCGCGGCCTTCTACCGCCTGCACCTGGTGACGGCGGCCGACTGCGCCGAGGGCGGGGACCCGGCCGCGGCCGTGGCCGCCACCGTGGACAACCCGGACCAGCGCATCTGCGACGACGTGACGGAGTTTGCCGAGAGCAGCGTGGCGCTGGCGATCGGTGTGGTGAGTTGGAGTTGAGCTGTTTTTTTTGGAGTTTGGAGGTGCGAGGTTTCTCTCCTTTTTTTTTGACGGAAACTTGAGTTCTTTTTGCTCTTTCTCTCACTCTTTCTTTGTCGTTTCTCTCTCTCTCTTGTTTCTCGCATACCCACCCCCACCCCTCCCCCCGCTCCAAAATGAAAACCCCAACCCCAAAAAAAAATTAAAACGAAAACCAGATCGGCAAGATCTTCCAGATGGCGGCCTTCTCGGGCGTGCTCTGGTCGAAGATGCCCCGGCTCGTCGGCTTCATCTTCGGCTACGCGCTCCTGGGCACGCTCGTCACGGCCTCGGTCTTCGGGCGCAAGCTCGCGCACCTGACGTTTGCGACCCTGCGCCGGGAAGGGGACCTGCGCTTCGACCTGGTGCGCACGCGCGAGAACGCTGAGGCGATCGCGTTCTACGGCGGCGGCGGGCGCGAGCGCCGGACGGCGCTGCACAAGCTGGACAGGCTCGTCAGGGTCCGCCGCTCAGCGATCCTGTGGACGGCGGGCCTGTCGCTCTGGACCAACGCGTACTCGTACGCCACCATCCTGGTCCCCTCGGTGATGTGCGCCCCGCTGTACTTTGCCGGCAAGATGCAGTTTGGCGTCATCAGCCAGGTCACGACCTCGTTCAACCACATCGAGGCGGCGCTCAACTTTCTGGTCAACCACCTGGCGCGGGTCTCGGCGCTGGCGGCCGTGTCCGCCCGGCTGGAGACGCTGCAGGATGCGCTGGTGCACGCGAGGGGCAGCGGCCCGAAGATCGCGAGGGAGACGATCGAGGTCGAGGCGGAAGGGGGGGAAGGGGGGAGCGGCGGCGGCGGCGGCTTTGGCTGCGACAACGGGAAAGAGGTCGTTCCCGGGCCTCCGCCGCGGACCGTCCTGCGCCTCTCGTCGCTGACTGTATGCACCCCGGCTGGAGGCAGGACGCTGACGACCTCGCTCGACCTCGAGCTCGTCGCCGGGCAGTCCTTGCTCGTCGTCGGCCCCAGCGGCTGCGGCAAGTCGTCGCTGCTGCGCGCCGTCGCGGGCCTGTGGGGCCGCGGCGGCGGCACGGTCGCGGCGCCGCACCCCAGGAGGTGCTTCTTCCTGCCGCAGAAGCCGTACATGCCTCTGGGCCCGCTCAGGGACCAGCTGATCTTCCCGGCGGACTCGAAGGCGCTGGCGAGGGCCGTAGCCGCGGAGGCAGACAGGAGGGCACGAGTTCCGCCGTCGTCGCCGTCGGCGGCGTCGCCGTCGGCCGGCGCGGCGACAGCGACGCGCGCGACGACGGACGACGACGGCTCCCACCCCAGCGTCGACCCCGCCCTCGCCGACGACTCCGCGCTGCTCGACCTCCTCGACGTCGTTGCCCTCCCGCGGCTCGCCTCGGCCGTGGGGGGCCTCGACGCCGACGTCGAGTGGGGCCACGTGCTGTCTCTGGGCGAGCAGCAGCGCGTCGCCGCGGCGAGGCTGCTCGCCGCCAGGCCGAGCCTGGCGTTCCTGGACGAAGCCACCTCGGCGATGGACGCGGCCTCGGAGGCGCGCATCTACGCGGCCGTGGCCGCGGCCTGCGCGCGCGGATGCTTTGTCTCGGTGGGACACAGGCCCGAGCTCGCGAAATACCACTCTCACGTCTTGGAGAGCGCGGGCGAGGGGAGGTGGAGGCTGTTGGGGAGCAGGGAGTGGGCCGAGGAGAGGAGGGCGAGGGCGCTGGCGGAGGAGGCGCTGGAAGGGGAGTAGAAAAGAGAGGGAGGTGGAGCAGCGGAGGGGGGGGGTCGGGGTGAAGAGAGAGCAAAGAGAGAGGGAAACACGACGCGCACAGGGAAATTGTAGACAGACAGCAACAAGCCCCGCGAAGAAAAAAAGAAGGCTCGAGAACCAAGTCTTGGTTCCTCGCAGAGAGAAAAAGATCGAGCCAGAGGCCCTCACAGCCACGAGGAACAGAAAATCCAGCACTCTCTCCTCAAACTTTCTCACTTTTCTCTCCAAACCTCAAACTTCATCTCTTTCACCCACCCCCCGCGCTTCCCACTTCCTCATCATGGCTTTCGCTCTCAAGGCCCGCGTCATGGGCGCCAACACCACCCGCGCTCGCCGCTCGGTAAGTCTTCGTAATCGAATCGCGGAGGGCTTGGGGGGAGAGAGGCGGAATTGAGAAACACACACTCTTTCTTTTTTGCCGCTTGCCGTCCTCCAACAACGATCCGATGAGACGTCGCGTGACGCCTCGATTGCTCTCCTCCTCCCTTTCCTCTCGCGCGGAGCGAGAACAACGTCACAGTTGTACTCGAAATGGAAAGAGAACGGGACGCGAGCGAAAGGAAAGACGTGCGAGACGCCGGAAGTGAACCTTCCGGCGTGTGAGTCTTCGGCGCGCCAAGACGCTGACTTTACTGACTCTTTTCGCACGACTAGCGTACGCACCGGTGCTTCCTAGTTCTCTATTTTCTCGTCGGAGGCCATACTACACTGCTTTGAGCTTGCATGCGAGAAAAGAGAGGAATTGACGAGCGCAAGATCGCGATCAAGAACGCTGAGAGATCGAGAATCGAAGCCTTTTTCCGGAAAAAAACGGAGCGTCGGAGAGTTTTTCCCTCGCTTTTGCCGTCTTGAGACCCCCTGCCGCGCCGCGATTTTCTTTCTGCTTCTTCTCTCTCTCTCACCTTTCTCTCCACCACCACCACCATCACCACCCCTCCCTCGCAGGTCGCCGCCCGCGCCGAGGAGGCCCCCGCCGCCACCGGCAAGATCTCCGGCAAGAAGTACTCGCAGAAGGGCGGGCGCTGGGCCGCGATCGACGCCGGCGTCGACACCTCGGACGACCAGCAGGACATCACGCGCGCCGCGGGCATGGTCGACTCGCTCTTCCAGGGCTGGCAGGGCCAGGGCACGCAGAACGCGGTGATGTCCTCGGAGGAGTACCTCTCGAACGCGTCGCGCTCGATGAACAACATCGAGGACGGCTACTACATCTCGCCGGCCTTCCTCGACAAGCTCGCGATCCACGTCGCGAAGAACTTCCTCGACCTGCCCAAGATCAAGGTGCCGCTCATCCTCGGCATCTGGGGTGGCAAGGGCCAGGGTAAGACGTTCCAGTGCGCGCTCGCCTACAAGAAGCTCGGCATCTCGCCCATCGTGATGTCGGCCGGCGAGCTCGAGTCGGGCAACGCCGGCGAGCCTGCCAAGCTGATCCGCCAGCGCTACCGCGAGGCGTCGGACGTGATCCGCAAGGGCAAGATGTGCTCTCTGTTCATCAACGACCTCGACGCCGGAGCAGGGCGCATGGGCAGCGGCACGCAGTACACCGTCAACAACCAGATGGTCAACGCGACGCTGATGAACATCGCCGACAACCCGACCAACGTGCAGCTGCCCGGCGTCTACAAGAACGAGGAGATCCCGCGTGTGCCCGTTGTTTGCACCGGTGAGATTTTGAGTTTTTGTTCTTGTTTTTTGTGTTCCATTCCTTTGAAGTTCTTTGCGTATCGAAGGAAAGGCGCTTCCTCGCGCTGTCCAAGGAAGCTTCCTCTCGCTCTCGAGGAAGGGCCTCGCGCTGTCGAAGGAAAGGCGGTCTCCTCGCGCTCAACAATCGAGAGAGAGGGAGGGGAAAAATGATGAGGAAGGGGGGAAAAAACTGACCTCGAAAGGAAAAAAAAACTTCAAAAAAAAACTCTCAACCAGGTAACGACTTCTCCACCCTCTACGCCCCGCTTATCCGCGACGGCCGCATGGAGAAGTTCTACTGGGCCCCGACCCGCGAGGACCGCGTCGGCGTCTGCATGGGCATCTTCCAGCACGACGGCGTCGTGCGCCAGGACGTCGAGACGATCGTCGACGCGTTCCCTGGCCAGTCGATCGACTTCTTCGGCGCCCTGCGCTCGCGCGTCTACGACGACGCGGTCCGCGATTTCGTCAGTTCGATCGGCATCGAGAACATCGGCAAGCGCCTGATCAACTCGAGCGAGGGCAAGGTCGAGTTCAGCAAGCCCGCGATGACGCTCGACACGCTGCTCGAGTACGGCAACGCCGTCGTCCAGGAGCAGGAGAACGTCAAGCGCGTGCAGCTCGCCGACGCGTACCTGTCGGGCGCCGAGCTCGCCGGCTCCGGGGGCACCTCGATGCCCGAGGCCGTCAAGGCCAAGTAAAGGAAAGGGAAGAGCTCGAGAGAGCTTTCTTTTTTCTCCGGCATTTTTGAAATGAAAAAGAAAAAGGGAAAGGGAGAGCGAGAGAGAGATTTTTTCGATGACATTTTTTTTACTTAAGCGAGCGTGCGCTTTTTCCCCCAAGAAACAAAGAGACCATAGAGAGCGAGAGAGAGAGGCAGCGATGACTTGCAGCAGCAGCAGCCAACACTTGGGCAGCGCTGGGGTCGTCGCTGTTCCCTCTGCTCTTCTTCTTGGGCGGCGTCGTTCGGGGTGTGTGTGAAAAAGATACAACAGCCGATAACCAAAAAGAAAAATGGGGAGTCTCTCCTCTCTCTCTTTGTTTTATCTCATTCGTTTATTTCCTGCTCTATGCAGGGGCCTTTGATACACAGGATGTTCGTCTTTTCGTTCTAAATAAAGCGGGCGGAAAAACGAAACAGACACTCAACTTTTGTCGCGCTCGCTTCCCTCTTTTCCTTCACTCACTCCCTCTTTCACTGACTCATCACTCACTCACTCAGCAGCATTATTCCCTCCTCCTCCTCTCCTCCCGCGGAGCAGCTTCATCACGTACCTCCTCACATCGTCCTTCGAGGACATCACTAGGTCCATGTGCCCCGCATCGGGGAACTCGACGTACGAGACGTCCTTGACTCCCGCTGCGACCATCGCGCGGTGGTGCCTCGCGACGTCGGCCGCGGCGACGACGCCGTCGGCGCGGCCAGCAACGATGTCGACGGGCACGTCGAGCAGCCGATAAAGAGCGGCGACGTCCGGGGGGGCGTCGGTGCCGTACCGGGCCGCGTTTCCGGTCTTCGGGTCGGAGCCGTAGTCGTAGAGCTGGAACTTGTCGGAGCGGATCCACTGGCAGAGGTGGTTGCCCATGTGGACCGAGACCTGTTTTGAGGTTTTTGAAGATTTTGAAGGGAAAAAATGGAGAAATAATGAGCTTGAAAACGTCGGGTTTCTCAACGGCAAAAAAACAAACGAGAGGATCGAAAGTCTCACCGAGGGCATGTCTCTGGCCGAGTAGTGCGGCAGCCGCAGCGCCCTATCCCACTCCGAGGTGTCTCCCGACATGCACGCGCGCGCGAACGCCCTCGCGAGCTCCTCGGCGGCCGGCAGGTGCCGCAGGTCGTGCGTCAGCTTGAACGCGACAAAGCGCAGCGGCGACGTCGGGAGCAGAAAGCGCAAACCTGCCCCGGGGACGAAGAAGCGGCCGACGACTTTATCGAGGAATGCCGTCCACAACGGCACCATCCTGATGAAGGGTCGCGAGAGCAAGGGAGGTTTGGACTGGAAGCCCGCGGGTGAGAGGAGCACGAGGCGACTCAGGTGGTGCGGGCGGCGGACGACGCGGCACATCACGGCGTACATCAGCAGCGCAGCGCCTCCCATCGAATGGCCCACCGCCGTCAGGCGGTAGGGTTCCGACGAGGATGAGGAGGAGGAAGAAGACGGAGAAGTGGCGGGGGAGAGGCGGTCTTCTTCCGCTGCTGCGGCTGCGACCTGCGCGGCCGCGGCGGCGGACAGGAACGCACCCTCGCCGCCGACGCCGACGCCAGCCCTGTCTGCGGCAGCGGCGGCGCCCTCGGCCTCGCCTCTGCAGCGACGGCGGCGGAGGGCGTCCTCCGAGGCGGCCGCGGCGGCCCTCGCCGTGGCCGTGGCCGCGGCAGCCGCGGCAGCTGCCGCGGTGGCAGCAACAGAAGGAGCATAACAAGAGGCGCCGGGCCTGCTCGGCGTCGAGGCCGCGGAGGCGGCAAGGGGCCTCGCGCGAGGGAGCGGCGACGGCGGCATCGCCGCGGTGTTCGCCGCCGCTGCCGCCGCGGGAGGGGGCGTTCCTCCGTGCCTCGCTCCCCCTCCTCCCCTGGCCGGAGGCGCGCTCCCCGGAGCGTTGCGCCTCCAGCCGGTGCCCGCGGCAGAGGAAGAAGAAGATGATGAAGAGGCGAGCAGCGCCGCGGCCTCCGAGGCCTGATGCCTCAGGATGCTCCTCGCCGGAAGCACGCCCTCGGCGCCGCCAGCGACGATGGCCGCGCGCAGCGTCGCCTCGTTCGGCGGCGCCGTGGCGGCGCCCGAGTCCGCTGCGGCCGCGGCCGCCAGGACGGCGACGGAGGCCAGGTGCGGCGTCAAGTGGGATGCAACAGCGGCAGCAGCAGCGGCAGCAGCAGCCCCCGCGCCCTCCTCGGAGGCAGCGTCGCCGCCTCTGCCGCCCGCGAGCCCCGGCGAGAAAGAGACGAGGTCGGAGTCCGACGCGCTCGGCCGCACGCGCCCGGCGGCGCTCGCGAGCGTCGCCGCGGCGTCCGCGGCCGCGACGCGCGCGAAGCCGCGCTCCAGCACGGAGGCCGGCGGGCGGCTCGGAGGGGGCGAGGCGCTGGCGGGCTGCTCGCTGGCCGCGCGCTGGCGGGGCTCTCCCTCCCCGCCGCTGGGGCCGCCCGCGGAGTCGCCGCTCGCGCCAGCGCCCCCGCCGGCGCCGGCGCCGCTCCACCAGGCCGCGGGCCGCAGCTCCTGCGTCTTCACGACGTGCACGTGATCCACCTGCGCCGCCACGTCCTCCATCGCCATCTCGTTGACCGTGTACCGCCAGTACCTCAGCCCCCGCGGGTCCATCCGCGGGCAGTCGACGTGCGCGCAGGGCGGGTTGGCCCGCGAGTTGGCGAGCCAGACGTCCGAGCCGGCGTCGAACGCGGCGAACGCGTGCGAGCCCGTCACGCCGTTGCCGACCCAGCCCATCGACGTGTCCATGATGCCGTGCACGAAGAGGGCCACGTCGCGCGCGCCCCTGCGGGGGATGCGCTGCATGGTCAGCACGTAGCCGTCGCTCGTCGTGACGGTGTGCTCCTCGAGCGGGTACCCGGCCGCGACGACGACGTCGCCCGCGGTGCGGACCTCGGAGAGGAGCTCCGCGGCCTGCGACGCGGAGCTGGAGCGGCGCAGGACGCGCGCGCCGCGCGGGCGGTCGCGCGCGAGTTCCTCCCAGCGCGTGGCGCCCCCGGGGGTAG
>Ga0210003_1002486_pt1 | contig 15487 bp, 30 predicted proteins | sample LantaG_FD_182804 | JGI IMG/M metagenome (GOLD analysis project Ga0210003, IMG submission 182804) | Deep subsurface microbial communities from Baltic Sea to uncover new lineages of life (NeLLi) - Landsort_02402 metaG (SPAdes) (version 2) | ecosystem: Environmental > Aquatic > Marine > Oceanic >... | reverse complement strand
TTGATAATGAATTCATATTCCAGAAATCATGTATTGTATAAATGAATATTGTATTTTCATATAAATGAATATACATCGGATTCCTTTGGTCATCAAACATGAAATGTTTTAATGCTATAACTAAGTTCTCTGTTGTTTTTGTTTTGTTAAACAACTGAATTACATACGACCTTATTCCAATTTCTTCTCCCATAATTACCTATTATTTAATTTGTTTAAGTATATCTCACTTTCTTTTTGATTTGTTTCTATCAATTCTTCGAGATGAATGGTGATAGTTGTATCAGTTCTAAATAAATTATGTTCTTGTGCATAAACTAACATATCATTTATACCTCTCCAATACCCATTATTAAAACCATCACTATTATCAATTTCAACAGGTATTGTATTTTTTGGTTCTACCCAATCACTCACAAGTACAATACTAAGTACAATTACTAATCCTACTGTAGCCCCAAATATTATTCTTTTTATTTTATCCATTGTTATGATTTTTAAGTATTTCTTTTTCCGTTTCAGTTAAACTATCCATTCCTGAATCATTAATTTTATTGAGAATTTCATCTATCGTAAGAGGTTTTGTTTCATCGTCAGATTTCTCGATTATTGTTTCACTTTCAATATATTTTTTTCTGAATTTTTTAACATCTGAATAATATGTCATAGATTCTTTTATTTCATTCCAAAAATCTGGCTCCATACTACCGTGATACCCATTAACACCAATTAACATATATGTGCTCTTTTTAAGAGCAGTCGATATTATCAGATTAATTTTATCTCTTGACCATTCAGTAACAGAATTCTTATAAATAATATAAATATCGGTCTTGGTAGCATTAACCATATATAAATATTTACTTTTTTCTTTAGTTTCTAAAAAATAGTAATCTAAATCCTCAGCTAATCTAACTGATTCATCCTTATTTATATTATAAAGTCTTAATAGAGTTACTGTATAATCATTTAATGTAAATGTGCCCATTGTTATTATTTAATAGTTATTTACCCATTATATGTAATTATTATTAATAAGTTTTTACAAATATACAAAAACTTTATCAATAATAAAAGATATATTAAACATAAATTAATAAAAAATACAATGGAAGATAATATTTATAAACGGATTGTAGATAAATGGGGTGTGGAATCTCAGTTAAATATGGTTACGGAAGAAATAGGAGAATTACTTCAAGCAATTTCTAAATTTAGACGTTCTTATAATAAAGACGATGAAACTAAAACCAAAGCATATGACCATCTATGTGAAGAAATAGCTGATGTTGAAAACATGATTAATCAAATGAGAGAAATGTTTGATTCAGAACTGATTGATAAATATAAAGAAGCTAAATTAGAAAGAATTTCTAAGAAATTAGATGAATAAAATAACTAAAAAATATTCGAAAGAACAACTTACTTCATATGGTATATGGATTGAATATATGGTCAGTCCTTATACATTCAATCCATATCTTATATTCTTTAGTAAACATGATATAGAGTGGAAATTAGAAAAAGAATTTGATAAAATGGGTGATTCCCAAGAAATAGAGGATTATATAGATGAAGTAGTTGATAAGTTAATTATATTAAACAGAAATAAAAAAATAATAAAAATAATAAACAAATGATAGGATTATTAGGATGGATAGCAACAGCAATTTCAATAATTGGAATTTTATTAAATGCGAAAAAGAATATGTGGTGTTGGCCAGTTTGGTTGGTTAGTAATGTATTATGGGTAACATACTTTATAATATTAGCTAATCCTCAATCTATTACACTATGGGTAGTGTTTTCACTATTCAATGTATATGGATGGATTCAATGGAGAAAAGATGAAAAATTAAAAAAAAATAATGACAACTAAAGAAACATTAACAAGTAAGTTCGAAGAACAGAAACGAAATTTTAGTATTCACGAAACATTAGATGAACATATTAAATCGTTTATAACTCAATTGAATAGACATTCCGATATAGTAACTCTTTATAGTTGTGAGGGTACTAATTCTGAATCTGATTTACAACACGAAAATTCACATTCTATGCGGGCTTATTTTGGATTAAACGTAAGTGAACAATATTGGGATTATTTTTGGGTAAATGTGGTTCCTGATTTAATATCAAAAACAGATGTCAAATTATCAACTAATTTTTATGATGAAGCAATTTTTTTTCACGCAATTAGTATTGACGGAAAATATAAATTTTGGAAAGAAGTATTTAAAGTATTTAAAAAACATAAATTAATAAAATAAAAATGGAAATAAATTATGGATTAATAGTAATGGATACTCGCAAAGATGAAGAATCTTATGAAATATTACATTTTTGTGGATGTGAAAAAAAACCTACTCTAAATGAAGCAAATCATTTAAGAGAAGAATTAAAAAATGATCCTGAATTTGGATTACAAGAAATATGGGATGTGGTGGATATTTTACCTGCACCTGATTATATTGTAAAACAATACAGAGATGATTTAAAAAATAATATAAAATAAATGAATAAAGTAGAAGTAAAGATTTATAACAAAGGTAAATATAAATTACCAGAATATGAAAGTGAATTTGCAGCAGGATTTGACTTTAAAGCTGATTTCAGTACAAAAAAATCTGATAGTGATTTTTTAGGAAATAAAAAGTTTTTATTTAATAATGATACAAAAGAATTAAGATTGTTATCAAATGGTGGCAGGGTTTTAATCCCAACAGGATTACACATAGCCTTACCAGAAGGATATGAACTACAAGTTAGACCTAGAAGTGGTTTGGCATTAAAACACGGAATTAGTATCGTGAATTCACCTGGGACTATTGATCAGGATTATTTAGGAGAAATAGGTATTATTCTTATTAATACTGATCCTGAAAATGATTTTATAATCAAAGATGGAGAAAGAATTGGTCAAGGTGTAATAAATGAAGTATCACAGGTTAAATGGGATAATGTAGATTCAGTAGAAGAACTTGGTGATACCGTAAGAGGACAAGGTGGCTTCGGACATACAGGCACTAAATAATATGTCAACGATAAAATTTAATATGGATGCAAAGGATATAATGTCAATAACTAAATTTAATGGAAAATATTATATTTATTTCCCTAATATTAAAGATAAACCGATTAGGGATAAACTTTGTAGATGGTGGGGTTCTTATGATACATTTGATGAATGTGTTTCATTAATAATAGACAAAAATAACGAATATAATCATTTTGAAATTGATAAAAAACTTTTAAGAAGATTAAAACTAAATAATATACATGAAAATAGCAAGAGATAAACAACTACACTTTTATGCTGGTGTATTAATTAGTATATTAAGTATTGTAGTTAGTGTATTTTTTACACAGAATATAATAATATTAATGTCGATAGCAATGTTTTTTACTACATTAGGTGGTGGTGCAAAAGAATTAATATATGATAAATATATTGTTCGTGGAATTCCAGATTGGTGGGATTTTTGGTGGACGATTTTCGGTGGTATCGCTGTATGTTTATTAATTTTAATAAAAGTAATATTAATGTAAAATGGAACCAAAACAAGTTATTATTATAAGAAAAGATTTGAATATGAGGCGTGGAAAACAAATTGCCCAGGGTAGTCACGCTTCTATTGGTGTGATATTCAATTATATGACACCGAATTATACAGAACCAGGTGAATTCACAAGGGATTTTACTATTAAATTACCCGGTGGTGAACTAGGGGAATGGATGTATAAATGGATGACAGGAATGTTTAAGAAAATTGTAGTTAGTGGAAAAGATCAAACTGAATTGATTGAAGCATATCAAAAAGCTAAATTAGCAGGGATTCCTTGTTCTTTAATTGAAGATAAAGGATTAACTGAATTTGGTGGTAAGATTACTTTAACTGCGGTTGCTATTGGACCTGATGATCCAGAAAAAATTGATAAAATAACAGGACATTTAGAATTATTATAATGAGATCTAAAATTTTTAAAGATGAAGATGATGAATTATATGTTTTATTTTCACCAGTAAATCAAAATAGTAGACAATATAGATATTATGCTGATGAAGTTTTAGAAAACGTTTTATATGTTGGTATTTATCGTTTTAGAGAAGTTGAATATGATGGTAAAATATACACGGAAAGAAGTTTAAAATTAAAAAAGGTATGGGAAAGATTGACATCATCGAATTCATAACAACAATGAGAGAATCATTCGGTAGTTCTATTGCTGTTTATACAATGGGTAATTGTTATCAATTTTATGAAATACTTAAAGTTGTATTTACAGAAGCTGAACCTTTTGAATCAGGTGGTCATGTTATAGCTAAAATTGGTGATAAGTTTTATGATATTCGTGGTGAAATGGATATGACGAATATAGATGCTATACCTGTAACTAATGATAGAATAGAATCACTATCTGTGAATAAATGGACTGATGAAAGAAGAAAAGAATATAGTGAAGAATATTAAAATAAATTAAAAAATGGAAGAAATTAAAATACCAAGAACATTAGATGAAACTATAATGGTTTTAGATAATATGAAAATAGATGATAGGGATGAATGGTTAAAAGAACCCGCTGATAAAATATTGGGAATATCACATTCGGGTTTAGGTATGTGGATTCGTAATAATTGGGGTTTGTGGGCAGAAAAACCAAATGAATTAAAACAATGGTTCATTGATAATTATTTTATTGATCACCCTGATGATATATCTAGTATGATATTAGTTAATTATCATCAAGTAAAAAATGGAAGTATCCCGAATCTAAATAAAGAAGCTAATAAATATCATAAACATTGGGAAAAATGTATACCCAATTATAAATTTAAAATGAGAAAATTTAAACTTAATAAATTATGTTCCAAATTGGAGAATATGTAGTATGTGTTGATATAGCACAAAACCCATATAAATATTATAAAAAAGAAGATATTACAACTTTAACAAAAGGTCGTAAATATGAAATTTTAAATATTTCAGAATATTCTAATACCATTACATTATTAAACGATAAAGGAATTAGATTATCATATTCACCAAGAAGATTTCAATCAATAAATAAATTCAGAAATTATAAATTAGATAAAATTATAAAAAAAATAAGATATAATGAAAAAATATCAACATTTGAAATACAAATATTAAAATAATTAATGATGGATTGGGAGAAATTAAAAGATAGTAAATTATTCGATGATACTAAACTTATTGAGTTTTCTAAACTAAATAAGAAGAAGAAAAAACTTTCTTCCTTAAAGAAACACATGAAAAGTAAGAAGAAAAGAAAGAAATATTATGAAAAAGTCTTATCTAAATAAAGATGGTGAATTTATAGAATACGATGCACATTATGCACATTATACAATCGTTTTACATAGTGTAACAAAACAACGATCATTAAAAATTAAAAAAATATTAGATGAAAGAAATAAAAGGTGATTTAATAAAATTAGCTAGAGAAGGAAACTTTGATGTTATTGTACATGGTTGTAATTGTTTTTGTAGAATGGGAAGTGGGTTAGCACCACAAATAAAAGAAAATTTTCCAGAAGCATGGGAAGCTGATAAGCAAACAACCACTGGTGATATTAATAAATTAGGTAATTATACATTTGGTTTTTATCAATCACTCACAATTATAAACGCTTATACACAATATTCATATGATGCATCTAAAAAACCTTTAGATTATGAAGCATTAACATTATGTTTGAAAAAAATCAATTTCGAATTTAGAGGTATGTCTATTGGTGTACCACAAATAGGTGCTAAAAGGGGCGGTGGTGATTGGAATAGAATTAAAAATATAATTGAAAATGAATTAAAAGATATGGATGTAACTATAATTTATTTTGATGGAGAAGATAAGTGGTGATATATAATTAAATTATTATATTTTGTTTCATCAACATTATTTATAAATTCCCAATTTGTAGTGTTTTTGTTTTTTACCGTATTTAAATTGTAATTTGGGTTTATGTGATAAATACCTTTATTCACATATCGTTTATATACAGAATAACTTAAATTATATTCATCACAAAATCCTTTTATTTCACCGTGAATAAAATATTTCTTATTGGTATTATGGTTTATTGCTAACACTTTTTTAGCAAAAACATTTGCGGATCCTTTCATAATAGGCAATTTTGGTAAAGTTCCATTTTCCCATCTTTCTTTTCCTTTTTTACACAGTTTTTCTTTTGTTTCTTTTGTATGTTTTTTCCCGTAAAAATTATTATTTTCTCCTAATCCTATACCTTTATTTATTTCACTTAAATATTCTTTTGTTTTATTAGTGTGTTGTTTATTATAAAAATGATTGTTTTTACCTTTCATTTTTTCAGACCTATTTTTCTTTTGTTCATCAGACCATTTTATACCAAACCCACCTTCACCACCATCCGAAATATTTACTAAAGTTCCACTATTGTTTATTTTTTTACCATATAATAATATAAGTTCTATTTCTTTATTTTTAACTTCTTCTAAATTGTTTGTTTCATATACAATTTTTATTTGTATATTTTTATTACATTTAGTATATACATTATACCAAAAATTACTTCTTTTACTTGGTGATTTAAAATAAGCACGTTGATATATTTTACATTTATATTTCGGTTTGATATTTTTTGTACCTATACCAACATAAAAAACTTCATTAGTGTCTAATCTAATATGTTCATATACATAATAAATTTTATCCATAATTCAACTAATTATCTTTATTTGTATATATTAAAACATATGGATTTAACATATATAAAATAAAAAGAAAAAAAGATATGAGATTTGATTATGAAGATATTAATTTAGTACCTAGATACAGTACCGTAGATAGTAGAAGTGAATGTGATACATCAATTAAATTCGGTGCACATGAATTTAAAAACTGTGTTATTCCTGCTAATATGGAATCTGTTATTAATGATGATTTAGCTATTAAATTAGCAGAAAATGGATATTTTTATGTAATGCATAGATTTGATGTGGATAATATTGAATTTACAAAAATGATGCATCATAAAGGTTTAATCGCATCCATATCAATAGGAGTAAATCAAGATGCTTATGATTATATTGATGAAGTTTTAAACAATAGTATATCTGATAAAACTATAATTCCAGATTATATTACAATAGATATTGCACACGGTCATTGTAGAAAAATGAAAAAAATGATTAAGTATCTTAAAGAAAAATTACCTGATGTATTTATTATTGCTGGTAATGTTTCTACAATTGATGCTACTAGAGATTTAGATAATTGGGGTGCAGATTCATTAAAAATAGGTGTGGGTCCTGGGAGCGCATGTACCACATACCCCACGACTGGCTTCGGTTCTAGGAATATTCAAGCATCTATTGTACACGAATGTTCATTAGTAACTAAAAAACCAACTATCGCAGATGGTGGAATTCAATCACCTGCTGATATATCTAAATCAATTGTATTAGGTGCTAGTATGTGTATGGTTGGTGGTATGTTATCATCCTTTATTGATTCACCGGGTAGAACCATTGAACAAGATGGTAGAAAATACAAAGAATTTTATGGTAGTGCATCAGCTAATCAATCTAAGAAAAGTAAAAGAATTGAAGGAACTGTTAAATTAAATCTGATGAAAGATTATACTATGTTAGAATATATGGATTATTTATCTGAATGTTTAGAAAGTGCTATATCTTATGGTGGTGGAACTACATTAGATGATTTACATTCTGTTAAATGGATTTAAAAAATAATTAAAAATATGAAAGATTTATTTAAGTTTATGGTGTATGGGTTTATCGGGATAATAATAATATTCCTTTATTATATAACCATTGCACCCGTTGGTTGGGTGATATCTAAGTTTCAAAAATGAGTATAAAAATGTTAGAGAAATAAAGTTATTGAAGTATTATAAAAAATAAATTAAAATTATGGAAAAGTACAATTACAGAGTTATTAAAGTAAAAACGGATGATGGTAGTATTAAATATGTACCACAATATACTATTGTAAATAAAAAGAAAAAGAAAAAATTATTAGAAGAGTGGAAAAGTTTTTATACAATCCCAAAGGGAACAGATGAATTTTGTCATTGTTTTCATGATACTGAAGAAGAATCATGGAATAGGATAGATATTGCGAAAAATATTATAAAATTAAATAAAACGAAATATGAAATTTTGGAAATTCTTGATGCCTAATAGACAAAAAGTAGGTGAAACAAGACCTGAAAATAATTTCAGTGAACCAGTGGCATTAGAGTGTGGTTGTAATAGACCATATATCATACAAAAACCATTATGTAGAATAGAAATAACACCAAGATTTTACAGTGAATTTTGTTACACATGCTTAAATTGCAATTGGAATAGTATAAAATTTAGAACAAGAACAACATAATGGGAAGTATAAAAGGACAAAAACATAATCCATACATAGAAGGAAAGTATGGACACTTAAATCCAAATGATGTAGTATTTACACCTGATTGGTTAGCAAAACAAATATGCGAAATGTTTCCTATTGACGGGAAAGTATTAGAACCATGTAAAGGAGAAGGTGCATTTTTAAAGTACCTACCCGAAGATACCGAATGGTGTGAAATAGCAGATGGTAAAAATTATTATGATTATAATGAAAAGGTAGATTGGATAGTAACTAATCCACCATATTCAGATTATAATAGATTTTTAGAACATAGTTTTGAATTAGCAGACAACATTGTATTACTTGTACCTGTTGCTAAAATGTTTAAAAGTATGGGAACATTGAGTACTATTTTTGATTATGGTGGATTTGTTGAAATACACACTTTACCAAGTAGTAAAGCAGGTTTTCCATTTGGATTTCCATCTGCTGTATATTATATGAAACGAGGATATAAAGGTGACACAAAAATAAAAATGTTAGATGGTATAACATTCGAAAAACGTAAAAAGAAATAATGAACAGTTTATTACAAGAAACATTATTTAAACGATATTCTATATTTTTTGTACATACGAAAGATAGGACATCGGATAATTATGTATTACCTATTCGTTTTGGTATTGAATGTCACGATGGGTGGTTTACTATATTAGATACATTAATGAGCATTATCAAACATCATTGTCATTATCATAATGTTGAACCAATTTTTGTGAATCAAATAAAAGAAAAATTTGGGGTTTTATGTTTTTATTATAGTGGTGGTGATGAATATATATCAGGATTAGTATCAATGGCAACATATTTATCATCTAAAACGTGTGAATATTGTGGTACAACAAGTAATGTAGGTAAAACCGAAGGATGGATAAGTATTATGTGTAAAGACTGTCATAGTATAGAACCCAGACGAAAAAATTTAAAATGGAATCCATCTAATAACAATAGATTATTAAAACTCGTTAGAATAAATAAAATAATAAATGGTCTGGGAAAAAGAACATAAAGAAGGTAAATTATTTGATATGGTTGCAGATAATATGTCTGTTTTTGTAGATAGAAAACACATAAGGTTTATATCTGTTAGAGGAAATGAAGCAGGGGAAGAATGGGTTATATTACAAACCGATATGGGAAGTGCATATATAATCGAAAAAGAAGATATAAGAAAATATAGACTTAAATATTTAATAAATAAATTAAAAACAAATGGATAAAGAACCACCAAGGACAGAGATATTTGACGAACTTGAATTTAAAGCACGAAACGGTGATAAAGAAGCTCGTAAATTATTAGATAAAAAAGAAAACGGTGAATCTTTTTATATAGGTAAAAGAAAATATAGAGTAGTTAGTAGATAATTATATTTCATCTGTATAATTATAAAACATTGTTTCATTATTATACCCCCTTTTCATATGTAAAACACAAGTTTGTACTCTTGAACCATCAAATACTTTTCTGGGTAAATGTGTGATTGATTTAAGACCAAAATTCATAATATCATTAGTCCTTTTAGCACCATTTATCATTGTTAACCAAGGCATCAGTGCTATAATATTATCACTCATTTCCATACAATCATATAATATTTTATATCCCACACTCATTGGTGTAAATGGCGGATTCATTACAATATAATCATATTTTTCTAAATGAATATATTTGAAAAAATCAACAGGGGTATAAATTTTAGAATTTGTTTTGTGTAATAACACACTTACTAAATTACCTTCACCTGGTGTTGGTTCTAATATCGTGAGTGGTTTTGTATCAATTAATGATACCATATACTCACATACGCTTATCGGAGTTTGAAAATCCATATTATTTTACTTTATAAATCACACAGAAATTTTGTTGTTTGGTAGATTCAACTACTTCTTCATATCTTTCTTTAATTAATTCAGGATCAATTCTTTGAGTATATTCTTTCAATAATACTTTCTTCATCAATTTATAATTTATATCTCTTGGATTTCCTTTATAAAGAATTTTGTCTGTTTTAGATTTTAAAATCATAGATAGAATCATCTCTTGCAATTCTTTCTTTGTGTTGAATGTCTGATATACAACATTCTCCTTCAATTCTATTTTCATTAATAGTGGATTGTTTTTTAATATATAGTTCTAACAATAAAAAAAGTTGTTTTTATACAAAACTTTGAATTTTTATATATAATTAAAATTAAATGATATTTAATGTCAATCACTAATAAATTACTATTTTTTAACAAAGAGGGTTATCCCTATAATTTTACTTTTAATAACAATATTTGGAACGGAAAATTATTCTTTGATCCAGGAAGTACAGATATTTTTAAGAGTGAATCCATGTACATATTAGAACAAGTTGATCCTATTCAATATAATGAAATATTAGATATAGTTAATGATGAACTTTACAATGATAGTGGAATGACTATTTCTCCTTATACTTATCAAGATATTACAGTTGAAAATATTAAACCAGTAAACGCAAGTAGTAAATTTTACACCAAATGGATTGAAGGTGATAAATTAAATACCAAGTTTCCGGCAAAAACGGTTGTATCATTCGAAGGAGATTCATATGTTAGTAGCTCCACAGGTGCAACTGACTTTACACCAGATAAATATTTTGTAGTTTTAAGAACTAAGAAAAATGCGATAATGATTGCAACAGATACACCGAATAATGAATTTAATTTTGTGTATAATCAACTAACAAACAATTTTAAAATAACATCACATAGAACAATATCTTTCCCTGATTTTGAAAGAGATTTACATTCACAATTTTTCCCAGGATATGATATGAAATTGTCATTAGTTGGTAGTAAAAATAATGATGGTGTTTATGAAATAGAAAAAACAGGAACAACCTATACAAGTATATTTGATTATGAATTAAGTGGATTAACATCTACTGACATATTTCGTATTGATTTAGAATTACTTACAGAAAGACCATTGGTTTATTCGGGTAAATTTGGTTTAGAATTATCTGGTGGTACATTATTTGCTACATTTTATGGTGGTTCTACATCTTCAATACCAGTAGGAACTAATTTTATTGTTGAAGATTCTAATGGAAATCATTTATATAATAGTAATGAATATACAATTGATTCTTTTATAACAAATTTATATTTGGGTGAATTCCCTATAACATTATCAGCGTCAACATTTGTCGATGATGACAGTAAGGTATTTTTAATTAATCAACTAATATATGATCAAAATGATTTTAATATAGATGAAAATGATAATATTTTAATATTTCATTGGAATTATCCAAATAATACATCTAGTACAAATAAAACAAAAAATAGTAATATTACGAGAAAAGTTACTCACATAGAACCACACCCAACACTTACAAATCTTTCTGGTCAAACACTATATATTGCTCAATTAAATAAAGAAGTATATTATGATGTAGATAATTATAAAATATACAAGGTGTTAGCAACACACGAACAAAATATAGCGGTTGTTTCACCATCAATTAATAATGTATCCGGAATAACATCGGATGTTAGATGTATGTCAACAACTAATATTATACCATATACACAAGAGATTACAATAGATGGTGTAGAAGATTCAATTGATTCATTTATTATTAAATACACTAATGGATTAAATTCAAATGGTATTGATGTATATAGAGTAGGAACAAGTCTTGTCTTAGAAGGAATATATGCAGGTCAAAATCCATATTTCGATACAGAAATATACGTTAATAATTTATCAGGTTACACATCAAGTAATACTTATTCTGATGCATCAGGTAATACATCAGTTTATAATTTTATCGTAAAAGAAAAAGATTTAATATATGAAAGATATAATATGTCAAATGATTTGTCAATTCCTTTTTATGCTGATGTTACATTAGATGTTTTCGATGATGCACAAGATTTTGGCTTTAATATTAATATAAATGGTGTGGATTATTATATGGAATTTAATGATGATTCAGGTACAACATCTTATACAAATACTACAATTGTTTCTTTTATAGACAAATGGGAAGATGTATTTAATAAAACCGGACTTAACATATGGGTAGGTAGTGGAAGTACAATGGAACATCTTTATATCCAAGGACAAGAACCAAATGTAGATGTAACAGAATTTGTAGTAAATGTTAATAAGAATTCATCATATGAAACTGATATTACTTACAATAATAAAATAATGGTTACTTCTAATTATTTGTATTCTTCTACATTAAATTTTGTTAATATGGGATTTACAACAGGTATGATAATATCTATGAGTGGTTCAGATTATCCACTAAATAACGGAGAATATAATATTATAGGTTTATTTGATGATATATTAGAATTATCATATCAAGGTGCAATGCAATCAGAAAGTGGTGCTACTTTAGAAATTATTTCAAGAGAGTATTTAAGACGACCAAGAGAATCAAATGAAAAAGAAATAAAATATCGTTTTCGTTGGACAGATGATACATCAACTGATATATTCTTATATGATGTAACAGGTGATAATTTAGAACCTTGGGGTGGTCAAGAAAGTTTAAGATATAAGGGTGTAATACCATTAACAGCAAATGGAGATGTTGTTGTTTTAAACAGACAAGCAAACAGACAAAAACAATTTATTAAAACACCATATAAACAACAAACCGTATTTGATGAATTAAATTATACATTAGAATTATTCGATGATGATAATGCATCTATTTTACCAAAACCAATTAATTTCTTTTTAGGATATAATTCAAAATATGAAGGTGTCCATAGAAAAGAATTGGTAATGGAACGAGTTGATGACGTTAGTTATAGTGGATATGCTGATGGTGCTGATTTATATTTTATATTAAGTGGTAGTTCAATGTATGTTAAATCTACTGATCCTATTGATTTATTAGATATGGGTTTCCAATCAGGAAGATATATAAGAATGAAATTCGATGATAATAAACCATATACACAAGAATTATTTGAAGATTGGCAAGATTATTTAATTACTGATGCAACCAAAACAAAACTCACATTCGATAGTAAATTAACATACTTAAATACAATAGGAGAAGAATATGATTTTGAAATAGAACAATTACCAGAACCAATGGGACACTTTGTTATTTACGGTGAAACAGAATCAGAAGATGAAAGATTAGAAGCTAACATGAAATTATTAGGTATTTCTGTTACAGAAGAAGATGAATTTATTTTTAAATCTTCTGATGTAAACGAAGAAGGGATAGATTACAGATTACTCAATAGAAAGAGAAAAGAGATGATGAACATTTATCCGGAAATTTATAATTATGTTGGTTCTTATAAAGCAATTTTAAATGCTATTAATTTCTTCGGATATACAGATTTAATGTTAATCGAATATTATAAGAATATTGATGTTAACTCACCACTATATAGGAAATTAAAAAGAGTTGTTATACCTGATTTATTAGACAGAGAAGTTGAGGGATATTCATATAGTGAAGATATGTCAAAAAGAATTGGTTATAAAAAAACCAACTTAATGAATCTTACATATAGAATTACTGACGAAGAAGGAAATAATGTTAATGTATATTCTTTAAGAGATGTTCAAATAAAATTAAACGGTCTTAAAAATTGGTTAAGAAAATGGGTTATTCCTGTAAATTCTAATATTAGAGATATAACAGGATTGGCAGAAAATATTGGTACAATATGGAGAAGATTCGATCCATCAACAAACATAACATCACAACACACTGATGAAGAAACGACAGCCGTTAATTTTAATTATACCGCAACAAGGAATTTCAATGATAACTGGCTAGTATCTGTTAGATTTTATACAGTAAATGATTTTGTACCTGAACAGTTTGATTTAAAGGTTGTTACATATACAAAAGACGTAAATGGTAAATTGATACCACAACAATATTATGATGTATATAAAACTGATATGTTACCATTTAACTTCTCACTGAATTGGATTGATAGTTCTTATGATAAATTCTTTAGTGTTGAAACCGAATACTATAACGAAAGAGGAATGGGTAGAAAAGTAGATAGAATGTATAGACTTGAAGATGGTGTTACATATTATTTCGATGAATATAAAAATTATATTTTAATTAATAATAATTTCCATTATAAATACCCAACTAATATGCAAGATTCTTTATATGTTTATATTATAGATGAATATGGTAATATTTATGTTATTGAAAAACCTGTTGAAGAAGTCGCAGTTTAAATCACAAAAAAAACCACATTAATTGATGTGGTTTTTTTGTTACATATATTTTATATTTTACCAACCTGCTTTATCCAACTCATTATAAAAATCTACCCAATAATCTTCACCAGGAAAATTACTAAAAGTTTTTTCTAACATGTGAATTTCTGTTTCTGGATCCCATATATCTTCTAATGGTGTATCTATATCTACATCTACATCATAATAACCAAATTGTTCATCTTCAAATTCCTTTTTTGTTGGAAATTGTTTAATAAATTCAGGAAAGAATGTATCATCTGTTTTTATATACCATGCATCAACAACTTCAGCAGGAGTAGAAGGTAAATCAGAATAATATTCATCGTCATCAAAATTTTCGAATAGTTTTATGTGTTTCATATTTTTATATTTATTTTTATAATATTATATATTAATTTGTTTTTCTCGTTTTTTATTTTTATATTTGTGTATTATATTAAAAATATGTAATCATGAATACAGAAACTAAAATTAATATGGGATTAGGGGATATTTCAATTATTCCTTACACGGAACAAAAAAATATCTTATCAAATTATCTTCATTCGTTATTATTTGGAGATTTATATGAATATCTCCACAAAAATGATATTAAAGTATTCAAAGGAATTTCAAGAGAATTTACTAAGAAGTATATGATAGGTTTTAATAGAATGTTAAAACTCAACGGATATACAACAGAAGTAATGGATGATGGTTTTGAAATTGAATATGATGGAAAAGAAGCTGTTGAATTTATTGGATTCTTTGTATTTCAAAACGGCAGAGGTCACAATTTTGGTTCTTTTCAATCTGCTTATAAACATGCTAAC
>Ga0210003_1002485_pt1 | contig 15487 bp, 3 predicted proteins | sample LantaG_FD_182804 | JGI IMG/M metagenome (GOLD analysis project Ga0210003, IMG submission 182804) | Deep subsurface microbial communities from Baltic Sea to uncover new lineages of life (NeLLi) - Landsort_02402 metaG (SPAdes) (version 2) | ecosystem: Environmental > Aquatic > Marine > Oceanic >... | reverse complement strand
TTTACTCAAATGGGTGCTTCTCAAGAAGAAGCAGTAGGTCTCATTCAAGAAGTTATGTCTCAAGGTCAAGGTGGACAAGAACAAGGAATGGGTCAACAACCTATGTCAGAAGAGGAAGCAATGATGATGCAACAGCAACAACAAGCTCCACCAATGGCTAAAAAAGGTTTATCTATAGAAGATTCTATAGTTTTATCTAAAAAAGATGCTAGAAGAATGTCAAAAGGTAAGCCTGTTAACATGCTTAATTATCCTACTAAGTATAATCTACCACATGACTCACATGTTTCTAGTGTTAATACTCTAAACACAACAGATGGGATTGATGGTCATTTTTCAGATAATCAGAGATATACTGTTATAGATAACACATTTTCTGATGGAACAACTAATACTCAGCATAGTGGTAGGATTAATGGTAAAGATTATTATTATAATACAGATAATGATTTTGCTACGTATGATGGTAATAAAATAGATCCAAACACAAAATTAAATAAATCCATAGTAAGTGGGGCAGGTTATGTTCCTAATCAACGATTTGGTGGAACTTCTATGGCTGCTTATGGAATGTCAATGGGTGGTTATGATATGCCATTCTATGATATGCCAGAAGCTGCCTATGGTATGTCTATGGGTGCTGGTATGTCTCAAAACTATCAAGGTAGATCTGGAAGAGTTCCTGCATCTGGCCCAATGAGAGATCTGGTTAAAGCTCAAGCTGGTTTGACAACTACACAAGGTGAACCTATAATTATTGATGCAACTAATATGACTGAAGATCAACTTCAAAGAGCTATATGGAATGCAAAAAATAAAGATAAAAATGCTAATATACAAATAACACGTAAAGGATCAGATGGCAAGGTTACAAATCAAAGATTAAAAAGTTCTGGTTTTACAGTTCCTAGTGGTGCTGATATTAATGCAAATGATTTAGATGGTTTTCCCGATACACCATCTGGAAGAGTAGCCGCTTCTCAGTATATGTTGATTAAAGATAATCTTGATAATCCAATAGTTAGGGCTGAAATTATAAAAAATACAAAAGAAATTGTTGATAATCCTGACGCTTGGAAAGGTAAAAATGCAACAACTACTGATCCAAATAGAAAATGGTCTACTAAATATGGTGATTTACCAACAGATGACGAAATTATAAATGCAGCTTTAATGCATCAAAAAAGAAATTTAATGTTTGAAGCTAATGAAGCAGATGCTCAATTATTTTCTGATGTAGGTAATAGATTAGAAACACCAAGTTATATTGTAAGTAAAAAATATGTAAATCCAAAAACAGGTAAACCATATACTTTACCTGAAGCTACAAATGCAATAAAAAATATGACTGATAAAGGTTATACATCTGTAGCATCAATGTCAAATAAACTTAATGTTCCATTAGAACCTAAAGGAAAAGATAGAGTATTACAACAATCTACCATGCATGCTTATGCAAAATCATATCAAAATTTTGAAAAAGGTTCTTATGATAATAATCCTGATGCAAAATATGCAATGGATAATTTTTTAGGCAATGTTAGTCTTATAAATTCAGGAGCTGATGATGAAACATCTATGGGTGCATTATATGGTTCAGTTGGTAATAAAATTTCACCTTTAGATGATACTTATGATTTAAAAAATAATACTTGGTATGGATCAGGATCAGGTAATTCTACTACATATGGTAATACTACAGCTGGTCATAAGTATATGGTTGGAAAAAGAAATTTAGAGTTTGAGGATATTCCTGCTGATGAAATTACTGAAGATCCTGTTCCATGTCCTTGTCGAAAATCTGACGGTACTGACATAGAGGTGGCTCGTAATGCAGATGGTTCATGTCCTTGTGAAGAAGATGTAGATATTGATGTGCCAGGTGAACCTGCTGAACTGTGGTTACAAGATGTTATTAAAACTACAGGATCATTTGGAGATCGTATGAGACTTAAGAAAAGAATGCCTTGGGCACCGATGGCAGACCTTGGTGTACCAAGACCTACTTTTCTAGATCCTACAAGAGAACTTGGTGCTATTGCTGAAACTGTAGCTACAGAAACACAAGGTCTAGGACAATTTGCTGGACCTCAAGCTTTGTCTTCTAGATTATCAAGTGTTGCAGGTAACGCTTCTAAAAATGTTGCTGATACATTAAGTAAATATAATAATGCTGATGTTAATTTGGCTAATCAATTTGAATTTAAAGCAAATGATATTAGAAATCAGAGCAATATGATGAAACAAGCAACTAATCAAAGATTGTATGATCAAAATACAGTTGCTGGTCAACAGTTTGATAATGCTGACTTAACATTGAGACACTATAATAGAAACTCCTATACTGACGGTATTACTAATAAATGGAAAACAGATGCATTAAATCAAATGTATCCTAACTATAAAGTAAGACCTGGCAAAGGTGGACAAATGCGTTTTAAACCAACACCTAAAACAGTTAATGGTCAAGGTGCTGGTGGTGGTATGACACAACAAGAAGCAATGGATTGGTGTAAACAGAATAATCCTAAAGCAACTGATAACTCAGCATGTATGCAAAGAGTTATGTCTGGGCAACAGCAATCAAGTAAAGCTGGTAATGCACCAAATCCAAATATGATTAATAACATTTATGGATCACAACAACAGGTGGTAAAAAAAGGTGGTTCAACACGTGACAACAGTGGTTATATTGACATTAGTTCATGGCTTCCGTTTTTACAATAAACTTTATAAGTTTAGTAAACTTAAAAAATTTTAATAGATTTACACAAAGATAAATTATGGCAACGTATTTACAATCACATTCTGGAATATATAAGATTACTAGTATATCTAGTGGTAAGATATATGTTGGTTGTGCATCTAACGTAAGAACTAGAATAAATGGACATCTCTATGATTTAAGAAGAGACAAAAGAAAAAACAAAACAACTTTTAAATACTTATAACTATGGCGACCTATTTAAGTGGTGTGACCGATTATATACCAGATTATCAGCCGTTTCAGCCTGACTTAAATTTCTATGGGAGTTTAATGCAAACTAAACAAAATCAATATGATACAAACTGGCAATCATTAAATAATCTATACGGGCAACTTTATGGTGCTGACTTAACTCACGACCAAAATATCAAGAAAAAAGATGAACTTTTAAAACAAATTGATTTTAATTTAAAAAGAGTATCTGGACTTGACCTTTCCCTAGAGCAGAATGTTACTCAAGCTATGCAAGTATTTAAACCTTTCTATGAGGATAAATATCTAATGAAAGATATGGCCTATACAAAGAATTGGATGAATACATTTAACTCAGCAAATGCTTTAAAAAATTCTCAAGATGATAAGCAAAGAAAAGAATGGTGGCCAACTGGTATACAAGGTTTAGAGTTAAGAAGACAAATGTTTAAAGATGCTACTCTAGAAGAAACTTTAAACATGCGTAATGCTGAGTATACACCTTTTGTAAATGCTGTAAATGAATACATGGAATTAGCTAAAAAATATAATGTAGGAGCTGTTCAAACATTACCAGATCAATCAGGTTTATATTTAGTAAAAAAGAAAAATGGAGAGTTGATATTACCTACTCTTCAAAATATGTTTTTAGCGGAATATGGTAATAGACCGGATATACAAGATATGTATAGAGAAGAAGCATTTGTAGAAAGAATGAACTATGCTAATCAAAATGCATCTGAATATGGTGGTAATAAACTAGAAGCTGAAAAACAATATATTAAAGAAAAATATGATTGGTTAAAAAATTATGCTTCTGACAGAAATGTTAAAGCTCAAGATGAATTAAGTACTACTAAAAATTTACAAGGCAATGTTGAAAAAGATATTATTAATGGTGATGTAAACCCTCAACAAGCATCATATTTAGATAGACTTAATGATGCTTTAAAAATAAATAGTGCTGTAGCAGATAATGCAAAGAACTTAAATGATCAGCTTAATGATAAACAATCTACAGCTGTAGTTAAAGGGTATGATGAAGATATATTAGGTGATATAGAATTAGCTAGATTAAAAGTAGATGCTGGATTTGCTTCTGTAAAAGCAGAACAAGATATAATGAGAGCAGCTGGTAATTATGCAACAGCTAATCAAGAGATTGAATATAAAGCTAATGCTGTAGGTCTAGAGTTTTTAAGAGATAAACATGCTCGATCAAGACAAAGACAAGCTCATAGTGACAGAGAATCTGAAATAGATAGAGCACACGAAGCAAAAATGTTTCAAAAAGCTGTTGATCGCAATGTTGACTTAGGAATCTGGGGTTTTGATGAAGATGGTCAATTAAATAGAAATCCTCAAAGTCAAGGTTTTGATCTTAATATAGTTACTCCAGATGGCACAACTACAGAGACGATGTCACTTGATGCGGCAAATGACTACATTAGAGATAACATGATTAGTCAAAATGCTACTGAACCTGTAAATAACTTAATGAAGTTTATAAATAATGGTGTGACTGGTAATTCATTTACTGCTCCTCAGTTAGCTCAATTTGTTTTAAAATTAAATTCAAGTAACCCTACTGCAACAAGAATTCTAAAAGAGGGAAATTCAAAAAACAATAAACAAGATATTATTAAAGTATGGAATCAAATTTGGAATGGTTATAAATCTGATTCTAAAAGTTTTATATCTAAAACAGTTAAGTCTGGTCAAATATATAATTTAAATGAGTTAATGCAAAGTTGGACTGTTCAACATTCTGGAAGTGGCTTAGCAATAGAGTATTCTAAAGATAAATCTATGATTAAGTTAGATCAACTTGCTAGAACAGAAGATGCATTGAATGTAGTTAGGAATAATAACTATGATAAAATTAAAAATAAATTTACACAGGATTTACAGTACATTGTAAATACAGTAAAAACTAAAGATCCAGAAGCATATAAAAATATTAATAATGCTAAAATTCAACAAGCTGTAAACTTGATGATGTCTAAATATACTTTAGATAGTCATGGTAATACAGATGAGTTTAAAGCAATGGCTCCTGAAGTAGATGCACAAATTTCATCTATTCTTGGTTTTAGTATTGGTAAATCTACAAATCAAAAAGCTGAATCAAAATGGTATAACTATGTTTTTCCATTGACTAACCTTTCTGGAATGTTTGGTGATGGTAGAGAAAATGTAAAAGATAAAGCTTCTTGGGTAGCTGATGTATTTGATGAATCCTTTATAGAACTCGCAAAAGACATGAATCCTGAAACAGGTTTACAAGTGTATCCGGTTAGTGGAAATAAAAGATCTGGTAATGAAATAGCTTTTGCTGTAGAAACTGGTACCATGATGGTTGCTCCAGGTGTTGTTTGGGATGCTGGAAATAAATCAGCTTCTCAAATGTTTAATACTATTTTAAGTACAAACTGGAATCAAGATAAAACTAAATATAGAATTACAACTGGTGGTAATAAGTTACCAGGTTCAGAAGAAACTTGGGAAAATACAGGTGTTACACAAAATGAAGCAACAGCTATTGTAAGAGAACTTAAAGAAAGATTAAATAATGATTCTGGATTAAAACCTTTTATGGTTCATGCTACAACTATGTCAATGGAAAGTACTAAGTTAGGTTCTATGAAACTTACAGCTCCAAGAGATATTATTGAAGAAGTTATTAAAAGTATGTCAGGTGGTGGAGATGAGAAAGCTCTTAAAGAGAAGATTGATAATATCTATCAAAAGGGGATTACATTTATAGCTCCAAAAAATACTTGGGAAAGTAATCCATTATTTTCAAAACAATTTGCAACCCCTACCGAAGTTCTTTTAAGACAGGGACCAATTAAATATAGTGATCCTAATGGTAATGGTAAATACACAATTGAAAAAACACCAGGTGTTGGAGATTATTCAGGTGTTGGAGAATTTTATGAGATGATGCCTGATGGTTCTAAGTATATAGACAAAAGATATTTTAAAGTGGATGTTAGAAGTGGTAGAGAAATTGAAGGAAAAGAACAAGATATGAATTCACTTTTAAATGCAGTATCTTCTCTAAACTTTGATATGTTTAGAAGAATTCATCAATCTGGAGATCAAAAAGCAATTCAAAATGCTCAAATGAATTTTGGTGCTACAGTTGCAAATCCTTTTTGGCAATATAACAAATAATTAAAATGGCTGAAGAAACTTTAAATACTGTAGAAAATTTAGATAATCAACCATCTGCTTTTAATGAACTGATGGCTAAAAGTGATTTTTTAAATCCAGCAACTGTAGACCAACCTCTTGCTCCAAAGATCAATTGGAAAGATAATTTTGTTAATCCTACAAATTATATTAAAGATAATACATCAGGTGTATCTTCAAACTATTATCCGTCATCTGTAAAATCAGACAGGGTGAATGGTGTAAGTCAAGGTGGTTTTGGTGCTATGCTTGATAGAGGTATGGCTAATATAAATAGTAAATCAGATGCTGGTAATTATGCTGAACCTTATGCTTTTGATGCATCTCCTAAAGGAACATTTAGAGAAAAATATAAAGCTTATGGTCAAGATACTTATAATAAAATAGGTTTTCACCCACTTATAGATAACGAAGCTTTATTTAATCAGAACACAACCTTTGGTGATGATTTAACTAAATGGGCAACACATGCTGCAGGACCAATGTTGGCTAAAGGATTTATGGATCCTATTAGATCTTATAAAAGTATAATGGATGGTAATGGTCTATTTGATGCAGATGCAGCAAGTGCAAGAGACTATGAATACTATAATGCTATTGGAGCTTCTTCAAAAGGTGGTACAGGTGGCTTTATAGTAAACTTATTTAATTCAGCAGCTTATTCCATGGGTATTTTAATGGAAGGTGCTGTAGAAGGAGCTTTGATAGGTGCTTTATTTAGTGGTGGAAATGCTGCTACTGGAGCTGTTGAAGGGGGAGCTACATTCTTAAACAAACTAGGAAGTCTCCCTAAATCATTAGTACAAGCTACTAAAGGTACAAAAGAATTATTAACAAGTGTAAAGAACTATTCTAATCTAAGTAAAGCTAAAGAGTTATTTGGTTCTGCAAGTAAGAACTTTGGCAACTTTATAAATCCATTAGGTAATACGTTACAAGCATATAAGCAGTTAAAAAATACTGACAATCTTACAAACTTGGCAAGGAGTGCAACAACTGCAGGTGCATTGTGGCATGATGTGATGAACTTAAACATGGCTCTTTCTGAAGGTAAACTTGAAGGAGGTTTTACAAGAGCTCAAACATATGATAGATTGTATAATGAATTTGTTCAAAACCATAATGGTAAAGGTCCTACTTTAGAAGAACAAGAAAGTATGATGAGACAATCATCTAAGGGTGCTTTTTTAAACACAGCTAATAATACAGCTCTTATATTTCTTTCTAATAAACTTGCGTTTCCTTCTATTACAAATGCTAGTTTTTTAAAGGGTGCTCCTAAGTTTGGTTTTGGTAAAGTGGTTACTAATGTAGGGAAAGAGTTCCAAATACTTTTTCAACCGGGTAAGACTGCACTAGAGGGTTCTTTTATTAAACAACGTGTAAACTTAGTTAATGCTATAAAATCTTTAGCTAAACCTGCTACATACGGTAAAGTTGGTTTAAATTATTTTAAAGCAAATGTTGTAGAAGGTTTTCAAGAAATAGCTCAAGATGTACTTCAGGAAGCTACACAAAATTATTATGTAGATACATATAATAATCCTGATGCTCGAAGTTATAGATATGGTACTGCTTTATTACGTGATTCAATTGAAAACCAATGGAGTTCTCAAGGTCTTGAGACATTCTTGTCTGGATTTTTAATGGGTACTATTTTGCAAGCTCCGGGTACTATAAAAAAATATGCAACATTTGGTTACAATGATTATCTTAAAAAAGATTCTTCATATAAAGAGTACTTAGATGGTAGAGAAGAACTAGCTGATACAGTTGTAGAGCAATTAAATACTATGTACAAAAACCCACAGTATTTTTTTGACAATAGAATCAACAATTATGTTAATCAATCTCTGTTAACTAATGTAATAGATGATCCGGATAATCATACAACAAAAGAAATTAGAGATACTGAGTTTGCTGCTTTTCAATCTGCAGTATTAGGTTCATTACAAAATGGAACTTTTGATTCTTTTTTAAAACATTATGAAGGTTACAAACAAGCTTCAGCAACTGACTTAGAAGAAGCTTGGGGTTTAGCTCCAGGTCAAGGTACTAAAGCATTAGAAAGATTTGATAAGTCTTTAGAAAATGCTAAGAAAATTTCTACTAGATGGGCCTCTGCTAAATCTAAAATGAAGTTCATGGCCAACTTAGATGACTATGAAAAAGATTCTGAAGAATATAGAATGGCTCAGATTTATAATAAAGCATATAATCAAGCATTATATAATTATGTTTTTTTACATGAAGCATTTGATAATAATGTTCAAAGAGAAAAAAAATTATATGAAACTTTATCTTCATTATCTGCAATAAAAGAATCTAATTTTTCTGACTTTACTGCATTAACAGACCCTAATAAATTACAAAGGGAAGTTGAGATGTTAAAAACTGAAATAGAAAACTTAGAAGGGTTTAATACTGCAGAATCAATTGGAGAAGCATCTAGAAAAAGAGAACTTCTTGAGGTATATTCTAACTTTCAAGAAAGACAAGAAAGTCTAGTAGATTTATTTGTTAATAAAACATTACTGGCTAATATTAAAAATGAAATATTAAGAGAAAATCCAGACATGAGTGATCAAGATGCTTCTTTAGCAAGTATTGATCAAATTATTAAGCAATATGATAATGGAGAAAGTAATGAGTTCTTAGATTATAAAGAATCATTTGCTAACTTATTAAATGTTTTAGCTGGTGACTCTAAAAACAGAATGCAATTAGAACAAGAATTGCAAGAAATAGGTGGTATAGATGATTTGTTTACTGATTTACTTGATACACATATATTAAAAAATGAAACTTCAAGATTAAATGAGTATGTAAATTTGTTATCTGATCCAAGAGAGTTCTATCAACACATTATGAGAAACTTCAAATTCATGAAGGATCTTTATAATAATAGAGAAGAAATTGTAAAAAATATTGTAAATCAAGAAATATCAGCTATTGAAAAAAATACTTTATTAAATACTTTAGCTGACCAAGGAATATTTATTGATTTAGATGAATTTTCTAAATGGTCCGAAGATCCAAGATATTTACCAGAATCTTTTATTGATGTTACAAATAATAGGGTAATTGATAAAGGATCTATTATTTATGAAGACTATATTGAAATATTTATAAGAGCTGCAGAACTTGCAGAAAAAAAACCTGCAGGTGATCCTTTTACACAAAAACAAGTACTTGATACAAGAATTCAAACACTTGAAAATGAAAGAGGTGACAAATTAAATGCTGAACGTTCTAAATATGATAATAAGTTTAAAGAAACGTATGGTTTAACGGAAGAAGAATATTTACAACAAGAAGCAGAACGTATTGCTAGTGAGGAACTTACAGATGACGAAAGAAAAGTATTTGAAACAGAAAAAGAATTAGTTACTAAAGCTATTGATAAATTAGCTTCTGATAATTATGTAGATGTTGAAGCAGCTGCTCAAGTTCTTGTTACAGAAGTTTTAGAAAAACAAGACATTGATATTCAAGAATTTTTTAGCACACAAGAAGAGATACAAAAAAATGATAAAAACAAAAATAAAAATATTTTTAACTTATCTCAAAAATACGATACTTCTGATATAGATGATGAACAAGAAGCTTTTAATACAAGAATAGAAACGGCTCTTAAATCTGTAATTTATACTGAATATGCTACAGCAAGACTTGCTGAAATTGAAACTGAATTAAGTAAAAAACCAGCAGCACCAACTATTGATGTACAAAAAACAAGAGAGTACTTAGCTTATCAAGAAGCTGTAGATTCTATTAATGAAAAATATGACAATTTTGTTGCTGAAATTAAAGATGATTTTAAACAGAAAGGTGTAGATGAAAATACTCCAGATAACTATACAACTAAAACGGAGTTTGATGATTTTGATGTAGAGTTTCAAGATGAGATAACTACTTTATTTGATGAGTATTTGGTTAATGTTTTAATGGAACCATTAGATATTAAGACAAATAACCCTATTGAATATGATAGACTTAGAAGTAACTGGTTGGAAACACAAGCTGCTTTGATTGATTCTTTTAATGAGCAATCAAAACAAAATGCATTGGTTAAAGCTCAGAGATTAGCTCAACCACCTGTTCTTAAGTTCATTTCTACAAAGATCAATGGTCAAACAACTACGTATACTATATCTAGTATCATCAAAAGATTCCAAAAGTTTTTAGAAGATGGTCAGTATCCAAATGTAAAAAAGAAAGGTGAGTTTATACAGCTGACCCCAGAAGACATTTCTAATATAAAAGATGACATAGAAGGTCTAACAGGATATCTTAATGCAAGAGTAACTGCTGCAGAGCCTAGAAACATTGCAGAACAGACTATTAATATCATACAAGAGTATGTTATTAACAAACAAGACGAACTTGTTGATGTTGTAGACGAAGATGGTAATGTTATTGGTAGAACTTTTGCTGATAGAGGTCCTAATGATCCTATGCCAGCTAGATCTACTCAAGTTGCTGAAGAAGTTGAAACAAACTTGTTAGGTAAAGATCCATTTATATACAACCCATTAAAACCAGGAGTTGATGCAGACGGTAATGTTACTGCTGCTCCTCTTGAAAATTTATTTAATCAGTTCTTTAATGATCCAGATATCGTACCTGAAGACAGAGTACGTTTGTTTATGGAAGCTTTTAAAAGAAAAGTTTACCAATCACAAGGTGGATGGAAAGTGTTTAGATCTGAAAATAAATTAAAAACTATTGAGGATGCTTTAGGTACTAAACCTACATATGAAAATTTAAAAAATGTTGTTTCAAGAACAGCATTCAGAGAATTTGCAGATGCTGGTGACGTGGTGGATAACCTAATCAGAGTATTCCTTACCCCTAATGCAGGAACTAAATCTAATTTTTCAGAGTTTGATTATGATTCTGAAGTAGAGATAAAGGGTAAAATGGTTAAGATCTCAGATGTAATGGCCAGAAAAGTTTTTGATAAACTTTTTGCACCGGTTACTTCTAGCAGCCCAGGTGGTATAGTTACTAAATTTAGACTAGGGATAGTTGATGGTACATATACTATCCTATCAGAGAACGTAAAACTATTTGATAGAAATTTACGAGATGGGAATGGAGTAACTGGAGAACTTGATTTACTATTAGTAAGAGAAGATGGTTCAGTAGCTATTGTAGATATTAAAACTGCAGGTAAAGATAAGTGGACAGCATTTGGAAAAGGCACACTTAAAGATAAATCTACTTATTTCCGTGCTCAACAATCCATCTATGGATATATGTTCCATAATAACACAGCTATTACACCTGACTTGAAGTTAATGCCGTTTGAAATTGATGTAACAATAGATGGTTATATCAATGATATTGAGCTTGCTTCTATTGTAGAGGATGGAAAGGACACAATTGATTTAGAATACTTACCAGAAATTGAAAACTACGGTATTACTAAAACAACGCCTGAAATTAAAGCACCTATTAAAAAAGAGGCTGTTAAAGAAACTACTACAAAACCAGGTATAGAAGAATCTGATACAAGTAAAAATAAATTTATTGATAATGTAAATAAACCAGTTATTTTTAATGGTCGTATTGGTAAATTAGTATTGATGCCTGATGGAGCTTTTGGTATAGAAGTAACTATAAATAATGATATTTCAACATTAAAACTCACGTTAGATACTTTAGAAGCTAATTTATTAGTAGAAAAAGAATTTGGTACTGAGGAAACTCTTCAAGCATTAAAACTAGATATTAAAAAGATATCAGATATTATTAATGCAGCTGAAGGATTAACAGAAGTGTATCCATTACAAAAAGATGGTAAAAACATATACAATGGTGAAATAAATATAAGTGAAGCTGGTGCAAGTTTAGTAGTACAAACTGAAAATATTGGTCAAGTATCAACTGTAAGTGGTCAAGTGATTAATGCAGCATTTTCAAATAATAATGATACGATTGCAACTATTAATGGTGTAAGATATGATGTATTAAGAGATTCAAGTGGAAACATAACTGTATTAAGTTATATGTCTAATGATGAATCTATAAGTAAAATTGATAAACAAATTGGTGCACTTTCTGAAAAAATTGGAAATCTCCGCAACATTGTCTCTACAGAAGATATAGAGTCTGATAAAAGAGATGCCTTAATTACTAGAATAGCAAAACTACAAGATCAAATTAAACAACTAAACAATAAAAGAATTTCTCTTTATGAATCAAACAAAAAAATGTTTGTTTATGGAGAGAATTCAAATGCTTTTATTTTTGCTTTAAACAGATTACCAAATAATTTTCAAAGAGTTACTAGAAATGCTACAAAAGCAAATGAAATAGAAGACTTAAAATCAATTGATAACTTATCTTTATCACGTAATATTGGTACAGCAATAACAGAAATATTAAGTGCTGAATATCCAGAAGTATTAGATACTTTGATAGAAAATGGTGTTCAAGGATTAAAAAAATCAGATCTTAATACTATTACAAAATGGGCTCAAGACACTATTAAAAAATTAGAGTCATTAGGTTATACTGTAATAAACCGTGGAGATATAGTAGATGATATTACTAATCAAATTAATGCATTGAATGATTTACTTAATGATATGCAATTAATTAATTTAACTAAGAATGGAAGAATCAGCAAAAAACAAGAAGCAGCAGACCAAGTCTTCGGACCAGGCTCAACAGAAGTACAGAAAGGGTCTAGTGTATCTACGAATGAAAGGACTACAAGAAAACCAGCAGAAGGAGTTTCTAGACCAGCTACAAGAACGGAACTTGAAGACATTGTCAAACAAGCAAGAGAAGAAGGTTTAGGTGAAACTTTTGAAGAACCTGTAGAAGCTCAAGAAGAATTAGATTCTGTTGAAGATATAAATAATGCTACCTTAGATACAATTGAACTTGTCTATGAAAAAGCATTCTTGGATGCTCAGAAAAATGGTGAAGATATAGCTGCAATAAGAGCTGCATATGTAAGTAGATTACAAGAATTAAAAACTATTGTTTCTATTCAAAATGTTGCTGTGGATGAATATCTTATCAGTAAAAATCCTATCTTTACAGATTTCGCTGATGAAGAAGTTATTGTAGTTAAAAAGACTAAAGATTCTATCACTTTGAAAAATATTAAAACAGAAGAATCAAAAGACTTTACAGAGGAAGAACTTATAGAAAATTTTGAAAAAACAACCATGGAAGCAACACAACCTGAAGTAAATGTAGAAATAACTCCAGTAGATATTGAAGATTCTAATGAATCAAAAGATACTATTAAGGATATTCAAAATGATGCAGCAGCTCTTGCTGAAGCACAAGAAAAATCAAAAGCATCAGATAAAAAATCAAGATTAGATAAATTAGCTGAAAATTCAAAAACTTGTTAAAATGGCATGTAGTTTAAATAGAGAGCAGGTATTAGATTTATATGAAGTACTGTATGGTGAAATAACTGACAGAATCAATAATTCTGAATTACCGAGTATTGACTTGAATAAAATTATTCAAGAAACATATAATGTTGTAAAAGAAGCTACACAAGATCAGGTTAAAGCTATGTTATATGCACAAGCTATTCCTGATGTATTTCATTTAGTTACACAAGATGATGAAGCAAATAATTACTTAGTTGATAATGATTTTGATTTTACAGGTCTTGCAAAAATGAGAAAAAGATATGCTGATCTTACGGAGGTAGGAAAAGATATTGCAACTAAAAAAAAGAGTAAGCAACAGATTGATTCAGAAATTAAAAACACAAACAAAGGTAAAAAAGACTTTGTTCCTGATGTAAATGATGAGGGTTTCTGGTCTTATAATGAAGACAATGGAGCAAAAGTTAGTAGTGCATGGACTACATCTATTCAAATTGCAGAGGAAGCTAATCCAGAAACAGTATCTGATGAAGATAGAAATAAAATTGATCCTGAAAAGAAACTATTTTCTGATGTAGTTAAAGCTATAGTAAAAATAGTTAAACAAAGAATTGGTACTGAAGAGATTGAATACAATGGAGTAGTGCTTGGATTAACTGCACAGTTAACTAGAAATATTCCAGGTAATTTATTGACTGCAAAGGATAGAACATATTTAATAGATAAACCAAATGATGTTGGTATAGCTGCAGTTATAACAGATGCTAAAGGAAACTATATTTATTTTAAACCTGATGGTACTATTACAGATAATCCTGAAGAGGGACGTATAGTATATCAGTATTTAAGAAAAGTAAATTTGGTAGATGGTAGATTACTATTGTCTAATAGAGCAAACCGTCATTATAATCTTGTTGATCCTGAAGTTCTTGCAAGAAGACAAGCAACTATAATAGAAGAAGAAAGTAATGGTAAAATTAAAGTTACTGATGCTCAGTTAAAACAATTAGTGAAAACAATAAAAGATCGTCAAGAAAATGAAATGAATGAGCTCTATCAGTTAAGAAAATTAATTGAAGAGTCTGATGGAAATTTACAAATCATTCTTCCAATATTAGGAGGAACATTCGGTATACCAAGAACTGCAGTTAAGACTATGACTTTAGAAGAATCAGGAATTAGTGAAAATGAAGTTAAAAAATATGTTTGTATAACAGTTGGTAAAGATAAAGGTAAACAATATTTTATAATTAATAAGAATACAGCTGGAGGATTATCAGTTGATGAAGAAGTATTTTTACAAAGATCTGATATAGATAAACCTTTAGCAGAAAAGATAGCAAATGTATTAACTACTACTGCTAAGATAAGGGGAAGACAGTTAACTCCTGATGAAAGAAAAGCATACTTTGAGGTCTTTATAAATAATGCATTGATGAAAGATCCTAAAACAGGATACAAAACAAATCTTCCATATAACAGAGATAGAATTAGAGCAAAAGTTCTTATTGTGAATAATGAAAAAACATTTTTTGTAGAACTTAATGGTAAAGAAATTCCTCAAGATGTTTTGTTTACTGAAGAAGGTAAAGAACTTATTCTTAATCATTTATTAAATGCTAGACCAAAAGATATAATAAAAGATGCATTTTGGCCAGCAAATGTTCAGTTTAATAATAAATATAAATCAACAACTTTTACTGATTATACAATTGAAGGAGATAAAATTACTGACATGGCAGTAATTTATTGGGATACTATTAAACCATATGTAAAAATTGTAATTAGTGATGAAGAAAATGCTTATGAGAATGGATTGAATGCATATCTTACTTATGCAATACCTGAAGGTACTGTTGAGTTTGATGGGATTATTCCTGTTGGTAGACCAAAACCTACTCAATCAAAATCTGTTACTAAAGCTAAAGTTGATAAGGAAGCACCAAAAGTTATTCCTAAAAAA
>Ga0210003_1002484_pt1 | contig 15488 bp, 9 predicted proteins | sample LantaG_FD_182804 | JGI IMG/M metagenome (GOLD analysis project Ga0210003, IMG submission 182804) | Deep subsurface microbial communities from Baltic Sea to uncover new lineages of life (NeLLi) - Landsort_02402 metaG (SPAdes) (version 2) | ecosystem: Environmental > Aquatic > Marine > Oceanic >... | reverse complement strand
TTCGATCATCCTCTTCGCGTCCCATGACGACCGAGTTTTTCCCATTCACGAGTTCCAATCCTATTTTTACCATATGGCTGTCGTGGTAGTACCAGACAAGATCAACCTGCTCCCACCGATTCGTGGGCGAGTTTGCCAACGTCACCTGGACATCCGTTCCGGATTCGAGCAGATCTCCGGAGATGGGGATCAACAGCACGTTTTTGGCGTCGTTGCTTCCACCCCACATATTTCCGGGCTCAATTTTGATCTCAAGCCTTTGGTTTCGAAGCCGCCATGCTTCCGGATTCTCCCGCTTCCATGTCCATCCGTCTGGTAGTGACTCTCCGGCAAATGAATTCTTATTCTCTCCGCCGTTTGCAAGAACGTTGCATAGCAAAGCCATCAGCACAACAACTGAAAACTTATTGACTCTTTCCTTCATGACAGGCTCCATACCAAAAACCATATCCCTCATATTCCGCCTCATTCTATACAGTGCAATTCTATTAGAACATAATAGCAAGCCAAACCATTGATGTAAATTGGCTTCTCGACACAAGTGTTCGCCATTTTTGAAGCTTTTGCGAGACAACTCGCCGGGGCGGCGGGGAAATTGTTGCAATCTCAACGATATTTTGGTGTTATGGGGCTTTAAGTGTGCAGGAGAATTTCAGTGAAGTGTATATGTGGAATCTCGAACAAAGTTTGTTGAGAAGGTCAATTCCTAACAGAAGCAGTAACTTATGCAATCCGATAAAGTCCCTAAAAAACGCCAACATTTCTTGTTTAAAATAATCAGTTCTGAATATGTGGCGGATATCGGGCGGATCTTTTGTTTTACAAGGTATTTCGAGATGTTAAAATTGCCGTTTTTCAATACTGATAATGCAGCTTGATTGAATTATGACACTGCTTGCCGTCAAGTGAGTAAGTCCGACAAAGTGTTTGAGTACATAGACTTAGTAGAAAAGTCTAAATATCCACAGGCAAGCAACCGTTATTATCTGTAAACCTACGTGCAGAAAGGGAACTGAATGGGGCATAACGAAATCACAGGTTCGGCGGATATCCAGAAAAATATCTCTTCAGGTTTACAAATCATTACGCTGAACAGAGGTGCGTTCCATGAATATTTTATGACCTCGGTTCCAGAGGGCAACGAGCCTGCACAGTCACTTTTTCAGAGAATGGCAGATGCTGTTCGGGCGAGAAAGGCACATGTTATCTCACAGGAGGTATTCGGCATACCGGACAGGGACGGGACAGGCATGCAGATGCTCAAGGACACTATGGGAGGGATCGATGCACCGGTGACATGGCTTGAGGACGGACATGCTTCAGATCTTTGCGGAGCACATCTGCGGGCGGTTTCAGGAACATCAGTCAAGCGGCTGGAACTGGGTGGTAGAATAGTGGGAAGCGTCATTGAGGACAATTATGCCCGGCATTGCCATCTGGGTGGATTGCTGCCGAGACGTGATCATCTATCACAAAGTGAGCAGGCAAGCGTGATATTCGATCAGATGGAAGAGATGCTTGAGGCTGCCGGGATGGAATTCAGCCATGTTTTCCGGACATGGTTTTATAATAATAATATTTTAGACTGGTATGGAGATTTCAACAAAGTTCGTGATGCTTTTTTTCATAATAAGCGGGTTTATGAAGGATTAGTTCCGGCCAGTACGGGCGTTGGCGGGTGTAATTCAGCCGGGACGGCGCTCGTGGGCGGTCTGCTGGCAGTAAAAGCTAAGAGTAAAGGGGTGCGGACCTTTGAAGTACGCTCGCCGCTGCAATCTGCTGCTGTCAAATACGGCAGCTCATTCAGCCGAGCGGTGGAACTTGACCTGCCGGATCATCGACGATTGTATATTTCCGGTACGGCCAGTATAGACCCGAACGGAATTACGGCACATGTAGGTGACCCGGAGGCCCAGGTGGCACTGACAATGGAAGTAGTGCACGCGATTCTGGAGTCGCGAGGCATGGACTGGGCTGATGTCACGAGAAGCCTGGCCTATTTCAAGCATGCTGAAGATACGCCGCTATTCGAGAAGTACCGCATCAATAATAAAATTCCGCTATTCCCTGTGGTAATTGCGGAAAACTGTATTTGCAGAGATGATCTGCTGTTTGAGATTGAGGCGGATGCAATTCATATCCGTTAGAGAATCGCTGCAAAGACGCCGAATTCTATGTCTGTTACGGTTACGGGAAGAAGAGATTTTACTTGACTATTTTCCTGTTTTTTAATATATAAAATGACACGAAAATTGCCTTAGGAGCGCATCTTAGCATGGAGTTTACAGAACCTTCTGTTTAACCGGAATGGAAAATCTGGGGCAAAACTCTTGGGGTATGTACTTTTCCTCTTTCAAAATAAAAAGGTATTTAAGTGAACAAGGCCTGTTTTAGACATAATGGATATCGCCGGAAGTGCTCAGGAAGTCTCCTTTTCTGCTGTGCTATCATTCTATTGAGTGAAATTGTCACACAGGCTTCGGGACAGAGCACGACTTCGATGTCACCGCTGCGCGGCCGGATTGAGAATTCGTTGATTGTCACACAACTGCCTCCGGCGTCAAATCAACAGACAGGAACAACCCTTGAGCGGCAGCAATCCGCGGCCAATTGGTTCCTGGATTTCGGTGAAGGAGCACGCCTTGTTAAAGTATGCCCGGATTCCTCTATAGAAGAATTGAGCCGGGATTTCCACAGCGCTTGTGATCCGGCGATCTCATTTGATGCCTCGCATATTCTTTTCGCCGGAAAGAGGACGCCCGGCGATGATTGGAACATCTATGAAATGGAGATAGACGGCTCGAATGTGAGGCAGATTACAAACGGCATAGGCAACTGCCGAAGCCCATACTACCAGGCAATGCTTTACACGATTGTCTCTCCGGAGCCCTGGTACCAGTTGACTTTTGTGGGTATGGAAAACGGAACTTCGGATGAATATGGTGCCGGCACGACTACAAATCTGTATTCCTGCAAGCTCGACGGTTCGGAGGTGCGTCGCCTGACCTTCAACCTGTCCGGCAATATGGATCCGTTCATTATGTCCGATGGGCGCCTGCTCTTTGCGAGCCTGCAACGCTCCACGCTCAATCCGGAACTTCCCGAAAGTATCTCCCTGTTCGGGATTAACATCGACGGTACTGATTATGCGATGTTTCACGCCGATAAGGGCAAGCGAATCAAACGTATGCCTTGCACTACCACAAAAGGCCTGGCTGTTTTTATCGAAGCTGATAAACTTCGGTGGGACGGTGCAGGCAGAATCGGAAGTACGCTTCTGCGAAGACCGCTTAATTCTTATCGACAGATCACACGGGAATCAGATGGTTTATTTCATTCTCCTTCACCGCTTCCCGATGGAAGAATACTTGTTTCTCGAAGATCAAGCGATGATACGAATACACACGGTGTTTACCGTTTCGATCCTTCCACCGGACAACTTGAGATGATATTCGATAATCCCGGCTATCATGACATACAGGCAAAGATGGTGTATCCGCGTCCCGAGCCGGATGGGCGATCGAGTGTGGTTACGGAAAAGGATCCCAACGGCAAACTCTATTGTTTAGATGTTTATATTTCTGACTTTGATAAGCCGGAGTGGATATCCCGCGGAACGATCAAAAGACTCCGCATTCTTGAAGGCCTCTTGCCGGCACAAGTCGCCCCGGATATCCGCTCCTCAACTGGGGCACAAGTTCCAGGGGGCTCTCGTACTGTACCAACACCTGTGGCGCAGCGACGAATTCTTGGTGAAATAGACATCGAACAGGATGGCTCTTTCAATATCGAAATACCTGCCAACACTCCTATTGAGCTTCAAACGTTGGATGCCGATGGAATCGCTCTGCGAAGCTGCGGCTGGATTTGGGCCAGGAATCATGAACCGAGAGGTTGTATTGGGTGTCATGAAGATGGCGAGCTTACCCCGGAGAATCTTCTGGTAAAAGCTGTTACTAATCCTTCCGTCAAACTCAACTTACCTGCTGAGCAAAGGCGAACAGTCGATTTCCGGCGAGATGTTATGCCGATCATAGCAAAAAAATGCGTCCAATGCCACAGCCGGGGTGTTCCTTCCCTACGCCTTACAGATGATCTCTCATCGGCCGCTCAAGCCGATGATAAAACCAGCTTTAATCGCAGTTATGAGAGCCTTCTCGCACCGGGAGATCAACCTAACACTGGAAAATATGTCAATCCGGGCAAGGCGCGGACAAGCCTGCTAATATGGCGCATATTCGGGCGAAATACCTCAAGACCGCAGGACATTACATTTTCACAACCAAAGGTGCCTCGGATGCCGTCGGATGGAAATGATGCATTGACCAAAGACGAGAAACGAACCTTCGCCGAATGGATCGATATGGGAGCTCTCTGGGATGGCATACCGGGCCCGGACAACTTGCGAGAATCCGAACAGGACAATGGAGGAAGTAGCCAGTGAATTTGTTGAGATTTCTAATATATGTGCTGATGTTTCAGGTTGCAATCAGCAGCGGAGCAGAGCAAACTCTGCCGGTTTTTACTGATGTGACCGGGCAGGCAGGTATTAAATTCAAGCATAGCTATGGTGACTTTGACCTCAGCAACATCGTCGAGGGTACCGGCGCCGGAGCAATGTTCTTTGACTATAACGGAGACGGCTGGCTTGATATTTACTTCGTCAATGGTTGCTGGCTTAAAAACGTCAACGATAATCGGGGCCGGACTCTTCGAGGAAAACTTACCAACTCACTGTATCGTAATAACAGGGATGGAACGTTCAGTGACGTCACCAAAGAAGCCGGTGTCGGCCACGAAGGTTTTGGATTCGGCTGCTCAGCAGCGGATTTTGACAAAGATGGCGATCTTGATCTTTATGTCCTGAATTACGGGCCGAATGTTTTCTACCGCAATAATGGAGACGGAAACTTTACCGACATATCCGAATCATCAGGGCTTGCGAATTCGAGCTGGAGCCTTTCGGCGCCGTGGTTTGATTATGATGGCGATGGAGACCTTGATGTTTATGTCGCGAATTATCTCGAATATGACAGCGGCAAATTTCGTTCTTACTATGCGGCCGCGGGTTATCCCGGCCCCCTCAGCTACAGAGGCCAGCCGGATACTCTGTACCGTAACAACGGCGATGGGACTTTTACTGATGTCACCAAAGCAGCGGGAATCTTTCAGCCAAACGGGCGAGCGATGAGTGCCACTCTTGCAGATCTGAATAACGATGGATTCATGGACATCTATGTTCCCAATGACGCAATGGAAAACTACTATTTTAAGAACACAGGCAAAGGGACATTCGAAAACGAAGGTCTTATGATGGGCCTGGCTTTTGGCGAAGGAGGTCAGGGGGTTTCTTCGATGGGAGCAGCGATCGGCGATGTAGACCGTGATGGTTGGCTCGATATTTACATTCCCGATATGGGATACGGCTGTCTTCTAATGAACAGAAAAGACTATTTCGAAGACCGTACGGAGCCAGCCAGCCTTGCGGTGGTCTGCGGGCAGTACACTGGATGGGGCGGCGTTTTGTTCGATTATGACTGCGACGGATATTTGGATATCTTCATCGCCAACGGCAACGCCCATCATGAATATACGGAAGAAGATGTACTCGTGCGAAATAACGGCACGGGACGTTTTGTGGATGTTGCGGATAAATCGGGTCCTTACTTCAGGGAGAAATACGTCGGACGTGGTGCCACTTACGGCGATTACGACAACGATGGAGACCTTGACCTGCTGGTAATTAACCTGAACGATTCTCCGAGGCTTCTGCGTAATGATGGCGGCAATAATAACAATTGGCTGACTGTCCAGGCACGATTGCCCGGAGGTAAAAGCGATGCTGTTGGGGCACGCGTTATTGTAACTACTGGTTCGCTCGTACAAGTGCGGGACCTTATTCCGGTAACCGGCTATCTTTCGCAGGCCGACCCGAGATGCCATTTCGGTCTCGGCAAAAGCAAAAAAGCGGATATCGTGGAAATCCGCTGGCCGGACAGGCAGACCACAAAACTTAAAGATGTGAATTCAAATCAAATTATCACTGTAATCCAGGGGTCCTGATATGGGATGGAACTATAAGATGCGTGTTTATCTTCTAATTCTGATCATTACAGTGGCTCATTCATTTACCCTTTGGGCTCAGGAAGGGAGCCAAAAGCATCCGGTTTACGTTGGTGTAAAAGTTTGTGCAAACTGCCACCAGGGAAAAGGTATGGGGCATCAGTTCAGCAAGTGGCTGGCTTCCAGACACGCCCGAGCGTATGCCGTCTTAGCCGAACCGGAAGCGAAAAAAATCGCCGAACTAAGCGGTATACCACAGGAGCCACAGGAATCGCCGATGTGTCTCGGTTGCCACGCAACCGGTGCTCATGTGGAGGCATGGGAAAAAGACGAGACATTTTTCACCGAAGACGGAGTGCAATGCGAAAAGTGTCACGGCCCTGGCAGTGAGTACATGGATGCAGCTATTATGAGCAATCGCGAAGAAGCGGAAAAAGCGGGCCTTATGATGCCGACCGTGAGTGACTGCATGGGATGCCACCAGGTGAAGGGGTCCCATGTTGCCGTTCACAAATTGGCCAAGCTTGATATGGCGAAGGCCATGTCTGATATTGCTCATCCGACTCCCAAAGACTTCAAGTATGGTTCTATGAAGCAGTTGCCGGTTGTGACTGATTCTAAAAAAGATGAAGGTAGATACATAGGGACCCTGACCTGTGCCACCTGCCATAAAGGTCCCTCGATGGGTTATCAGTTCAGTAAATGGCGGAAGAGCGCTCATGCCGGTGCTTACGCAGTACTGGCAACGGACAAAGCGTACGAAATTGCGAAAAAGCAGGAATTGAAAGGTGCTCCTCAAACCAGCCTGGCGTGTTTAAAGTGCCATACGACCGCGTATCATCAGCCCACCGAAGGTGTAATAGAATTATATTCATTGTACGAAGGCGTCGGGTGCGAGGCATGTCACGGGGCGGGCAGCAATTATTATCCGGAAGCGCTAATGAGAGACCCTCGTGCGGCAAAAGCAGCCGGCCTCAAAGAAGTAACACATCAGACCTGTCTTGGATGTCATGAAAACGCACATGGAAAGCCTTTTGATTTTGACGAGGCCATGAAAAAGATTGCCCATCCGACGGAGCCCCCCGTAGTCGAACAAGCAGTTCGTTATAAGACGCCGCTCAATATGGCCCTGAGCCCCGATGGCGAAGAGATTTATGTTGCATGTGAGGCCTCTCACTCGATCATTGTTGTAAGTGTCCCGAAGCTGCGAAAAGTTGCTGAGATAACAGTCGGTCATCATCCGACGGATGTAACATTCAGCCCCAATGGAGCAAAAGCTTATGTGAGTAATCGTCTTGACGATACTGTGGCTGTTGTCGATGTGCCTTCCCGCAAAGTCCTCGCCGCCATTCCCGTAGGTGACGAACCGCATGGTTTGCTGACCGATGCTGCCGGCAAGCATTTATATGTCCTCAATACGTCCGCGGACAGTATTTCAGTGATTGATACGACTGCTTTGAAAGAAATCAAACGTCTCAGTGCAAGTCGAAGCCCGTGGTCTTTATCACGATCTCCCGATGGCTCGCTCATTTATGTTACCAATAACCTTTCACGTTTTGTGAAATTTCGCACACCATCGATGTCTGAGGTCACTGCTATTGATACTGCCAAAAAGGTCATACAGGACCGCATTGTTATCCCGGCGGCAAATCTTCTTCAGGGCATCGATTGGCATCCAAGCGGCAAATTCGCCCTGATTACACTAAACCGCACGAAAAATCTTGTCCCGATGACCCGGCTGCTCCAGGGCTGGACAATTACTAACGGACTTGGAATCGTCTGGAAGGATGGCCATGTGGACCAAGTACTCCTTGATGAGCCCGGCATGTGTTTTCCCGATCCGGCCGATGTAGCAATCACGCCGGACGGCAGGCTGGCACTGGTGACAAGCTCCGGCTCGAACCGCATAGCCGTCGTAGATATCCCTAAGCTTATTTCCATGCTTGAAGCTGCGTCCGCTCATGAACGCGAGCGTGTATTCCCGAATCACATGGGCAAGCCTACCGAATTTGTTATCACCCACATCCTTACGAAGCACAGCCCACGAGGCATTCTTATTACCCCGGATGGGAAAACGGCCTTCGCCGCAAATGCACTGGATGACTCTTTGACGGTAATCGATCTGGATAAACTCGAAGCGGTTGGAACGGTTGACCTTGGAGGCCATAAAGTGATTACAAAAGTGCGCTATGGTGAGCGTCTTTTCCACAGTGCCAATATCACCTTCCATCGCCAGTTTTCATGTCACTCTTGCCATCCCGACGGGCACATTGATGGTCTTACATATGACATAGAGCCGGACGGGATTGGAGTTTGTCCCGTGGATAATCGGACACTAAGGGGGATTCTCGACACAGCTCCATTCAAATGGGAAGGGACCAATCCAAGCCTGCAAAGGCAGTGCGGACCGCGCCTTTCAGTTTTCTTTACCCGGATTCAACCATTTACACCTGAAGAACTCTCCGCGTTGGATAACTATATTTGTACGATTCCTCGGCCATCGAATCGTTACCGTCCTTTGGGAGCGGAACTTACCGATGCGCAGCGCCGCGGGAAAAAAGTGTTTGAAAGAACAATGACAAATGACGGCCGTGTCATTCCGAAACAAAACAGATGTGCCACTTGTCATTTTCCGCCGCTTTATACGGACCGGAACCGCCACGATATCGGGACAAAGCTTCCTCTCGACCGTGAATCGCGTTTTGACACGCCGCATCTGAGTAATATCTATGATTCCGCTCCGTATCTGCACAATGGAATTGCTGAAACTCTCGAAGAAATATGGACCAGGTATAATCCGAATGACACGCATGGTGTTACAAATGATATGACAAAAGACCAGCTCAATGATTTGATAGAGTATCTAAAGACTCTGTAGCTAACAGGCACTGAAAAATTAGGAATTTTTATGAAATATTTTATAGCTGCATTAGAGCTTATCATCGTATTGTTACTTGCGATTGCGGCACCCTGCATGGCAAAGAACCAAACAGATAATACGTCTGCTTCTCGCCCTGTTTCTTCTGCCGCAGGCGAGAAAAAAATGCCCTACGTTTATACGCAATGGAAGCATTTTACCGTAAAAGACGGTCTTCCAAACGACCATATTTTCGCTGTAAGGGCAGATGTCTCGAACGTCTGGATAGGCAGCGAAGACGGCCTGGCCTGTATCGACAAAAAAACGCTACAGATAAAAAGCTGGAAAGAAAAAGACGGTCTTCCCTGGCGCGTAGTATCTGCCCTCGATGTTAATCAGAAAACCGGAGAGCTTTGGATAGGACTGTTCGGAGGCGGTCTTGCACGCTTCAGCGGCGGTCGATTCGATCACTGGCACCAGTTAAACAGCGGCCTGGTTAACGATGTGGTTTATGGAGTGGCGATCGAAAACGACAATGTGTGGGTAGCAACCACCGCGGGTGCTAACAGGTATAATACTATCACTGGCGAGTGGACTATATATACGGAGAAAAATTCGCCGATGGAGGAGATATGGAACTACGGCGTCTCTTATAATGACGGGAAGGTTTATCTTGGCATCTGGGGCAGCGGCGTTCTGGAGTTCGATATAGCTGCCGAAACGTGGAAGGATTATCTCGATCCGGATGGTGAAATGGAGATCGACCTTTATAGAGACGATGGTATCGTTCACGTAATCACCACGGGCACCAGTTATATTGACCGGATTTTATGGGTCTCCACTTACTTTGGTATGAGCCGCTACGATGGCCGGCACTGGCGGGGTATGTATGCTCATGAAACGGGCCTGCCCAGTGACTTCGGCAATGCCGTCAAAGGCCGGGATGCCAACGAGGCATGGTTTGCAACCGATAAAGGCCTGGGTGTACTGGCTGATTTCCCCTCAGATACTTGGGTCACATACACCATGGATCCCAATACACACAGGGGCAAAGCGGTTGTCAGCCGAAATAAGGAAATTCTTGAAGTCATTGATATGCCGAAGAGCATCCCCCACAATTACGCTCTCTGGGTGGAATTTGACGGCAATGATGCCTGGGTAGGGACATCAAAAGGAGTTGGCTGGGCAATCGGTTCCGGATATTATAAAGGATTAAAAGATAAATCGATACCTGCAATAGCAAATGTGAGAACGAAAGCGGGAGAATCAGAAAAAGAATAAAGGTATTCACTTTTTAGCGATGTTTGTCTAAATAGTGTGGAGGTTTAAGCTATGAAGCGATATATGATTCAAATTTTCGCCGTCCTTATGCTGGGTGCTTTCTCTTGTGCCGGACCGGAAGAAAAGAAATCAGAGGACATTGAAACCGATACACAGGTTGACGCTGCAACGCTCGAAGTTCTTCAAAAAATCGACTCAGTCAATGCTTATGAAGTTCCCGACCTTGGTTTGCGGGAGGATGAGAATTACGCAAAAACTACACGGGACGTCGAGCCGTTTCGACACGTCGAGCCATATAAGGAGCACTTCCTGCTCCAAATAGAGTACACAGGGCCGGGCCGGGCAATCCCTGAGCCGAACGACATAGAGACAGTCAAGCTCGGTTTCATCGGTCCTATCATGTCAACCGTTTCGGTAGCTACCGGCGGGAAAAGTCATGAAGAACCGTTGGGAATTAAAATGCTTCAGGGCACACGGCTTGCCATCGAACAAGCAAACGCCAAAGGAGGATATCTCAAACGTAATATTCCCTTCGAACTGGTCATCAGCAACGATAACGGGCTGTGGGGCGCATCCGGCAACGAAATCATCAAAATGGCTTATAAGGACAAAGTCTGGGCAATCCTCGGCACCATCGACGGTGCCAACAGCCACATTGCCATCCGTGTTGCGCTAAAAGCCGAAATTGTCATGATGAACTCCGGCGACACAGATCCAACATTCATCGAAACGAATATCCCCTGGGTCTTTCGCTGTATTAGTGATGACCGGCAGCAAAGCTACCTTCTTATCGATTATATGTACAAAAAGCTCGGACTCAAACGAATCGGGATTATCCGTTCCAATAACCGTTACGGCCGCTTCGGCGTTCGTGAAATCCACGATGGCAGCAGGCGACTGGGGCATCCAATTATATTGGAGATGTCTTACGCCATGGGAACCAAGGATTTCTCGCTGCAATTAGAGCGCCTTAAGAATGCCAACCTGGATGCAATTATTCATTGGGGCGACGCCCCTGAAGCAGCGCACATTCTCAATCAAATGCGTTCAATGGGCATGAAGCATCCTTACTTTGCTTCCGACCGCTGCCTCTCCGACGAATTCTTGAAAATTGCCGGGCCGAACGCCGAAGGAGTCATTTGTCCCTATCCCTGGAATCCGACCAGATCAGAAACAAAGCTCGATGAATTCCAAGAAACGTTTAGAAAACGGTTCGGAGAGGAGGCGGAAACATTTGCCGCTCACGCTTATGACGGCATGAATATGCTCATCTGGGCCGTACAGGTGGCAGGTCTCAACCGGGCAAAAATCCGGGATGTGCTGGCATACAGGGGCACTCCCTTCAAGGGTGTAACGGGTGATATAACGCTGAGTGCCTGCCTCGATGATGTTGGTGACGTATATCTGGCTAAATGGGAAAATGGTAACTGGAAGTTCTACTCCAGAGAAGATCTTGAGATACCGCGAGACTTTGTTCCTCTACGAGACAGGATTAATCGACCGCTGGCCGCTAAGCCGGCAGAAGGACAATAGACATATATGTATAGTATTCTCCATACGAGTTTCATACTTTTTGTCCTGTCTTCTGTAATATGGGGAGGTGATACTCATCCTCCAAAGCGCCCGTCTCACGGAGTTTTTTTTAACGCGAGGTCCCGCCAGGCAAACTACGCCGGCCCGGGACGCGAGAAGAGTCCTCCCGCCGATGTCAAAGAAGTGCTGATTGGATATTTCGGTCCCAGCACGTCTTCCGACTCGCGAGGAGGTGATATGTGGAATGCGGCCTGCTTAGCCGTTGAACAAGCCAACCGGGCGGGTGGCTACAACGGCCTGCCATTTCGATTGATTGCGGGCTGGTCGGATAATCCCTGGGGCTCGGGCGTCACAGAAGTGACCCGCATGGCCTACGTGCACAAAGTCTGGGCCATCATCGGCGGAATCGACGGGCCATCGACGCATCTGGCGGAACAAGTCGTTGCGAAGGCCCGCCTGACCTTGCTTAGTTCCGCAAGCACGGATAAGACGGTAAATCTCGCTAATGTACCATGGATGTTTTCGTGCCTGCCGGCAGATCATCTGTTGGCACCGGTTTTAGCGCAGGCGATTGCGTCAGAAGTCGAGGGCAAATCCTTTCTCCTTGTATCGGCCGTGGACCACGATTCACACCTTTTCACAGTCGAGCTAACCAGGTCTTTTATTCAATACAAATTGGCGCCCTCTTACCACTTTGAATTTAAGCCTGGGCAAAAAAATTACGACGGGCTTGTGGAGAAGATTGTGCATAACCCGGCACATACACTGGTTCTAATTGCCGCAGCCCCGCAGAGCGCTCAGATAATCTCTGATGTCCGGCAGAAAGGATTCAAGGGACTTATTTACGGCGGTCCTTGTATGGGCCGGCGAAGTTTTCTTGAGCAAGCAGGTGCCGCAGCGGAGGGAGTAGTCTTTCCGTTGCTTTACACGCAAACCAAAAAATTAGAAAGTTTTGATGAAAAATTTACTGCTCGCTTTGGAAAGCAAGCGGATTATCTTGCTGCACATACCTACGATGCCATGAATCTTCTGATTGCTGCGATACGCAAAGCCGGGCTAAATCGCCCGCGCATACACGATGCGGTGAGGTCACTTTCTCCCTGGCAGGGAGTCACAGGAAAAATACAATGGGACCCGCTCGGAAGCAATTCGCGATTAGTCCACCTGGGTACTGTGCGAAATGGCCGGATACGAATGCTTTCTCAGGAGAAATCCTCAGACTCACTTATATCCGGTTTTTGAGCCGCCTTCGGTCAGTGTTATAAGTCGATCCACAGTAATATTCTCAAACACATCGATCCCGCCGCCTATCCAACGGACCTCAATGCGGTCGATCTTTTCATGGCTGCCCAGTCCAAAGTAAAGACGTGTGCCGTAATGGCTTTGGTACCCGCGACCGCTGTGAACTTCGTCTATAAGAGCCAAATCACCCGACACCACTTTTACACGTGCGCCTATTCCGTTCCGATTAGTTTTCACACCCTTCAAACAAACTTGCAGCCAATGCCCTTTAGAAGGCGAGTCATTTCTCAAAATAGTAGGTTCCCGGCGTGAATTTAGTATCACAACATCCACATCGCCGTCGTTGTCCAGGTCATCGAAGCCCGCACCCCGGCTGCTCAACTTTATCTTCATGCCATCTCCGCTTTCGTCGGATACATCTATGAACTTTCCGTCACCGGTATTCATCAGGAGGATGTTTCGTGCGAAATATGTAGTTGTATCGTCGAATTTTTCGACATTGTCCTGCAGGTGACCACAAGCGACGAAAATGTCCCGAAATCCATTATTATCAAAATCGACGAAGCTGTTGCCCCACGTTACGTTGGGAAGAGTTCCTACTCCTGAGCCCGCCATCAGCGTCACGTCCTCGAACATGCCGCTGCCCAGATTCCTGTAGAGCGTGGCAAGCTGTCCCTGGTACGAAGTTACATAGAAATCCAGCAGTCCATCGTTGTCGTAGTCGCCGCAGTCGACTCCCATGCTTCCCTGCTCGTCACCGTGGAGGTCGTAAGCGGTTGCAGTCATGAGCCCGACTTCCTCAAACTTGCCCGTGCCGTCATTTTGGAAAAGGAAATTCTCACCCACGTCGTTTGCGACAAATATGTCCGTATCGCCGTCGTTATCGTAGTCGCCGCATACAATTCCCATCCCCCATCCGGCGTGGTCTCCCACACCGGATGATTTGCTGACATCGGTAAACGTACCATCGCCGTTGTTGAGGTACAGAACATCAGGCAGGGGAGGATAAAAGCGGGGATTTGCATAGACGGGAAAGCCCTTGGTTGTAATCGTGACATTTTTTTCATACGAAAAATCAAGGTAGATGGAAACGTAAAGGTCCAAATCGCCGTCCTTATCCATGTCGAGAAAACAGCCCCCCGCCCCCACCTGAAATCCATTGTCCACACCTGCTTTTTCTGTTACGTCTGTAAAGGTTCCGTCGCCATTATTGCTGTACAGAACATTCGGGCCGTAATTATTGAGGTAAATGTCCGGGTCGCCGTCATTGTCGTAATCACCGACCGCGACGCCCAGACCGTAACCGCGGTCGCCCACGCCTGCTTTTCCCGTCACATCAGTAAACTTCCAATTGCCCTCATTGCGATAGAGTGCATTTTTCGGGGCGACGTCAACTTCAGTTCCTTTGAGCGGCGCGCCATTGAGAAAATAGATGTCGATGTCGCCGTCGCTGTCGTAGTCAAAAAGCGCCAGACCGGCACTTACCGTCTCCATTACATAGTGCAGGCCGGAGCCGCCATCTGTATGCACGAAAGTTATGCCAGTCTGGTTTGTAATGTCACGAAGCAGTATGGGACTATCGGCGAACGCATCAGAATACGGATGTAATAACAGGAAAACAACCACAAACCAATACCCGATATTCATCCGGAGGTATTGGCCTTTTGTGGAACTGTTTGTCTCAATTTTTGGTCTTAATATGCTCATACACATTCCTGTATTTCAAATTGGCCGGCTCCAGTTGTATTGCCTGCAATATTGCCTTGATCGCGTTTTGCGAGTCACCGTTCATATCACATGCCCAGCATAGGACAAAGTAATTGTGGCCAGTCGGCTCCAAAGACACGGCCTTTTTTGCAAGCTCTCTGGCTTCCGGAAATCCTTTGCCGGTTCTAAGGTATAGCTGAGCGAGTTCGCAATAGCCGCCGGAGAATCCCGGTGCCACCTCGATAACTTTGCTGAAGGCCTTTTCTGCTTTGTCCATCTGTTTTAAACGCATCGAAAGAATGCCGATATTCAAATGGCAAAGCGGGTCTTTGGGATTAATTTCACCCATTTTTCTGTACAACGGAATCGCTTCATTGATACGATTGCTCTTCAGATACAAAGATGCCAGCTTTTCAAGGCATAGAATATTATTAGGATCAAGTGTCATTGCCCTCTTTAGAAATTCTTCGGCTTTTTGGAAATTCTCTCCGGCTTGATACATTTGTCCGGCGAGCAGGTAAGTTTCAGCCGCGCCTTTTTGCATATCAATAAGATCGTCAACGGTCTCATTGCGGTCCTTCAGAATCTTCATGTCCTCGGCTTTGAGTTTTTTAAATACAGTCATGTACTCCTTAGTCTTCTCTTGTTGCTTCAATCTCGCGGACAGGGTAAAAAGACCATAGTAAGCATTAGCATAATTGGGCTGAATTTCTATTGCCTTCACATAATTATTCCGGGCCTTTTCATATTCATTCTGCTGTAGATATAACTGTCCGAGCAGAAAATAACTAAAGCTGGAACGAGG
>Ga0210003_1002483_pt1 | contig 15492 bp, 10 predicted proteins | sample LantaG_FD_182804 | JGI IMG/M metagenome (GOLD analysis project Ga0210003, IMG submission 182804) | Deep subsurface microbial communities from Baltic Sea to uncover new lineages of life (NeLLi) - Landsort_02402 metaG (SPAdes) (version 2) | ecosystem: Environmental > Aquatic > Marine > Oceanic >... | reverse complement strand
CTTCCCCGAGCTCCTTTCCCGCTTGTCTCGCTCGTCGAACGAGAACGAGGAGAGGACCCCTGCGGACGTGGCGACGAGCACAGGGCCCGTGGTCCCCTCCGTGACGGCGGCGCCGTCGAATGCCGCCGCGGAGAGGCGAGCAAAGGCTGAGGAGGCGGAGGCGGAGGGCGGGGCAGCCGCGGCGCCGCCGCTTCCGCCGCCGACGCCCGCCAGGGAGAGGGAGCGGGGCTTCCGCCACCTCGCGTGCACGTACAGGGCCCCGCTGGTCCCGCTGGTCCCGCTGAGCCCGTCGACGGCGACGACGGCGTGCGAGCCCGTCGCGGGGTCGAGCCAGACGCCCGTGGCCGCCGGCGAAGACGAGGACGACGAACTCCGCGCGGACGCCGGCACGAGCTCGACCTCGACGGGCGGGCCGCCGGACGCGACGTCGTACCGGAGAAGGTACGCGCGCGAGGTGACGACGACGACGGCGTCGGCCGAGGCCGCGACGGCGGTGACGGCGCCGCGGCCGCTGTGTGGAAAAGAGAGAGGGAAGGGAAAAGAGAGAGAGGGAAGGGAAAAGAGAGAGAGGGAAGGGAAAAGAGAGAGCGAGAGTCGAGGTTGAGCGGGGGACTTCGTCGAGAGGCATTGAAAAAAAGGACGAAAAAACGCTCTCTCTCTGACTTTTGCTTTGTTCTGAATCACGCACCGGGCTACTTCCCGCTCGACGAGGTCGAGAGAGAACATATCTTGCTGCTGCTGCTGCTGCTGTCGCCCCGAAGAGGAAGAGCCTGCGGTCCTTCCGACGAGCACGCCGTCGGTCTCGTCGTCGCCGCCGAAATCGATCCCACCGTCGCCAAACTCGTCGTCAAAGTCTTCATCATCGTCGAGGAGGAGGTCGTCGCCGCCTGCTCCACGACCGTACGCGTCCAAGCTGGCCGTCGCCGCCGTCGACGTCTCCTCTCGGGCCCACTCGTCGAGGAGACTGGCCATGCTTTGACGAGGGTCTTTGTTTCTCTCCTCGCGAAAGTGAGAAAGAAGGAAAAAAGAAAGAAAGAAAAAGTGGGACTGCCGAAACACAATCTAGAATCAAGATGGGCGAAGGAGGAGGCAAAGAAGAAGAAAACGGCGCTGCTGCTGCCTCAGCACCGTCGTCGTCGTCCCTCCCTGCCTGCGCCCGCTGCGGCGAGCCCGCCAAGCTCCAGTGCCCCAAGTGTCTCGAGTTTAGCCTCCCGAAACATCCCTCGTGCTTCTGCTCGCAGGACTGCTTCAAGGTGATCAGGAGTTGCGAAAGGATTGGAGTTTTTTTCGTCTTTCAATCAAGCCGCCAAACCGCCAAACGTTTTCCGTCCTCTCCTCTTCTCAACCTCGACCTTTTTCTCTCTTTCTCTCCCCCCCTTCCCCTCCGAACTCAAAAAAACAGGCCGCGTGGCCCCAGCACAAGGCCGCGCACAAGCCAGACCCGCTGATCCAATGGGCCTACGCCACGAACAAAGGGGCAGGTCGCTCTTTCTCAGCCCCCGCCACCTTCCCCTGGACGGGCAAGCTCCGCCCCGAAAAGATCGGGCCCTCGCGCCGAGTCCCCGAGGGCATCGCCCTTCCAGATTACGCGACGTCGTCGATCCCTTTCTCCGAGCAGGAGTCCAAGCAGCAGCATTCCATCCCGATCAGGAACGAGCGCGAGATCGCCAAAGCCAGGGCGGCGTGCCGGATAGGCAGGGAAGTCTTGGACGAGGCCGCGAGGGCGGTGCGCCCCGGCGTGACGACCGACGAGCTCGACCGCGTTGTCCACGAGGCGACCGTCGAGCGCGGCGCGTACCCGAGCCCTCTGAACTACTATTCCTTCCCTAAGTCTGTGTGCACCTCGGTGAACGAGGTGGTGTGCCACGGCATCCCGGACGCGAGGTGAGAAGGGAGAGGGAGAGAGAGAGAAAGAAAGAGAGAGGGGGAAAAAATGAGGAAAAGAGAGAAGGAAAAAAACTCACTTGTTTTCTTTCCTCGACCTCAACCTCCCAAAAAAATAATAATGAAAAAACGAAAAAAAAAACAGGGAGCTCGCCGAAGGGGACATCGTCAACGTAGACGTCACCGCCTTCTTCGGCGGCTACCACGGAGACCTCAACGAGACCTTTGCGGTAGGAAAAGTCTCGGCCAAGGACAAAGCCCTGATCAAATGCTCGCACGACTGCCTGCAAGAGGCCATCGCGCTCGTCAAGCCCGGCGCCCGCTTCCGCGACCTCGGGGACTGCATCGCGCGCCGCGCCCGCGTCGACGGCTTCTCCGTCGTCCGCACCTACTGCGGCCACGGCATCGGCGACCTCTTCCACTGCGCCCCCAGCATCCCCCATTACGCCGGGAACAAGGCCGTCGGCATGATGAAAGCCGGGCAGATCTTCACAATCGAGCCGATGATCAACGCGGGGGGGTGGAGGGACGCGACGTGGCCAGACGGGTGGACTTCCGTGACGAGTGACGGGGAGAAGTCGGCGCAGTTTGAGCACACGATGGTGGTGACCGAGGGCGGGTGCGAGGTGCTGACCGCGAGGCTGGAGTCGAGCCCGGCGCTTTGCTTTTGAAAAGAGGTTTCAAAAAAGTAAAAAAAGTAAAAAAAGTAAAAAAAGGGATAGAGGGGCTTTGTCTTCTCTTTTTCATTCGCCTCTCGCTTCACAAAGCGCCTCTCTCTTCGCCGATTACCCCTAATAAAAACAAGGAGAAAAGAAAGAGAGAAGATCGAAAGAGAGTTTTTGTTTGGGTCACACCGGGGCGGAAAAGACAGCAGGAACACGGGAACTAGAAAACACGTTTGTTTATCTCCTCCTCTTTTCTTCTCTGCTCTCTTTTTTTCTTCCCACCACCGCGCTCCCCCCCTCTCTCTCCCTTCATCCGAAAATCATCGCATCACCACCACTGTTCTACGTTAAGAAGAGGCCACACCGGAACGAGGCACAGGCCAAGGAAGGAGGACAAGAGTCTCTCCCTTCAAACCTCCTTGACCTCGTCGAGCGCGTAGTTGTTCGTCTGCACGCCGGCGTAGTTGGGCTTCTCGAAGCGCACGACGACCGGGTACAGCACGGCCCCCGACTGGTCGACGGAGACGACCTTGCCGGTGTCGTTGAACCAGTAGCTCTCGGGGCGGAGGATCTTGACCTGATTTTGTTCGTTGGGAGCGGGAAGAGAAAAAGAGAGAGGGAGAAGGAGAGGAGAGGTGGGGTGAGCAAAAGTTGAGAGAGAGGGTCGAGAGAGAGCGGAGATCGTTTCGCTCGGCGGCCGGAAAAAGGAAAGGCTTCTCGCGCGGCGAGGAAAACAGCAATTGAAAGCATTCGTCTCCGTCCACTTCGATGCCTCTCCGAGTCTCCCTTTGCGCCCGCGTCCGTTCCAGGCCGAAGCCAAAACTCACCGTCGAGCCGCGCTTGGGGCCAATCTGGGGCTTGGGCGCGGCGGGGGCAGCGGCGCCGTCCTGAGCGCGGACGGTCAGCCTGACGCCTGGAGTTGGCGATGATGAATTTCGTTGTTTCAAAGAGAGGGGTTGAGGGAACGAGCTTTGGTGAGATTGAGGTTTTCGTCACAGGGTGCAGGGACGCCGGCGTCAACGGCGAGGAGGGGCGGGAAGGAGAGCCACCGCGTGGAAAACGCGCCGAAGAGAGAGAAGAGAGGTGGCAGAGTCGTCGTCCTCTGCAATCGCCGCCGCTGGAGCTGGGAGCCATTCGACCCTCTCTCTCTCTCTCTTTTTCTGTTTTTCTCTTTTGAAAAAAAAACGGCGTCCCCCGCGGCGCCGCGCAGCCGCCGAAAGTGCGCTCGATTCGCTCCACCTCCGCAGCAGGCGCGAGAATTCGGACCCTGCTGCACGAAGGGGACGAGGCGCGACGCAACAGGAGGAGCCCGGAGCGGGGAGAAGGCCGGGTCGATGGTCGAGGCTCCAAGGCCAAAAAGCTATCTCAATGCCCCCCCATCTCTTTGCTTGCTGGAGCTCTTTTTTCCTTTCTTTGCTTTGTTCCATCCAGCAAAGAGAAGAAAGAAGCTCGAGAGCTCTCTCTTCATCTCGCCCGCCGCAGGCCCTCGAAAAGGCGGCGGCGCGGCTTCTCTCGCGGGCCGGGGGGTGGAGTGCGTTCGCGCGCTATCATACATACCACGAGAAGCACGAACAGCGAAGGACATGGCTACGAAGCGGGGCGCGGAAGAATGGGTAAGGAAGAGGGTGATTCGAGGTGTGACGAGAGGACGAAGACGACGAAGGGGGAAAAAAAAACTCATTTTCTTTGCTTTTCGAGGTGCCCCTGTTTCCCGAGCTAGCCTTACAGAGTTGTCGTCCCGCCGCCTCCACCACCACCACCGCCCCACAGCGGCGCCAGCTCCACGTCCACCGAAGGGGCAGCGGCGCCAGCACCAGTGCTTCCAAATTCAGAAGACCTCTCTCCTTCTCCTCCTCCTTTTTTACTGTTCCTTCTCTTCCTCCTTTTATCCCGAACGCCGTCGAGCCATCTTACTACTTTCGTCCCAAACGGCGGGGGCTGGAGCCCCGCGGGCCCGTGCGCCGCGAGGGCCTCGTCGAGCTTCTCCGACCAGTAGTGGTCGCCGTGGGGAGAAGAAGAAGAAGAAGGGGGAGAAGAGGGAGAGGGACGAGAAGGAGGAGGAGAGGAGATCGGGGCGAGCTTTCCTTCGAGGCCGAAAAAGGCGGCCAGGTTGCGCGCCGCGCCGCGGTCGAACCTGTTGCAGTAGAGGAGGGAGGGTTCGCTCCCCCCTCCCCCTCCGCTGCTGCCGCCGCCGCGGTCAGACGAGTGATGCCTCAGATACGCGTACCTCTCCCTGTTGGCGAGCTCGTTGACCGTGAGGTTGGCCGCGGCGCAGAAGGCCCCTCGCGCCACCAGGAAGACCGTGCTCACGAAGATCGGCGTCTGGGCGACGCAGAGGAGGAGCTGGCCCCTCGCGCGGACCGAGGCCGCGGCGAGCACGGAAGGGAAAGGAGAAGAGGTCCCTTTATCTTCTCCTCCGGAGAACGCGATCGACGCCGCGACCCACGCCAGGCGCAGCATCAGGAATTGGCCCGTCAGCGTCACCTTGAGGAAGAGGAAGAAGCGCGGGAGCGTCCTCGAGCCGACGCAGTTTGCGACGACGGGGCAGTGGTGGTCGAAGAGCAGCGTGCAGCGGTCGCACGCCCGGCAGTGCTTGGAGCGCAAGGGGCGCAGCGTCAGACACGTGGCACAGGATCCCGCGTGGTGGTTTGGTGCAGCGCGGGGCGGCGAGGAGGCGCCGCCCTTCGCCTCGCCGCCTCCCGCCCGCCTGGCGACGCGACCCGGGTCGGCCCTCGCGAGCGAGAGCTGGAGCACCAGGAACAGCGAGAAGCAGAGGACCAGGGTCGCGCACTCGAGCCTCAGCCGCAGGCGCGGCAGGGGTAGGACGGCCCTCTTCTCCTCGAGCGTCCTGTAGTTCCAGATCAGGGGCAGCTGCCAGGCCACGAAGGAGAGGAACGACGCCGAGAGCAGCGAGGCGGCCGAGGCAGCGACGAGCCTCGAGCCCGGGAGGCGGGTCTGCGGCGGGGCGAACTTGCCCAGCTTCACGACGAAAAGGAAGACCCCAATAACGTAGCTCGGGATGAAAATGAGGAAGAGAACGGGCGCGCTGAAGAACACGGAAGAAGGCGGAGCGTGCCAGCAGGCGAGACCGGCGAGCGTGACGAAGCACGGGGGGAAGAGGAGGTCGGCATGCCCGGTCTTCGATGCCGCCGCCGACGTCGATGCCTCTTCTCGTCCTTGCGGCTGCTGCTCTCGCCAGTAGTCTTCCTGCGGTTCGTGGCTGCCGCTGGAGTGCTGTAATGTCCCGTCGACAGGGAGCATGACTGGCGGGCTCATCGCCCCTTGTGTGTATGTGGGCGAGAGAGAGAGAGAGAGAGAGAGAGAGAGCGAGAGAGAGGAAGAGGCGACAAACGCCGGGGCGCCGAGAGTGAAAACCTAGTCGAAGAGAAAAAACAATTCTCACATCTCGCCTTTTTTTCCCTCCTTGTTTTTCTGTGTCATAAATTGCATTTTTATGAACGCGGCACGGATCGCGCTGAGGTCTGCGTCCCGCGTCGGTGAGCTGAAGTCGGAAAAAGGGGCTGCTAATTCAGAGAGAGAGAAAGAGAGAGAGGAAGCGGTTTCGTAATTCGAGCAAAAACTTCTTTTTCGATCGTCGGCGTGTTTCGTTTCTTCGCCTTCTTCTCTCTTCTTCTTTCTTTCTTCTTTTTTGCTCTGTCTCTCTCCTTCAACAGCAAAGCATCTGATTGCTCACACTCCAATCCCTCCTCTTCTTCCTTTCTTCGCCCTTCTCAGCCTCGCGCCGCCCTTCTCAGTCCGCGCTCTCGTCGTCTCTGCGCAGCCTCTCTCGCAGCAGCAGCGTCAGCGTCGCCGTCGCGTCCACCCGAGCGCGCGCCCTTCGGAGGCCCCTCCTCCTCTCTTTGCCGGTTCCTCCTGTTTGTCGGATCGCCGCTTTCGCCGCTTCTCCTTCTGCCGCCGCCGAGATGGTCGCCGCCGCCCCTCCCAAGCCCATCTTCCGCAAGGACTACAAGCCTCTTCCGTACGTGGTCGAGCAGGTGAGCAGAAGAGGGGAGAGAGGCGGAGAGAAAGAGAAAGAGTTCACGTGAAGAGAAGGAAAAGGCATTCGATTCACTGAGGCGCGCCTTGTTGCCAAACGAAAAAAAAACTCAACCTCAACACCCGACCCTCCTCTTCCTCTTCCTTCTCCAGGTCGACCTCACCTTTGACCTCTACGAGGACGACACCACCGTCACCTCCGTCCTCACGATGAGGCCCAGCTACGAAAGCTCCGCCGTCGTCGACGGCGAGGGCCCCCCCGAGCTCCTCCTCGACGGCCGCGCCGACGTCGAGCTCGTCTCTGTCTCGGTCGACGGCGTCGAGGTCCCCGCGGCCGACTACGAGGTCACCCCGAAGGCCAAGCTCCTGCTCTCCAAGGGCCTCCCCGCCGACCCCGCCGCGCCCCCCTTCAGGCTGCAGATCGTCACCAGGGTGAAGCCTTCGGCCAACACCTCGCTCGAGGGCCTCTACGTGTCGGGGGGCAACTTCTGCACGCAGTGTGAGGCCGAGGGCTTCCGCGGGATCACGTTCTTCCCTGACAGGCCCGACGTCATGGCGCGCTACACGACCAGGGTCGTCGCCGACAGGGACCGGTTCCCCGTGCTGCTCTCCAACGGCAACAAGGTCGCCGAGGGGAGCTGCGAGGGCGAGGGCGACCGCGGGCGCCACTTCGCGCTGTGGGAGGACCCGTTCCCGAAGCCGTGCTACCTGTTCGCGCTCGTCGCTGGCGACCTGGCGCTGACCGAGGGCACCTTCCGGACCGCCTCCGGCCGCGACGTCGCGCTGCGGTTCTACTGCGAGGCGCGCGACGCGTCCAAGGTGGGCTTTGCGATCGAGTCGCTCAAGAAGGCGATGAAGTGGGACGAGGAGGTGTTTGGGCTCGAATACGACCTCGGTGCGTTTTTTCCCTTCTTTCTTCTTCTTCGAGTTTTTCTTTTTTTCCCCACTCGTTCGTGTACTTCGACCTCGACCCCGACCTTTGGCCCGTCACTAAAAAACAAAAACAAAAAAACAACGAACAAAAACAGACCTCTTTAACGTCGTCGCTGTCTCCGACTTCGTCATGGGAGCCATGGAGAACAAGTCCCTCAACGTCTTCAATTCGCGCCTGGTGCTCGCGAGCCCGATGACGGCGACCGACGTCGACTACGGCCGCATCGAGGGGGTGAGTGAAAGTTTTCCCCCTTTCCTTTCCTTTTTTCCCCGCCCCCGACGTCCGACAAAAAAAAACTCACTCTATCTCTCTCGTCCTTCTCTCTCCGTTTCCTTCTCTCAGGTCATCGGCCACGAGTACTTCCACAACTGGACGGGCAACCGCGTCACCTGCCGCGACTGGTTCCAGCTGACCCTGAAAGAAGGGCTCACCGTCTACCGCGACCAGGAGTTCTCGGCCGACGTCGGGTCGAGGCCGGTCAAGCGGATCGACGACGTGTGCAGGCTGCGCGCGGCGCAGTTCTCCGAGGTGAGAAAGAGGGAGAGAAGGAGAGGTTTCCTCAATTTTCTCGCCGTTTTTGGAGAGGAGACGGAGGGAGGGACGGAGAGAGCGGGAAGACGAAGAAAGAAAACCTCACTTTTTTTTCTTCTTAAAAAAAAAAACCCATCAACAGGACGCCGGCGCCATGGCCCACCCGATCCGCCCCGAGTCCTACATCAAGATGGACAACTTCTACACCCTGACCGTCTACGAGAAGGGCGCCGAGGTCGTCCGCATGTACGAGCGCGTCCTGGGCAAGGAGGGATTCAGGAAGGGGATGGACCTCTACTTCGAGCGGCACGACGGGCAGGCCGTGACCTGCGACGACTTCCGCAGCGCCATGGCCGACGCCAACGGCGCGGACCTGTCCGCGTTCGCGCGCTGGTACGAGCAGGCCGGGACGCCCGAGGTGACCGTGGCGACGGCGCACGACCCCGCCGAGAGGACGTTCACCGTCACCGCGAGGCAGCGCACGCCGGCGGCGCCCGGGCAGCCGGAGAAGGGGCCCGTCCCGATCCCGATCGCGACGGGGCTCCTGGCCGCGGACGGCTCCGACCTCGAGCTGGCGCTCTGCGACGGGGGCGACTCGACGGGGGTGCGGCTCGTCGCCGAGGAGGCCGGGGGCAGGGCCAAGAGGACGGCGGTGCTGCTGCTGGACGCGGCCGAGCGCTCGTGGACGTTTGCCGGCGTCGCCGCGCCGCCGGCCGCGGTCTCGCTGCTGCGCGGCTTCTCCGCGCCGGTCCGCCTCTCCGTCGAGGCGCAGACCGAGGAGCAGCTGCTGTTCCTTGCCGCCAACGACGCCGACGAGTTCAACCGCTGGGAGGCCGGGCAGACGCTGGCCCGCGGGGCGCTGCTGGGGCTGTACGCCTCCGCGAAAAAGGCTCTGACGGCTTCTTCTTCGGACGGCGGCGCTGCTGCCGCTTCCAACGGCAGCGACGTCGCTTCCGCCGCGGCGGACGCCGCCGCCGCCGCCGCCGCCGCAGCTGGCCCCGTCCCCAAGGGCGTCTTCACCGCCTTCGCCTCCGTGCTCGCGGACGGGGCCCTCGACGGCGCGTTCGCGTCCGCGGCCATCTCGCTGCCGCAGCCGTCGGAGCTCGTCGACGCCGTGCCGGGAGGCGACGCCGACCCGCTGCTGCTGCACGCCGTCCGCCGCCGCGTCGTCCGCGAGCTCGCCGCGGCGAGCAGGCCGGCGCTCGAGGCCGCGGTCGCGGCCAACGACGACGCGGCCGACGTGCCCTACTCGCCCGAGTTCGCCGGCGCTGCCCGCCGCGCGATCAAGAACAAGGCGTTGTCGTTCCTGGCCGCGCTGCACTCGGAGCGCGCCGGCGTCGACGCCGAGGGCGCGGCGGCCTTCCGCGCCGAGCTGCTCAAGCGCGCCCGCGACGCCTCCAACATGACGGACCGAGTCGCGGCGCTCGCCTGCCTCGTCGACTCGCCCAGAGGCACCCCGGAGCGCGAGGCCGCCCTGGCCGAGTTCTACGAGGACTACAAGGACGAGCCGCTCGTGCTGCTCAAGTGGCTTGCCCTGCAGGCCGGGAGCGACGCGCCCGGGAACGTCGCCGCTGCCAGGGAGCTCAGCTCGCACCCGGCCTTCCTGCCCACCAACCCCAACTGCTGCTACTCGCTCTACCTGGCCTTCGTGCGCTCGGCGCCCAACTTCCACGCCGCCGACGGGTCCGGGTACGAGTTCGTCGCCGACGCCGTTCTGACGGTGGACAAAGTCAACAAGCAGGTCGCGGCGCGGATCGCCGGCGCGTTTACGAGCTGCAAGCAGTTTGATGCGCGCAGGCGCGGGCTGATGCAGGCGCAGCTGAAGAGGATCCTGGGAGCCGAGAGCGTGAGCGAGAACGTGTACGAGATCGTGAGCAAGTCGGTCGAGTAAAAGAAGAGAGAGAGTTCTGGTGTGAGTGTGAGAGAGGGGGGGAGAGAGAGAGAACGGAGAGAGATAAATGTTTTTTTCTTTCTTTCCCTTGAAATAAAAGCATGATTTTTTGGTTTGCACGAAATCTCCCGTCTCTCTTCTCTCGAGTTTCACTCCAGCACGGCGGGGGAGGGGGATCTTTCTCTCTTTTAGTAATTCACAAGGCAAGTTCAAAATTGGGTTCGGTTTTTCTTCTTTTTTTTTTCGTGCTTTGAGGGGGACGTGGGTAAGTTTTTTCATTTTCTTTTTTCCTGTCGTTTCGTTTTTGTTTCTCTCTCTGCCTCTCTCATTCTTCTCCTATCGAACAAAGGCCGCGGCGGCATAGGCCCTCTTGGCCGCCCACGCGTCCGCCACGAAGCCCTGCGCCCTCTCCGCCCGCTCCCTGCACACCGCGGAGAGGCCGGCGAGGGCCTCCCCGGCCTGGCTCAGCCGCACGCGGTCGCCGAGCGCCGCGGCCAGGTCCGAGGCGGCGACAAAGGGGAGCCGCGGGGCCGAGGGCAGCGACTGGAAGGACGGCGGCAGGGCCGGGAGGGAAGGGAACGGCGGCAGCGACGGCAGGGACGTCGGGGGCTGCGGGGCGAGGGACCAGAGGTGGAGGATGGCGCGCTCGAGGGAGGCAGCGGTGGCGGCGGAGGGAGAAGAAGAAGAAGCGGTGACGAGAGGAGCGGCGGCGGCAGGAGCAGCAGCAACGGCGCTGCTCCTCTTCTCCTCCGACGACCGCCGCCTGGATCGCAGCAGCAGCAGCTGCTGCTGCTGCTTTGAGGAGGGCTGGAGCTGGACGCGGCAGGCGGCAGTGGGCGGCATCGAAGGAAGCGGGAGAGTTGCTATTGTTGCCGTCATCGTCGTCCCCACCACCTCCACCTCCTCTGTCGCTCTTCTCCTGCTCACGGTCTTCCAGGCCCCGCGAGCAATCAGGCAGAACCAGTACGCGTTGAGCACCGCCAGCAACGGGGGCACGACCGCGATCAGTGCCTTGGCGGCAGGCGCCATCGACAGCACCCCGGCGGCGCCCGCCCCGGGGAACGCCGCGAGGTGCGCGAAAAAGGCAGCAAAGAGCCCCACGCGCCCGACGGCCCAGACGACCACCATCGCCAGCCCGTTGGCCGCGTAGGCCCTTCCCTTCTTCCACTCGGGGCCCGCCCTCTCCAGGTAGACGCGAGCGTTCACAAAGGGCGTGGTGCACTCCGACACGAGCAGCGCAAGCGTGTGCGCGTGGCCGTGGCCCGTGACCGCCGCGACGAGCAGCGAGAGCAGCGCCGCGGCGTGGTGGCCGACGACCTCGGGGCCTCCCAGGGCCGGGCTGTGGCGGAGCACGAGGGCGAGGTCCGCGGCGAAGTATCCCAGGGAGAGGCCCAGGGCCGCGAAGGAGAGGGCCGAGGTCCGGAAGGCGAGCGGAAGGAGCGCGAGGTGCGCCATCGGGGAAGGCGACGACGACGAAATCTCATCGACACTCCACAGCGACAGGACGCAGACGATGGCGAGCAAAGTCGAAACGACGGCGTGCACATTGGATCCCAGCCTCGAGTCGAGGTCAAGCTTGTGGTGGCGGGGCAAGGAGGCGTAGGCCGGGACGCGGGAGGAGAGCCTCGAGGAGAGGGCCGAGGCCATGAAAGTCGCACCTGCGGCGGCAACCGCTACGCGAAGAAATTGATTTTTTTTTGAGAGGGACGTACGGTGAGAGCTTGCTCTTCTCTTCGGGCGTCTTTCGAAAATTGAGGAGAGCAGAGAAGAGAGAGCGCGCCCTGAGCCCAGAAATGAAGGCACGCGGCGCCGTGGAAGCGGGGTGCAGCAGATGGCGGCGAGAGAGAGAAAAAAACGACGCATGGATCGGTCTCCGATTTCGAGGGAGGGAAAAAAAAAACCGGTCTCGCTGCGTTTTCGAGCAATCAAATTTGCCTCTACTGCGACCACCTGGCGCTTGACGCTTCAGCTGTGAAATCGCACGCAAGTCGTGCAAATCGCGTCGCCTTGACCACGCTCCGCTTGAAAAAAAGAAAGAGGAAGTAGCCTCGACGAAGGGAGTTGTTCTCGAGGGGAAGAGAAGGAATTGAGGAGTTGACGCCGGCGAGACGCTAATGACTCAGCAAAAGTGGTTTCTCTCGAATCCCTCACGCGCCCGCTCTTCTCTCTGGGGGGTGCTGCCGTACCTGTGCCCGCTGTCAGCACCAGCGGAGAGGACTCCGCGTCCATTGAAGGGGGCCGCACGGAGCACCGAGGGAAAGAGAGCACCTAGGCGGTCCGCACGACGCGTGCGCGAAAAGAAGGGTTTGAATTTCTTCGACTTGCGTCGGCGGAAAAAAAAAAAGTGCGATGACGTCGCTCGGCCGGCCGCTCGAAGGAGAGTAACGAGGAAAAAACAAAAACAAGAAAAGGAAAAAAACCTCTCTCTCTCTCTCTTTTTTCTCTCGTCTTTCTTCATATCACAAAATCCCCTGCTTCTTCAAGTCCTCGTACGTGCGCCTGTCGTAGACGTTCCCTTCCTCGTCCTCGACCTCCTCGACCTCGTCCGCGGCGACCGCCGCGTTGGTCGCGCGGCGCTGCGAAACAGCAGCAGTAGCGGTCGCGCCGCCGCTCGCCTTGCCGGCGCCAACAACGCCGCCCCCTCCTCCTCCTCCCGCCCTCCTCGCCCGGAGCGTCTCCCACAGCGCCTGCGCGTCGGCGATCCGCGTCACCTCGTAAAACTCCTTGGTGTTGGGGATCCCCAGCGCGCGCATCCCCGTGGCGTGCCTCGTCTCGCGGAAGTGGCGCTCGAACTCGCGCCTGCCGCGGTACGAGGCGCCGCCGCAGATTTCGCAGCTGAACTCCTTGTCGAGCCCGTGGAGCTTGAAGAGCCAGTAGGGGATGGGCTTCCCGTCCCAGCCCAGCGGGAGCTTGAGCGGGTTGTGGACGTGCTCGTCGTCCTCGTCCGAGTCGAAGGCGGTGTCGTCGTTGGCGGCGGCGTGAGCGGCGGTGGCGGCTGCTGCTGATGCTCCGGCACCGCCAAACTCGCCGCCGCCTCCGTCGGCGGCCTCGCGCTCCTCGGCGTCGGCGAGGGCCTCCTCGTACGTCCGCGCCGCCTTCTTCTCGACGCTGGCCCTGGTCTCCTCCAGGGCCGCCGCCAGGGGACCGTTCAGGAGGGCGGAGACCTTGAGCTCGAGGAGGGCGGAGGCGCGGGAGGAGGCCTCGACGCCGCCGCCCTTTCTCGACGGCCCGGCGTCTCTCTCGGCGCCGTTTTCGCCGCCGCCGTGTCCCTCCTTCTCGTCGTCGCCCGGCGCCGGCAGAGCGAGCGGCGCAGCCCTCCTCGCCGCGGCCGCGGCGGCAGCCACGGCGGCGGCCACCACCGACCCCCTCGCAAAGTGCTTCCTGTCGAGCAACGTCAGCGGCGTGTCCTTGGTCAGCCACAGCCGCGCCGCGCGCTGCTCGACGCTGCCCCCTGCCTTCAGGCCCAGGGCCGCGAGGGCGTCCCGCAGGGCGTCCGCGCCGAGGGCCTCGAGGTCCCCGGGGGAGGAGAAGGAAGAGAGGTCGAGGGCAGGGGCGGGCAGGGCGGGCGGGAAAGCGCCCGAGGAAGGAGCAGGGAGGGCCGTGACTCCTTCGTCTCCGCCGCTGCCGAGCCCCCGGTCTCGCCACCCTTCGACCTCCCCCGCCTCCCACCGCGCGTCGAAGTCGTCGACGCCGGCCGCCTTGTAGACCTTCGCGAGGGGCGTCAGCGGCTGCGTGCGGGCATGGAAGTCCTCGAGGTACGCCAGCAGGGACCTGAGGTACTGCCGCCACGGCGCCGCCGACCTCGCCCGCGAGCGGCGGCGACGGGTCCCTCCTGCTCCGCTCGCGGGGGGGGCGACGACCAGCCTGTCGAAGTCCGACAGCAGGCTCAGGAACTCGCTGTAATCGCAGTCCTGCCTGCCGAACGCGGTCTTGCTGGAGGACGAGGCGACGCCGCTCGAGGAAGAGGAGCTCGACGAGTTAACAAAGGCCAGGTGGTGCTCGTGGAGGTCGAGGCAGCGGCCGCCGGCCTCCTCGCCGGTGAACGAGGGGAGCGCCGACGCGTCCGCCGCGAGGGCCGCGGCGGCGGCGTCGAGCGAAGAGAGCAGGGCAGAGGACAGCCCCCCCGCACCGGCGGCGACCCCCGCCGCGCCCCCGCCGCCGAGCCCCCCGCCCAGGGCCCTCGCCCTGGCCGCGGCCGTCGCCGCGGCGAGCTCGTCGTCCATCGTGATCTCGCCGTCGTCGCGGAACCGGGCGTGGTACCGCCTCGCCTCGGCCAGCCGCTCGTCGAACGCCCGGAGGGCCGCCGCCGTGGCCCGCTCGTCGGCGTCCCCGGCGGCCGCGGCGGCCGTCGCCGCCTCGGCGCCGCCGCGGAGGGCCTCGCTCTCGGCCCCGCGCCGGCCGTCGGCGTCGGCGTGCGCGTCGAGCAGGAACCTAGCGCGCTCCTTGATGGCGTCCAGGGCGCGGCGGACGCGGTGCGCCTGCGCGAGCTTGTCTCGGTGGCCCCTGGGGTTGCCGTGGTAGTCGGCGACGATGGAGCGCTCGAGGCGCTCGATGTTCTCGTGGGCAGCTAGCAGAGGAGAGGAGGAAAGAGGGAGGGAGAGAGAGAGAGGAGGTTGAGCTGAGATGGACGAAGAGACGTCGGAAAGGAAAAAAAAAACAATCAACCAAATCAACAGCGCTCTCAACCCACACGCTAGCCTTTGCCCCTCGCTTTTTCTATCCATAACAGACAAACGGCATACCTCGTGTCTGTTCGAGGAGCAGCGAAGCCATTGCGACGGACGGCGGAGAAGACAAAAAGGGTGAGAGAAGAAGAAAAGCAAGTCCGACGGCGGATGATCAATGAGGCCCCAACGCCGCTTCGAAGCTCTCGCCGTTTGCTGCTGCTGCGGCTGTTCAGTGCTCGTCGCTTCTAGCACAGCCAAGAAGAAGCAGAGCCCTTCGGACGCTGAAACGCCTTTCCTTTTCAGCGATCGAGCAAGCGAGCGAGAGAGAGAGAAAAGAAAGAAAGAGAAGAGTGGAGAACGAAGCCGTCGAACGTTCTTTTCTCCGTCGTCGAAATCGACGAAACCCTCTCTTCACTCTTTTCTTTCTTCTTGGGTTGGTCGATCGCTTCTAGGCTCCTGGTGCCCGCTCGCACATTCGCTCTCCATCTTTCCTCTCCCCAATTATACTCTGAGCGCACAGAGAGCGTCGCGCAGACCATAAAACACATTGCGAAATCGAGTTTGCTGCCTTTGAGCAGGAGAAAGCTCGCCGCAATGTTGCCTAACACACAATCCGCCTTAACCCGCTGCTCCTCTCTCCACTCGCTCGAGCCCTACTCTCCACCCGCCTTCGCCGCCAAGCTCCCGCACCCGCCAACGAAGCGATTCGCGCTAGGAATCTTGCCGACGCCGATCCACCCCTGGAAGGGACTCGAGGAGATCATTTCACCTCCTTGCGCTGCCTCTCCTTCACCTTTCGCTGCCACCGTCGACCTCTTCATCAAGCGCGACGACCTCTCGGGCGTCGAGCTCTCCGGGAACAAGGTCCGCAAGCTCGAATTCCTCGTGGCGGATGCCTTGGAAAAGGGCGCGGACGCCCTGCTT
>Ga0210003_1002482_pt1 | contig 15499 bp, 9 predicted proteins | sample LantaG_FD_182804 | JGI IMG/M metagenome (GOLD analysis project Ga0210003, IMG submission 182804) | Deep subsurface microbial communities from Baltic Sea to uncover new lineages of life (NeLLi) - Landsort_02402 metaG (SPAdes) (version 2) | ecosystem: Environmental > Aquatic > Marine > Oceanic >... | reverse complement strand
CCGACCATGGCGCCGTCGACGTGTGCCGCAGGGCCGCCGGCTTCCTTCTGGCCTACGTGCCCGGGTCGGTGGCCGTGCAGTGAGTCTTTCAGTCGAGAGAGAGAGAAAGAGAAAGAGAACGGGCTGTTTTGCGGCCTAAATCGATTGGGACCAAAGCGCCGGACTCTTCCTTCTTCCAACCTCTTCCTCGCCTCTTCTTCCTTCTTCTTCTTCACAAAAAAAAACAAAAAAACAGGATAACCATGCACGGCGCGACGGACCACGCTCCCCCGCAGATCTTCACGTTCCCTAGGAGGCCCCCGAACGCCGAGAGAGCCAAGGGCGGCGGCAGCGAGAGCGAGGGCGGGGGCAGCGACACCTGCTCCGCCGGCAGCGGCGGCGGCGGCGGAGACGCGAGCGCGGATGAGAGGGCGGCGGCGACCCGCTCCTCAGAGGCAAACAGCAGCAGCGGCAGCGGCAGCGGCGGCGAAGGCACCTCGCTGGCGGCGGTCTCCGGCTCGCACGCAGGGAGCGACAGGGCCGTCTCCTGGTCCGCCATGGACGATGCGGCTGCGGGGTGAGTTGGGGTTTTTTCCCCCTCTTTTTTTCTTTTTCCCGTTGTCAGCCCCTCTCAAAAAAAAAACTCATCAATATTTAAAAAAACTGAAAGCAAAAAAAAACAGGCCTTCTTCTTCGTCCTCATCCCCCCCGACGCCACCCTACTCCGACTGGCGCTCCCTCGCCGCCTCGCACGCCGCCACAGCCTTCCTGACCGTCCCTGCCTCGGTGTCGGGCAGGCCCAGGGCCTCGCTCACCGTCGCGGGTGCCGCCGGGGCCGCCGCCCCCGCCGGGGCGGCGGCCCCGGTGGCCTTCCCACGGCCGCCCTCGCCCGCGGCCGCCGCCGCCGCGGCGACCGCCTCGGCCGTCGCGGCGCTGCTGGCCCCCTACCTCGCCCTGGCGGCCGTGCGGAGGCAGCTCGACGTCGCGCAGGCGCTGCTTGCTGACGTGATGCCGCACAGCGTGATGGCGGGGGTGGTCGAGAGGAGGGCGCTGGGCTTGGCCCCAGCGATGTTTGGCGGCGGTGGCGGCGGCGGCGGACTCGGCGGCGCAGGCAGGAGCACCACCGGGGGCGACCCCAGCAGCGATAACGACGCATGATGACATGCGGCTCGTTGCTTGCTTTCCCCCAAAAATGTAAAACTATTACCTGGATCCAGAGCGATTCATTCGGACAGAGAGTCTCTTTCATTTTTTTAACAAAAAAAAGGAAATTGGACGAAGTACATTTGTTTTTCATTCTCTTTCTTCTCTCTTCTCTCCCCTTCACTCCACTTTCTCATCATCCTCCTTCGACGGCGAGGGGCTCAGTGCGCCTCGCAAAATCGAGCTGTAGCGCAGGTGCAGGGCGTCGCCGTCCGTGTCGAAGCCGGTCAGGTCGGTCGTCGAAACCTCGTCGCCGTTTTCGGCAACAGCGGAAGGGGCGTCGACAAAGGCGCTCGACTCCTCCGACTCGAGCCCGGCAGCGCCGTTGCCGTTAGTTTCCGCTTTTCGTTCGTCGTCATCAGCAGCATCATCATCGCCATCATCATTATCTCCCGCTCGCCTTTGCCGAGGCGGAGGAGAGGGCGATGGGGCAAAGAGGTTTGCTATCGCCGAGCTCTCGGCGTCCTTCTTTTCCGCCGCCGCCGTGGGGGAGGTCGGAGGAGGAAAGTCTACTTCTCCTTTCCCGCCGATCGAAAACGGTGGCGGCATGAAAGCAGAAGCAGAGGCAGAGCTCTTCTTCGCCGCGTCCCCAAGAGGAGACAGAGAAGGAGCTGGCATTGCTGCAGCAGCAGCGGCAGCAGCGGCAGCAGCAGCAGCAGCAGCAGCAGCCGCTTTCTCCTTCTCCTTCCTTTCCTTCTCCATCTCCTTCTCGGCGCGCCTCGCCCGAGCCTTCTCTGCGGCCGTCGGGGGCAGCTCGGGAAGCTCCAGCCGCACGCCGCCAAACGCCGAGTCCGCGCTCGCCATGACCTTCTCCATCTTGATGTCCCCGCACCCTGGATACACCAAATTGGACGCCAGCGCGCGCCGCAGCTTGCCGGCCGCCCACGCGCTGACCCTGCCGCCGACGGCGGCGCCGTACCCGGCCCGCAGGATCCTCCCGCCCAGCGCCGGCTGCGCCTCGACGGTCAGCGCCGGCGGCTCGGCGAACGAGAACCACACCCTGTCTCCGGGAGGCGGCGGCACCCAGACGACCACGGGACCGGAGAGGCGCGTGACCTTCAGCGAGACGCGCAGCGGGATGTTGGCGAGGCGCTCGGCGGCGGCGTCGGCGAGCTTGCGGCCGACGCCGGCGAGCCTGCGGCGGAGGGGCATCGCCGCGGCCGCGGCCCGGGCGAGCCTCGACGGCGGCTGGGACGGGGCGCCGGGAGGGGGAGGAGGGGGGGAGTTCGTCCCCGCTGCTGCTGCGGCGAGGTTCCCCCCGCTGCTGCCGCTGCCTGCCCCGCCTTCGCCGCCGCCGTCGAGGCTCGCCCGGCCGCTGCCGCCCCCGTCCCCGTTCCCGCTCCCCGCCACGCGGTCGAGCGCCCTCCCGACGCCCGCCCAGGCCGCGCCCTCGCGCACATCGACCTTCGTCTCGATCACGAGAGAGAACCCGCCGGGGTAGTCGAGGTCGAACGCGGCCTGCGGCCAGAGCGCGCGCTCCCTCGCGGCGGCGGCGGCGGCGGCGGCGGCGGCGGCGGCGGCGGCGGCGAGGTCGGAGCCGCCGGCGGGGCCGCCTTCTCCCGGCGCCGCCGCTGGTGCCGCTGCTCCCGCGCTAACCACCGCGGGCGGCAGCACCGACCTCGCGTTCCTGATCGAGGGCGCCCCGGCCCCGAGCTCGAATCCGACGAGCTCGAGCCCGTGCATGAAGTCGGGCACCCTCAGCTCCGACAGCTTCGTCGCGACGACCGAGCGCGCGCCGGCGGCGAACGAGGGGTTGCGGAGCAGGTCGAAGGCGAGGCGCGCGAGCAGGGCGTTGATGGCGACGTCGAGCGGGGCGACGACGGAGGAGCCGTCGGGGGAGAGGGAGAGGCCGGCGGGGGGATGGGCCTGCTGGTGCTGCTGCTGCTGGTGCTGCTGCTGCCAGGCAAACGGCGATGCGGCGGCGCCCGCCGTCGCTGCCGCCGCCCCGGCCGCGGCGGAAGGGCTCGAGGGCGTCGAGAAGCCCCCCCCCCTCGCCGCAGCAGCAGCTGGGGGGATCCCGAGCGCCGCCGCGGCCTCGGCGGAGGCGAGAGCAGCTGCCTCTGAGGGCGTCAGCGGCTGATTCGAAGAAGAGGGCAGCAGGTCCGAGGACGAGCTGGGGCGGCGCATCCCGGGGGCCGGGCTCTCCCTGCGGCTGCCGGGGCCGCCGCCGGGGCGGAGGCGGCGGTGGTGGAGGTGCTGCTGCTGCGAGAACGCGGCAGCGGCGGCAGCGGCAGCTACAGCAGCTGCAGGGGAGGCCGAAGAAGACGAATCGGCAGAAGCGGAAGAGGCCGCCGCCCCTCTGCGCGGCGAGGCGGAGGGAGTCGCCGCTCCCTCCCCGCCGCCGCCCGCCCCTCGGCGCTCGCCCCTGCCGACGCGGGAGGAGGACCGGTGGTGGTGCCGAGAGCCGCCGCCGCTCGAGGCGGCGTGCTCCGGGTCGAGGGAAATTATCTGGCGGCTGCTGCTGTCGCTCCTGTGGCGGCTGCCGTGGCCGTGGCTGTGGCGGTGCCTGCGGTGCCGGCCCTCGTCGCCTTCGCCGCCGCCGCCCGCGCCGCCGGCGCCGCCCGCGCCGTCTTCTTCTTCGGCGTCGTCGACGCCCCGGCGGGAGGCGCTCGAGGACCTCCCGCGGGAGGGCCTGCTCTCCCTCCGCAGAGGGGAGGCAGCAGAAGCAGCCCGCATCGCGGCGTCGGGAGAGGGCGCGCCGGAGTCGCCCCTCTGCTGCCCGTCTTGCTGCCGGAGCAGCGACAGCGTCCGCTCCTTGTCCTGCTGCTCCTGCCGCCGGAGCAGCGCGAGCAGGTCGTCGCCCGACGACGCCCGCGACGCCGGCCTCGACGCTGACAGGGGAGGGGGCGCCGCTGCCGCAGAAGAGGAGGAGGAAGGCGTCTCCTCTCCGGCGGGGGCGCTCACGGGGCGGCCCACCCCGCCGCCCCCTCCGCCGCCGACGCCGCCGGAGGCCGCCGCGGCGCGCGGGCCCATCCAAGCGCTCTCGAGGTCGGCCGGCGCGAGCGCAACTTTCTTCGTTGCCGCGGCTTCTCCCGCCCGGTGTTCGTCGAGCGACGAGCGCCGCAGGGACCCAGAGGAGCCCGCCCTGGGCGGCGGCGGCGGAAACGGGAGCAGCCCCGACGGCGGCTTCCCCCCCGAGCCCTTGTGCTGCTGCTGCTGCTGCCCGCCGCGCATCGATAGGCGCTGCAGGATCCCGCGGCCCGCGACGCCCGCGGCAGCCGCGATCCGCTGCCGCATCGCCGCCGCGGCCGCCGCGCTCCCGTTCCTCGAGGAGGAAGAGGGAGGAAAGGAACCGGAAGAAGCGTGGCTGCTGCTGCTGCTGCCGAACCCCCTCCTGAAAAATTTCCTGGAGGAAGAAGAAGCAGCAGAATTCGGCGGCGGAAGCGCGAGGGAAGCGAGGTCAGACTCGTCGGGGTAGGTAGCGGGAGGCGCTGCCCTCCGCAGCCACGAGGTGTAGCGGTCCCACCCCTTCTCGACCTCGGCCGCAGTCGCCCCGGGGGAAGGAGAAACGGGAGAAGAAGAAGGAGAAGAAGAGGAAGCAGAAGAGGCCGAGGCCGCGGCCACGTTGAGGCTCGCGTACCACTGCTGCTTCGCGGCGGCGTCCGACGCGAAGAGGTAGAGCCCGTCGAGCGTAGAGTTGCTGGCTGCGCTGCTGCCGCCGCCACCGCCGCCGGGGTCGACGCCCTCGAACAGCGGCGCGGGGCGGCGGCGGCGGTCGTCTGCGGCGGGCTGCTGCATCGCCTGCTGCTGCTGCTGCTGCTGCCGTTGCTGCTGCTGCTGCTGCCGAGCACGCCCTCGGTCCGGGGACCTTGTCCTCCCGCCTCCTCCCTCGCCCGCCTTCGCCTTGGTCGACTCTCCCTCCCCTCTCTCCTCCTCCCCGTGCTCGCGCCTCAGCAGCAAGGGACCCTTTCTCCACCACGGCGACTTGGACATCAGGCACTCCCGCACGACCGAAACGGAAGTGCCTCCGGCAAGGCGGACGACGCGGACGACGACGGCGGGATGGGGAGGGGAATTGCCCGCGGAAGACGAGGACAAAAAAGGGCGGGAAAACGAGGCATCCGCGGCTTCAGCGCTCGCTGGGCCGGCGGCGTCGGCGGCGGCACTCTCCCCGGGCGCTGCCGGCCTGCAGAGGTAGAGCTCGCCGCCGCCCCGCACCGAGGCCCACCACCGCGTCGCCACGGCTGCCTCCTCGACCCCCCCGCCCCACGCGCGGGCGGCGGGAGCCCCGGCGTCCGTCGGCGGCGGCCACGAGGGGGACGCGGCCGCCGGCGCGCCCGGCGGGATCGAGGCCGCGGGCACGGTCCACACCCACCCGCCGTAGCAGCCCCTCCGCGCGTGCGGGTGCGGGGGCCTCGGCCTCCGTGACGCCGCGGTGGCGGCGCGGAGCTCCGCCGCGAGGGCGGCGAACGGAATCGGGGGGGGAAGCGAGGGAGCGGGGGAGGAGGTCGTTGCTGCTTCGTCCTCGGTGCCGCGAAGGACGACGTGCTCTCTTCGCCTCTCCTCTGTCTCCTCCGCCTCTTTTTTTCTGGCCTCGGACTCGAGGGCATCGGCGAGACTTCGCGCGTCCGCCTCGGTGACGTCCGGGACCGTCTCCGTCGCGAAGAAGAGGAGGAAGACCTGAGTTTTGTTTTGTAGAGGGGGGGGAGAGAAAGAGGTTGAGTTTTTTGTTCTGTCCTCGTCGCATCGTCGTCGAGTTCCTTTCTTTGCAACGAGACATTCGGAAGCGGTCTTTCTTCCACTGAACCGAGGCTCTCCACGCACCAGACCAACGATCACGGCCGCGGAACCAATGGCGGCACCCAGGAACACGAGCAGGAAAGAGGTGGCGAGAGGGCCGAGAGGCGGGAGGCCGTGTTGGTTTCGATGGTGGTGCGGGCCGAAAAAGAGACCAATGCCCGAAGTCGAAGCATCGCCGCCAAAGACCCCGCCGTTTGCTATCCGGGAGGCAGCCACGGCGGCCACCGCGGCAAGGATCCAGGCGGGCCAAGACTGCATCATCGTTACTTGGTTTCGAGGGGGGAGAGGCTGAGAGCAGCAGCGGTGAGCGAGCCGCTCTCGCGCCCGTCTCAGCTTTTTCGCTTCTTTCGAACCTTAGTGAGGGGACCACAAAAAAAAATCAAAGAGATCGATTGACCGGAAAAAATCGTCTTCCTTTTCCCGACCAGGCGATGTCGGACGACGATCACCCGCTGGCCGCGCCGGTGCCCGCGGTGGACGAGCCCCTCGACGCTCTTGAGGCGCCCGCGGCGGCGGGCGAAGAAAGAGGGAAGATGACGGAAGAGGCGGCGAGCGGAAGCGTCAGCACCGTGGACGCCATGGCCGATGCCCTCCGACCTCCTCGTCCGCCCCTTCTTCCTCCTCCTCATCCTCATCCTCCTCCTCCTCCTCGACCCGCTCCCTTGCCCTTCCTGCCCTCCTCCGCGGCAGCGGCAGTCGCGACGGGACGCCCGTCCTCCGTCGTCGTCCTCACAGCGACTGGTCCCTGGGCCCGAGGAGAGGCCGCGATCGTCGTGACCACGGCGGCAAGAGTCTCGAGAGATGACGCCTCGGCGTCGGTGGGAGCCGCGCGGACGCTCCTCGCGACCGTCGAGGCCGCGGGCGGGAGGGTCCTCCACGACCCTGCCCGCGGGGTGGGGACCTTCGGCTCCGAGTCCGAGGCCCTGAGAGTGCTGTCGGATATCTGGGGAGGAGGCGGCGAGGGTGGAGGCGCCTCCCCCGCTTCCTCTCGCTCCCCTCCTCCGTTCCGGGTCCTCGCCCGCGGCTGCGCCCTCCTCGGCTACCTCCGCGGGGGGGCCCGCAGCGGCGCCGGGCGGGCCGTGCTGCTCGCGACGGGCGCTCGTGTCGGAGCGCAGCTTCCGGGGGGGCACTTGGTGAGGGCGGTGACGAGCGCAGCGTGGGTGCCCTTGCCCTCTTTGCCCGAGAACGAAAACGAAAACGAAAACGACGGCGGCGGAGGCGGCGGCGGCAGAAGCAGGAGTAGCGACGTCGACCGCGGCAGCGACGACGACGACGGCGAAGACGACGCCGCCCTCTCCGCGCTCGCCGAGGCCGCTTCGCGGTTCAAGCTCGACGGCAGCCACTACTACTGCGAGACTGCGGACGTGACCAGGCCCTTCCCGGGGAGGAGAGGGATCAGGAGGGCGAGCCCGCCCGGCTCCTGCCCCGCCCCTTGCCCTCTCCGCCCCCTTCCCGAGGCCGAAGACGGAGACGGAGGCGGCGGCGAAGACGCTCCTTCGTGGGAGTTCGTTTGGAACGCTGCGGTCTCGGCCCCGCTCCTCGCCGCCGGCTTGGGCGACGCGGTGCCTCGCCTGCTCCAGGGCGTGGCGGAGAGCAGGAGCGTGGCGTTCTCGCGCGAGAAGAAGAGGGAAGGCGACGGCGACGCCGCTGCTGCTGCGATGTGCACCACCTCACGAACGACGACGGCCGCCGCCACCCTCGTCCTCCTCACGCGCGCCTCTCGCCTCCATGCCGGGACCCGGTACCGCGCCCGGGGCCTCAACGCGCTGGCCTCCCCGGGGAACGAGGTCGAGGTCGAGCAGATACTGTGGTGCGCCGACGACGACGGCGGCGACGACAACGGCCGAGCGAGCAACGGGAGCGACGGCGCCGCAGCGCGCCCTTCCCCTTCTCCTCCTCGGCCTTCGCCTTCGCCGTCTCCGTCTTCGGTCTCCTTCTCCTCCGCGGCATGGAGGCGAGGCACCGTCCCGCTCTGGTGGGGCGTCGAGATCCGGGGCGGGGGCGTGGGCGAGGCCGCGATCGTCGTCGCTGGCCGGGGAGGGAGCTGCGGCGGCGGCGGCGGCGGGGGCGGCAGCGGGGGCCGGACCCAGCAGCAGAGTCAGCAGGGTCAGGCTCGAGCCCCCGTCGACCCCTACCAGGGGACGAGGAGGTACTTTCGGAGGCTACAGCGGCGGTTCGCGTGGCCCGAGGAGGAGGAGGAGCAGGAGGAGGAGGAGGAGGAGGAGGAGGAGGAGGAAGGGCGAGGCGGGGAGGCGAAGGAGAAGACGCCGGCGGGAGCGACGGAGGCAGCGGCAGCGGTGGCGGCCAAGAAGAGGCCCAAGGCCGCCGCCGCCGACGACCCCTCCCTCCTCGTCCCCGTGCACTGCGTCAACCTCCTCCGCTGCTCGATGTCCCGCCACGACGAGCTGCTGCTCTCGGAGCACTTCGCCGAGGGGCTGAGGAGGGCCAAGGCCAGAACGACGGGCGGCGGGCGCAAGCAGAGGGCAGGGAGCAGCAGCCCCGGAGCGGCGGCCTCGGCGAGGAAGCAGCAGCGGCCGCCCCTCCCCCTCCCACTCCACTGCCTCAACTTCGACTGGCACGGCGTCATCAAGGAGCTCGGCGAGGTGGGGGCCGTGGACGGCCTGTGGGCCTCGCTCGGGCCGATCCTCGAAGGGGTCGGGCTGACCTCGGGGAAGCTGACCTCGGGGAAGCTGAAGGCGCCGCTGTCGAAGGGCGGCAGCGGCAGCGGCAGCGGCAGCGGCAGCGGCAGCGGAGGAGGCGGAGGAGGAGGAGCGAGGAGTGGCGCCTCCGCCGCCGCCGCCGCCCGGTGGCCGGGCTTCGAAGCCGTCTCGCTCTCCTCGCGCCAGCGAGGTCTCCTGCGCTACAACTGCGCCGACTCGCTCGACAGGACCAACGCCGCGAGCTACTTCGGGGGCGTGCTGCTGCTGGTCGAGCAGTGCCACGCGCTGGGGCTGGGGGCGCTCCCCGCCGCCCCGGCGGCGGCGACCCCGGCGGCGGCGACCCCGGCGGCGGCGGCGGCGGCGGCGGCGGCGGCCGCGCGGCGACCCCTCGCCCCGCCTCCCCCTCCCCCGCCCCCCCCGGCCACTGTCCCGCTCCCCGCGCTCCAAGCCCACCTGCCCGCGGGCTGGGGCGCGTTCCTCCACGTCCCCACGGGGAGGACGGGCTTCCTCGACCACGGGAGGAGGGAGACGACGTGGCTGCCGCCGCCGGGGGTCGACGCGGGGGCCGTCGAGAGGGCCGCCGCGGTCGCTTCAGCCGCTGCTGCTGCTCCTCCTCCCCCTTCCCCCGCGCAGCAGCTGCAGCAGCAGCTGCAGCAGCAGCAGCAGCAGCAGCAGCAGCAGCCCCTCCCGCTCCCGCGCGCGGCCGCCCTCGCCGCGGCGGGCGCTTCCTCGCCCCTCGCGCGCCGGCTCGCCCAGCCGGGCTGCCTGCGCGCGCCGCTCGCCGCGCTGTCGGACGTCTTCAGGATCGCCGGGGACGTCCACGCGCACCTGTACACGTCGAGCCCCGCCATGCACTCCGGGATCCTGGGGCTGCTGCTCGTGGAGCAGCGGGAGGGGGAGGGGGAGGGGGGCGGGGCGCGAGCGGGAGCGGGAGGGGACGGCGTGGCGGGCGGCCTCGGCGAGGGCGACGCGTCGGACGACGGCGGCGGCGCGAGCAGCGCGAGCGAGGACGAGGCAGGTGCGGCCGCCGCCCCTTTTGCTCGGAGCTATCGCAAGAAGCCCTCGAGATCTACCGCAGCATCCTCCGCGCACCGCAAAAAGGGCGGCAGCAGCAGCTCCTCCTCGGCGCTCGAGCGCGCCGCGAGGGCCGGCGTCGGCCGCCTCCGCAACGCGACGCTCTCGGTGCAGCGGCGCTGGGCCAACGTCGTCGCTGACTCGGGCAGGCAGGCGGCCATCGATGCCTTCCTGGGCCTGAGGCCCGCTCCCGTGCCCGCATCTGCCTCCGATTCCTCGGCGTCTTCTGCTGCTGCTGCCGCGGCTGCTCCAGAGAGGCTGACGCCGGCGTACCTGTGCGCCGGGGCCGAGGTGCCGCTGGAGCACGACAGCGACGAAGTCGAGGGAGAGGAGGGGGAGGAAGAGGAAGAGGAACAGGAGGAGGAAGTCGCTGCTCTCCCTCCTGCTGTTCCTGAATCTCCTCCTCCGCCTCCTCCGCAGCCATTCGGAGATGACGACGTCGACGAGGGGATCCGGGCCGCCCTCGCTGCGAGCTCCGTCGGGGGAGGAGGTGAAGAAGAAGAAGGAACCGGAGAGAGGCAACAACTGCACCCGCTCGAAGGCACTTTGTAGAAGAAAAACAGTAAGAAAACACATTTTCTGTTCTCCTGCTCGTCTCTTCTTCTCTCGCGCTTTCCTCCCGAAATGCTTCAGCCGGAATGGCAGGACGCCCGGTCACTTGCTCATGTCGACGCGCTCGTTCGCGAGTATCTTCTCTTTCGGGGCTTCGCCAACGCCGCAAGGGCCGCTCACGTTGACGCGCTGGCGGACCGAGGCATGGGATTTCAAGTGCGTTGAGGCATTCGTTTTCGGTTCTCGATCGATGGCCGCTCGCCGGTCGCTCACCCTCTTCTTTTCTGCCTCTTCAGCGCAACCTCCTCACCCACACCGCAGGCCGACGCCATCGCGGATCACGTATTCCGCGACCTTATCCCCTCCGCATCGTCCCAGGAACTCCTCTCCCTGCTCTCCTTCCTCTCGCAGCGCGTCTTCGGCAGGGCTCCCCCTCTCCTCGCCGCCGCCGGCGTTGCCGCAGAGACGGCGGCGCTCCGGGCGTTTGTCGTCGCCGCGATCAAGAACGGAAACCCCAAGGCCGCGCTCGAGCTGCTGGGCGCCAAGGCCGACGAGCTCTGCGGCACCGACGCGGGCTCCGCCGCGGACTGGGCGCCCTGGTTTGCGCTGCCGCACTTGAGCTGTTTCTCGACCTCGGCTTCCTCGAACGCCTCTTCTCCTTCGTCCGCGGCAGCGGCGAGCGCGTTCCCAAAGTGCTCCCGGGCTCTTTCCGACCCCACCTGGGCGCAGGAGGCCGAGGCGACCTTCCGCAACGCCCTGGCCGAGGCGGCCTGCTCTCTGCCCCCGCCGGCGCTCCTCAGGCTGGGCAGGAGCGGCAGCCGCAGCGAAAAAGAAGTCGCGGCGAGGGCGGCAGCGCTGGAAAGCGAAAACGCGAGGCTGAGGGCGCGGGTGGAGGCGCTGGAAAAGAGGGTCGGAGGAGGAGGGGCAGCGGCAGCAGCAGTAGCAGCAGCGGGAACGACGACTGCAGCAGCAGCAGCAGCTGCAGCAGCAGCGGCGGCGGCAGCGAAGTCGACGGCGAGCAACGGAGCGGGGCGAGGCGGCGGGAGGGCAGCAACAACGGCAAGAACAACGACAGCGTCGACACCACCGCCGCCGCCGCCGAGCACCGCCGCTGCTGCCGCAGCTTCCGGCCCTCCAGCCGCGTCTCCGCCGCTATGGTCGTGGTCCCCTGCCCTTGCAAAGTAGTTGGTGTGAAAACGCTGGTTTCGCTCGGGAAGGGCGCGATGTAAAACGAAAAATGAACAAGACGGATCTTACAGTCTATACAAGAAAAAGCTCGCCCTGTTTTTTTTCTCTCTCTCACGCGACTCCGACCCCGGCCGCAAACTCCCTGAGCGCCCCCACGCCCCGCGAGCCCAGCAGCCCGGCCGGGGCGAAGCCCGAGAGCGCGCCGGCGACGCCGGCCGCGCCCAGCGGCGCGACCTTCAAAAAAAGCGCCAGCTCCAGGACGTGGCACAGCTCCTCGAACATCGCCGCCAGGCCATGCGACCCCGGCGCGGAGGCCACGCCCGCGAGCAGGAGCCTGATGTCGCTGCCGCTGCTGTTGATGACGCCCTCGAAGGCCGACGACGCCGACCAGAACAGCTTCGCCGTCGCGGCCACCTCGAGGGCTCCCACGCCGGCGGCGAGCGCCGCCACGCCGTCGCCCGCCGCGGCGGCGGCGAGCGCGGCGAGCGCCTCGCAGCCCGCGTGCGCGAGGCGGGCACAGCAGAGCGCGTGGAGCGACCGCACGAGCAGGCGGAAGACCTGCTCCTGGGCCGTCGTGAACTCGTATTCTGCGTGTTCCTTGGCTTCTCCTTCCGCGGCAGCGCCACTGGTTGGTTCGACCAAAGGAGAAGAAGAAGAAGAAAAAGAAGAAGAAGAAGAAGAAGAGCCCGCCCCGCGCGTCGCCAGACCCCCTCCTCCTCTCTCCTTCTCCCTCTCCCGACGCAGCATGGCCTTGAGCCTCCGCGCCCTCCTTTGCCGGTTGAGGGCCCGGAGAGGGGAGGTGAGGGCCTTCATTGCCATGCCTGGGGCCTCGAGGAGAGGAGGGAGGGCTCGAGGGTGGCTGTTTTGTTTTTTTCGTTTTGGAGAGAGAGAGAGAGGGGGGGGTGAGAGAGAGCTGGAAAAAAGAAAGAGGGGGAAAAACCTGGTAAAAACAAACTTCTCACCGGTGAAGCGTCGCCCTCGCCGCCGTCGCCGCGAACGTCATCGCCGCGATCGCCGGGAAGGCCCCACGCGGCCACTGTGCCGCCGCACAGGCCGCGAAGAGCAGGCAGAGGCCGCAGGACATGATCGTCGCCTGTTTTGTTTTTGATTTTAGAGAGAGAGAGAGAGAGAGAGAGAAAAGAGGGGGAAATGAGTTTTTTTGACTTTTTTCCACGAGACCTTCTTCCTCCTCCTCAAACCCTCACGGCTCTTTTCACTCGCCTCGAAAAGAGCGTGCGCCGTCTCCGAGAGGCCGTCCATCAGATGGGAAAGATCCCTCCCGCGCGTCTCGGCAATGAGGGCGAAGGGCTCGCCCGCTGCCCAGAGGAAGACGGAGACGGCCAGGGCCTGCGCCGCCTCGGCGCGCGCCGTCCAGGTGTGCGGGCACGGGGGGAGGAGGCAGCCGGGGGGGCCCTGAGGAAGGGGGGCAGAGGGGCCCCGATGGCTTCCTGCTCCGGCGGCGGCCGCGGCGGCGCAGGCGCAGGCGAGGAGCAAGTACCTGGCGGCACAGCGGGTCATCGCCGAGTCCAGCTCGACAAAGGCTCTCTCCTGAGTGCGGGAGAATTCGTATTCGTTCGGGACGAGCAGGGAGTCGGCCTCGCCGGCGTCGCCGTCGCGCCGAGGCTCCTGCGCTCCGAGGAGGCGGCGGAGCAGGGAGCGGAGCTCGGAAGGTCCCCCCGAAGGGAGGAGCGATTTCGATGGAGAGTGGCGGTGAAGCACCGCTGAGGCCTCCTCTTCGACGAGGGATGCGCCCGGGCTGCTCGCCGCGGAGGAAGGGGCGACAGGGAGGGGGCGGAGGCCGAGGCGGAGGCGGAGGAGAGGTTTTCGAGGCGGAGGAGGTTTCCTCGTCGTCGTCAGCGTCGCGGTTTGCCCTCGCACGTGAATTGGGCTTCTGCTCCCGCCGACGACGCTCGAGGGAGCCGTCATCCTCTTCGCTCCCAGGCTAGACATATTTTGGAGCGAAGAACGGTCTGGTGGTGCAAAGGGGGCAATCAAGGACACAGGGGCAGGAAGCGCGCGCCCCTTGACCCGTGGAGTTGAGGGCAAGATGAGATTTGTTTTCGTGACTTTTTTTTGTGTCGAGAGCTCGCATTTCTCTTGCCTCGGAGCGAGCGGCAAGCGTAAAGAGAGGGAGAGAGAAAGAGGAGGGAGAAAAAAATAAACTCAATCGCGCACTCGTTCTTGTCTCTCTTTCTCTCTCTTTCTCCATGCGCCTCGCAGCTGTCGCCGATACCGCTATACTGGTGCGTGCATCCTCCTACGGACGCTGAGCGGGTATCGATTCCAGATAGAGAGACAGCGCGAGAGAACTGAATTAGAGCTCTCGCTTTGACGATCTGGTCGCTGTTCAAATATTTTATGCTTTTCCCCAAAACTCCGGCACCGCTTTTCCTGCGCCTTGGACCCCTCTGAAGCGGCGTACGATGCGCACAGCGATACAGGCATCTCGTGCACTCGTAGCCGAGTGCGAGCAACAAACAAAAATGGCGTGAGCGGCTCCGAAAATGCCGACCATCCTTCTTGAATAGTTTCGTTTTCTCACCCCTCGCTCCCTTGCTCACACTTTTCACCCACCTTTCTCTCTCTCTCTCTCTCCCTCTCTCTCTTTCTCTCTCTCTCTCAGGCCCTCGCCCTCGCAGCCCCCTTCGCGGCCAGCCTCGCCGCGAGGAAGCACCTGATCACGCCGGGGAGCGCAGCACTAAATGACGGAGGGGGGGGCATTCTTTCTCCTCCCTCCCTGCGCTCCCTGCCCTTCCTCTCGACGCACCTCCTCGCCGGCCTCGCCGCGCACCGAGCGCTCACGGGCGATCCCGGGCGAGCGCCGGCGCTGCGGCTGGCGGCTGCCGCGTCCCTCCTCGCGCTCTGTCTCGCCGTCTCGGCGGTGGCGGCCGGCGTGCGGGGGGCCCCCGCCGTCGCGGCGGCCGCGGCGGCCGCGGCGGCCCTCGCCTCGCTCCGCTCGCTCGACCCCGGGGCCGGCGCCCTCCTGCTGCCGCTCTGCTGCTGGGCGTGCTTCTCGGCCTCCCTGGCTGCCCTGGCGAGGACCTCGAGGGAGGAGGATCTCGGAGGCGCGAGCGAGGGCGGGAGGGGAGACGAGGGGGGAGAAGAGGCTGCTGCTGCTGCTGCGGCGGCGGCTGCGGCGGCGGCGGAGGGGAGCGGGGCGGGAGAGAGCAAGGCAGCGGCGGCGGCGACGGAGAGCGGAGGGGAGGGCGCGGCGCGGCTGAATGGCGGAGGAGGGGCTCTTGCCGCTCCTCGTGCCCCCGATGCTGCTGCTCCCGCCGCTGTTCCACCTTCCGCTGCGGAGGCGAAGACCACGACCGCAGCAACAACAACGGCAGCAGCAGCAGAAGCGGCGGCGACGACGGCGGCGACGCCCCCGCACCCTCCTGCTCCCCCCGCGCCCCCTCCTGCTCCCCTCCCCGCTCGCGCCGCGCCGCGCTCCGACTCCCTCCTCCCTGGCTCCTTCGGCGACCCCCGCGCCGCCGGCTTCCGCGTCCGCGGGCCGAGCTACCTCGCGGACAGGCTGAAAGTCGAGCCGGCGGACACCAGGGCGCGGCTCGCGACGGTCGAGCTGCTGTCGGCCCGCGCGCCGACGCCGCACATCGCGCGGCGCATCCCCTCGATCCGCGACTCGGCGGCGCCGTTCACGCTGGTGTGGCACGTGATGGTCCCCGGTCGCCCCAGGGGCACGTCACTTGTCTGCGCGTGGGAGCTGGACTACGACCCCGTGCAGCGCGTGCGGGACGTCGTGGAGTCGAAGAGGGCCTCGAGGGCGCGGGCGCGGGCGCAGGAGCAGCGGGGGAGGGGTCGGGCAGCGGAGGGGGGCGGCTGCGAGGGCGGCGACCGCGGGGCCGGTGCCCCGAGGCCGCCCGCCGTCGAGCTCCCCGGGGTCTCTGCCGAGGCCGGCGGCCTCCTGCCGCCGCCCTCCTCTCCGCGCCCGCCGCCCTCGTTTGCCGGCAAGGCCACCGGCGACGGCGGCGGCGGCGGCGGCGACGGCGGCGGCGGCGGCAGCGGCGACGGCGGCGGCGGCGGCGGCGTTTCCGGGGGGAGGAGGAGCAGCGCCCTGCTGCTGCCGTTCACAGTGGGCGGCCACAGGAGAGCCTCGA
>Ga0210003_1002481_pt1 | contig 15506 bp, 42 predicted proteins | sample LantaG_FD_182804 | JGI IMG/M metagenome (GOLD analysis project Ga0210003, IMG submission 182804) | Deep subsurface microbial communities from Baltic Sea to uncover new lineages of life (NeLLi) - Landsort_02402 metaG (SPAdes) (version 2) | ecosystem: Environmental > Aquatic > Marine > Oceanic >... | reverse complement strand
TTATTTATCTTAACTTTTTCTTTTGTCCAGAAAGCCATTTCAATCATTTTGAAATCACTTCCATCTATTTCTTTACCACAACAATCACAATAATGTTTAATCATTATTTCACTTCTCTTTGGAATACGGTGTTATGATAACGACACCCTGGGATACCTCCAAAGTAACATCTTCAATATTCATCAATTTTTTTCCAATTTTAATTTTGACAACTGCATCGGGGTTAATAGATGATGCTTTGTTAGCAACATCTTTAAGTTTGACAGCTTTCATTATTTTTTGCATGATTGAACTCCTTCAATAACTTCCAAGTTTCCATGGAAGCATTGTTGATCTTGGTTTACCCATCCTTTTCTTTTTTGTTTTGGGAAAATCTCTTTCATTTAAATGTTTGGCTACTTTCTTTGCAATTTTAATTAATTCATTCCATGTAAATTCATCGACAATATAATTACATGGACCACCACTTGAACTTATATATCTTTTATTTTCACCAAACCATCCATATGATTTCAACCCATGATCGTCATCTTCTTTTATAACTGATATTTCCCATGCGTTACTATTTGGTTCACCTTTTATATTGATTATCCACATATCATATTCCTTTATATTCCTTCATAGGTTTTGTTTGTTTTATAGATTCCGCACCATCGGCTTTTACTGAAACTATCATGGGGATGTCTGTATAAATCTCATATCCTAAAAACATAAGAAATCTATACGCCATGGAATCAACACGAATTATCACTGTTGGTTTGTCGCTCATCATTTTCACCTTAAATTCTATCGTATGGATAGAAAGAATCTTCTGTGTTATCGGCAACTTCGTATTCTTTACCACATTCGTCACAGGTATACACAACACAAATTCCATTCGTTTCTGCTGTTGCTCCACAAAATGGACATTTGATCTCAACTATCATTCCCATTATTCGCCCCAGACAATTTTTTTGATTTCATTATATGCTTCTTTCCTGCATTTCTCACTTGCTTTATTTATAGTTGGATCCTCAGAATCATCACATGCAATTTCCACATTCCTCACTATTCTAGAAATTTCATCATACTGTTTCAGTTTTGTTTCTTTATCCATGGTTTACTCCTTTTAAAATCCTATTTATGATCCTGTGACATCATGCATATTTTCTTTTTTTGTTGGCAGACATGACTTCCATACATTTAGTATATTCCGTTGTTGTTCCAGTAATTGTTGTTGCTGATCAATTATGCGTCCATGTATTATACATATTTTGTGTGTATTATACATTATTTTTAATTGTATTACTGCAATTATTGAAAATAATAATATTAGGAATAATAGTAAGTATGACATCAATACCATAATATAGTGCTCCTTTTAATTAATCGTCATAAAATTCTGGATACATTTCTTCACTTCTTTCCCTGAAACCTTCGTCCCATTCCTTATTGGATTTCTGTTCATCATAATCACCATATTTGTTATATGGATTTTTATGATGTCTGTCGAATACTGTTCCATATTCTCTTGCACGTTTTCCTTCTTTTTTTGGATCCATATGTTTTCTCCTATTATTTGTTTGTAATTTTTCTATATGTGTCCACAATCCATATTGCTGCGCTGAAACATAAAAACAAAGGATATAATATCAAATCCTCCCATTCTATATCATTCATCGAATTCCTCTTTTAATTTAAGATATTGTTCATACCTTTTCTGTTTCGTGACAAGCTTTCTCTTGGCTTCAACTTCTTCTTTCATTTTTAATATTTTCTGAATGAAATCGTCATTTTCTTCATCTTCAACTAAACCAAGCCTCTTGCAGAGTTTGATTTGATCATCTATATCATGTGTGAAAAAAGCACCATTTGCATCAATAAGTTTTGTTTTGCATTTCCAGTAATGGTGCCATCGTTCGTCAGCAGCATCCTCTGGTTGTAATTCCTCAAATGCGAGAATCAATGCTTCGTTGTTTGAAAATAACAATGAAATTTTGTTATAGCAGGTTTTAATACCAATCAATTGTTTTTCAATATCGATTGTTATATCTTCACCTTCTGTTTCAACTTTAATTAAATTTCTCAAATATTCCCCCCTAAAAGATCCAATTGATTTCTTAGTCTAGCAATTGTTTTATCCTTTTTTTCAATTTCCTCATTCTTATCTTCAAGAAGAGAGTCAACATCTTCCACATCATAATATCCACCATGGGGGTCGGGTTCCATTTCACACCGACAATCAGATAAATACTCCTTATTGAACATATATCTTGTAAGAGATTCCATTATTTTCCTCTTTATAAAAACAGGTGCCATCAGAACGACAGCACCTGTTTAATCATTTAAATAAAGTTTTTATTAAACTTTAAATTTTTCAAATTCCTTCATGAGTTTCAATGCTTCATCAGACTCACCAAGCATTACCTGATCTACCACTCTTATTTCTTCTTCTCTTAATATTTTCGCCTTTTCATTATATAGATCACTGTCGTATGGATTTTCATGATATGAAAAATCATAGACATCTTTAATATAATCCTTCTGATGATTTTTGAGTTCATTGAGTTTTCTCTTTGATTTGAGTTTAACTTTCCCAGCTATAACTAAATTCAATCTTTCTTCCGATGTTAGTGTGATAGCTGTAGCATACATATGATCCTGCAATTCACGTTGTTTCTTCATACGAATATCGGCGATTCTATCCCTCAGATATTTTTTCTCAGTTGCGTTCATTCTATTGTTCCTCCTGATTCTTTTTTGTAATTTGGTAAGTTATGCAGACCTTTATTTTATCAATTTTCTCTTAATATTATAATAACATTTTTCTGGCTTTTATTTTTGGAATAACCTCTGAGAGTTTCCTCTTAAAGGAATCCAAATACTTAATATCATCCAACTCAACCTCAATAAAATATCCTGTATTTGCGGGACAGAAACAATTGGTAATCGAATATACCCTCCAATGTTCTGTGTTGAGCCGATCACATAATTTATCGAAAACTTTTGAGTGATCCTTATAGTACGAAACACTAACATCAACTAAATCTGTTGTATGAATATTCATGTTATCTTCATGATTTAGTATATCTGCGTTATGTTCAAAATCTATAAAAACTTTAAGTATTATAGATATTTTTTCAACTATAAGCTTTGAACGAGCCGGAAAACCTTCAAATTTCATTTTAGGTTTCTCTTTCAGTTTCAGAATATCTTCTTGCAATCTTTCCTATAATAACAAATTCCTTTTTGATTTTTTCGGGATTTCCTTCTTCCATTTCAAGTTCTTCAATTAATTCTATAGCATCTTCGATTTTTTTGCATCCTTTTTCCGTTTCAATGACATCAATATTTGTTAGACCGGATCCTCCTTCAGATATGATACCAGCATCAAATTCCAATTCATAAATTGTACTTTTCTTCACTTTCATAACTTTCTCCTTAAATTTTATTTTACAAAATGGACACTTGGGAAGTAATTCGGCGTCGATTACATGTTTCCCACAATTATCACAGATACTTATGCCATATACCAAGGAATGCCTCCATTACTCTGTTGTGAAGTCATCTCTTATTGCTTCTCGTTTCCCATCCTCGAATCCTTTATCATAAGCTTTCTTCTTTTCCTCTTTCATTTCTCTTCCATGAGAAAATTTGATGAATTGAATATTTTGATTGAGTTCTTTCACCAAAGCTTTATAATAACATAAATCACAAAGGGTTTTTTGCCAGTTTAATTTCCTCCATCTTCCGGTACATCCACAATATTCACATGTCAGACCACATTCCTTTTCGGCATGTCTAACAATTTTCTCAATTTCCATTGAATCGGAGCCATCGATATGCCCAACATACAATCGCAATCCTCCAAATTTTTCTTTTATTTGAAGTATTTCAGTATTGGGATTCATTTCATTTATTTTTTCCAATGCTTCTTGAATAATTGGCCGCCATCCTTCTCCACAACCACTAAATCGTTCAAGTGCTAGTTCACTTACCTTCATATTAAGCAAAACCATCCTTTTCCAATTCTTCATAAGTGTATTGCTTCTGCTCGTCTGTCGTTCTTAAAGCTTCCTTCATAGCATCTACAAACACTTCAAAATTTTCTATCTGGATCTTAAGAAGTCTTTTCACTTCTTCTTTGGAAATTGGAATTTCTTCGGCTGGCAGTTTCTCTGTGTAAATGTCATGTATCTGATCAACAAGATCTTCTTTAACAAATTTATCTGTATAAATATCTTCCACAATTATGGCCAATGTATCAATAAAATTCTGCTCGCTTTCCTTATCGAAAGCATAAGAAATAGCTCCATCTTCTCTTTTTAATGTTTGCATTTTTTACTCCTCAATATTTAAAGAAATTACTCTTTTTGATTCGGCATCATTCCATGAAACCATTGGGTATAAATTTAGATCTTTTCCTAGCGAGAGTAAATGCTTCTCCCCATCTCTTATCCAAAATCCCTGATCTGTTTTTCTTGCCTTGCCTCTCCATAGCCTCAACTCAGTATCTTCATCCCTTGTAATATAAATATCCATCTTTTCTCCTTATAGTGAAAATTCACCAATGATCTTATAATAGTTCATTTGCATCCAAGCAGGTGATTTATTTTTCTGAATTTCTTCAATACAATTAGAAAGTCTCATCTGTTGTGGATACAATTTTTCAAGAACTTTCTTTGATTTATTTATTTCGTATTCATCTGAACTTAATGTCTCCCTGTATTTTTCTATCAATTCGTTTTTCTTATCTAGCCTTGGTTGTAGTTGGGCAAGAAGCCATTTTTTCATTTTTTCTGATGCTTCTTTTTTTTGTTGTGGATTTAAATCCAACCATTCTTTATGTGTCACTGGAATTCTCCTTTTCAAAATGTGGACATTTTTTTCCATCAGAATAAATACATGAAGAAACCAATAGTTGTCTTCCTTTAACATATTCTCCATGCTTTGGATGCTTACAAAAATTTCTTCCCATGGTTGGCCATATTGTAGAAGCTTTAGCATAGGCACACCCAGTACACCAACAATCCGCACATGGTTCTTCAAAATAACTATCCGTATATATGTAAACGGTTCTGTTCCTATGTATGGATTTATCAATTTTCAATTCCAGTGCTACGTTTCCTGGACCTAAAATGATTAATCTTTCATCTTTGTTTTGTTCTTTAAGAAACTCAGTCATTTCACCAACAGTGACATGGTTATAATCGTTCATGATCGATCAACCGTCACCATTGCTTGCATATAAATAGATTTTCCATAGCAGGACACACCGCCTTGTGGGATCCATCCTTCTCCAATCATTCTGTTGACTTGATTGATTATATCCTGGATAGATCCGCTCGAAATAACATGGTATTTCATCATACTCTCCTATTTTTCAAACACTTCTTCATACAAAGCACTACACACTTCATCTTTTCCTTCACCTTTTTGAATCATATATAATTCAAACAGCATATTAGCAAGAAGAGATTCTGATTCTTTCGTCTTTCCACCCTTAAAACTTATTTTCACCAAAGTTCCTGATCCGTTTTCTAGTCGTTCTATATTTTCAATATCTTTCATCAAACCTCCTATATTATCTCAAACTTAGAACTTGATTTTTTACCCTGTGCGCAATTTTAGATCTGAGAAGGTTCGCATCCATTTTTTCAACAGATTTAATAGATCTTTCATATTGTGTATATGCATCATCAACTGCTCGATATGCTTCTAGGATAGCATATTTCTTTCTGGTTTCAAATGTTTCCTTTGTCATCCTATCAGAAAGTTGTTGCATATCTCTTATGAGTGTTAAAAGATTATTTTTTTCCGTTTCATCTTCGGTATTTTCTGCATATTTTTTCAATAAATCGATTCTGTTTTTTAGAATTTTATTCTTTTGCTCAAGAATCTCATATTCTGCTTTATATGCATTTGACAATAAAGGTATATTTCTCCAAGCACGCAAGAATAGACCTTTGAATGTTCGGAATAAAGGCAGACATATATATTTGCATATTTCGTATTTCATGATATGTATAAACATCATAAAAATACATAATGCAAAAAACCCAAGACCAAAATTTACACAAAAGGATTGTGGGGCGGCAAAACTTGTATTTTCTATGAACCAATCATAATAACAGTTCCCACCTATTACCCCAAAAAGAACTGATAATCCTGCAATTAGACTGATATTAACTAATACTTTCCCAAAGTCTGTTTCCGTTTTTTCCACATATGTTCCGAAACATTCAATATACATGTGTCTCTCCATTTATAATTCCTTTGTCATTGGGATGTAGTTAACATCCCATGACCGTTTCAATTGCTTCACTGAGTGTTACACCGAGGTTTATATCCTCATCTTTTTCTGTTGTTTCTTCTTCCTCGGAGGCTTTCTGAACTTCTTCATTATATGCTTTCAATTTTTCATTCCACATGACTTTTAGATTTGAGATGAGCTGTTCATTGGGGATATTGTTTTCTGCTGGTTTTTCTATCTCATCCCTCATTCTTCCACGCAGTTCGCAGTAAGCGATATGATGGGAACGATATACCTGAGAAAGAAATTGTTGGGCATTTTTTGTTTCCACTCTCAGCTCTGGCGTCTGTAAACTCTTACAGTTCTTAATGGAATTCACCATTCTTGCATTCTCTCTTCTGATACTTGCGATAACTGGGTTATTGGTTTTCCTCATTTCAAATTCTCCTTTTAAATAATTATTCGCTTTCTCGTGGAATTGCTGAAAATCTTACAGCGTTGATATATTTCACATGTTCGGTAATATTCCATCCACATGTTTTCATACGTTTTTTTATTACTTCCTGCTCACCATCCGTTAAATTTTGCCATGTATTATAGAATTCAATAATGTAGGTATTTGATTGACCATGTGGTGTGAAATTAATAGATTCCATTTTACCAGGAATAAACATCATTTTCAATAATTTTTCTATTTTCCTTTCACAAATTTCTATTCGTTCTATAGAATTTTTTCCTATGCATTCTTCTGGTCTTATCATATTTTCCCCTATAAATTGAGATTAATAAGTTCATTGAATGGTTTCTTTTCAACGATCAAACAATCATTTGAATGGGAGCCTTCTTTGTAATAGGTATTGTCTGTTGATTGATATTTGATATACCCATGTTTTTTGGTATATTCCTTAACGAAATCATCTACAGCATCTGGCGATAACAAACCAACAATGGTTGCTTTAAAGCCACCTTCCTCTTCATCGACAAACGATGGATAATAAACTACATAAATTTCTTCCATTTTTCCTCACCCCACATAGTTTTTAATGATTTCTTCATAAACAGAATCCATCATTTCTTTCAATCTGTTTCTTACTGTCAACAGATCAATTCTTTCTTTATCCGGCAATGTTGCTTCAACATTAATTCGGATATTGTTTGTCCAGTCTTCCCTGTTTGTTTCAATGTCAAAATTACTCATAATTTTCTTCCTTTCTGTTTTTGAGATGTTTCAATCTCAGCCAACAAACATAGATAAGCAGATAGTTACTAATAATAAGACCAACATCTACATATGAAAACGCAGTCATCAATCTTCCAACTGTTGTGAACAATGATACCACCACCACAGCACCAAGAATATACCCAACATTGAAGAAATGATCATTGCAATATTCTAGGAGTTTTATTATTAAAAGTATTACGAATACGGTATTTATAATTCCTAATATTTTCATTATGGTCGTTCCACATTGTCCACTATAACAGAACCACACAAACCACAAAATATTTGCTGACCATCCATGGAATCGCCCTTATGTATGGTGTTAGTTATGTTATCTCTATCTTCCTCTTTAAAGCAATTAGGACACACAATGGTTGTATCAAGAATGTATCCTATAATCGGTTTAAGTTTCATCATTTGCTCCTTTGTAATAAATTAATCACTTCGTCCAACCGTATTATTAGTTGAGCTGCTATACAACATAATAAAAAATATATAGCAGGCAACCATTCATTATTTGTCATATAAAAAACCGATATGGCCATGAGGCCCCACACAATTGCAATTTTTTCCATCTTATCTCCTTATTTTTCTCACTCCAGAAATTAGTGTTTACTTAATTATATGTGGATTTATTTTGAAAAATTTTTCCTCGTGCAATCTATTTACTAGCAAAATTTCAGTTATTTTATGATGGATGAAAACTATACAATCATCAGCATGTCCGGAACACATTACCAATCCATCGCGTTCTATTGAACTATAGTGAAAATATGTACAGGTAGCATCCATTATTTTTCTAACAACTTTCCACTTGGTTCCTTGCAATTCGTTATATGCAGATAAAAGATTTTTTAATATCTTTTCTTCTTTCAGATATGTTTCCCTTTCTTTTTTGAACATTACCCATTCTCCTTCAACAACCCACCTCAAAGTCTTCATTTGCTTCTAATTGATTCAGAAACCAAATACATATTTCCATATTGTTTTCCACCCATTCTCTATCAGATATTTTATAAAATGCGAGTGCTGGTTTTTCTTTTATTTCATCATCACCATAATAATTTTCCCTTGGTTTGAATTCTTTAAACTTATCAGGCATACCATCGATACAAACGACTCTCATTAAAATAGTCCTCCATAATTTTAGAATAAAAATAAAAACATTTTACATCTACATTAAAGTAATATATGTGGTTTTCCTTTTCAAAAAAATAGTAAAATAAAAATAGAGAACATATATAAAGTAATAACTGGAGGATTTTGTGTTGATTGAATTAACCGAAATTGAAAAAGAATATGAAGAAAACATGTTAATGCTTCCAATATATCCCGAACCTGATACACAAATAAAATTATTTTCTTCTGTGGGAACATTGTTGGCAATTAACTATAATAGGATTGTAGTGGGTGGGCGTGGGGCGTATTTCGAATTTAGTTCCGATCAGATTATAATAGAAAATTTTATTGTCAGACCAGAAGATAAATGGAGATTTAAATCAGATTGTTTTTATATCGAATATCATTCAAATGATGTGGCATTAGCAAAATTATACTATCAACGAAAATTGGTAGATTATGCAGACTATGTGGTTGGGTTATATTATATATCACCTTTTGATTTATTTTTTGATGATGGAAAAACTTGTATAAAGATATTAGGAAATTTAGAAACATTTTAGATAGGAGGAAATATGGAGGAAAGTTTATTCAAAAAAGGTGGGTTGCATGATGAACCAACCACACCGAAACCAAATATAATACCAGTTGCACAAAATGGCAATTGTTTGACATGTTTAACAGATGATGACATTGCAGTAATGAAAGTAGAAAATTGTCCACAATGCGGAAGCGAAAAACATATCGTTGTGAAAAATGATTTTTGTGTAATTGTGTGTTGCTCGGAATGTTTTTATCTCACATCAACATGTAAAACGAGAGCGGAAGCAATAAATATTTGGAATAAGGATTATCATGAAAATTTTAGAAATAATATAATATCATTATTTGGTTTAAAATCAAGAGTGGAAACATTGGAAAGGGAAGTGAAAGATCTCCAAACTACAAACAAATATCTTAAAGACGAGATAGATATATACAGAGGGAGGAGAAAGCGTAATGGTTCAGAATCTAATTGACGATTTATATGGTGGAGAGCCCCCAAAGAAAAAAATTCCTACTGAAGTTCAGGCATTTGCAGACGAGATAGATGTAACCATATTATCTGTGCTTCAAACAACTGCTATTCTTATAGCTAATTTAGAAGACATGAAAAGAAAAAAATTTATAGAATATTATAAAGTTGACATTAATGGGGAAAAGGTAACTATTATAGTGGAACCAACTAAAACTATTGAACATATTGATTTAAGCATATCTATTAACAAGGAGAACTGATTTTTTTGTTCTTGTTTTTTTAAAAACAAATAATAAAGTATGACAAGGGGGTTTTCTATATGAGAAAAGAAAAATATACTGCTAAAGATATTAGAGCAGAAAATAGAGAAATTAATGATATTATAAATGAGCTTGGGACGAAGGAAGAAGATGATTATTATAACAAGCTTGCCGAGGCTGGTTTCACACATGAGGAAATCGAAAATATTTTATCTAAAAAAGGAGTGTAAAAATGCAACTTACTGAAAAAGAATTTTTTAATTATTGTGCTGTGTCAAATATTAAAAAAAATAAAGAAATTGTCGAATGCTCGGATGGTAAAACGTTTGATTGGTTAGAAATCAAAAAAGATCACGAAAATGATATATATCTTTTAAATCTCAATACAACGGAAACATCAATTATTGTTTATAGGGCTGAAGATTGTCAAGAAATTACTACTATGATGACAGTGTGTATGAATTGGTTGAAGGAATATTTGAATAGACCTAAACTGAGAAGATATAGATATTCTCCAGGACTCACACCAATTTTAATTAATTCGGGTGAAGTATTTGGTCCACATCTCGAACCACTCAAGACAAAAGAAGATGTCTATCTTTCTCTCAAACATATTGCTGGGGGTGAAAATGAAGAATTTGATTTAGAAAAAGTATTAAATACAAGAATTGAAATCACTGCTGAAAATATGATGGAAGTCTCTCTTGTGAGAGGTAAGATTGTTGTTCCGTTGGAGGCAGCAGAAGGATATGATGCTTCTACATATTTAGATACGTTGGTTCCACATTATACTGAAATTCTCGAAGATCACAAAAGAGCCATCATTATGTATGAAAAATTAAAAAACGAATTACTGGAAGAGAAATATGGAGATAAAAAAGATGAATTACTGAAAAATAAATCAGAAATAGATGAAACTGAAAACACAACATCAAAGTATGTCAATATGATGACAACTGCTTCTGATAAAATAGAATGTGAAGGATGCACATGGGGTCTGAAATATACACATCCTGTGGATCATCTAGCAAACCATTGGGATTCACATTATACAGATGGAAACACTATATGTCCGTACTGTGATCCATCACATCCAGATTATTTAAAAATCAACACAATATCTACAAAGCTAGAAGAGCCCCCAGAAGAAAAGGAGAAAAAACAAATTAAATTGCAACGAGTAATTCAAGTTAAATTTGATGTTTTAAGTGGTTCTGATGATGGTGGAAAATCATGGACACCTGCAATGTCAAGAGAAGACTTTTTTAAACTATGCGAGAGCATGCCAAGAAAAGATAATCTTAAATTAGAAGTCAGACCTTTGGACGGAGTCACGTTTGATCATTATGAACTAAGATTATACGATGATGTCATTTATAGAACAATTGAAGGAATAATTTACCCAGAAGACTATAGAGACATTAGTAGAACTGACGATTATATTGTTGATATGTCTGGAAGAAATAAACTCAGAAATACATATGAAATTTGGTTGAGAGAATATAAGATTGAACAAACGCAGAAAAAACTAAAAGAAGAAATAGAAGAGTTGGAGAGAAGTGTATAATGAAAGAAATTTATAATCAAGAATATAAAGATAAAGCATATAGAATAATTGCAAACTATAGTGCTGATGATAAAGAAGATATGTTCATTTTCGAAAGAAGCACTGGAAAGGATGCGCTCGGAGATTATAATTGGGATAGAATTGCATTTGTAACATTTATACTTCCGTTGAATGAGAAGACTCCTGATTATGATAGAATTGTTGAAATAATGGCTTATATAAAAGATTCACAATGGAAATGGATATCTATGAAAGATAGTTCTATTATAGAAGAGGAGGATTGATAATGGCGTCTACAACTTGTGGTTTAACCACCAGAGAAAAAGGGTTCTTAATTGTGTTTATTTTCATGGTTGCACTCGGATTCGGACTTATGAGTATTCAGATTGGAAAAACAAATGTAAACATCAAAAATCTTGATGTTGCAAATGAAGAATGGGAAGCAACTTATGATTTTCTAACAAAAGATTTAAATAAATTTATTATTAATAGAGAAGAATATGATATATTATTAACACAGTTAAGAAGAATGAATGATGAATATGAAAATATGAAAATGTGTTTTGTTGATGTCAGGAATAAACTGGATTTGAATCATAAAAATTTTTGGGATAGAATAGACGATGAAACTGGATTCTTCGATACCATTGAAATAAGATTGGTTTCATTGGAAGAGCAAAATCTACAAATACAAAAGTTTTCAATTGTTAATTTTATGGCTATTCAAGATGCTTTTGGAAAAGTCGCACACACACTCATGAGATTTCAAACAGAAATAAGAAAGATCCATCCGGAATTTCCAGATATATCTAAAGAGGTTGATGAGGAAATTCCAACAGAATAAATTACATATACAAAAAAATGGCTGCCCTTCGGGGCAGCCTCTAAACAATCATTAAAAAACAGTGATTTTAAAAGGACGGTTATCATCAATTATTTTTATGAATACATCATCAACGCTGGTTTCAGTCTTATTAAAATCATTCCATATTTTTATATATCTCTTCACAATGTCCACAGCAAACTTTCCTTTTTTATTGGAATCAAATATAAAATCCCTTCTCATGCTCATTTTTTTATTTGTTATTCGTAATCCAAACGTAGAATTCTTTATATATTCAATTGAGAATTCCAGATCATTTAGCCTTTTATGTTTTGTTGACCAAAACTGCATTTTATCAATTTCCATGTCTCTAAATGCTTCTTCAATCAATAATTGCATCCAGAAAATAATTTCATCTTTGATGCCAACTTTTCTTATTCCGTATTGGTTCATTCCAAATCTTCCCACTCTAAATTTCTAGGCCGCGATGAAATGCAATTGCTTGTTATCCTTATTTCATCATCTTCAACCAATATATAATATTCATAATCATCAAATTCCCAATTTCTCTGTAGCCAAATAACCTTCACAGTCTTAGGAGAATTTAAAATATATCCATCAACTGAATGAATCTTGTATGTTGCATATTTCTTATTTGGTGGGATACCTAAATTATAAACAAAAATTCCTATACACAATAGCATTATAAAAAGACAAGCCCAAAAAGCTCTAAAATTGCATTCACCCAACTTAAGTGAACCAACAAACAAACAAATAACACATCCCATAAAACAAATTCCTAACATATAAATTCTCCTATTTTTTTATAAATTTTGAAACACTTTGATCAAATGCACGAAGGAATTCGGAAAAATCAAATTCATCTCCTGTTTCTAAATTATAGAACGTAACTGAATATGGGATAGCTTCAGTTTCACTCGTTCCCGAATCGAGATTGGTTTTCATAAATGGATACACCTCAATTCTAAAATCCTTTAGATCATATTCATTCCCATCACAAAAAGCATCGAGATTTTCCATCATCTCTTTAAGTGTATATTCTGATAAATTTTTCATATATTCTCCTATTCAGTAGCTACACATAAGAAAATTGCAAATACTATTATTGTTATCATTCCCAACATGAATTCTCCTTATAACTAAAATTATAATTCATTCTTAATTCGTTGTTTTAAATTTTTTATTACTTCTAATCTATGTTCAGAGCAATCTTTGTGTAGATTACAATTTTCATTATTTGTATATCCAACACATATTGAGGGCATATCAAATATTTCCACATTTTCTAATTCATCTAACAATCCAAAAATAGTTTTTTTCAAGCTTATTTGTTCCATATCATTTATCCTTTTCTTTCATATATTTTTTCACTATTTCCACCTTCCCATTGACAGTCATTCTATCAAATATTTCTGATAGTGTTTTTCCTTTTTTCATCATAAACAAAATCCCACAACAACCATGATTCTTGACTTTCAAAGCATATTCTTTTTGATCGATAATATGCTCAACTCTACTATAAAGATTGTCTACTTCTTTCATCATCCTATTGAATGCGCCTATATAAGGATTGAAGAATTTTCTATCCTCGGGAAACATTGATAAATATTCCTCGTGATCATTTGTAAATACTAATTTTACAATGGATTTTTCTGATAAATTTCCATCCTGTCTTATATGTGCAATTGCGAGATACGAAGGATTTTTAACTTTCACTCTCCATACTGATTTTGTTTCATCATCCTCTATCATACACACATATCCTTCATCAAATGCTGGAAGATCTTTAAAGTTTTCCATTATAGAATCTAGATTTTCAAATGTATGAATAGAAGGTTTGAGGACTGTTGGTATAGCAGAAGTAATATAATCTATTGCCTCTACCGTAGGAATCCATGAGCCATCATATTTATTTCTAATTGCCAATGCATATGTATTTATTCCTGGATACAACTTAACGACCCTGGTGATTGATGATACAACCTCAAATATATATGTGAAGTCCTTATTGAAATCTTTAAATGTTTCATTGAGATTTGTTGAGTTTATTGCTTCCATGAATATTTTTCTAAATGTATATTCTGGATGTCTAGTTTCTCCTTCAGCAAAAGCCATGCCTCTTGTTGCACACTGCCATTCTTTACCATCATGATAAACATTCAACAAAGAACCATCAATTTTTTCCATGCAGATTGATTTTCCTATATTAAACTTATTGGATCTTGGATCTTCACCATAATTAAAGAATCTATCAAATGATCTACAAAGAACATTATATGATGGCCATTCTAAAATTAATCCACGACATTCTTTCACAAAGTCAATATGTCTATGGCTGTGTGAATCTATTTGGTCATAGTTTAAAACCATTCTATCTTCATAAAGCATGAATTTTATTCCATAACTTTTTAAAAATTCAAAAGGATCATAAATCTTTTCCAATTCTTTAACAATTCTTAAATTACTATTCATATTTTTTCCTTCATATTATTGTAATTCTAAATAATCCACATTCTGCAATGGGTCGAATGTTTTTTTCTTGATATAGTATCAATGAACCAATTCTATTAATATTTGTAACTGTCCTGGATTCAATATCAAATTCAAAATGATTATCATCTGGAAGACGCAGTGAATATTTACCATTACATTCTAAAACATCTTTAAATTTTTTAGTTGTATTGTGTTCATTTCTATAATCATGGTATACTCTTGTAAGTATTACTGGATATTTTTCAAATGTATATGTTTTCTTGATGGCAACACCAATATATGCATCTGATGGAAAAACAGCACTATTATGTAATCTTATTTTAAAACGATCTAAATTTGATATGATTAAATCATATAATTTTTTAGTAAATATATAATGATTGTATTGTGGTAGTGGTTCATTGGGGGTAATATTTAATAAAAAACTTTTAAAAGAGTCCGTTTTCATTTCCCACCTCACTTTAAATAACATATATTTTAAATGTTGATTTCCATTTTGCAAACCACCTTGGTTTATAAATATGTATGGATCCATGCTTCTTAATAAAAGTTATTTTTGTACCCCTGATTGTCACGCCTCCAAAATGGAGTGATGGTTGTAGTCTGTATGATTTTTTATTTTTTAATATATCACAAAATGATGGCGATGGGATCAGTTCAATACCAACCTCAATATTTCCAGAATTTTTATTAAAAATTGCATTTGTGGTGTGACCAACAATTATTCCAAATTCTCTAGAAATTACTTCTG
>Ga0210003_1002480_pt1 | contig 15509 bp, 10 predicted proteins | sample LantaG_FD_182804 | JGI IMG/M metagenome (GOLD analysis project Ga0210003, IMG submission 182804) | Deep subsurface microbial communities from Baltic Sea to uncover new lineages of life (NeLLi) - Landsort_02402 metaG (SPAdes) (version 2) | ecosystem: Environmental > Aquatic > Marine > Oceanic >... | reverse complement strand
CGCCCGGGCCGGCGCCGCCGGTGAGCGAGTGCCGCCCTACGACCCACTGAAGCTTGCCTTCGGACGTGTACTTGACGACCTTGTTGTCGCCCGTCCGCCCCGACCAGAAGCCCATGCCTGACGGCTTCCCGCCGTTGAAGGCCGCGAACATGTTGCCCTGATCGTCGCACCAGACACCCGCAGGGCCGTATCCCCGCATGCCGTCCGGCAGCGGCTCAACATACTGCTGCTTCGTGTTGTCGTAGATCGGCGCTCCGTCGGCCGTGAACCCCTGGGGGTGGTAGATGGCCAGGCCGGTGTTGATCTTCAGATACTGCCACAGCGTGTTGGACATCCCCAGGTAATAGGTGAACGCCTCATCCACATACGCGTTGCTCTCGTTGTGCATGATGCCCGGCGGGAAGGTAACCTCGTCGAGATCCATCTGGCCGTTGCCATTGCGGTCGGCCCACTGGTAGGTGAGCTTGCCGTCGGCTTTCAGCTTGGCCATCACCTCCGGCGTTCCCGCCGCTCCGCCGCCGCCCGGGAAGCACATCGCTGACATTGGCACCAGCTTGCCGTGCTCCTCGTCCACCCGCACGATCCCGGGGTAGGCGTTGGAGCAGAGCAGCGTCCGACCGTCCTTGTGCCTGATGAACATCCCGATCGCAATGCTGAGTCCGAAACCAGGGAGATCGGAGGTCGAATAGATCTCCACCGGTCGCCAGGTCTTCTTGGTGTAATCGACCTGCATCCGCATGAGCCCGCCGTAATTCAGGAGCATCCACACGCTGGTGGGGTCCACAGGATCGGCTCCAGCCCAGGCCGAGTAGCCATGGCCGCCAAACCACTCACGGAGCAGCTTGCCGTCCGCGGCGTGGTGTGCCGTCCGTGGCGGGTGTCCGAGATCCGTAACGAAGAAGCTGCCATCGGAAGCCGCCGCGATATCGGTAAGACCGACGAAGCCGCGCTCCGGCTGATAGCGGCCATACTTTGGCCGGCCGCCCGCGTCGCCATAGGCTCGCTTCAATACACCTGCCGCCGAGAACCGCTTCACCTGCCGACCGCCGCCCGCAGGCTCCTTCTGTGCCTCCAGCTTCAATTCGCCGCGCATCCAGTTGACCATCGCCGGCGACTCGCTCACGAGAATGTCGCCGGTGGTCGGATCGATGTCCATTCTCCACGGCATCACCAGCTTGCCGGCGGCCACCACCACCGTCGCCGCGCCGCCGCGCGCCGGGAGCCTCAGGATCCGCCCTTCGCTGATGACCAGCCCGCTGCCATCGGCCTCGATCGCCACACCCATGGGCTGCGCGACCTGGACTTCTGCGACCGTCTTGCCCTCCGGGTCGAGCCAGCGCACGAGGTTCTTGTCCGTCAGCGACAGCAGGAGTCTGCCATCGCGCGCAGCCAGGTCGCGGAAGAGCAGTCCCTGAGTCCTTTCCTCCACGATGGTCGCTTCGCGAGCGCCGGTTGTGGCGTTCAGCCGGAAGATCCTCCCGACGTTGTCCACCATGAAGAGTTTTCCGCCCATGGGCGCCATCGCATAGCAGCCACCGAACGGGCCGAAGTTGTCGATCATCCAGAGCCGTTTCCCATCGGCCGTCTCCTTCACCATCATGGGCGGCCCTTCGTTGGAGCCTGATGCGAAGTAGATGCCGGATTGATCGATCGCCACATTGGTGACGGGGTTGTGGTTTCCGGGCCACCGTTCCCATGGCACGTCCGGATTCGTGCCCAGTGTGAGCACGTACTCGGCCGCAAGCCCTTGTGTCTGCAGCAGCTTCCAGGTGTACCGGCCCGCGGGCAGGGGCTGGTCCGCGTTGTCGCGGCCATCCCAAGGCTCCTCGTGTTTGCCGGCAAGGCGCGTGGCCCCCGCGATCAATTCGCGCACCACATGCCCGGCTGAGTCGTAAATGTTGATCGAGACGCGCCCCGCTTCCTTCAACTCATATGCGATTCGCGCCACCGGCGCGCCGGCGCCTTCGAGCGTCACGTTCAGGACGGGCCGATCACCCACTGCGGGCGCGTCAAATGAGTGGAACTGGATGCTTCCATCCGTCGTCTCCAGGCCCGGAGCCTGCAGCAGGAACCCCGCGTTGCGCCACGGCTCGCGCACGAATTGCGTGAGGAACGAAACATCGGGCAGGGGCAGTGTAATCACGCCATCGGCACTGGCCGTGGAGAGCTTGACGGAGGCGATCACCGTCGCGCCCTTGGCCAGCCCGGGGCCGCCATTCCATCCCGTGCGGATCGGCGCCCCGGTCTGCAGGTCAAAGATGCTGGGATCGTTCAGGCTCTCCCATGTGGCGCTGTCGGCGCCCCATCCTTTGTTCGGATCCGAAACCAGTAGCAACTGAACGCTCTGGTCCCGCCGCTGGGCCGCCGGCTGGGACAGCTTCACTTGGACGTTGGCCGACTGTATCTTCCGCCGGCCGTCGATCTCGCTGATCTGGAACCGCAGCAGGGCCCGCCGGGCCATCTTGGGGCCGCCGACCTGAAGAACGGCTTCGCTGCCATGCTTCTGGTGCGGGTTGGCCGCATCCAGCCACGTGTCTTCGCCGGTTCGAACGGCCGTCACCTGTTGCGCCTGGGCAGCCATTGACCACACGCACACCCACATCATCGCCACGATCCAGCACCTGCTCATCGGAGTTCCTCTCTTTCTGTCAATGACTGATCGGGAATTTAGGGCCTGTTGCACGAACATTTCCGCCAGACCGCCAGTTCGCCGCGAACCGGGCACCAAGCCGGACGAAAATCTCTCACTTCACCAAAACGGTAACGCACTTGCGGGGGGCAACATGTTTCTTCGCGCAGGCCGTGGAAATCGCGTTGCCGCCCCTTCATCTTCTCAGTCCGCATCTCGAAAGAGCGCCTGGGAAGGGATCTGGGACTTGGCAATGCCCGGCCCCTCGTAGCTCACCGACAGCGCGCTGCCCCCTCCGCCTTGCATGAAGTACAGGCGAATGGGGTGCTTGCCCGCCTCGAGGTTGATGCTGCCCGACTCCTCCTTGGGGGCATGCATGCCGTCGTTGTCCACGACCTCGATCTTGCCGATGAACAGTCGGGTGCCGTCGTCCGAGTTGGTGAAGAAGGTGTATGCGCCATCCTTCGGCACATGGATATACCCGGTGAACTTCAGCCCGAAATTCTCTCTTGCCTCGGCAAAGGCCAGGTCGATGACGGAGGCCGTGCCCGTCTTCGCCGGGGTCGCCGCGTCGAGGTTGAGTGCGCTGCCCAGGTCTCCGCCCACGTAGTAGGCGACCTGCAACCCCGGCACGGCGTTCTTCGGGCTGACTGCGGGGGCAGGCGGCAGCGTGCTCGGGTCGACCGGCCCCTTCGTGAGGTCGTAGCATGCCACTGTCGTATTCAGTCGCAGGAAGAGCTTGCCGTCCGCTACGGCCGGAGATGAGCAACCCAACACCGGGACGCGGGCCTCGTAGAACTTCGCCGGCTTGCTCGTCGTGGCGTCGGCCATTACCAGCTTGCCGTCGCCGCAGACGGCGAATATCTTGCCGTCGGCGTGGACGGGCGAGCTGATTTCGCCGCCAACCCCCTGCGCCCAGAGTTCCTTCCCGGTCAGGTCGAGGCAGCGCAGCGCGCCGCCCGCATAGGCGAAGACATGGTCGTTGTAGAGAAGGTGGCTGGCCCCCCGGTCGCCCAGACCGGAGCCGAACAGCTTCTCCGCCTTGTCTGGCAGCAGCCGGTAGCCCGCCACCGCGGAGCCGACGATGCAGACGTCGCCCGCGACGGACGGCGTGGAGGTGTGGTCGGCGCCCTCGCTCTGCCAGACCACGGAACCGTCCTTCGGGTTCACGCAGGTCAGCCTGCCCATGTTGGTGATGAGCAGCGGGCCTTTGTCCGTGACCCACACGCCGGGGGAGGTGTTGTTGCCGTTGCCGGTGCCCGCCTGCGGGCACGCCCACAGCTCCTTGCCGGTCGCGGGGTCGAAGCCTTTCAATGTGCCCGTGGAGACCACGAGCACGCCGCCGACGATCGTCGGGGAAGAACTCAGCTCGTTGCCGACGCTTGGCACCTTCCAGATCTCCGCCCCCGTCGCGGCGTCCAGGCAATACATGCCATTGCCGCCGACCGCGTAGACCTTGCCGTCGTATACGCAGGGCGTGCTGGAACTGCCAAAGCCGTATTCGCGCCCCGGGAAGGCCGTCTTCCACAGCGTCTTGCCGGTGGTCGCGTCGAGGCAGACGACCACGTCGGCGACGGCGCCCTGATTCGGGTAGCGCTTCCAGTTGACGAACAAATAGACCCTGTTCTTGCAGGTGACACAACTGCCAAAACCACCGTCGCCCCCAGAGGGGATAGGCTCGCTCTGCCAGATCAGTTCAGGACCCTTCTCGGACCACAGGGCGGAGAGCTTCGGGCCGCCCGCCGCCACGCCGTTGCGGCCAGGCCCTCGCCACTGGTTCCAGTCGGCCGACGGTGCTGGGGCGGGCGCCGCATCTGAATTCCCTGCAGCAGGCATCAGCAAGACCGTCGACAAGACGAGCAACTTCCCTATAAACTTCGTTTGAGCCTTCATGCGGCCTCCTCTTTGCTTTGTTTGTACTGGAGCTTCTTGCAAAACCCCGAAGTTCGGCAGAATGTCCGCCGGTGATAGCTTCGGAAAAGCTTCTTGAGTTTCTTGATTATAACACACTTGCTCAATCTCTCAAGTCCTTTTCCCCCCCAAAAAGTGTAATGTCTTGTAATTACATTTGTTATATCGAAATAGGTTTGTTACACTTTCGACCTGAGGCGATACACCCTGCAACCCGGGAGACCCTGCCATGAGCGGGCTGTCGGAATCGGGCAACCTGTGGCACACCATTCAGGCCTGGCTCTTGCCCGCCTTGGAAGCGGTTGGGAGGCGCTCGGGGAGGTTCCCTCGGAAGCAACCTTCTCGCGTGCGTTCGATGTCTTCGCCGAGGACCAACTGCCGCAACGCATTCACGACGCGATGATCAAAGCCCGCTACGCCGACAAGATCGCCGGGCACATCAGCCCTGACGCGACTGCCATCCAAGCCGTCAAGAAAGAACCCAAGCCCGCGCTGCAACCCGCCGAAGCTAAAAACCCAGTCTCGCCCGAGCCAACACGACTGCAACGCCAACCTGAATGCGGCTTGGACGAGAATCTGGCCGACCTGCTGCAGGCCTGTGACCGGGGCACCAGGAAGGACAGCAAGGGCAAGAGGCAGCCCTGGCGCGGCTGCAAGCTGCACCTGGACGTGGCCGAAGGCGACCTGCCGCACCCGATTCCTCCGTGTTGCGGTTTCGCTGCATAGGATAGATTTCCTTTATTCAGTTTCTTCTCATAGGTTCACGTCGGTGTAGAGTTTCAGGTCGAAATCCTCCTTGAGCGTGTCCGAGATCAGCTCGGGCACGAGCTCGTCGTGATCGGCGAACGTTTCCAGCACCAGCTTCACACTCGTGCCCGGCGCCTGTGCCGCCAGCGGGGTCGGCTTCAGGTCGAGCATGCCCCACTGCACCACGCGGATGGTCTTGCCCGCGTAGGCGCCTTTCAGCACCTTCTCCACCTGGTATTCGTTCACCATGAGCACGTTGCGGTACGGCGCGATTTCGCGAGGATCGGGGATTTTCGACTTACTGATCAGCGTAGCCTGCACCTCGATCCGCGGCAGGGCCTTGCGCTGGGCCAGCTCCGCGGCCACGACCGCCGCGTTCTTCGCCGCCTCTCGTTCCCCGATAAATCGGTTGTACATGGCGACGTATTCGAACGTGCCGCGCCAGGCGTTCTTGCTCGGATCGGGATGATACGCGGCGAAAGCCATCGGCGGCGGCCCCTTTTCGATGAGCCGTGCAGGGGAGGGATCAATCTCCTTCACCTTCTTGCCGTCGAGGTAGAACGCGAGCCGCTTGGGGGCGCAACTCACGATCACATGGTGGGGCTTGGTGTCGGGCAGCGTGGCCATGTCAAACACCTCCGGCTTCAGATCGCCCCACCGCTTCGAGAGGCCCACCTGCAGCAGGTTCTTTTCCTGGAAAAGCCAGAAGATGCCGACGTTTCGCCAGCCGTAACCCCAGTTGAAGATGGCCAATGGTTTGTCGTCGGTGCCCTTGGTCTGCGCGAGATCGGCGGACGCCACCACGATCTCGAGGCTGAACTGGTGCGTCTTCTTGATGGCTTTCATGATGCGTTCAGGCGAGCCGGGGCTGGGAGCGAACGCCCCGCCCGCAGCCATGGCGGCCCCCTCTCGATTGAACCGCGCCTGCCCGCCGCCGTTGAGCGCGGTGGTGACCGGAACCCCGATCCGCTCGTCCAAGATCACGTTGTGCGCACGCGCGTTCTTCCACAGATAGCACAAGCCGGCACGATTCGAGGGCCAGTCGGGCCGGACGATCTCCGCCTTCGCCGCCGCCATCTCGTTGGGCACCTGGGCACGGTCGGTCACGCCCGTCACCGTCAGGATTTCCTTCGCCGCCAGGGGAGCGGCAAACTCGGCGATGATCCCGCGGCCTCCGCTGTCGAGGCTCAGCTTCCTGGCGGCCGTGCCGCTTTGCAGCGTCACCTTGGCAGCCGCCGTCTGAACCGGCTCGCTGCACGTGAGGAGCACGCGCCGGTTATCGAGCATCACCGCGGAGAGCAGCTTCGGCGCCGTCCGCTCGGCCACGCGGTCGCCTTGCTTGGAGGCGTCGGCCTTGCGCGAGTTGCGGATCTCCGGCGTCTCGATCCACGCGTAGCCGTGTGTGTCACGCACGGGCCCGTCACTGACCTGGGCCCATGCCTCGACCTTCGCGAACGCCTCGTCGAATCTGCCGATGTGGATGTTCGAGCCGGGCGCATAGCCGAAGCCTGCCGCAAACGGCCCGGCCACGGTGAGGAACCGAACGTGGTTCGTCCACTTCGGGCTCCAGAACATGCCGCCGGGTTTGTAGTTCACCGGGATCGTGCGGCGGTTAGCGCCGCCTTCGTCGTACATGATGACTTCGGTGTGGCTGCCGATCATGTGAAAGAAGCGGTAGCTGTTGTCGGGAGCGATACAGGCAAGGCAGCCGCTGCCGTACTGCTTCCACGTGCCGCTCTCGAGGTCGGCCACGCCCTGATTGGGCCAGGGGAACCCCGAGCCAAGGCGCTTGCCGTCGCCCGACAGGGCGACGCGCTGCTCGACGACCGTCTTGTTGTTCCAGACCAGTTCCTTCACGGAAGGATCATCGAGCCGATAACGCGTAATGCCGGCAGTGGCATGATTGCGATATTGATGGTCGTTCTGCGCGTAATTGTTGCCCACGTAGACCCACTGGACGCCGGAGGCCGGGTCGCGCCAGAGCGTAAGCGCAAATCCGTCCGAGAGTTCCTTCCGGTTGGTGCCGTCCCAGTCGACTACGCAAACCTTGCCCCCGCCGCCGAGGAGGGTATAGACCACGTGCGCGCCGTCGCCCGTGATCCACGGATAGGCGCAGCTCGCCGGCCCGGGCACCAGCACGCGTTCCTTGGCCTCGCGGGTGTCGAAGACCATCAATTGGTAGAAGATGCCGTCATCGGCATCGACATGGCCCTTGCCGGCCACGACTGAACGCACCCACACGATCTTGGTGCGCGCGCCGGTCAGCTTCTCGATCGCCGCGGCCACGGCCTTGCCCTTGGCCGGCTCGGCGGCGCTCGCGGCGCCGCCGGCCACGAGCAGGGTTGCCATGCATAGGTTCAGGATTCGAGCTATGTTCATTCGTATCTCCTTGTGGTGTCTGTGCTGGTTCGCCGGGAATCCGAATCTGGTAACTGTCCGCCGCGTGGCAGCGCCCCCACCGCAGCGGCCGCTACCAGCGTCCGGATGATCAGCATGTTATTCGTATTCTTGTCCTGTTCATTGTTTTCATGGTCTTGATCCTGTTGTGGCCTTGGCCGGCGGAACGGCGCATAAGACCCGCATCGAATCCGTCCCCCGACATATCATTCCGCCTCCACCCAGAGGTCCCGGTCAAAGTTCTCGGGCAACGTATCCCGCAGCAACTCGCTCACCAGCTCATCGTGATCGGTGAACGACTCCAGCATCAACGACGCCGACTATGCCTTTCCCAGGATCCGCACCTCCGCCGCGCCAACTGGGAGCATGAAGCACAGCGCGGTACCTTCGAGGGTGAAGGCGGCCGGCTGCCCGTTGATGAGGAGGGCTGTGCCTTCCGCTGGCTGAAAGCCGCTGGCCTCGATACGGACGCTGGTCTTTTCCCGCGCCTGGGCGCTGAAGGCGACGCCATCGTCCACCGTGAAGCCGCGCACCGCGATGCCGGGCTCGGCCAGGAAGCTCCAGGCATCGCCCACGGCTACCCGCGTCCGTTGCGGGCCGGCCTCGGCCTCCACCGACATGCCTTGCCAGGTGAAATTGCGCCACACGGATTGCTCCTTCAGGTGGGGGTTGCCGAAACGCACTCCGGCGCGTGTGACTTCGGGGGCGAAAAGTTCCTCCAGGCCACAGAGCGGCAGCATCCCCGACCAGACATAGCGCAATTCGCGCCCGCCCCACTTCTGGACATAGAGGAAGCGGTGGTCCACCTTCCCCTCGGGCGGGTAGTTCTCATACGCGTGGCCGTGCGCCCGCCAGTACTCCATGAACTGGTCGCAGACGCGGCGAGCGTACCCGGCGGCGAGGTCGTCCCAGCCCGCCTCCTTGATGGCCAGGTAGACTATGTAGGTGGTCGGCGGCCAGCAGTTGCCGCGCCAGTAGTTGCCGGCGCCGTCGAGGCCGTCGCAATAGGTGGGATCGTCGCGGCTGACGGTGGGGATCATGTTGTCGCCCCAGAACTGCTTGGGGTCGCAGAGCATCTCCCGTAGCCGTGCCTTCACCGCATCGTCGGTGATCCCGGCCAGCAGCGGATAGAACAAGGTCATGGTCTTGACCGGGGAGAATCCGCCGTTCCAGAAGCGGTTGCGGAAGAACCCGTCCTGCTCGCAGTACAGGCGCTCCTGGATGCGGCGGGCGACGCGATCCGCCTCGCCGCGCAGCCACACCGCATCGGCGGCGTTCCCGAGCCGGTCGGCCCAGCGCGCCATGATCCGGGCAGAGGCGACGTACAGGCAGTTCTGGCAGAGCAGCGTGACGGTCAGCGTGCGGCTGGGCCAGTCGAATTCGACGCCGTCGGCGAGCATCGCCTGACGATCTTCGGTGAATCCGGCCGAGTAGATGGGGATCTCATCGTAGCCGGTCTCGTCCATGGCCTCGTGGATAAGCGTGCCGGGGGAGAGGGCGGCGGGATCGCCGGAGGCGCCCGACTCGATCAGGCCGTCGCCGTTGCCGTCGCGCCAGGGGCGCCCGTCGCCGCGATCGGCGAACCAGAAGCGCATGAACTCCATCATCACCGGCCAGGTCCGGCGCGCGAGCGCCTCGTCGTCCAGGATATCCAAGGTGCGGCAGTAAATAGCGGGGATGATCAGGTTGCGCTGGACAGGGCCATGGGCGACCCCCTTGCTGCCGTAGTTCAAGACGCTGTGTTCGAGCGAGGCGGCGCCGAGCCGTGGATCTTCCCAGGCGGCGATGTAGGAGTCGAAGAAATTGTCCCAGCCGAAAATCAGCCCCGGCTGGTTGGGACCGCCCCAGGTGCGGTTGACCGTGGTCTGGAGCATCTGCTGCTTGGGATCGTAGGTGCGGCTGTAGCCGGCCAGGCCGGCGAGCGCCTCGGCGGCGCCGGCGAACGCGCCCGTGCTGCGCATTCGCGAGGCCGCGTACTCCCGCGCGCCGTCCGCCAGGCGGCGGTCGATCGCGGCGGCCTCGGGTGCCGTCGGCTCACCGCCAACGGCCGCGCGCGGGGTCAGGCGCATGACGAAGTGCAACTGCCGCTCCGGAGCGAGCGTGACGGGATAGAGGGCGATCGTCGTGCCCGCGGCGGGGATCACGCCGGCCCACGCCTGCTCGGCCTGCAGGCGCGAGTCCACCAATAGCGGCGCTTCGACCGCGCCGGCCAAGACCAACTCCAGGGCGGAGTCGCCCAGCAGCAGGCGGCAGTGCGCGGGCGTGGCCGCGGCCACGCTGGCCGGAGCGAAACAGCCGTTGACAAAGAGCCCGACGCGGACGGACACGTCCGCCGTGTAGCGTCCGAGCACGGTGTCGCCGTCCCGGCGCCACTCCAGCGTGATCGCCGCGGCCTCGCCCGGGGCGAAGTCGTAGACCAGCGGCGCGTTGATGGATCGGCGCGGCCAGCCGCCCAGGCGCCGCACCCCGGCCGGGGTGATTGGCACGCGCCAGCGCACCCGCGTGTAGCGCTGGTCGGGGGCGAAAGCGTCCGGCCCGTCCATGGTCAGCAGGACGTCCTTGTCGTCGACCAGTCCCAGGGCGTGGTGCGGGCATGCCATGCGGATGCCCATGACGTCCGGACCGAGAGCCATGCTGACCCCCGAAATGCCCTGCAACTCGAATGCCCCCGCCTGAAGACGGCGGCCGGTGTTTTGGCTTTGATCTTCCACGTTCATAGTCCTTCGATCTCCTCAGCAGCGTCGTTTCCTGTCAACCCAGCAGCCGGATCAGCGGGCGGCGAAGCGATCTCGATGCCCAAACCCAGCAGCAGGTCACGAAGTGCGCAGGTGCTTTGCAGGTCCATGTCGAAACCGGAGAAGTATTCGATGGATACCGCCCCCCGGTAGCCGCATATCTTCAATGCGGAGACCAATCCGGCGATGTCCACGCTGCCCTTTCCCATGGCGGCCTGCATCTGCCCGAGTGCAGCATCGCGCACATGGACATGCACCGCGAAGTCGAGCAGAGGCTTGGTGACGGCGAACGGAATACCCTGCATCACAAAATGGCTGGGGTCGTAGGTAATCCCGGCGTGCGGCCACACCGCACGGGCCAGGCGCATGGCATCGGCGGGATTTTCCAGGAACGATCCTTGGTGGGCCTCCACGCCGATCGTCACCCCCGGGGCGAGCGCAGAAAGTTCGAGCAGGTGGTCTCGCAGGGCGTCGAAGAGTGCCGCCGGGGTGTGCCCCGACAACGGGTTGCCGGGTTGCACGGTGAGGTTCGGGCAGCGCAAGGCTTTGGCCATATCCAGCACAGCCAGAAATTCCCGGCGGCAGAGCTTGAAGGCGGCGGGGTCGGGGTTATTGAGGGGTGCGGAAAAGCCGCAGTTGATCGAGCTGGTTGTCAGGCCAAGTGTCGCCGCCTGCATTGAGAATTCGCCCGCCCACTTCCCCCCGTCCCGGACGAGGAACGATGGGTTTACATTCCGCCAGCCCTCGATGGCAGCCAGATCAAAGGAGCGAAAGCCAAGCTCCCGGATTTTCTTCAGAGTCTCCGGGAGGGCGGAAACAGTTTCCCGGTCACAGACAAGAGTGGAACAGGATAGATACATGATAACTAACTCCCAGGGACAGAACATTCATTCAAGAAATCCGTTCTCCCATTCATTCCAGACCCTTAATCACACGGCTTTCAGGAATAATCGGGACGCTTCCCGGCTTCTGCATTTCCTCAGTATTTACGAGCGATTTTCTCATTCTTCCTCCACATACAGCGTCGGATCGTCGCGCTCCGGCAAGGTCCAGCCGGTTTCGGCGGCAATCGCCTTCACGAGCATGTCGGCCATCTTGCGCTGGTTGGCGACGTCGGGGTGGAGGTCGCCGCCGATGTCGTCGCAGCGCAGGTAGTGAACCTTTGTGTCGCCCTTCTTACGAAAGGTTTCAACTGTGGCGCCGGGAAGCTTCGTGAGCAGGTCGACATGCCACAGCACGGGGCCGATCATGCAGAAGATGTGCGCCTGCGGATATTGCTTGCGCACCCGCGCGACGAAGTTGACGTAGCTGTCGATGTAAAGCTGGAGATCGTCTGTGCAGAGGCCGGATACGGCGGCACCGACGTCGTTGGATCCCAAATGTATCACCACCACCTGCGGCGTCCAGCGGGTGAAATCCCAACGACTGTCGGGCTCTTGCGGAATGATGCGCTCGTATAGCACGGGCATGATGTCATGCTTGCCGCCGCCGGCGTTGCAGTAAATGCCGTTGCCTGAGTAGGCAATGCAGATGCTCTCGGCACTGAGGCGGCGCGCGGCGACGGCCGAGTAGTCGAGCCGGTTGTTCTCGGCGGCCAGCGTGAATAGCTTACCAACCTTTACGACATCGAGCCCGGCGGTGATGGAATCGCCAATAAACTCGATCCGGCGGGCAGGCCGTGCCGGCGGATCGAGCAGCCTGCCGCCCTCGGAGAGCTCGAAGCCGAGGAACGTACACACGCCAACGACAGCCTCGGTTCGCTTGAAGACGGTGATCGTGTGAGGGCCGTTGTCAAGCGGGCGGGGTATTTCATAGCGTGTGCGATTGGGCGAGGCTACTATGGTTACAGCAAGGTGGCCGTCGATGAGCACGTCAAACCAGTTACGGAAGGGCGCGCCTGAATCATCGGTGCGATTGGCTGGCGGGTCGTCTTTCAGCAGCAGGGTGATCCTTTCGGCTTTGTAGCGGGCCTTGATGATGCTGCCCGACCATGCAAATCGCGGCGCATCTGGCTTGGAGACGTCGAACCGGCCGATATATTGGATTCGCGGATCGGAGGCCGGAACGACAACGACCGGTGCCTTGGAGAGCTCGGCGGCCGCCGCCAGCGGCGCCAGAGCTACCATCAGGATGCAAAAGGTTATCTTCTTCACAACTTCTCCTGTCAATGCTACGCCAATGTCGCCCGTATGATACACATTACACCGGGCATTCTATTTCCAGTTTCCAAAAACTTATCAAGTAGTGCCGCGAAGGATCACTCCGCTTCCACCCAGAGCTTCAGGTCAAAGTTCTCCGGCAGCGTATCCCGCAGCAGCTCCTGCACCAGCTCATCGTGATCGGTGAACGACTCCAGCGTCAACGAGACCGACTTCCCCACCGCCTCATGCGCCGCCGGCGCGGGCCGGGAATCCATCAGCCCCCAGCGGGCCACGCGCACGACCTTCTCCTTCAGGGTGCCGCGCGTCACCTCCTCCACCTGGTACTCGCACACCATCAGTGCCCGCGTGTACGGCGCGATGTCGGCGGCGCTGGGCACCGCCGACTTGGCCAGCAGCTTCGCCCGCACGGCCACGCTGGCAATCGGCTTGCGGGCCGCCAGCTTCCGGCTGTACGCCGCGAAGTTCCGGGCAACTTCCGCCTCCTCGACAAAGCGGCTGTACATGGCGATCCCCTCCAGCCGCCCCCGCCAGAACGTCTTCCCAGGCCCGGGCCAATTGGACCCTCCTGGCGAGGCAATGTTCATTCCCAAGCCATCTCTCCATTTCATCTGCGCCGGCGACGGATCCGTGTCCAACGTCTTCTTGCCGTCCACATAGCACACCAGCCGCTTGTGACGATACGCGATCATCAGGTGGTGCGCTTTGTCATCGGGCAGCGTCCCCGCGTCGAAGTTCTGCACCGGCTCTTTGGGGTCCGACCCGCCGATCCGCACCACCACTTTCTGCTTATCCTGCCCCACCCACAGACCGCTCCCGGTATCCAGCGACAGGATCGGCCCCTGCTGTTCCAGGTCGGCCGTCTGCACCACCATCTCCAGCGTGAACAGATCATTCTTCTGGTGCCATTGGAGATTCTTGCAATAGCTGAAATGGCGGATCAGCCGCTCGCGGGTACCATCACCGCCACCTTCAGGACACCAGGGCTCGATCATGGCGCCCCGGCAGAGGATCGCCCCGTTGCGGTCAAAGCGCGCCACCACCGCCGCGCTCACCGTCCCCCACGGATCAACCCCCAGGACGTCGGCGTTGCTGTCATCGTAGATCGTGTTGTCCGCGCGGCTGCCTTCGAATAGGTAGATCAGGCCGCTACGATTCGACGGCCAACTCGCTCGCGTGATCCGGATGGGCGCCTGCGCCCCGGCATTCGGCGCCTGCGCCTTGTCGAAAACGCCGGCCAGGCTCACCGTGTCCGACGCGCCCAGCGGCTTGTCCAGCTCGACGATCAGATCCAGCTCCCACGGGTCCAGCGTCAGGCCGCGCACCGCCCCGCCCGACCCCAACGTCGCCTTCGCATCCCGCAACTGCACGCGCTCATCAAAGCGCACCAGCACACGCGTCTCGTCCAGCACCAGCGCCCCGGTCACGGCCGGCGCCTTCCGCGGCCGCACGTTCGCCCACCCCTTCAGCGACTTCTGCCCCTGCGTCGCCGTGATCCGATAACCGCCCGCCTTGGTATAGGTGTGCTTGCCCTGTGCCGCCTTTTCCTTCGCCCCGTCGCCGTAGTCCCACGCCCACTCGCCGCCGGGCGTGAATGTGCCGGGCACCGCAATGGTGAACGGCGCTTCGCCCTCGTAGCTCCCGAGACCGGGGTCGATCCAGCAATAAGACCGAAGGCCGGACGGTTTCGATGGGGCCGGCGCTTCCGTCACGCTCACCCACTTGACGACCTTGGTGAACCCCTCGTCAAACTGCCCCAGGTAGATGTCGCTGTGTTGCCGCTTCTCCCTGCCATGATCATCATGGATGGCAACAGCATCTAAGCAGAATGGCCCGTACCGCCAGTACTCGACGATCACCGTAAAAAATCGCGCGTCGTTCGACCAACGCGCCTCAGGGGCATTCCCACCCAGCCCCGGCAACAAGGTGAACCAGACCGGCCGCGGGTTCTTCGCCCCGCCGTCGTACATCCTGACCCCACCGTGGCCCACCTCGGTTCCCATGTGGAAGAACCGGTAGCTGTTGTCGGGAGCGAGGCAGGGGCTGCAGCCCGAGCCGTGCTGCCGAAAGGAGCCGTTCGGCAAGATCGCCGCGCCCGGGCCCACGATACAGGCGCCCATGCGCGCGCCGTCCGCCGACACGGACATGATGCGCCCCGTATCCACCCTCATCTTATACACCGTCTCACGCACGCTCGCATCATCCATCCGGGCACGAACAAACCCGTCACCATCGTGATGGAAATACAGCCACTGCGAGCCGTCGGCCGGATGCCTCCACGGGCTTTCCACGAGCCCACTGGTGAACTCGCGGCGGTTGCTGCCGTCCCAGTTGACGCTGTAGATCATCATTTTGGTATCCGTAAAGAACACCTTCTCGCCGTCAGGCGAAATGCACGGATTCGCGAACACCGCCGGCCCCGGCAGGATCACCCGCGTCTTCCCGTCCGCCGTATCCAACCCCATCAGTTCCCAATCCGGCGTGAACATCTCCAGGCCTACGCCAGTTCGAGCCCCCACCCGACGCACCCACACGATCTTCGTGCGGCTCCCCGTCATCGCCAGGACCTCCTTCGCCACGTCGGCCCGTCCCTCGCCCGCCTTGGCCGCGTCCGGTTTGTCCGCCGCGTGGCAGGGCAGCGCCGCCAAAGCCGCGACCGCGATGGCCATCCACCTCATCATCAGTTTGTTTTTCATGGTTTTGCTCCATGTGTGATTCGTAATTGTCCAGATGTCCGTCCGCTGGTTATCTCTTCTTCCTGGCTTGCTACCCGACCGAAGCCGGTTCATGGCTGGTCGCTACCTTGTGCGGCAAGATTATATGATTTCGCGGCTCGGTCAGCGGTTTTGTATCTTCATCATCCGTCTCCTTACAAGCCCGCCAAGGCGACAGACTTCTATCTAGTTGCCAGCTATTGTAAGCAGCCTGCGA
>Ga0210003_1002479_pt1 | contig 15516 bp, 9 predicted proteins | sample LantaG_FD_182804 | JGI IMG/M metagenome (GOLD analysis project Ga0210003, IMG submission 182804) | Deep subsurface microbial communities from Baltic Sea to uncover new lineages of life (NeLLi) - Landsort_02402 metaG (SPAdes) (version 2) | ecosystem: Environmental > Aquatic > Marine > Oceanic >... | reverse complement strand
CCCACCCACACACACACACGGACTCGCTCCTCCCACTACTCACCGGGGCGAACGCCAGCTGGTCCAGCGCCAGCCTGCACAGCGCCCCGGGCGTCCCCGAGACGGTCACGACCCTCGAGAGCGCGCCGTACCACCAGTGCAGCGCGGGCCCGACGAGCGCGCCGCCGAGGAGCGCAAACCTGCCCAGCCTGGGCCAGTCGACGCCCCTGGGGCCCCGCTTCTCGATCAGGAGCTGCGCCGAGGCGTCCCCTGCGGCGTTGAGGGCGGCGGCGGTGGCCGACTTGGTGGCGAGCGGCGAGGAGGAGAGGAGGGAGAGGTACGCGGGCCAGAGCCCCGAGAGGAAGGAGAGGAAGCCGTTGTCGCCGCTGCCGCCGCTGCTGCCTCCGCCGCTTCCGCCGCCTCCGCCGCCTCCGTTACCGCCTCCGCCGACTTTGCCGCCTCCGCCGCCTACAGTCGATGAGGAAGCTGTTTTTGGGCGTTTTATCGTTTTTTGGGGGGAGCGAGGAAGAGGAGGAGGTCGGTGGGGAGAAAGAGAGAGACATGCGAAGAAGAAGACGGAGAGGACGAAGCGAGAGCAATCGAATGCTCGAGTACGAGGTCGCTCTTCCTCCTTCCGTCTTCTTTCGCGCGCTTCTGATCGGCAATCGCATGGATCCGCGTCCAGGGATGATCATTGGCGCACCTCTGGAGACGATCAGGCGGGCAGCAGAGGGGCGCTGCTGCGCCGAGGAAAACGGCCTCGATGGGCGAAGGGGGCCGACGACAGGCGACGTCGAAATCGCGCGCCTGCTTCCGCCGGCAAGCGCGGCGACGATCGCGGCGGGCCGCGTGCCCATGGCCGAGGCGGAGACGAGGCGCTGCATCTGATTGATCTGAAGGGAGGGGGGAGCGGAGAACAGAGAAAGAGAGGGAGAGATTTGGCAGTATTGTTTTTTGAAACCGTTTTTTTCTTCGTCGTCGTTTGCCGATTGCCTCCACTCTCGATTGCTTGCTCGAGCGATACGCTTCGCGTTTTGCTCTCTCTGCTCTGTTCTGGTCTCTTCCCTGTTTCACGATGTCCAAGCGCCCCCATGCAGATGACACCGATGCGATCGTTCGAGACGCACTCGAACAGGAGGAGCGGGAGAAGAAGGCGCGGAAGCAAGGTGAGAGAGAGAACAAGTTTCCCTTTGCTTTCCTTTCCTTTTTCTTTCCTTCTCGACCTCACCCTCCTCACGTGTCGCCCTTTTCTCTCCTTCTTTCCACCTCCGCCAAACAGGAGGAGCGCCTCCCTCCGCAGCAGAGCAGGCCCACAGGCCAGGTAAGGAGCCCGCGGGCGGCACCATCAAGGAGTCCCTCGCCGCCTCGGCGCCGCTCCGCCGGGCCGCGGCCCGGCGCGCCGCGGCCGACCCGGCCGCGGCCAAGGCCTCGGCCGCCGACACGGAGCTGGGGGCCCTCTCCGACGCCGAGGAGGACGGCGAGGAGGACGAGGAGGAGGAGACCGACGAAGCATCGGAAGAAGAGGGAAAGAACGCGGTCCCCCTGGAGCCCTTCCACCTCAAGGCGGAGCGGCGGCGAGGCACGCGCTTCGACGACGAGGAAGGGGCCGCTTTCCTGAAAGACAGCGACGGCGAGGACGACGACGGAGGCGACGACGAAGACGTCGACGAGGAAGCCCTCGCCGGGGACGCCGTCGTCGGGAAGCAGCGCAGGGCGAAAGGAGGCGACGCGTGGCTCCTCGATGCCGAGGGAGGAGCGACGAGGGGCGCGTCGAGGAAGGAGAAGAAGGCGGCGCTGGCGGCGGCGGCGGCGGCCAAGGCGGCGCGTGAGGCGGCGGCGGCGAGGCTCGCCTCGGCCTCTCGCGCCGGGCCCCTGACTGCCTCGGACCTGGTAGCGATCAGGGCGAGGCTGGTGAGGCTGCTGCAGCCGGGGGAGACGCCCGCGGGCGCCCTGAGGAGGCTGCGTCCCGCCCAGAGCAGGAACAAGAGCGGCGGCGGCGGAGGCGGCGGCAAGCCCCCTCTGAAGAGCGGCGAGGACGCCGCGGAGGAGGAGAAGAGCGGCGGGGGCGGCGACGAGGGAGCGGCGGCCGCCGCGGCGTTCGATGCGATCACCGACGCGGCTTCTCTACTTTTGGAGGAAGCCGGAGACGTCGACGCGTACTTCACGACGAGGGAGGCGTTCGAGGAAGCGATCGGAGGAGGAGGAGGCGGGAGCGGAAGCGGGGGCGGGAGGGGCGAGGTCGACGACGTCGGCGGCGACATTTTCGCCGGCGACGACGGCGAGGAGCCGGCAGTGGCGACGACGACGACGACGACGACAGCGGCTGCCACAGCCGCTCCAGCTCCAGCTCCAGCTCCTCCCGCAGGCGCCTCTTCTCGCCCCTCCAACCCGCCGCCGCCGCCGCGCCCCGCCTCCACCGACTTTGCCTCCTGGCCTCTGAAAGAGCTCAAGCGCTTCTGCGAGGAGGCCGGAGGCGAGGCGGCCTCGGCGGCGGCGGCCGCGACGGAGAAGCGGGACCTGGTCGCCGCGGCCTCGGGGGCCGAGGAGGCGGCGAGGCGGGCCAAGGCGCGGGCCGCGCTGGCGACGCCCCCGCCAGGGTACGAGGCGGGGGCGGGAGGCGCGGGGCGGGCGGGGGCGGCCGGCGGCGGCGGCGCCGCCGCCGCGGACTCCCCTCCTCCCCTCTGGTGGAGCGCCTCCTCTCGGATGTGGTGGGACCCCGCGTCGGGCCTGTTTGGGTCCGAGGAGGGGGGGCAGTGGTGGAGCTGGGACGCCGGCGCGGGGGCGTTCGTGGAGCAGCGGTTTGTGTAAAAAAAAAAAAGAGAAGGAGAAAACTCGGAAGACGGGGCGAAAAAAAGTGGAGGAGGAAAGAAAAAAGTTTGGGCGCACCTCGAACATTTTCGAGCGAAGAAAAAAAAGAAAACAAAACAAAACAGCATGGAGCGAGAAGGCGGCCCTGCGGCCGCCTTCCCTCCGCCTGCTCCGCTCCTGTCCCCGTCGAGGCGAAGAGGAAACGGTCTTCTGACGTCGCTGCAGGCGCTTCTGGAGTCCCTCGCGTCCTCGGCGTGCGGCGAGAACGCGTCGACGGTGCCCTCCTCTCCGCTTGATGCCGCCCGCGGCGCCCTCTGCTCGGCGGCGACGACAACAAGAGAGGATGCCAGCTCCCTGTTCGTCCTCGCCCTGGTCTCGGCCCTGATCGGCGCGCTCGCGTACCTGTCTCTTCTCGCCATGGGCAGGGCGAGACGGTGAGTATGGGAGAAGAGCAAGAAAGAGGGCGACAAAGGAATTTGGAGGAGCAATCGATCGCCGAGGGGAGACACATGCGGGCGACGCCGAAAAAAACTCACTCAACCTTGCCTCTTTTCCCCCTACCGCCCAACAACACCCCCGCAGCTCCTCCCGTCTCCACGCCGCAGCACGCCTCGGCGGCGCCGGCGCCGCCGCGGCCCGCTCGGCCGCCGCGGCCTCCCTGGCCCTCCGACAGGCCTTCCCCTCGCTCTACCCTCCGGCGCCGCACGCGCTCTTTGAGCTCGAGGAGACGCACCTTCGGTCGCTTCCCGCGCAGGCTCTCTGCGGCGTCTGCTTCAAGCCCGCGGACGTGGACATCGTCTCCGAGGCGTCGGCCAACGGCGGCATCGAAGCTGTTGGTGCCAGCAAGGAAGGGAAGAGCGTCGGCGAGAACAGCAGCACCAACGACGCGGCGACGACGGTGACAGCCCGCAGCTCGCTCTTCCCGTTCCTGCCCTCGCTGCTCCGCAGGAGGCGGCACCGCTGCATGGGATGCGAGCGGTGCGGGGCTGTGGTCCACGCGGCGTGCTCTCGAAGGCTCCCGCTCGACTGCAAGCCCGCGGCGCTCCCCTTGGCAAGAGCGGAGTCGGAGGCGGAGGAGCTGGAGGCCGACGAGGGAGGAAGGGGAGCGGCGAGGGCCCCGGCCTCTTCGACTTATCACCCGCCTCCGCCGCCGCCGCCTCACCACCACTGGAGGCCCGCGTCCTCCGGGATCCTCCCCCCGGACGACGGCGCCGGGCTCGTGGGAGACGGCTCCGAGTTCGGAGGAGGGGAGTTTGATGCGAACGGCGGCGCGAGCAGCGGCGGCGGTGGCAGCGGCGGCACTTCAGGGGCGCCGGCGGCGGCGGCACAGCACTCGTGCCTCTACTGCCGCGCGCCGGCCCTGTCTCACGGCGCGGCGCTGGCCCTCGCCGCCGCTGCTGCCGCCGCTTCGGCTTCCGCTTCGGCTTCCGCGGCTGCCTCCCCTTCTCGTCGAGAGTCTCCCGCGGCGACACCTCCTCGCTCTCGGCCTCAACACGGAGGAAGCAGGGGAGGCGCTGGAGACGAGCGCGAGGGGCGGCGACGGCAATACCAAGAGCGAGAGCGGAATCGGAGCCGGGATCGGAGCGGAGGCCCCGGCGGGGCGGGAGGGCTGCGCGCCCCGGCCGCCGCTGCCGCCGCCGCCGCCTCCCCGCTCCTCCTCGAGCTCGAGCCCATCTTCGCCTGCGCCTGGTGCGAGGCCCGGTGTCACGTCGGCTGCTTCGAGCGGTGTCACCCGGGCTGCTTCCCGGCCCCTCTCGCCCAGCACGGGAAAGGGCAAGACAACCCGACCGAAAAGCAGACTCAGCGGCATCAGCAGCAGCAGCAGCAGCAGCAGCCAGAGAACCCTGCTGTTCGACCGGAGGAAGAAGGGCGAGAAGAAGAGCTCGAGGTCGGGAACGCGCCCCCCTCTTCTTCGTCGGCCAATAGGAAGCCCTCCCGGAGCAAGAGCAGGGGCCGGCGCGCGAAGAAGACCGCGGGAGGAGAGGAGTGTGAAGCGGCAGCAGCAGCAGCAGCAGCAGCGACGCCCTCGTCCTCTCTCGCCTCCTCCTTCCCGCGCGGCGGCGGCGGAAACCGGCTGAGCGGCTTCTTCTCCTCCTTCTCCGCCGCCATCCTGGGCGACCTCGTCGGCAGTGACGTCGACGGAGACGACATCGGAGAAGAGGAGAGCTCCACCCTGTCTCGCGCCGCGGCCCGCAGGAGGCGGCGGCGGCAGCAGCAGCAGGGGGAGCGGGCGCGAGAGCAGAGAGCCTGGCGAGGGCAACGACAGGCGTCTCCTCTGCTGCCGGCGCTGCCGCCGCCTTTCCTCCTACCGACGGCGACGATCCCTCCCTCGAGCTCGCCCTCCTCCCTCCCCCCGCCCTCCCTCGTCGCGGCCCTCGACGCCTGCGACTTGGGCCCGGCGGGCAGATGCTGCCTCCCGCCCTCGGCGCTCTGCCCGAGCGTCGGCGGCGCCGCCCCCGCCGCGCCGCGGCTGCCCCCTCCCTCCTCCTCGGCCGCCGCCGCCGCCGCCGCGTGGTCCGGCAGGGCCCGAGATCTCGTCGCGGCAGCCGCTGCGAGGTCCGCGGGCGTCGTCTCCCGGCGGAGGAGCGTCGAGGGCGGCGAGACCGGGACCGGGAAAGAGGAGGGCGAGAGGCTTGGCGAAGCGCGGTCGCCGTCGCCCGAGCCGGCGCTCGCGCCCGAGCCGCCGCCTCGAGGGAGGTCTCCCTCGCCGTCTCCCTACCCGCACCTGGCCCCGCCCTCGATGTCTATGTCCCCCGCGCCGAGGCAGCCCGATGGCTTCTTCCTGCGGTCCCCGGAGCCTCAGCAGCAAGCGACGCTCGGAGGGGGCCGCGCCTCCTCCTCGCGGGCGGCCTCGGTCGCGTCCTCCCTCGCCGCCGCCGCGCCCTCGACGGCGGCGACGGCGGCGACGGCGGCGAGGCGGCTCGTCGCTCCCCCCTCCTCCTCGTCTGTCGCTCCGGGATGGACAGGCTGGCCCTCGATCGCCAAGGCCTCGAAGTTTCCCCCGCCTCCCGTGGGGGGCGCCTTCGCGGGCCTGCAGAGAAGGGCGGTCGCGGAGAGGGGGGGAGGCCAGCGGCCCCCGCTGCCGCCGGCGCCGCCGCCGCCGCAGCGGCACCTCCTCGCCTCGGCCCGCTCCGCGCCGTCGCTCGCCCGCCTGGCGGCGGCTCCCGCGCCCCCCCCTGCCTCCGCCGCCGCCGACCGCAGCGGCAGAAACGACCCCTTCCCCCCGGGGAGGACCCCCGTCATCGTCGTCATCAACACCAAGTCGGGGCCGCAGCGCGGCGCGGCCCTTCGCCGGGCCCTGAGCCGAAGGCTCAACCCGTGCCAGATCGTCGAGGTGCCGCGCGCGAGCCCCGCGGGCGCGCTGCGGCTGCTGGGCGCCGTCTCCGGCTGCCGCGTGCTCGTCGTCGGCGGCGACGGGACCGTGTCGTGGGTGCTGGGAGAGTTGGACAGGGCCGCGGAGGAGGCGTCGCGGGCGCGGAGGGAAGAGGTGGAGCGGAGGAGGGGGGTCGTCGCCGCGGAGGCCGCTGCCGCGGCGGCGAGGGCAGAGGCGGAGGCGGGAGCGGCGAGAGCCGAGCCGGAACGCGGCGGCGACGCCGGCGCCGGCGAAGCCTCGAGGGCCCCCGGGCGCTCCCCTTCGCCTCCCCCCGCTCCTCCTCCTCCCCCCCGAACCCCGTTCCCTCCCCTCCCGCCTCCGTGGGAGCCCCCCCCAGTCGCCATTCTCCCCCTCGGGACCGGGAACGACCTGGCTCGGGTCCTCGGGTGGGGAGGCGGCATCTCGGCGCTGCTCGCGCCGCGCGAGGGGGGAGGGAGCTCCCCCTCGCATCAGGGCCCCGCTCCCTGCTCCGCCGCCTCTGCCGTCGCGTCGGGCGTCGTGGGCCTGCTCGCAGACGTCGCCGACGCCGCGCTCACGCTCGTCGACAGGTGGGACGTCTCCGTCGTCGCCCCGCCCGGGAGGGAGGCGAGGAGCAAGGCGGCGGCGGCGGCGGCCGCGGCGAAGGCGGCGAGCGACGGCGCAGCCGCGGCAGCAGCCGCGGCGCGCGGAGGGGGAGCGGCAGGGAGGAGGTCTTCGTCCTCCTCTGTCGCGGCCGTCTCCGCCGCCGCCTCGAGGGCGAGGCAGGCCGCCGCGAGCCTGCGCCGACGCGGAGGGAAGAAGCAGAAGAACAAGGGGGGCGGAGCCAGCAGCGGCGGCGGCGGCAGCAGCAGCGTCGCCCTCGACCTCCAGCACTCGGTCGCTCCCCCTCTCCCCCCGATCCCCGCCCCCGCCGCCCTCCCCGAGAAGGAGCGGCCCGAGCCTCAGCAGACGGCGGTCAGGTCGCTGCGGGCCACCAACTACGTCGGCTTCGGCGTCGACGCCAAGGTCGCGCTCGACTTCCACGCCGTACGCGACGCGCACCCGCGCTGGTTCCGCAGCCAGGCCGGGAACAAGCTGTGGTACACGGGGCTCGGGGCGACCGACATCGTCGGCAGGGCCGCGAGGGGCCTGCCGAGGGCGATCGAGGTGCTGCTCGACGGCGGGGGGGGCGAGGGGGACGGGGGGGGTGCGGCGGGGACGGGGGGAGCGGCGCGCGCGCCGTGGCGCCCCTCGTCGCCGCGGCTGCTGCGGATCCCTCCCGGAGTCGAGGGCATCATGTTCCTCAATATCGGGTCGTACGCCGGGGGGGTCGACCTCTGGAACTCGTCGGTTCCCGCTCCGAGGCCCACGGGCGAGGAGCGGAGGAAGGGGAGGAGGGAGGAGCGCAGGCGGAGGCGCAGGGAGGAGCGGCGGCGGGCGCGGGCGCAGGGAGCGGAGAGGGCGCGAGGGGAGCGAGCGCCGAACCACCCTCCCTCCTCCTCCTCCTCTTCCGACGCCTCCTCTACCTTCGAGAGCTCGTCCTCGTCCTCACCCTCCTCTTCCTCGGGCGAGGACGACGGGGACGATTCCCGCTGGCTCGGGGGAGAGCAGTCTTTCGGGGACGGCCTCCTCGAGATCGTCGCCGTGTACGGCTCGTTCCACCTCGGGCAGCTGCAGGTGGGCCTCTCTCGCGCTCTGAGGCTCGCGCGCTGCTCGCGGGCCACGATCCGGGTCCTCTCGGGCACTTCTGGCCCGGGGCAGCCCGGCGTGGCGATGCAGGTGGACGGCGAGCCGTGGTTCCAGGCCGCGCCAGCGACGGTCGAGATCTCCGCCGCCGGGTCGAGGGGGGGAGCGGGGGGCACCGGCGCGCCGCCGATGGCCAAGGCGCGCATGCTGCGCCGGCTCGGCCGCGGCTCGCGGGTCGCGGCGCTGGCCGGCGGCGTGCGCGACGCGCTGGCCTCGGCGGAGCGCAAGGGGATCATCACTGCGGCCCAGAGGGGCGCTCTGGCGACGGAGATCGCCGCGACGATGCACCGGGTGTAGAGGAGGAGAAGGAGCAGAGGTTGAGAGAGAAAGTAAGAGAGAAAAGGGAAGGGGCGGAACTGAACTGCAAAAAAAACGAGAAAGCGAAACTGTTAAGAAACGGCATTTTCTGTGAATGATGTCTGCTCGCTCGCTCTCTCTTTCGCCCGACTAACTCTTCTCGACGCACCGCGATCGTTGGAGAGGGAAAAAAAACAAAGCGAAACCAAAATCGAAACCTTAATGACGAGGAAGAAGCTTTTTTTGTTTTACTGATTGTTTTTCTTTTTCATTCATTTTATTGATAGTAAAACGCCCCCCTATTTTTTTCTGCGTACACAAGGTTGCGCGCGCGAAAGTAAGAAAGCTGAGAATAACGGGAGTATCGTCGGTGGATGTCACGCGCAGGCGCCAAGTCAAACGGATACAAGAGCGGAAGAAAAGAGGAACAGTTTCGATGTTTTTGTTGTTGCGAGGTCGCGGCGGTGCTCAAGAAGTTAATAATAAAAAAGATCGTTTCGATCTCTCCCTCTCTCTCACTTCTTCACATCTTCACTTCTCGTGCGGGCGCCCGGGGTGCGCCCTCAGCGCGTTCTCCACGTCCCCGTGCTCCCAGTAGGCCCCGAAGCCGTGCTTGAGGTACCAGTCGACGGTGCGGCGCAGCCCGTCCTCCCACTTGGTGCGCTCGGTCCATCCCAGCCCGGCCAGCTTCTTGTCGCAGATGAAGTAGCGCTGGTCGTTGAAGGCGCGGTCGCGGACGTTGACGATCCGGTCGGCGGGGACGTCGAAGATGGCGGCGATGTCCTGTTTTGTTCGGGTGGTTCGAGTTTGAGAGGTTTATTTTTTTCGGGTTGAGTTTTTTTTTTCCTGCTCGAGGGAGGAGAAAAAACGGTTTTTTTCGTTCGAAACCAAATCAAATGCAAAAAAAAACTATATCTCTTTCTCACCGTCGCCACGTCCAGCACCGTGCGCTCCTTCTGCGTCCCGATATTGTACGTCTCCCCGATCTTCCCCTTGAGCAGCACCGTCTCGAACGCCTCGGCGACGTCCTCGACGAACAGGTACGAGCGCGTCGCGCCGCCGTCGCCGTGGACAGGCAGCGGCGCGCCGCGCGAGGCCAGGAGCGTGAACTTGGGGATGAGCTTCTCCGGGAACTGGTGCGGGCCGTAGACGTTGTTGCCGCGGGTGATGATGCACGGCATCTTGTACGAGGTCATGTAGGCCTTTTGATTTGTTTTCGGATTTTGTCCGTTTCGAAAGTGGGAAGGGATGGGGTGAGGTTTTTGGGGGTTCCTTCTCTTTTTCTCTCGCCCGTGTCGAGGTTGTTTTCTTTCTTCTGCTGCTTCTCTATCTTCTCCGTCGTGTTGCTGCTGCTGCTGTTCTCCCTCTTTTCTAAAGGACCGGAGAAGTCTGGCCCAGAGGAGGCAGAAGAAGAGAAGAAGCAGAGAGAGCAGACCGAAGAAGAAAAGAGGGCCGGAGAGGAAGAGAAAAAAAGAGAAAAGGAGACGGAAGGAAAAGCTTCAAAATCTCTCTCTCTCAAGAAAAACTCCGAGATCTCTCTCACCTTGACCATCATCTCGGCGCCGGCCTTGGCGGCAGAGTACGGGTTGGTCGGCTCCAGCGTGCTCGTCTCGTTGCACCCCTCCTCGCGCCCGACAGACGACTCGCCGTAGACCTCGTCCGTGGACACGGCGATGAAGCGCCTCACGCCGCCGTAGACGCGGCAGGCTTCCAGCAAGACGTGCGTGCCGTGCGTGTTGTTGAGCGTGAAGGCGAGCGAGTTGCCGAACGAGTTGTCGACGTGCGTCTGGGCCGCGAAGTGCATGACGGTGTCGACCTTCTCGTCCTCGAGGACGAAGTTGAGGAGGTCGGCGGACTGGATGTCGCCCTTGACGAACTGAGGAGAGGGAGTGGGGGGGGGGAGGGGGTCAATAAGAGGAGAAGAGAGAAAAGAGGAAGGAGGAAGAGGGTTGAGTGTTTTTTTTTTCAAAGGAGAGAGCTGTCGTCGCCGTTCTGGGGAAAGCGACGAGCCTCTTTTGAGCTGAAAAAGAAGGAAAAAAGAAACAAGACGGGGAAGATGGCGGGCTCTTTGCCTCCCTTTTGGAACTCGAACGTCCTCTCTCTCCGCACGAAAGGAAGGGAAACGCGTTTCTAAGGTCGCGAGAGGCCGAGGCAGGGAGCGAGCGCTGGAGCCTCGGGTGGTCTCCGCCCTCTCCGGCGATCGCTTCGAACGGAAAAAAAACAATTTCTCTCTCTCTCTCTCTTCTCTTCGACCAGCGACGAAGACGAAAGACGCGTCGGTTTTTTTTCTTCCTCTTTTTCTTCCCGTCTCCCCTCAAACTCACCTTGAAGTTGGGCTTGTCCTTGATCTCATCGAGGTTGTGCAGCGATGCGCAGTAGTCGAGCTTGTCAAAAGCGATGACCTGAGAGAAGAGGACGAGGTTTGCCAGGGGGGAGAGAGAGAGAGAAAGAGAAGGGAGAGAGAAGAAGGTGAGCATGGGTGGAACAGGGCAAGGTCTCGTCGGTCGAACCAGAGATGGAGATTTGAGCGTCAATCATCGCCCCTCGTTTGCACCGCCAAGAACGACCGCGCTACTTTTTTTCTCTGCGCCAAGCTCGAGCATGGCATTTTTACCCCTCAGCGATCAAGGGTAGGTGAAACGAGGCGAGGTGCCTGGTGCCCGGACGCGGCGAGAAAACGGCCTCGGGAGCGTTGCCTCTTCCCGGTCATCGACGTCTCGATCTCAGTTCACGAAGAAGAAGAAAAGAGGGACCGATTCCTCTCTCGCCCGCCTCGTCTGCCGCGTTGTTCGCTGATTTTCCGATTCGAGCAGCAGGGAGTAGTATCCCACAACCGCTCAGCAAAGGCGCAGATGGAAAAGAGCGGAACAAGGCCGCGAAAAGGAGCAAAGAGGGCTGCAGCCTTCGACGCGAACATCTTGAAAAACTCTCTCTCGACTCCCAACTCACCCTGACGTTGGGCAGGTTCTTGACGAGCCTCAGGGCCGTGTGCGAGCCGATGAACCCGGCGGCGCCCGTGATGAGGATCACCTTGGGCTCGTAGCCGTCGCTGGAGGCCTCGGAGGAGATGGCGCGGGCGAGGCCGGACATTTCGTTTTTTTGCAGTCGGAGGGGAAGTTGAGAGAGAGGGGGGGGGAGAGACGGACTGAAAAGAAAAGAAAAAAGTGGGAGCAGCGGCGCTGTCTGTCTTCGGCTTTCGTTTCAAAACTTGACTCGTCGTCTTCGCCTTTTTTCCGAAGCCTGCATCGCGGGGGGCCTGAGAGAGAGTGCTCTCGACCTGATTCTTCCGACCAGCCTCTGCAATGGTCGACAACACCGCTGCGTTCGCGAGCTCGACCGCCTCCGCAGCTGCCGCCAGGAGGGCGCTCTCCAGCACGATCGTCTCCGTCGCGTCGGTCTCGTCGTCGTCTTCGGGAGGAGCGGCATCGGCGGCGACGGTCGCCTCCTCGCTCCGCCCCTCGGTCGAGGCTCTGGTCGCCTCCGCCGGCCCCGCCGCGGCCGTCAGGGACCTCCTCGCAGCTGCCGCGAGGGCCTCGGCGACGGTCACCGCTGCAGCGGGAGGGGGAGGCGTCTGCCGCGGCGGCTCCTCCTCTCGCTCGTCCAATCAGCAGCAGCAGCACCTCCTCCGCCGCGCCCTGCTCTCTCTCGCGGCCTCCACCGCCTCCGAGGCGGCGGCTGCCTGGCCCCGGAACGTCCCCTTACTGCTCGAGACGGCCGAGGCCGCCGCGGAGGGCGCAGCGGCGTGCTGCCGCGGGGAGGAGGTCGGGAGCGCGGGGGCGAGGGCCCTGGCGGAGGTCGCGGGCGCCGCAGCTGTCGCAGCGGCGAGGGCGGCGGAGGGAGCCGAGGTGGCCTCTCCCTCGGCGGCGCCGCCTGCCTCGCGCTCCGCAGACCCCAGAGACTTCGTCACGGACGCCGTGATGGTGCCGCTGCTTCGACCGACTCGGAGCGGCGGCACTTGTTCTTCCTCTGCCGCCTCCTCCTCCGTCGCTCACGCCGCGGCAGCAGAGGCGCTCCTCTCGCTGCTGCATCGCACTCCGCCTCCCTGCCCTTCCCCCGCTCTGCTCGCCGCCACCGCCCGCGGCCTCCTCGCCAACACGCTGGCGCTGATCGCCGCCGACGGCGGCGGGCGCAGGACGCGGGCCGCGGACTCGTTCGAGTGCCTCCGCGCCGCCGCCGTCGCGTTCTCGAGCCTGCGGGAGCGCGCTGCCTCGTCCTCCGCCTCCTCTCTCTCGATGCCGGCGGCGCTGGCGGCGACCGCGGCGGAGGAGAGCGTCGCCGGGCTGCGGAACGCCGACTGGAGGGCCAGGAGGGCCTCGGCGGGGGCCCTGGCGGCGATCGCGAGGGCGGCGGCCGGAGGCGGCGGCGGGGGCCGTCGGGGCAGCCCGCCCTCCCCCGCGGCGGCGGCGGCCGCCCCTGCCGCGGCGCTCGCGCTGAGCCCCGGCGCCGCCGCCACCAGGGACGCCGCGGCGGCCTGCGCGCGCCACGACAGGGTCGCAGCGGTGCGCTCTGCTGCCGCCGGGGCCTGCGACGCCATCGACGCGTTCTTGGTCGCCGTCGGCGGAGGTGGGAGTGGAAGAGGCGAGAGAGGAGAGAGAGCGAGGGAGCAGCGGCGGCAGCAGCAGCAGCAGCAGCAGCGACGGCCGCCGTTTGCGCCGCTGCTCTCGCAGCAGTCTGGCAGCGACGACAACGGCTCTTCTTCCGGCCCGCTTCTGACCCCATACGCCCTGCGCGCCCTGCCCGCGGAGCTCGCCCGTGCAGCTGGAAGCACAGGAGGAGGAAGAGGAGGCCTCCCCGCCGGGGCAGCCGCGGCGTTCGAGCGAGCGCTGGTCGCGTCTGCCAGAGCCGCAGCAGCAGCGACCGCGAAGGCTGCAAAAGACGGCAACCGCGACGACGGCGACGAAGGCGGAGACGGCGGCGCTTGCAAAGGAAAGAGCTCGTCTTCTTTTTCTTCTTCTCTGCTGCTCCCGGCCCTCACGGAGGAAAAGGAGGCGGAGCTCTTGGCTTCTGCGAGGATGGCGTGGGCGGGGCTGAAGAGGATGCAGCAGAGCGGTGGTGGAGGCGAGAACAGTGAGACGAAATTTTGAAAACAAACCTCGAAGTCTCCAGAACAAGGAAAGAAAGAAAAGAAAAGAGTGAAACTTGCGATGACGCGGCTGCAGCTCTTCCGCTCTCTCTGGGGGATTCATCGCAGGGACGGAGGTGTGTGTGTGTGTGTGCGAGAGAGAGGGACCGTTGCCTCGCATGCGATCTCGCGTGTCCCTGCTGCCGCAAGCATAGAGAGCGAAAACGGAAAAAGAGAGGCAATGATCGAATGCTCGCTCGAACTCGCCCGTCCTCTCTCTCTCCCCCTCAACCTCTTCCTGAACAAACAAAAAAAACGGGGGGGAAAAAAACTCCAGGCAAGCTCTCCCTCGAACAGATCGCGAAAAAGGCAGCCGAGCAGGGCTACGCAGGAATCGAGTGCTCCGTGCGCCTCGCAGCAGAGCTGGACGAGAGCGACGAAATTCCTCCGACCTCGACCTCCTCTTCTTCTTCTCCTTCAACATCAAAAACAGCACCAGCGCCCGTCGCCGGCGCGGGCAGGGGGCTCTTCGCCTCGACCCTGAAGCGCCACGGCCTTTCCTGGACGCCCGTCGTGCTCTCCAGCGGGCCCGTCTGGCGGGGCTTCGACCCGTTCGTCGACTTGATCGACAGGAAGACGCCGAGGGCTCCTTCGAGCGGGGCGGCAGGGGCGGCGACTCCGGAGCAGCACGCGGCGGCGCTCGCAGGGCAGCTCGACGCCGCGCTCGCGCTGTGCCCCGCCGCCGACCTCGACGCCCTTTTTCTCTCCTCCCACGCGGACGAGGCCGCCCCCCGGGGAGAGGCCGTCGCGTTGGTTGGCTCCGACGCCATGGGAACGCCCGACGCGATGAGGACGGTCCGCGCCTGCTCCCGGGAGGCCGAGGAGCGGGGCTTCTCCCTCTGCTTCGAGACGCACCGCGGGCGCGTCTTCGGCAGCCCCTGGGACGCCCTCGACCTGCTCCGCGAGATGGCGGCTGCGTCGGCGGGCCCCGGCGGGCCCCCCCTGCCCTCGCTCTGCCTCGACGCCTCGCACTGGACGGTCGCCTGCGAGGCCCTCCCGGGGGAGCGGCCCGAGCTCGACCTCGCCGTCGAGAGGGTCGCGGCGCGGCTCGCGACGAGGCTGCACCTGCGCGTCGGCGACTGCCAGGGGGCCCAGGTGGCGGTCCCCTGGTCGCGCGAGGACGCGGCGGCGAGGGAGGGGTTCGAGCGGTGGTGGAGGGCCGCGGCGGCGGCAGCGGTCGCGAGGGGGGCGCCGGCGCTGAGCGCCACGCCGGAGTTTGGTCCCTCTCCGTACCAGCGCGCCCCGCTGCCGAGCGGAGAAGAGAGAGACGTTCGCACGATGCCTTCGGTGGAGGAGCTGGACGACTGGGCGGCGGAGACTATGCGGCGGATCTTCGAGGAGGAGGTCGCGGGCGGCACGGGGTCTTGAGAGAGAGAGGGGTTCGTTTCTTCTCCCACTCTCTCTCACTTCGATTCCTTTTCCTCGATTGCATGTTTTTTGGGTCCGTGTGTGAGTGTGTGGATTACAAGATCTTTTTAAAAAAAGACAACACCGAAGAGGGAGAGGAGAGAGCGAAAGCGGGAAGAAACAATCAGCGCTTCCCCCTCAGCCCCTTCTCGACCTCCTTGTCGTTGGGGGCAAAGCCCATCAGTCGAGCGGCGCTGGACTGATAGGACAGCAGGAAGCCCGCGGTGCCTCCGATTACGGCCGCGGCCCACATGGCGGGGCGCGGGGTCTTGTTCTTGAGGCCTGTTTGGTCGTTTGGTTGTTGGAGTGAGGAGGGGAGTTGAGAGGGAAGAGGGAGGTCAGAGGAGGAGGAGGTCGAGAAAAACGACGACGAAGAAGAAGAAGAAGAAGAAGAAACGAGCCGACGATTGATTCTTCTCTTCCTCTCTTTCTCTTTCTCTTCTTTAAGCCTCTCACCGATCAAGTGCCCCACGGGCGCCGAAAGTACTGCCGTGCCCGCGATCGTGCCCAGGTCCCTGACGTTGAAGTTGGAGACTGTTAGATGAAGAGTGTGAGAGATAGAGAAAGAGAGGTGAGCACGAGCTGATTGGCGAAGGAGGACGGAAATCAAAGCGAAAACCAACTTCTCTCTTCCTTCCTCTCTTACCCGTCTCCCAGAACGCCGGGGCCTTGTTGACCACGGGGTACTTGGGCTCGGTGAAGATGACGCCCATGGCTGCTAGAAAATGAGAGGTTTCTAGCTGCTTGAACGCAAGCAGAGGAAAGCAGAAGAGAAACGGATGAGAGAGAAAGTGAAGAGAGAGAGAGAGAGAGAGAGAGAGAGAGA
>Ga0210003_1002478_pt1 | contig 15524 bp, 7 predicted proteins | sample LantaG_FD_182804 | JGI IMG/M metagenome (GOLD analysis project Ga0210003, IMG submission 182804) | Deep subsurface microbial communities from Baltic Sea to uncover new lineages of life (NeLLi) - Landsort_02402 metaG (SPAdes) (version 2) | ecosystem: Environmental > Aquatic > Marine > Oceanic >... | reverse complement strand
TTGGCGGCGGGGCGGGTAACGGGTTCACCGAATCGATCGTCGGTCCGCCTGGGCCCAACTTCATCGCCTTCTCGATCTACAAAAACGGCGATATCCAGCCCGAGGGATCGCCGGTCACCAACCAGTTCCTCGTGCACAACTCGGCGACGTTCACATTCACGTCACCCCAGCTCGCGGATTTTACCGAGGCCGATATCTCGACGACCGCCGTGTTCGGGTTCGGCACCGGACCCGACTCGATCATCGCTGTCCCCGAGCCGGCGGCCCTCTCCTGGGCCGCGGCCGGCCTGGGCCTCGCCTGGCTGGCTCGCCGCCGGCTGGGCGGCATGGCACCAGCCCTGACTGCGAGGATCGTGTTCGCCGCAGCTGCGGCCACGCTCCTGGTGGCGGGCCGCCCGGTCGTTGCCCAGGACCCTCCCAGCGTGGCGATCGACAACGAGTACGACTTTGCCAAGGGGCCGGAGGGATGGAAGAGTCAGACCGTCGCGTATTTTAGCCCGAGCAAACCTGTCACCGGTCTGAACACGTGGACGCATGTCGCAGCGGACGATGTGTGGCGGGTTATCCCGAAGCCTGTGATCAACGAGAATTACTGGATCGGCAATTATCTCACGAGCCCGGTGATCGAGGTGGCCGAGGTGGTCGACGCGCTCGAATTCAACATCATCCACCGATACAACTTTCCCACGACCATCACCACCGGCGATCCGATCACCGCAGGCCAGGTCGCCTATCGGATCTTCAATGCCCAAAACCCCACGGCGTTGTTTCAGCCGTTTCTGCCGGAGAGTTTCACCAGCGGGCCGGTGCCACCCCCATTCGACGCGCGCACGCCCTTGCCTGACTGGGACGTGCCATCCTTTGTTGCCCCGTCCGGGCTTCCGCCGCTGCTTGGAGACGGGTTGGCCTGGACGGGCGAATCGCCTGGCTTTTCAGACAAAGCCTTCGTCGCCAGCCGGGCCACGCTCCGGAATCTCGTTCCCGGGGATCTCGTGGAGTTTCGACTCGTCAACGCCAATCTCGGTCGCAACTGTGAGGACGGCGTTTGGGATGTCTCCTACGTGCGGGTCAACGGCCTGTTCGTTCCGGAGCCAAGCGGAGTGATGCTCGCGGCGGCGGCCGCCGGCCTCACCGGTGCCGGCGGACTCGCCCGCCGCCTCCGCCACAGGCATCACCAACGCGCCTCGAGTCCGAGGGTGAGTCCGTTGATGAAGACACTGCCGCCGGTGTCGGTCGCCTGAGTGACCGGCTTGTCTTCGCAGATCAGGCATTGTTGATCGAGCTGATTGGGAGCCAGTGCCAGGCCGCCGAGCCAAAACGCCACCCAGCCTGTCCGCAGGGCCAGCCAATCGTTCACCTGCCACACGCCGGTCAGACCGAGTTCGCCGACGAATGCGGCCCGCGACGTGGAGGTTCCTCCCGCAATGCTGGCTGGATCGTCGACGCTGCTGACAAAGCTCGTGAACTGACCAGCCCGGTTGTAGAACAGGCCGGCCTTGCCGAGGCCTTCGATCCAGAAGCGTCCGCCGTTTCGCCACAGGATCGAGTCGAGGCCCACCTGCATGCCGTAGAGATCGTTGTTTGTTTGCGTGGCGATCCCGAATTCATCGCCCAGGCCCGTCACGCCACCAAGCCCGAGCGATTCATTCCACTGAAACCAGCGAAATCCGGCCAGCCACTGAACCCGACCATCGGTGGGCAATCGGCGATTGATCTCGAAACTCTGCAGATTGCTGGCCATCGCGGCACCGACATCCTCAAACAGCGCGAACGGGGCGCAGCACAAGACGCCGTCGGCGAAGACATAGTCGCCCGGCGGCTGGGACGACTTATCCACCGAGGCGGTGAATGACTGCACGCGGAAGTAGTTGAATTCGATCCCGCCCAGGTCGCCGGTGTGGCGGAAGAGCGTGAATCGCGGGCCCGCCGCCAGCCCGCTGGCCAGGTCTGCCGCGTTGATGCCGGCGGCCGGATTCGGGCCCAGGGTGTTGAACAGGCCCGTGCCCTGCGGCGCGTCCCGCCAGAGGAGGAGGGCGTCGACCCGCCCTGTCCAGCAGGGGCATTGGTCGAGCGGGTCGAGCACCCGGCGCGGGATCAGGCTCTCGGTTGGCTCGGCTGCCACCGCGACCACCCCCGCCGGAACAGCCGTCAGCAACGCTGCCGTGAAGAAGACCGCAGCCATGGGCCACCGTTGCCCCCTTCCGGGCCGTTTGGAACACCGTTGTCGCCAGGTTTTCATAGACAATTCCTCGAGTTGCCGTGAGAGTCGAGGGATTGGCGGCATCGCAGCCGCACATCATAAATACCCCCCTATGGTGGTATCGGAGGCGGCGGCGAAGGCCTGCAAGTTTCCCCTCCTTGGAGGGGGTGTAGCGATTGGGGGAATCGGGGTGGCCGGGTGTGTGAACGATTCTGAGCGACCGGTCGATGGTGGCCAAGAAGATGCGCCAAGAGGATGCGCCGAGCACAGGCACCAAGAACGTGCAGGTTTTCCCGTGGGGCTCTATGCTTCGCAGGCAAGCCTGCGGGCAAAGCGTGGCCGCAGAATGTCCGGATCTCGGGAGAAGCGATGCGTTACCAGAGAGTTGGCTTTCAAGGAGTTCGCCGCATGCGGCGGCTGTTGGGCATCGCTGTGAGCGGTGTGTCGGGCGGACTATTGGCCATCGCCGCCGTTGCCGCCGAACCAGTCGCCGAACTGCGACAGGCGGCCGCGGCCTACGTCGAGGCATTCAACAAGGGCGACGCTGCGGCGCTTGCCGATCAGTGGACCGAACGGGCGAGCCTCGTCGAGGGAGATCAGAGGCTGGAGGGTCGGGCCGCCATCGCGGCCTCGCTCGAGGCGTGGCGGAAGCGGCATCCCGAGGCGACGCTGGCGATCGAGGTCGTGGATGTGGATCTCCTCGCCGAGCCGCTGGCCCGGGTCGCGGGCGTGATCCGATTCACGCCGCGGCCAGGAGAGAAGTCTGTCAGCTCTCGATTTTCGACCCTGCGAGTCCGCGAGGGAGCCGTCTGGCGGATCGCCGAGTCGATCGTGGTGCCCGAGCATGCGGCCGCACTCGCTCAACTCGACTGGCTCATCGGCACCTGGACCGCAGTGGGCGGCGATGCCGCGGCCGGCACAAAGACAGAGATCGAGACGGTTTATGAGAAGCCGCTGGGAAGCCACTGCATCGTGGGCCGCACCCGGATCAAGCGGGCGGGAACCGCCGCGGTCGAGGCACTCGAGGTGATCCACGCGGATCGGGCGAGTGGTCTTGTCCGCTGCTGGATCTTTGACTCCACCGGCGCTTGTGGCGAGGGTGTGATCGAGTCGGACGGAACCACGCTTGACGCCGTGATGATCGGCACGCCCTCCGACTCTGTTGCCGGCCGCGTTGCCCGCTGGGTGCGGGTGATCGCGCCGACGGGTGCGGGTCGCTGCACGGTGCACGCCGTGGAGCGGTCGATCGACGGCCTGCCCGTGGCCGATGGCGAGCCGCTCCACTTCCGCAGAGTTCCTTGACCCACGTCGCTCCTTCCTTCTGGAACACCATCCCATGAACGTCCCGTTCTTGTGCCTCCGGATTGCTCCTTCCGCGGTGACCGCCAGGCGGGCCTCTCGGCGACGTGCAGCCTCTGTGATGACCGCCTGCCTGGTCGCGACCGTGACGATTGTTGGCGGCGGACCCGTCTGGTCGCACGGCGGCGGCGGCGGCCACGGCGGCGGTGGTGGCGGTGGCATGCGGGGCGGCGGTGGCGGTGGCGGTGGCATGCGGGGAATGTCCGGCGGCTATGGCGGGATGTCTGGCGGTGGGCGTGACTTCGGCGGGGGTGGCGACTTCGGCGGTGGGCGTGACTTCGACAGGGGTGGCGACTTTGGCGGCGGGGCGATGCCGCGTGATGGCGGTGCAGGCCGCGGGCTTGACGGTGGCTTCGATGGCCGGGCCGCGGGCGGCGGGCTTGATGGAGGCGGGCGACTCGACGGTGGCGCAGGCCGTGCTGATGCCGCGGCGGGCCGCGGACTCGATGGTGCCGACCGTGACCTCGGAGCCGGCCACTTCGCAGGCGCCGGCAACCTCTCGCGGGCCGACTTCCAGCAGATCGCCAACCGCGGGCTGCCTGGCACGGCTCTCGGCCGCGACGCGGTGCGGCCCTATTCCGGGGCCACGCTTGCCAACCGCGGCACCATGGTCCGAAACAACTTTTACGGTGGCGGCTGGTATGGCGGCCGAGGCTGGTACGGCGCGCACTTCGGCAACTGGTGGGGCGGCGGCTGGTGGGGCGGCTTCGGCTGGGGCATGGCCGCAGGACTCGCCTGGGGCGATCTGGCCGGCTGGGGTGGATATGGCTCGGCGCCGGTGGCCTACAACTACGGCACCACGGTCTGCTATCAAGATGACGGCGTCTACGTGCAGGGGGAGCGGGTCGGCTCGGCCGAGGAATACGCCCAGCAGGCGACTGAGCTCGCGGGGCAGGGGGCACTAGCGAGCCCCGCCGCCGACGACCAGTGGCGGCCGCTGGGCGTGTACGCCCTGGCCCGCGCCGGGGAAACGAACCCGAGCACGTTCATGAGCCTGGCGATCGACAAGGATGGGCTTTTGCGGGGCACCTATTACGACGCCGTTTCCGACACGACGACGAACATGGCCGGCAAGGTCGACAAGCAGACCCAGAAAGCCGCCTGGACGATCGGCGACAAAAAGACCCCGGTCTACGAGGCGGGCCTTGCCAACCTCACCAAGCAGCAGACGACGATCCTCGTCCACCGCGACGGCGGCAAGGTCGAGCAATTGCTGCTGGTTCGGGTAGACGACAAGGCCGGCGGGGCTGCCGCCGGCAGCAAGCCCGCCGGTGGCCCAACAACGGCGACGCCGTGACCCCCCGGTCTTTGCCCCTGCGTGGCCGCCGAACTCGACTGGGCCGGCCACTCGCCTGCCGCCGCACGTCGGTCTGCCAACTTGCCATGCTGTTGACGGCGGTCATGGCCCTGAACGGTTGCGGCCGCCCCGCGCCGCCGCTGGTCGAACTGCCTCCGCCGCAGGTGCGGGTTGCTCGGCCGATCGCCCGTGACGTGACCGAGTATGTCGTCTTCACGGGCAATGCCGCGGCCGTCGCGGAGGTTGACATCCGAGCGCGGGTTTCGGGGTTTGTCACGAAGGTGCACTTCGCCGACGGCCAGCGGGTGACGCAGGGCCAGCCGTTGTTCACGATCGATGAGCGGCCCTACGCGATCGCCCGCGACCAGGCCGCCGCCGAGGTCGACAAACAGGCGGCGGAACTCGCCGAGTTTGAGCGGGAGGTGGTTCGCACGGCCTCGCTCGTCGCCAAGAATGTCGTCACCCGTGAGCAATACGAGATCCTCGTGGCCAAGCGGGACATGTCGCGGGCGATGCTCGAAAAGGCCCGCTCATCGCTGGCCAAGGCGAGCCTCGACCTCGAATTCTGCACGCTCACGAGCCCGCTCGACGGGCGGATCTCGGCGCGGAACGTCAGCCCAGGTGATCTCGTCACCGCCGACTCGACGGGCAGCCGGCCGCTCACAACGGTCGTGAGCATCAAGCCGGTACACGTCTACTTCGAGGCCGACGAGCGGTCGGTGTTGCGGTCGCGGGCCCAGGCCCAGGCGGCGCGGGCTGAGCGCGAGGCAAATGGCGGGCCACCCGTCGAGTGGCGAAACATCAAGGACCTGGCGATCCCCGTCGAGGTGGCCCTTGTGGCCGACGCGGGTTTTCCGCGGCAGGGGATCCTCGACTTCGTGGACGTCGCGGCCGCGGCCTCGACTGGCACGATCCGCTGCCGGGCCGAACTGGCCAACGCCGATGAACTCGTGCTGCCGGGGATGTTTGTGCGGGTGCGGCTTCCCTTCGGCGACCCCGAGCCGGCGGTTCTGGTGCCCGAGCGGGCGATCGGCCTCGACCAGGGCCGCCGCTACGTCTGCGTGGTCGGCCTCGACGACCGCGTCGAGCACCGCACCGTCGAGCCCGGGATCCTCGAGGGCGAGCTGCGGGTGATCACGCGGGGCCTCGGAGGTGACGAGCGGATCGTGGTCGAAGGGCTGCAGAAGGCCCGCGCGGGCGTGGTTGTAAAACCGGTCGAGGCGGCGGGCGAGTCAGCTTTCTAGAGGCGGCTGAATCGTCCATGGCACAGTTCTTCATCGACCGTCCGGTGTTCGCGACTGTCCTCTCGATCGTGATCATGATCGTAGGGGGCGTCGCGCTCGTGGGCATGCCGATCGCCCAATATCCCGAGATCGTGCCGCCGACGGTGGCGATCCAGACGGCGTATCCCGGGGCCAACGCCCAGGTGGTGGCCGACACTGTGACTACACCGATCGAGCAGGAGGTCAACGGCGTCGAGGGCATGCTGTATCTGGCCTCCAAGAGCACAAACGACGGCCAGGCCGCCATCGACGTCACGTTTCGGCTCGGCACCGACATCGATCAGGCCCAGGTGCTCACCCAGAACCGTGTCGCGGTGGCGCTCGCCAAGCTGCCCGAGGAGGTGAAGCGGCAAGGGGTGACGACGAAGAAGCGGTCGCCGAGCATGCTCCTGTGCGTGAATCTCGTCTCCCCCGACGGCCGCTACGACCTCCTCTACCTGAGCAACTACGCGCTCATCCAGGTCAAGGACGCGCTGACCCGGATCGAGGGGGTGGGAGACGTCGCCTTCCTGGGAGCCCGCGACTACGCGATGCGGGTCTGGCTCGACCCCGACGCTCTGGCAAGCCGCGGCCTCGCCGCCGGTGACGTGGTGCGGGCCCTCCGGGAGCAGAACGTTCAGGTGGCCGCGGGCCAGCTCGGCCAGGAGCCGGCGGCTGGGCCGATCGACTTTCAGGTGCCGGTGACCACGCTCGGCCGGCTGCCCGACGCCGAGGCGTTTGCGGAGGTGATCGTAAAGTCGGCGCCGGGCACGAAGCGGGAGGCGGGGGGCGGCCGCCCCGGGCGGCTCGTGCGGCTCGCCGACGTGGCCCGAGTAGAACTCGGAGCGCGAAACGCCGACATGACCAGCCGGCTCGATGGCCGCGAGAGCGTCACGATCGCCGTCTTCCAGCTCCCCGGATCCAACGCCCTGGCCACCGCCGAGCGGGTGCGCCGGGAGATGGACCGGCTCGCCACGCGGTTTCCTGCCGGCCTCGAACACCGGGTCCACTACGACACGACCGTGTTCGTCGCGGAGTCGATCCACGAGGTCACCAAGACCCTCTTCGAGGCGGTGGTGCTCGTGTTTGTGGTGGTGCTTGTGTTTCTCCAGCAGTGGCGGGCCACGCTCGTGCCGATGCTCGCAGTGCCGGTGTCGCTCGTGGGCACCTTCGCCGTGATGCGGCTGCTCGGCTTCTCACTCAACAACCTCTCCCTGTTCGGCCTCGTGCTGGCGATCGGGATCGTGGTGGACGACGCGATCGTGGTGGTCGAGAACGTGGAACGCTGGCTGCGGGAGGGGCTCTCCCCCCGTGACGCCACCCGGAAGGCGATGCGGGAGGTGTCGGGGCCGGTGATCGCGATCGCGCTGGTCCTGGCGGCGGTGTTCGTGCCCACGGCCTTCATCACCGGGATCAGCGGCGAGTTCTACCGGCAGTTCGCGCTCACGATCGCTGCCAGCACCGCGATCTCGGCGTTTGTGTCGCTCACGCTCGCCCCTGCGCTCTGCGTGTTGCTCTTCTCCAGCCACACTGAGACCCATGCGGCGGCCCGCCGCGACGCCTTGCCGCCCCTCGGGATCGGCCTTGTGGCCGGGCTCGCGGCGATCTGGCTCGTCGAAGACCTTGCGATCGTGAAGGCGGGTCTGGCCGCGGCGGGCGTGCCCGACGAGTGGAAGGTGTGGGGCGTGCGGCTCGTGCTGTTCGCGGCCGGCGGCGGGGCGGGCACTGCCACGGCTCCACTCGTGAACCTGCTGCTGGCTGGGTTTTTTCGGGTCTTTAACCTGTTCTTCGACGCCACGACGGGCGTCTACGGGAGGATCGTGGGCGTGCTCCTGCGGACGGCGATCGTGGTGGTGGCGGCCTATGTGGGACTGATGGCGCTCACCTACTACGGCTTCACGAGCGTGCCGGTCGGATTCATTCCGCTGCAGGACAAGGGCTATCTGGTCGTCAACTGCCAACTGCCCGACGGGGCGAGCCTGCAGCGGACGGAGCCGGTGGTGGAGCAGCTGACGAAGACCGCCCTCGACACGCCGGGGGTTGCCCATGTCATCTCAGTGGCCGGCTACTCGCTCGTCACGAGCACAAACCTGCCGAATGCCGGCGGGCTGTTTGTGCTGCTCGAACCGTTCGCCCTGCGGGCCGTTGACCCGGAGAAGCGGGCCGGTGTGATCATGCGACGGCTGCAGCGGGCCTATCTGGCGGTGCCGGAGGGCGTGGTCACGGTCTTTCCCGCGCCGCCGGTCGAGGGCATGGGCACTACCGGCGGCTTCAAGCTCCAGGTGCAGGATCGTTCGGCCGCCGGGCCAGCGGCCCTCCAGGAGGCGGTTGAATCGCTCGCCGATGCGGTGGCGGCCCAGCCAGGCCTGGCCGGGGTCACGACCACCTTTCGGGCGAACCAGCCGCAGGTGTTCGTGGAGGTGGATCGGGCCAAGGCCCGCGCCCAGGGCGTGTCGATCGCCGCGGTAAACGAGGCGCTTCAGATCTATCTCGGCAGTGGCTACGTCAACGACTTCACCGCCTTCGGCCGCAACTGGCAGGTGACGGTGCAGGCCGACGCTCCCTTCCGGATGAAGCCGGCAGATATCGGTCGGCTCAAGGTGCCCAACGCCGCCGGTGAGATGGTGCCCCTGGCCACGCTCGTCACCGTCCGTGACTCGAGCGGCCCGGCCGTGGTCAACCGCTACAACCTCCACCCCTCGGCCGAACTCACCGGAGCCACGCTCCCCGGCACGAGCTCGGGCGACGCGATCGCGATCGTGGACACGCTCGCCGCCCAGCCGCCAGCCGGCCGGGGCGTGCTCCCGCCCGGGATGGACATTGCGTGGACGGAGCTTTCGCTTCAGCAGATCCTGGCCGGCAACACGGCCACGCTCGTGTTCGTGCTGGGCACGGTGTTCGTGTTTCTGGTGCTGGCGGCCCAGTACGAGAGCTGGGCGTTGCCGCTGGCGATCATCCTGATCGTGCCGCTGTGTCTGCTGGCGGCGCTTGCAGGTGTCTGGGTGGCGGGGCTCGACAACACCATCTTCACGCAGATCGGCCTCGTGGTGCTCGTGGGGCTGGCGGCGAAGAACGCGATCCTGATCGTGGAGTTTGCCAAGCAGCGGCAGGATGCGGGGGCAACGGCGGCGGAGGCCGTGCTCGAGGCGGCCAGGCTGCGACTGCGGCCGATCCTGATGACGTCGCTGGCCTTCATCCTCGGCGTCGTGCCGCTCGTGCTGGGGACCGGTGCCGGCGCGGAGATGCGGCAGGCCCTGGGCACGGCTGTGTTTTCGGGAATGCTGGGCGTGACCGTGTTTGGCATCTTCTTCACGCCGGTCTTCTACGCGGTTGTGATGTGGTTCGCCCGCCGCCCCGCGCCGGGCCAGCGATAACAACCCGACCGCACCGTGAGGGCGGGAGAGAGCGCAGGCGAGGATCGCAGTCCTGTTTGGCACGGTCTGTGCGACATAAAAGCCCCCGGCGCGAGCCGGGGGACTGTGACGTGGCGTAACGCCTCACGCCGGCGTACACACCTGGCGATCACCTCGGTCGGCTCTTACCTCGCGTGGCATGGTAGCGCGGGGTGGCAATTATTCCCGCAGTCCCCGGGCTTGCGCCCAGGGCTTTTATGGGGGAATAGTCCCCGGGCTTGCGCCCGGGGCTTTTATGGGGGAGAGAGGGCAGGCCTGCCCGAGCAAGGTCGGCTCCTGGGGCAGGGAAAACACTGCCGCGCCGTCTCAGCCGAACACGGCTGGCTGGCCGGTGGCCTCGAGGACCGAGAGCCAGAGGTCGCCGTCGGGGCAGACCTCGTTGCGACGGCTCACGGCCAGCGCCATCGGGATGTGGATGTAGCGTCCCCGCCAGCGGCCGACCACCATCTCCGTGCGGCCGGCCAGCGCCGCGTGGACGGCGTTCTGGGCGAGCCGCAGGCAGTAGACGCTGTCGAACGGGTTGGCCTCGACGCTGCGGATCGCATAGCTGGGGTCGATGTATTTGAGGTTCAGCTCGAGCCCTTCGGTCGCGAAGTGGTCGGTGATCCGCTTCCGCAGGAAGATCCCGATGTCGTGGAGCTTCTTGTTGCCCGAGGCGTCGAGCCCCGCTTCCTCAGCCGGCACGAGGTCCTGGCCCGCCCCCTCGGCTACCACGATCACCGCATGGCCCCGGTCACGGACGCGGGCGGCGAGGTGGGCGAGGAAGCCCCCCGGGCCGTCGAGGAGAAAGGGCACCTCCGGGATGAGCACGTAGTTGGCGTCGGGCTCGGCGAGCGACGCGTAACAGGCGATGAAGCCCGAGTGGCGACCCATCAGCTTCACCAGGCCGACGCCGTTGGGCGAGGCCTTCGCCTCGACGTGGGCCGAGCGGATGCTGTTGGTGGCCTCGGCGAAGGCGGTCTGAAAGCCGAACGACTGGTCGATGTAGGGAATGTCGTTGTCGATCGTCTTGGGGATGCCGACCACGGCGATCCGGCAGCCCCGCTCGGTGGCTACCCGGGCTATCTGCATCGCACCGCGAAGCGTGCCATCGCCACCGATCACGAACAGGATGCCGATATTCATCCGCTCGAGGCAGTCCACGATCCCGTCGGGATCCTGGGCCCCGCGGGAGGTGCCGAGGATCGTGCCGCCGTCCTCGGCGATCCGGCTGACGACCTCCGGTGTGAGGTCTACGACGTCGTGGCCGTAGCAGGGGATGAACCCCTGGTAGCCGTTGCGAAAGCCGTAGATCCGCTGGACGCCGTAGTGAAACGCCAGCTCCATCACGATCCCGCGGATGACGTCGTTGATGCCGGGGCAGAGACCGCCGCAGGTAACAACCCCCACCCGGACTTTGGCGGGATCGAAAAAGATGCTCCGCCGCGGGCCGGCCGGTTCGAAGCCGGGCAGGTCGGCGGGAGCGAGCCCTGTCGCGGTCACCTGCCCGAGCGTGTCGTGGAACAGGACGCGATCGAGCTCTTCGACGTAGTGCTCGGTGGTCTTCCGCGATTCGATCCACGGCCTGAGCGGCGAGTCGATCCGGGCGGGACCGAGCGTGGCGATCGCGAGGTCGGCGGCGTTCATGAGTGTGGGTTCCGGGGATCGGCTGTCGACAAGTCTGACAGCTTCAAGGCATGCGGGCCGCGGCTAGCCCGTGGTTCGCATCCCGGCGGCGATGCCCTGGACGCAGAGCCGGAGGATGTCACGGTGACGGCTGCCGGCCGTCGGGTCGGACTCGACCTCGGCCTGCCGTCGCCGCATGAATTCCACCTGGATCAGATTGAGCGGATCGACGGAGGGATTGCGGGCCTCGATCGACCGCTGGAACCAGGGGATGCCACCGAGCAGTTCGCGGCCACCGGTGAGGTCGAGAATCGCCTGCCGGGACCGGTCGTACTCCGCGGCGATCCGCTGCCAGATCCGCCGCCGGGCGTCTTCGTCGTCGTCGAGTTCGGAATAGTGCTGGGCCACCACCATGTCGGCCTTGGCCAGCGCGAGCGAGGCGTTGTCGATCGTGGCCTGGAAGAAGGGCCACTGGCGATACATGTCGCAGGCCGCCTGCCAGGCCCGCCGATCTTCGTACTTGATCTCGGCGAGCGCCGCCCCCAGGCCGTACCAGGCGGGGATCATGCACCGGCTCTGCGTCCAGGCAAACACCCAGGGAATCGCCCGCAAATCGTCGAGCGACCGCTCGCCGCGCCGGCGGGCCGGACGCGAGCCGATCGGCAGGTTTTCGATGTCGTCGATCGGCGTCGTTTTTGAGAAGTAGCCGATGAAGCCGGGCTGGTCGACAAGATCGCGGTAGGCGGCCAGCGCCCGTTCGGCCATCCGGCCCGCGAGGGCGGGCCACTCTTCCGGCGGCGCCGCCGGCCGCACGGTCGAGGCCATGAGCGTGGCCCAGGCGACCTGGTCGAGATGCCGCCGCGCGATCTCGACGTCGTCGTACCGCTCGGCAAGCACCTCCCCCTGCTCGGTGAGCCGGAGGCTGCCGTCGAGCGTCTCGGGGGGCAGCGAGAGGATGCCCCGGGCCGCTGGCCCGCCACCCCGGCCCAATGAGCCACCCCGGCCATGAAAGAAGGTGAGCCGCACACCCGCCGCTGTCGCCACGGCGTGGAGGCGTTCCTGCGCCGTCTGGAGTCCGCAGCAGGCGGCGAGGTAGCCGCCGTCCTTCGTGCTGTCGGAGTAGCCCACCATCACCAGCTGCCGGTCGCCCCGGGCGGCGAGGTGGGCGCGGTAGGCGGGTTCGGCCAGCATCGCCCCAAGCGTCTTGTGCGCGTCTGCGAGGTCGTTGATCTTCTCAAACAGCGGCACGATGGCGATGTCGTTGGCGGCGACCGGCTCGCCGGCAGCCTCGGCGCATCCCCGCGCCCAGCGCCACAGCCAGAGCACTCCGAGCACGTCGGCCGGACAATGGGTGAGGCTCACGATCGCCCCGCCGAGACACTCGGGGCCGAATTGCACGGTCGCCCGGTGGAGCAGTTCGAACAGGGCGAGCGTGTCGGCTGCCAGTGGCGGCAGAGAATCGCGGGGCAGGTTTCCGACCGTGCCGAGCGAGCCTACGAGGAGCCGTGCTCGGGCCGCCTCGTCAAGCGCGGCATAGGCGGCGGCATCGGGAAGCAGGCCGGCGGCGGCGAGTATCGCCCCGAGGATGTCGGCATAGGCCCGGGCGTCTTGGCGGACGTCGAGGCGGGTCATGTGGAGGCCGAAGGTGCGGGCGAGGTCGAGCCAGGCCTGCGGCGGGGAGTCGGGGGCGAGGCCGTGATCCTGCCGGAGGCACTCGACGAGCAGGGCCACGTCGGCGACGAAGTCGGCCCCCGCGCGATAGGCCGGCGACCATGCGTCGGCCTGGTCGAGCACGAGCCGCCGCGCCCCTTCCAGCCGCGTGCGGATCATGGCCAGCCAGCGGCGGTAGATGGCATGCTCCTCAAACGGCTCGACCGCCGCGGCCAGCTCGGGGTGGTCGGCAACGAGCGCGGCGAGGCGTTCGGCCAGTGGCCGGCCGCCGGTCGCAGACCGCAACGAGATCGTGAGCAGGTCGCCGAGCCGCCGGCACCACTCGAGGTGGCCGTCGATCGCCGCCTGCCGCAGCCGCAGGAGCGTGGCGGCGGTCACGTCAGCGGTCACAAACGGATTGCCGTCGCGGTCGCCTCCCATCCAGGATCCGAACGTGAGGAAGGTGGGGGGGTCGATCGCGGTCTCGGGGAACGCGGCCGCGAGCGCCCGCCGCACCGACGCGTACACCTCCGGCACGGCATCCCAGATCCGGGGCATCACCGAGAGGCCCCGGTCTACTTCGTCGAGCACGCTCGGCCGCGTGGGACGGAGAAAGTCGCTCTGCCAGAGCACGGCCAACTCGGCCCGCATCTCCGCCTTGTGCCGCCGGCGTTCGCGGGGGAGGAGGTCGGGATGGTCGAGGGCCTCGAGGCTCTTCCGCATCCGCCGCAGTTTGGTCCTGATGCTCCGCCGCTTCGCCTCGCTGGGGTGGGCGGTAAACACGAGTTCCACCGAGAGCCGGTCGAGGCTCTGCAAAACCTCCGCGGCGGTGAAGCCGCGATCCCGCAGGTCGGCGATCCCGCTGGCGAGGGATTCCGTGAGCGGCAGCGGGTCGCGTTGCCGCTCGCGGTCGCGAAGCACGCGGACGCGTTGCCGGTCTTCCGCGATGTTGACGAGGTCAAAAAAAACGCTGAAGGCCCGGGCCACGACCTCGGCCTGCCGGTTGTCGAGGGTGGCGATCCGGGCGTCGAGTTCAGCCTCGGCGGCGTGGCGGCCGGCCCGCCGATCGCGGGCGAGCGTGCGGACCTCCTCAATGAGGTCGAACGCCTCCCTGCCTTCGAGATCAAGGATCACTTCGCCGAGCATGTCTGCCAGGAGACGCACATCGCGGCGCAGAAGATCGTCGTCGACCACGGCAGTCCAATCGGGGGAGGGGGCGGGGGAGGAGGAGGGAGCGGGGGCAAAACCTGGGCCCAGTTGCTGTAGCATAGGGGCAGCAAATACTGCGCCAACCGGAGCCTCTCCCCGACACCCGCTTGGGCCGGCGGATTTCACGGGATTCTCATGGTTGCGGATCGCGGTCGTCGTGCGAACAAAGGGCCGCTTGGGTGTTCCCGCGGGCAGTGGCTGCCGCGCCGCTGGGCATTCCGGCCCGCTTCTCACTATGCTTCAAGGATGCAGACCCATGCCTCCAGCCACCCGCTCGTTCGTTGTCGGATGCGACCGTTTCGCATGCCTGGCATGCCAGGCAAGTTTGTAAGGTCTGTCGCGTCAATCATGTTGGCTGTGATCGCCGGCCTCATGGTCGCCGCCGCCTGGGCCGGCGACACTGCCACGCTCGAGCCGGCCGTCGCCGTGGAACCGTCGCCACTTGCCGCGGTGGACCCGATCAGGGCCCTCCAGGCGAGTGCCGAGGAGACGGGCGCGGCCAGCTGGGGCCACTGGGGGCCGCAGCCCGAGCGGTATGTGAGCTGGTCAAACCACTCCAACCGACTGATCCCGGTCTACACGTTTGGCGTCGGGCTCGAATCGTTGAAGGGAGCCGGAAGTGTCTACCGCGATGAGCCCCGCCTGCGGGAACTCTACGGACGCCTGCCTGACCACACGCTCAACCCGGCGGCCGAGTACTTCGACCAGACCGACATCTACCGCCTCCAGTTGGCCGCGGCCGATGCCGGCAAGAAGTACATCGTCCTGGTCGTGTTCGACGGCCTCGACTGGACCATGACGCGAGCCGCCGCGATCGCCCAGACCGGCCGCGTTGCCTACTCCGAGGGCCGCGGCACCGGCTTCGCGTTCCAGGACTACCGGGGATGCCCCACCGACTTCGGCTTCTGCGTGACGAGCCCGGCCAACAAGGGGACCAGGTTTGACGTCGACGCGCAGGTCGTGAAGAACCCCGGGGGCGACACGCCGGGGGGCTATGACGCCTCCCGCGGCGGCGGCACGCCATGGGAGCTTCGCCACGACCTCACCTACCTCATCGGCCGTGACCGCGACCGTCCGCATGCCGTGGCCGACTCCGCCGCGTCGGCGACGGCCCTGTGCACCGGCCGCAAGACCTACAACGACGCGGTGAACGTCGGGCCCGACGGCGAACAGCTCGAATCGATCGCTCACATCCTCCAGGCCCGAGGCTACGGCGTGGGGGCGGTGACGAGCGTGCCGGTGTCGCATGCCACGCCCGCCTGCGCCTACGCCCACAATGTTTTCCGCGACGACTACCAGGACATTTCCCGCGACCTCCTCGGCGAGCCATCGGTGGCCCATCGCCGATCGCTTCCCGGCCTCGACGTGGTCATTGGGGCGGGCTTTGGCGTGCCCGTCGAGACGGACCGCGACCAGGGGAGGAACTTCGAGCCGGGCAATAAGTATGTGGCCGACTCCACACTCGCCGCGATCGACGCGGCCACCGGCGGCCGCTACCGAGTGGCCGTGCGGACGCCAGGCCGCCCGGG